>Ga0306920_100013984_pt1 | contig 10943 bp, 6 predicted proteins | sample flu12Cox44000170_FD_204666 | JGI IMG/M metagenome (GOLD analysis project Ga0306920, IMG submission 204666) | Lab enrichment of tropical soil microbial communities from Luquillo Experimental Forest, Puerto Rico - flux4day.12C.oxic.44.000.170 (v2)... | ecosystem: Environmental > Terrestrial >...
ATCCCTACCTTTCCGACTCTCTAACCCGAAAATACCGCCAGACCGACAAACCCCAGGTACGAATGGCCGAGCTGGTGATCGATCCGGCACAGCTTTCGTTTGTCAACGTGGCAACTTCTTCGCATAACCATACCGATCATCTCGATGCCGAAACCCTGGGTCCTATTCTTGAGCGTAACCCCTCGGTAAAACTGCTGATCCCGCAGGCCAATCGGGCCTTCGTTAGCGAACGATTGAACATCGATCCCACAACACCGATCGGACTCGATGATGGCGGTGCAGTCGAGCTGTCAGAAATTCGATTTTCCGCTGTCGCCTCCGCCCATGAAACCGTAGAGCGAGACGAGCAGGGACGGGTGAAGGCGCTGGGCTACGTGCTCGAGTTCGGTGAATGGAGCCTCTATCACAGCGGAGACACCCTACGATACCAGGGGATGATGGAAAAGCTGCGTCCCTTTGCCGTCGATATCGCACTTCTTCCCATTAACGGCCGGGCTCCGGAACGGCGGGTGCCGGGAAATTTGTCAGGACCGGAAGCAGCTCAGCTCGCCCACGACATTGGTGCAAAGCTGGCTATTCCCTGCCACTACGATATGTTCGAGTTCAATACCGCCTCACCGGATTCTTTTGTCGAAACTTGTCGCCGCCTCGGACAGCGCTTTCGGGTCTTGCGCTGCGGAGAACGATTCGAACAACGTCGCTTGGGACTGCGGTCGAGGGCCTCATGAATGTTTTCGTCTCTCGCGGTGCGCCGATTCAACGTGACCCACTCCCTATTCGCTTGCTCCAAGAGCTGGGTGCTCTTCAGAGCGAAACGCAGGAGACGGAGGCTGGCATTCCCAGCCGGTGTCCGATGCTTCAGGCTATGAACAATTGCTGGCGAAACTTCCTCCCAAGCGGTTGAAAACAAAGGAAAGGCAAGGGAAATCTGAACTGAAGTCCAAGGTCCCGCAAAGGCGCCGGTAGCATTGGGCCCAGCATAACCTCCTAAGCCCGTCTAGCGCTGCACCCGGCCGGAGCCTCCGCCTTTCATCAACGCCTCGACTTCTTGCACAGTGGAGCGGCTGAAGTCTCCCGGGATGGAGTGCTTCAGGCAACTGGCCGCGACTGCAAATTCCAGGGCCTCGGCTCGCGTTGAGAGTTTCTGGAAACCATAGATGAGTCCTGCGGCAAAGCTGTCGCCCGTGCCCACGCGATCCACAATATGAGTGATGTCGTAGTGGCGGCTCACCAGAAATTGTTGACGGTCATTCAGACAAGCCGACCATCCGTTGTGCGATGCGCTCCAGGATTCCCGCATCGTGATCGCAATCGCTTTCAAGTTCGGGTACCGCGCCAACACCGCGGCTGTTAAAGCCTCGAACTGCTCGACAGCAAGTTGTCCGGAATGGGCGTCGACGTCCGCCTGAATGCCGAGAGTCATCTGAACGTCTTCTTCATTGGCGATGACGATATCGACATGCTTGGCTAGATCGGGCATGACCTCCGTGGCGGCCTTCCCCCAGCGCCACAAATTCCTGCGGAAGTTGAGATCGCAGGAGACGGTAATCCCCATCTCCCGGGCCTTGAGCACGGATTCGAGCGCGAGATCAGCCGCCGAGCCACTGATCGCAGGTGTAATCCCGGTCAAGTGAAGCCAGGCCGCACCCCTGAGAATCTGGTTCCAGTTGAGATCGCCGCGCTTGCTGAGCGCAATCGCGGAGTGTTCACGGTCGTAGACGACCTTGGAAGGGCGCTGATCGGCGCCGGCTTCCAGGAAATAGATCCCCATACGCCCTTTGCCGCGGACGATGCCAGCTGTGTCAACTCCGAAGCGCTGCAACTCGGCGATGGCGGCATCCGCGATAGGATTGCCTGCTGGAAGTACGGTGACGTACGCGGAGGGCAGACCAAATTGTGCCAAGGCCGCAGCTACGTTGGCTTCTCCACCCCCGAAGGAGGCGACAAAGCGGGGGCTTTGCAGAAAGCGCTCAAGAGTAGGAGGGGCGAGGCGCAACATGATCTCGCCAAAGGTGACGGTAACGTTGTTCATCGCGGACGATTCCCATTCTTGTGTTGCTAAAGCGGCTCCAAGGTTGTCACCCACTTGTATCCGAATGTGGCCTGAGGCGCTGCCGGGTGGAAGCCCGGCGCCAAAAAAAACGCGCTGGCGTCGCGCTGAGCGCGACTCTGTCACATAAAACGAAAGGCAGGCGCCACTCAAGCCTGCGCCTGCCTGGATTGCGAATTGACCGGCTCAGAAGTTGAGCTTCAAGCCGAACTGGATGAGGCGGGGGTTGCCCACCGTGCTGTTCACAACGCCGAAGTTTCCGTTGTTGGCTATACAACAAGTGCCGTTCGGCGGGCCGAATGTTGGGCTGTTAAAGAGATTGAAGAACTCGGCGCGGAACTGCAGGTTCACCCGCTCGCCAAAGCCAAAGTTCTTGAACGCGGCGAAGTCAAAGTTGGCGATGCCATCCTGCTTCAGACCCGCGTCCACGCGCGGCTCGTTGCCGAAAGACCAGGATCCGGGCGCGACGAAACATCTCGGATTGAACCAGAGGAGTGGTTGAACCGACAGGCCCTTATTGCAGCCCCCGACCACATCCGGACGAAGGGTTGAATTGCCCAACAGCCCTGATGAGGAAAGAGGAGTACTGGCCGCGTATTGGATCTTGACCGGGAAGCCGCTCTGGAAGGTTGTAACGCCGTCGACACCCCAGCCCCCAATCAGCACGTTCTTTGCCCCCGTGGCGGAACCTCCGAATTTCTTCCCATGCCCGAAGGGGAGGTCTAGCACGTAGCTGACGACCAAGCGATTGGCAACATTCTGGGACGACAGCGAATATTCCTTCGCCAGATTGTTCCAATCCTGTGGCACGCCCGTACCGCCGGTGGTCGAGCCTTCCAGCCAGGAAGTAAGAGTATCGGTGTTGCTCATCAGTTTGCTCCAGGTATAGGCAACCAACAAGGCGCCACCACCCTGAAATCTTCTGTTCACGGTAACCTGCAGCGCGTTATAGCGGCTGCCGCAGCAACCCTGCCCGTTAAAGTTCAATCCGGCGTATTCAGGATATGGCCGATCAAGCTGGCCCTGGATCAGAGAGCTGGGACCCAAACCGCCGGGAAGCGGCTGGCTGAAGGGATATGCAGCTACCGGTACCACTTGGGCAATCGTAGGTGTTAAGCCTTGGTTAGCCTGGGCCTGGGCCTGAGCGATGAAGCTGTCGGGTATCTGGTTCATGTTGGGATTAAACGCCGGCAGGTGCACACCGTGGCCGCCGGCGTAGGCTACATCGGCGTAAAAACCTGCTCCCAAATCCCTCTGAATGTCGAGATTCCATTGCTGGTTATACCCATACTTCTGAACAAAATAACCCGTTGCGGAAAAGTTGTTTTGGTTGAGGATGTACTGGGAAACATTCGGTTGTGGGTTCCGACCCGGGACGGCGACCAGGGTCGCGCCGAACGGGCCGGTGCCCGGAATGCAATTAAATGCTGCGTCAAGTTGACAGCTTAGGCTGCTGCTAGGCGTCAAGCCATGGTTGACGCTGGCAAAGAAGGGTGTGGTTGCGCTGGAGACAGGGTCGATGTAAGGGTTAACTCCGAACGACACGTAGTTCGGGATGAAGAAAATTCCATACCCGCCGCGAATCACGGTCTTCTCGTTGAAGGCGTAAGCGAAGCCTAGGCGCGGCATGAATTGAGTCTTGGACAGAGGGAGACTATTCCTGCTGGTGTTCCGGCCGGTTCCAACCAGGAAGAGGTCTCCAGGACAGGGACTGCCTGGCGTGCCGCCGCAGCCGGTAACGGAGGAATTCACTGCCTTCTGGTCAAAGTAAGTCAGTTTGTTGTAGCGCTCCGACCACGGGCCTTGCAGCTCGTAGCGCAGTCCCAGGTTCAACGTCAGCTTGCTGGTCCAGTGAAAATCATCCGCGGCATAAAGGGCTCGGTATGTTTGTTTGCCCGAGACTGGACCGGAGATGACTACGTTTCCCGTGCTCTGGTTGCCAAACTGCGCGCCTTGTCCCAAACCATATCCAAGCATAAAATCGGCATAGTCGTTGCCACCCGCCGCACCTTTACTGCCCCCGGCCAAGCTATTTGTCCAGCTTCCGTTAAAGCCAACGAGACCGCCACCCACATTGGTCTGCAGGTAGTTGTCGAAGCCCATCTCAAGCTGCCCGCCAAACTTGAAGGTGTGCCGCCCTTTAATCCAGGTGACCTGAGGAGAAAAGTTCCACTGGGTGTTGTGGTCGGCGATTGCACTCTGTCCCTGGCTGCAACTCACCAGCGAGTCGCTAATGAAGAAACAGGGGGTCATGGGAGTGCGCTCGATGCTCGGAACCAAAGGATTGTAAGCGGCCGGCCAGCCCTGAAGCGTCATGTCGAAGCCGCTATTGATCGGAAGGCGGACATAGTTGAACCGGCTGGCGCTGATATTGAGATCAATGATGAGGTTTGGGGCGGCAACAATATTGTAGCCGACCGCGACGCTATTGCTGTTCGTGTTCTCTCCGCAACGGTCCTTGCACAGACCCGTACCGTAGGGATCCTGCGCCAAGCTCAGCAGGCTCCAGTTAGTGTAGCGGACAAACGCACGCTGCTTGCTGTTGACTACCACATCCACTCGCGCAGTGTAATCGTTGATGTTCCCGCCGGTGCTGGTCGCCTTCGTGAAGTTGTTGAGGTACTCGCCGGTCGTCGGGCTTGGGGTTCCGTTGCCCGTCGGATTTGCAATCAGCTTATTCAACAAAAACGCCGAAGTCGGATTGATCATGCCAGATAAGTTGTTGAACGGGATCGGAGTGCGGCTAGGATTCGTCCCGACAATCGAAAGCGGGTTATAGAGCTGTTCGTTAGGATTGTTGCAAACTCCGGCAGCGTTGAATCCGGCATGACAGAGGTCCCCAAAATTGCCAGTCCTCTCCTGTGCGGTTGGAACCGTGGTGGTAAACACCGTGCCTTGCCGCAAGCGGAACCCTTCATAGCCGCCGAACACGAAGAGCCGGTCCTTCAAAATCGCTCCGCCGACGGTCCCGCCAAACTGGTTTTGATGAAAGGCTGGGGGCTTGTTTGGTTCGCCGTTCGCGATCTCCGACCTCTTGTTAAACCACTCGTTCGCATTCAGGTGATTGTTGCGAATGTATTCATACAAAGAACCGTGCCATGTATTCGTCCCGGACTTTGTGCTGAGGTTGATGACGCCGCCCGCGAACTTGCCCCACTCCGGGCCAAGATTGTTGTATTGAACTTTGAACTCCCCGATTGAATCCTGGGTCGGCACCATGAGGGGCAGGTTGATGTAGCCGATGTTGAGCGGCTGTCCGTCCAGGTACTCGGCGCTCTGGTTCGCAAACGCACCGCCGACCTGATAGTTGGCGAAGTCAAATGGGTTCTTGCCGACCACAGTGCCGTTGGTATTCCCCTGCGGAACCACCGAGGGGGCAACCGCCGTGAGGTTGTAGATGTTGCGGCCGTTCAAAGGGAGTTCGTTGGCCTTGCGCTCCCCCACAACCGTGCCCAGCGAGGAGGTATCGGTCTGGAGCAGCGGCACTTCGCCGGTGACCTCGACGGTTTCGCTGGCACTGCCAACGGCCATTGCGGCATCCACCGTGGTGGACTGGTTGACCTCCACGACCACGCCTGTCCGCGTGAAGTGCTTGAAGCCCTGCTTCTCGACATCAACCTGGTACGTGCCCGGAACCAAATTAACGAACTGGAAGCGTCCATCGGAACGGGACAGCTGGGTGGTCTTGTGGGAAGTGCCCATGTCCGTTAGTGTCACCGTGGCACCGACCACGGCGGCGCCGGAGGCATCTGTGACCAATCCGGTTATCGAGCCTTGTGCCGTTTGCCCATGCACGAAGGGGCAAAGGAAAGCCACTAGGGTTACGGTTAAGATCAGTGTCCAGAATCGGCGAGAAGACATGTGCACCCCCACACTTCTGCGCGGCGATCGTGAGTTCCGCCCCGAGGATGATTTCCCTGGCGGGAACCTTATAGCTTCGGGAGCTATCTAACCAACCTCGAAAACCATCCCGATAATTCGGCACTTAACCCCAATAAGTGCCATCGGTTCAGACAAAGTTGGGCGCCGATTCTACGTCGAGGAAACTCGATGTGATGTGGGTCAAACCATTAACAAGGGGTATCGGTACTTGTCAAGCGAAAAGTGCTGGACCGCATAATGCGGCATCCCAAAAATTAGATACTATATCGACGCTTCGGCGAAGCTGAAGTGTTCGGTCCCCAACAGCTGCGAGAGACAAGTCATTGCGTTAGTAGGCTGATATTGACGTAAATGTTCGGTGCGGATCGAGCTTGAAGCAGCCGCTCCGATCCAAACGTGAGTGGCTCTTTAGTGGTGCTGTTTGAGGTAGAGGCACAACTACCTGTGCAGCGATCGGTGGCTTGGTTTAGCTAAAATCTAACCCACGGTGTCAATGTAACGGTGGAGGCCGTGCTTTTCTTGTGGAGTGATCTAGCACGCCCAAAACCTTGTTCGTCGGGGCCTGCAGTAACATTGGCGCCGCTGTTTTTCAGACTAGAATCAATCCCGACTCTTTAGCGAGAGCAAGTTTTGCTGCGTAAACCGGGCAACGATGCACTCGACAGCGATGAGGAGCTGCTGTATTGCTGAAGAAGATAATCATCATGCTGCTGCTGCCAGCCCTCGCCGCCCCTGCGCCCTTCTGGGAGGTGCGAACCCCGCCCGGACTCAATTTCACTTTGCGAAATTCGCCAACATCGCAGAAATACTTGATTGAAACCATGCCAGGCGGGGTAGCGCTGCTGGACTACAACAATGATGGATTGCTCGACATTTTCCTGGTGAACGGTGGCCGAGTCACCAGCCCCATGCATACGCCTGAGAACTTCGATCGCGGCAACCCGTTGTACTGGAATCGCCTGTATCGCCAAAACAAAGATGGCACCTTTACTGATGTCACCATGGAGGCCGGGCTTGCCAAAGCTGGCGACGGCAACTACGGAATGGGTGTGGCGATCGGTGACTACGACAATGACGGATACCCGGACATCTATGTCACCAACTACGGCAAGAACACTCTTTACCACAACAATGGAAACGGTACTTTCACCGATGTGACGGAGAAGGCGGGGGTCGCCGCGGGAGGCTGGTCGGTATCAGCCGGCTTCTTCGATTACGACAACGACGGGAAGCTGGATCTGTTTGTCACACGCTACATGGAATGGGACACCAAACGGAGCAAGACCTGCGGTGGCGAGTGGCATACGTACTGCCCGCCAGAGGAGTTTCCCGCCACCACCAGCATTCTTTATCACAACCGGGGGGATGGCACGTTCGAAGATGTCAGCCAGCGCTCCGGCATTGCCGCCAAGAAGGGGCGTGGCCTGGGAGTCGCCTTCGCAGACTACGATGACGACGGGTTTACGGATATCTTTGTTGCCAACGATGGCATGCAGCAGTTTCTGTTCCACAACAACGGTAATGGCACCTTCACGGAAGTGGGCATGGCTGCCGGAGCGGCTCTTTCCGAGGACGGGAGAAGGCTTTCGGGCATGGGGGCGGTTTTTCAAGACTATGACAACGACGGACGGCCGGACATCATCGTGACCGAATTGCCTCGCGAAATCTATGGTGTGTACCACAATGAGGGGAAAGGTACGTTCAGCTATCAAAGCCTGCAGACGGGACTGGGTGTGTTGTCGAGCGGGAGTTCGGGCTGGGGTGTAGGGTTGGAAGATTTCGACAACGACGGATGGAAAGACTTGTTTGTGGCGCAGGGACACGTGCTGGACAACGTCGAGGCGATCGACCCATCGCTGCACTACCATGAGCTCCCCTTAGTAGCAATGAACCATCAGGGACGCTTCGAGCGGACGGATTCCGGCCTGACTTCTGCGGTGGCAGGACGGGGAGCGGCCTTCGGCGACTTAAACAACGATGGCTGGCAGGATGTAGTGATGACCGTTCTCGGCGGGCCTCCGCAAGTCTTTCTCAACCGAGGTGGCAAGCAGCACTGGCTGGTAATTAACCTGCGTGGCACGCGCAGCAACCGTGACGGCTTGGGCGCGCGTGTGCGAGTGAACGGGCAAACACGATTTGCGACCACCTCGGGCAGTTACCTCTCAGCCAGCGACAAACGCTTGCATTTCGGGCTGGGAGCGGTGGACACCGCGAAAGTCGAGATTGAGTGGCCTTCCGGCACACGCCAGACTTTGAATGGTGTTCACGCAGACCAATTCCTGGAAGTGGTTGAACCGGAGAAACCGTGATCCCCTCTCTCATATTGCTGCTCCTGATGTGGCAGTCCTCATCTTCCGAAGTGGCGCAACACATGCAAGCCGGCGCTGAGGCCGAGAAGGGTGGCCACTTCGACACGGCGATTGCTGAATTCCAGAAAGTGACCGAGCTGGAACCAACTTCTGCCATGGGATTTGCTCGATTGGGCCAGGCCTATCTGGAAAAAGGTGACTATGGGAGAGCGATTCCGCCTTTGCAACAGGCTTTGAAACTCGATCCCAATCTGGCGGCCGCTCACCAGTTGCTGGGCTATGCCTTGCTGTCTCAGGGCTACCCCACCCAAGCCATTGCTCACCTCGAGAAATCCGATGACATAGCTGCACTCGGCATTGCCCAACTCGATGCCGGGCAACTGACGGATGCAGTCGCCCACCTCGAGACCGCCTTGGGCCAGCGTCCCAATGATCCTGACCTCCTCTATTACTTGGGCCGCGCCAGCGGACTGCTTTCCAAGCGATCGATGGATACTTTGATCGCGACGTATCCGGACTCCGCGCGAACGCACCAGGCGATGGCGGAAAACTATTACGTTCTGCGACAGATGCCACAGGCAGAGAAGGAGTTTCAGGAGGCAATCCGGCTGCGCCCGGACTTACCCAAGGCCCATCTGGAGCTCGGCCTGGTGTACGCAGGGGCGTCACAATGGCCACAGGCGGAAGCGGCATTCCGCGCCGAAACGAAGTTGCAGCCTGGAGACGCCGAGGCTGCGTATCGACTGGGCAACGCGTTGCTGCAACAAGGCAAAGCCAAGGAGGCGCGCGCCGAGCTTACGCGATCAAATGAACTGTTGCCGGAGATGCCGGAAACACTTTATGCCTTGGGGAAAGCCGCCGCGCTGGAAGGCGATTCTGCAGGGGCCGAGAAGGCGTGGAAAAAGGTAATCGAACTCGAGAAAGGAAGCTCGTTGGCTGCACAGGCGCATTTCGCTCTGGCGGGGTTATATCGCAAACAAGGCAAGACGGCGGAAGCCGAGCGTGAAATAGAAGAGTTCAATAAGCTCCAAGCCGCAGCCAATCAGCCCGCACAACCACAGCAGTAGATCGGAATGGTGAGTCATGCTTCATGAGGAATCGTTCGACACATCCGCCGTGCTTCGGTGGACCCCCGCGAATGCGAGATGAAAATTCTTGGCCTGAAGACTGCGGTGGTCGAAGGGAACTTCGACTGGACTTTCGTAAGAATCGACACGGACGAGGACATCAACGGCCTCGGAGAATGCTTCTTTGCACCGGGCCTGACCTCCATCCTTCGTTCCCTGGGGCCCGTCATCGAGGGTGAAGATCCGCGGGACATCCACCGTTTATTCCGCAAGTTGCAACTTGCGGTATCAGGCGCAGGATCGGTCGCGGGGATCGTTTACAACGCCATCAGCGGAATCGAAGCCGCCCTCTGGGACGTGCTGGGACAATGGCTGGGAGTTCCGATTTATCGTCTGTTGGGCGGCAAATTCCGCGACCAGATTCGCGTTTACGCGGATTGCCACGGAGGCGAGGCGCTCGAAAGCCTGGATGAGGTGCTACGTTCGCGTCCGCCATCCTGGGTCGCGCAGGATTCGCCGCATGTTGCCAAAGACTACTTCGGTGCCACTGACCAGGCGCCATCGTCGCCGGATGCCTTCCGCATACAGTCGAGAGCCATGTGCTCGAAAGGCTACAGTGCTTTGAAGTTCGACCTCGATGTGCCCGGCACCCTGGGCAAGGATCCGTACAGCCGATGCCTGAGCAATGAAGAAATCGACAGCATGGTTGATCTTATCGGATCGGTTCGCGAAGCCGTCGGAATGGACGCCGATCTCGCGGTCGATTGCCATTGGCGTTACAACGTGGCCGACGTTCTCAAGGTCGCCCGCGAACTGGAACCATTCCGGTTGCTATGGCTCGAGGACCCGGTGCCTCCCGGCAACGCGGAAGCACTCCGCGCCGTTAGCTCGCGGGCAAGGATTCCGGTAGCCACCGGGGAAAACCTTTACCTGTTCGAGGGATTCCGCGAGGCCCTGGCGACGCATGCTCTGGGCATAGCGACGCCTGACCTGCAAAAGGTCGGCGGCTTGTCGGTGGGTCTGCAGATTGCACAGTTTGCCGACGGACACGCCATTCCTATCGCCCCCCACAATATCAGCAGCCCGGTGGGAACCATGGCTTCAGCCCATTTCTGCGCGGCGATTCCGAATTTTCTGCTGCTCGAATTTCATGCCGCTCATGTTCCTTTCTGGGACGATTTGGTGGAAGGCGCCGAGAAGCCGTTGATCAGGAACGGGTGCATTCGACTACCCGAGAAGCCAGGCTTGGGATTGAAGTTGAACGAAGACGTTGCCCGCAAATATGCCCGCAAAGGAGAGCCATTCTTTTGAGTGTAGAGTTCCGCAAGGGCTATGCTGAGTGACTCACGCCGAGGGGATCATGGGCGTCACGAAACTTAGGGTTCTGGGAAGGATCGTCGACTCCGGTCTCGTGGCGGTAGTGCGAGCTGAGAGTTCCGATCAGGCCGCACGCATCGCAGAAGCCTGCGCAGAAGGCGGCGTCGCAGCGGTTGAGATTACGTTCACCGTCCCAGGCGCGGCAAAGCTCATCTGTGAACTGTCCACGCGTTGCACGCATGAGCAAATCCTCATAGGGGCCGGCACGGTGCTCGATCCGGAGACGGCGCGCACCGCGATTCTCTCAGGCGCGCAATT
>Ga0306920_100013988_pt1 | contig 10941 bp, 10 predicted proteins | sample flu12Cox44000170_FD_204666 | JGI IMG/M metagenome (GOLD analysis project Ga0306920, IMG submission 204666) | Lab enrichment of tropical soil microbial communities from Luquillo Experimental Forest, Puerto Rico - flux4day.12C.oxic.44.000.170 (v2)... | ecosystem: Environmental > Terrestrial >...
ACCTGGAGGCTGCGGTCCCGGCAGCCGCCGAACCCAAAAAAGACCCAACCGTGGAGACGTACCTTGTCCCGACCGGCCAAAGCTTCTGTCGTCCTGCGCGGCGCAAAGGGACCGGCGCCCTCCAGCACTTGATCAAGGCTTTAATAGTCGTTCCCGACCTGGAGGGCTGCAGTCCTGGCAGCCGCCGAACCCAAAAAAAGATCCAGCGTTGGAGACATACCTTGTCTCGACCGAACAAAGATTCTACCGCCTTGCGCGGCGCCGAGGGACCGCGCGCCCTCGAGCACTTGATCCAAGCCTCCAATTGGTCTCTCAGCTCTGAGGCCCGTCGGTCCCCTTAGTCCGGATCCGGAGTTGGCGCCCAAGCAGCCAGCGTACGCCGAACATATCGATCGTGGCGCGCAGGGCTCGATTTCCAAAATGGTATTTGCTCACGCCAGATCGACGCGGCCGATGGCTAACGGGGATTTCAGTGATCTTGTACCCCAGACCCTTTATCAGCGCTGGGATAAATCGGTGCATTCCATGAAATGGAAGGAGCGCTTCGCGGCATTCCCGCCGCATCGCCTTGAGGGTGCAGCCGGTATCGCGTACACCATCCTTTGTGAATCGGCTTCGTACCTGGTTTGCTATCACACTTTGAGCACGTTTGAGCCAGCTGTCTTTGCGATTGAGACGATATCCACAAACCAGATCGAATCCTTTCTCGATCTCAGACAGTAAACGTGGGATATCCTTTGGATCGTTTTGTAGATCGCCATCCATCAGAACGAGTAAATTCCCTGAGGCGCTCGCCAAGCCGGCGTAGATGGCCGCGCTTTGCCCTGAATTTTTCCTGAATTCCACCACTCTTACCCGAGAGCCGCGCCTGATATTCTCGACGGTCCGATCAAGTGAGCCGTCATCCACGAAAACAATTTCATAAGATATCTCTTTGAGAGCAGATTCCAGTTCCGCTTGAAGCTGGGAGACGTTCCCTTCTTCGTTAAAAACGGGAATAATGACAGAAACGTAAGGGGTTTCGATCACAGCGGAAGTGTCTGGTATTGGTAGCAAGCAAAAACGCGAATCTCGCGGAGTGGGTAGCTTTTACGATCGATCCTAAATAGCGCGACCAGTTCGCAGCGGGCAAACGCACTCTGAAGATTTTGTGGAGGGACCTTTTCCGGCTCATCGGTAATGCAAAGAGCCGTTCGATCCATGAAAGGATTTATTCCTGCTTCCTCCGAAAAGGTCGTGTCTCTTTTGGAGGAAGTGTCCGCTTCTAAAAACTCATCATATCGTGGCCAGAAGGAAAATTGGTTTTGAATGTCCTGCGATTCGGGAATGTAGACAGGAGGATGACCGGGTCCTTCCGCGCGCTTGTCAGCGAGATAGAAGGAGAGCGCAGCCGATGTCTGGTATGTGTCTCCGATCAGGAAGACTTTACCGCCAAGCTTAGCCTCGAATTCCGTGCGAAACTTTTCGACCTGCTCGGCAATCGTTCTCCAACCGCGCCATCTGGATGTGGGATCAGCACTATAAGGGAAGGGAATCCCAACCGCTCGCACGACGTCAGTATTGGTAAGAAGCGAGGAGCTCAAACCCCCTAACACGAGAGCTGAGATGCAAAGAGTTCCCGCGATCCTATTCTCGGTCGCGAAGTGCATCCAGAAATGCACGGCAAGAATTCCGAGGCTGAGAAAAGCCGGACCGGTCCAGGTTTGTGGGTCTCCCCTGCGAAGACCGAGAACGAAAAATTGAATCAAGGCCGGCCATGCGAACGCAAAGAGAAAGCAGACCTTGCTGTTTTGAAACGATTTCCTGATGCAAGCGAAAAATGCGATCAGGTAACCCAGCAACATCAAGGGTGAAAAGAGCAGAAGCTGGCTCTCCAGAAATTCGGTAACCCGCGAGGGACGAATCGCGAACGCCATTTTGAGATCACCGCGTTCCGGCAAAAGCTCAAGCGCAATCCATTCATGCTGATAATTCCAGATGATTAAGGGAGTGAGGAATAACAGGAATACGAGGAAGCAAACATAGAACCCCGGGCGTCGCAGTTGATGCCTGTATCTCGGCACGGCTGCCAGGAAAAACAGAATGGAGAAAAGTTGAATAGCGTTCCAATAGTCGCATAGAAATCCGAGACCGATCAAAATCCCGGTGAGTGGCCAGAAGAAAGAGAAATTGCCGCCTCGTTCTATCGCGAGCCAGGCGGTGTAAAGCGCCGCGGCCCAGAAAAATAAAGAAGGCCCATCGGGCGTCATCACAATCGAATGGAGATGCAAGATGGGGAGAAGATTCACGGCCAGGACCGCCCAGAAAGCGGCCTTCTCACGCACCAATTTCCGCGCAAGCAGGTACACAAAAACAGACGTGCCCAACCCGAATAACGGCCCAAGAAATCTCACGCCGAATTCTGTTGAACCGAAAAGAGATGTGCCTGCCAGAATCGCCAGAGCGACGCCTGGACCCTTGCCGTAGTATGAGAAATCGGGATGTCGTGCCCAGAGGTAGTAGTAACTTTCATTCGGCGACAATTCGATCGTCGCTGCCAGGAATAGGCGGATTCCTGTCAGAATGAGAACAAAAGAGAGAAGAACAAACAGCCGGTTTCGCATTATCGGCGGGGGCCCAGCAGGGAAGGCCGGGAAAAGTTTGGAAACCATCTGAATACGATCCATTCGTACAGGATATTCAAAACAGCCGCGGCGATGAGGCTAAAGCCAATTGCTAGAAGGACTGAGACCAGGACGTCGCTCGGCCAATGCGAACCGCAATAAATTCGCGAGTATGAAATGAGCACCGCGGGAATAATGTAGAGCGCTCCCAACCGGCCAAAGAACAGAATCGCCATTGTTGCGATCACCGTATTATTCATTGCGTGTCCCGACGGGAAAGAGTGTCCAATAACCGGACCTGCGGGAGGTTGCGAAAACGAAACATGGACGGGCAGAAAAATGCCGAGAATCGCTGGTGTTTTCTTCTGCAAACTAACTTCGCGGACCTCGGCTAGAGATTGGACAGGCCGCGGCCGGTTGACCATTTTCTTTGTGAACTGGGTGAACACGCCGTCGGTCAATGCGAGCGTCACGAGCGTCACAATGACGAAACTTCGAACCCGGAAGTTTCCCCGCCACAGCAGAATTAGCGTGGCGATCGCCAGGATTGGCAGCCAGACCTCAAAATTTGTCAACGTAGCCATTAACCAATCCAGAAACGGATTCGTCCATTCCCGGTTAATGAACAGCAGAAGCGTTTTGTCCATGCGAGAGGTTCAGAGCCCGCGTAAGCTAAAAACAGCTCATCGATGAAACAAGCAAAGAAATTTATCCTGCTCGTTCTCCTCTTGTGGTTGGGCCAATTCGCCGGCGCATTCGCGCACGAAGACCCCAACGCTATTCTGGATCAAATCCGGTTTGCCCAAGCGCGAATCACCAAATCGTTGACCGGCCGATTACGTCCGGAAGATGGGGTGTCTATTCCACTTCAGCTACAGTTAAAGGGATCCGAGATCGATTATCAATTCAACAACCCGCCGGAAACCCTGATGCTTCAATTGACCGATTCAGGTTCGATTTTATCGGATGAGGATGCCGCGGGCCGACAAACCCTGGCCGGATCTAAGCTTCAGGAACCGGTGCGGGGGACCGACATCACCTACGAAGATCTCTCGCTGCGTTTTATTTACTGGAAAAATGCGAAGCTGAATGGAGAACAGCGGGTTCGAGCGATTACCTGCTCAATCGTGGACGTCCAACCTCCGTCTCGAAATTCGGCATACGGCACGGTGCGGCTGTGGATTGCAAAGGACCGGGGTGCCTTGATAAAGGCCGAAGGCTTTGATTGGCAAGGCAAACTGGTTAAGCGATTCGAAGTCATCTCCGGTCAGAGGGTTGAGGAGAAAACCATTTTCAAGCAAATCAGGATCGAACGCATCAGCGCGGACACTGGCAAGGTGGTTTCCCGGACCTATCTGGAGCTGGATCCTGTGGAGTGATGGTTGGAGTCAAAATTGACCTAAATCTGTCGAAATAGTTCGATTGCATTGCGTTGTGTGGCGTATTTCAGCCGTTGATCCCTATTCTGCGGCAAATTCGCGTCGCTTCTCTATTTGACAGCGAGGCTCTGTCCTTCTACAATTGCCGACCTTTTTTATGAGGAAATACGGATTGTGCTTGACACTCCTTTCCGGCGTTTTGGCGTTTTGCGCACTCAAGGGTTCCGCTCAAACAGCGAGCGATAACGCAGCGCGCTTTACCGAAAACGCCATGAAGCTGCGCGAGAACATCCTATTCAAAATTGAGCCAAGAAATCTGAAAACGGACCCATTGGCGGGACCGCAAGACAAATTCCCGTGGCATGAGGCAATTGTGACGACGGTTTTTTGGATAGGCGAGTCCCCGACTGCCAATAATCCCGTGCCGAACCGATCCAGTGCCTGGGATGCAAACTGGTCACATAGCTTTGGCGGATCTGATGCGCCCGAGACAGGCGAGAGAAGAGGCTTTATTCCCGCACGGTTTATTCCGAGGCAGAATCCGTTTTATCTTGCACTTCCATACAACGATGTGAGCGGGGGCCGTACCAAAGACGAAGCCTACAAAGTTGTTCCGTGGCTGCAGCAAACGTTTACCAGATCAGGGCAGTCCGTTCTGAAGGGACGTTGGGTCGCCATCCGAAAAGGTGTGCGAGTCTGTTATGGCCAATGGGAAGATGTCGGTCCGTTTCGCAGCGATCATTGGCAATACGTATTCGGCAATGACCGGCCACGACCGAATTTGAACCGCGGCGCCGGACTCGATGTTTCTCCGGCAATCCGCGACTATCTCAGGCTTGGCAATACAGATGTCACTGACTGGAAGTTTGTGGAATTCGAGGATGTTCCTCCCGGTCCGTGGGCTCTGTACGGCGACAACAACACATTCGTAATTGATCGAAGGAAGAGGGAAGCGGCGTTTGCAAAAATGCAGTAGGCAGCCCGAAAATTTCATCCCGGAGCAGCGGTGCCCGAATGGCGCGGCTAGGCCTGATGCGCTCTCGGCACCCGGTTTTGGTGAGGATCGAAGCGCACAACATGGGGAGGACGAACCTTTGGTTGCGCCTCCGCTGCTCTGTCATCAACGCAGCTACAAGTGGACGACGTCACCTTCAACGTAGATCTGACTTCGGCGTTCACCGTTTCGCAAGTAAAGGACCTTCAGGCGTTTTATCACGCCAGGGTAGGGGTCGATTCCGAAAGTCTCGTTTGAAACCTTAAATGGCCGCCGGATTCGGACAAAATTCTGAACGACACGGGAAACGTTCACGTATCGCCCCCTGGTTCCGTAGGAAGCGGCGAGAATTTGTGTTCCGCGTCTGTAATAACCGGGAACCGCATCCGCGTACCTGCCACCTCGGAAATAGAATACATCTCCCTCCTCGACGCTGTCCGTGATTCGCCTGCCCTCCACATTGTAGACAACGACCAGGGTCTTCCTTTGGCCAGGTATGGGATCCATGCGGAAAGTGTCGTTGCTGACTCGGAACGGCTCCCCGAAGTCCGCGAAGCGTTGAACCCGTCCCGTGACGTCTCTGCTGCGAGCGGACGTTCCATAGTAAGCTGACACAACGTTGATGCTTTGCGCCAAAGACGGGGAAACCGCCGCGAGAAGAATGAATATTGCCGCAAGGGTGTACCCGAACACTTTCATTTCTGAGGGTAACAGACGCAGTACATTAGAAAAAGTTACGCGAAGGATAGTAAGGAATCTGTAGTTCTCTTCGCGCTGATTCTTGAGGATATCAAGGGCGATGCGCAATACAGTTTCAGATTGACATTCCGCCCCTCGCTTCGCAGCTTGTTCGCCGGGATACCCCCCTTAAATGAGGTCAACGTTCAATAACAATGAAGAACTATTTAGTCGCCGTAATCGGTCTCTGCTTGGTTGCTGTGTGTCCAAAGGCCTGGACAGAGGAAGAGCTGACCGGAACGTTGAAGAAGATTAAAGATGCGGGGGTCATTACGCTGGGACATCGAGAATCCTCGATCCCATTCTCGTACTACGACGATAAGAATCAGGTCGTTGGCTATGCTCAGGATCTGCTTATGATGGTCGTCGATGCCGTGAAGAAAAAATTGAACATGCCCAATCTTCAAGTGAAGCTCATTCCAATTACGTCGCAAAATCGCATTCCGCTGATTCAGAACGGCACGATCGACATCGAGGCTGGATCAACCACTAATAATCTTGAGCGACAACAGCAGGTCAGCTTTTCGGATACGTTCTTTGTGATAGGCACCCGGTTGCTGGTCAAGAAGGATTCGGGCATTAAAGATTTTCCGGATCTTAAAGGGAAGAATGTTGTCGTTACCTCAGGGACGACTTCGGAGCGTCTCATTCGGGAAATGAACGAGAAAAACAACATGGGCATGAACATTATCAGCGCCAAGGATCATGGCGAATCGTTTTTGACGTTGCAGAGCGGGCGCGCGGCTGCCTTCATGCTTGATGATGCTCTGCTGGCCGGGGAACGTGCCAAGGCCCGGAAGCCGGATGACTTCGTGATCGAGGGGACGCCGCAGTCAAAGGAAGCCTATGGCATGATGATGCGAAAAGGGGACGATCAATTTAAGAAACTCGTAGATGATACGATCGCCAAGGCAGAGACATCCGGCGAAGCTGAAAAGCTCTATAAGAAATGGTTCCAGTCGCCAATTCCTCCGAAGAACTTGAACCTCGATCTTCCGTTAAGTGACGATATGAAAGCTTTGTTTAAGGCGCCTAACGATAAGGCATTGCAATAACTCGGCTTTTGCGATTTCAATCTGCGCGAAAGCTGATGAAGGCAGTCGGGTTCCGGGTGGGCGCCGCTCGAGAGGAGGAGAATGGCGACAATTCTGGCGGATTTGGATTTCAGGGTATTTCTGCAGCCGGCGGTTGGAGGTGGGGGCAACTATCTCAGCTACCTTCTCTTTGGTCTCGGGTGGACGCTTTTGCTATCTGTCTGCAGCTGGGTTCTTGCATTCGTTGTCGGGTCACTAATTGGGGTTCTACGAACTTTAAGAGGAACCCTGCTGCCCCAGCTCGGAGCCTTTTATGTTGAGATATTTCGCAACATACCCCTGCTGGTTCAGCTTTTCATTTGGTACTTCGTGCTTCCGGAGACTGTTCCATTTTTTGGAACCTGGTTTAAGCAGGGTCTGTCTCCTGACCTTCAGCAATTTGTAAGCGCAACACTGTGCCTGGGATTTTTTACGGCCGCTCGTGTCTCGGAACAGGTCCGCTCCGGCATCATGTCTTTGGGGAGAGGGCAATACGGCGCCGGTCTGGCGCTCGGGTTTGACACCGCTCAGGTCTACACTCTGATCTTGTTACCTGTCGCTTACAGGATCATTATTCCGACACTGACGTCTGAATTCCTGAACCTGATTAAGAATACGGCCGTTGCCTCTACGATCGGTCTCGTTGAACTCGCCCAACGCAGCAAAAACATGGGTGAGTATACGTCGCGTTTATATGAGTCGTTTATCGCAGTTACTGTACTCTACGCAATTGTGAATCTGGTCGTGATGCTTATTTCAAGGAACGTGGAAAAAACCACAAGGTTACCAGGTTTCGTTGGAGGAAAACAATAGGTGTATTCCTTTGACTGGAGCTCGATTCCTGGCGCGATACCCTATCTCTGGGAGGGCATGCTTCGCACCCTTCAGATTACGTTGGTAGCCGTTATTGCGGGCATGATTATCGGGACGATGCTCGCAGTCTGCAGACTCTCCAAAAGCCGCGTGCTCTCGACCCTGGCTGGTTTATACGTGACCTGTTTCCGGTCAATTCCGCTGGTGATGGTACTGCTTTGGTTTTACCTGCTTGTACCCGACCTCATCAAAAGGGTGGTCGGAAATCCAAGCCTCGATATCAGACTTTTGTCCGCTTTTGTTGCGTTCTCTTTATTTGAAGCGTCTTACTACGCCGAAATCATCAGGGCCGGTATTCAAAGCGTGTCGAAAGGCCAGGTCTCGGCGGGATTGGCTCTCGGAATGACGGGCGGCGAAACCATGAGGCTGATTATTTTGCCGCAAGCGTTTCGCAGGATGATTCCCTTGTTGCTGACGCAAGCAATCATTCTTTTTCAGGATACATCTCTTGTTTATGTTATGGGTCTCGCTGACTTCTTTGGGGTAGCCTATAACACTGGGAACCGCGACGGAACGCTTGTTGAATTGATCCTGTTTGCCGGCGCGGTCTATCTGGCGATCTGTTTTGTAGCGTCAACATTGGTGCGCAAACTGCAAAAGAAAATAGCCTGATGATCTCGATCAAAAATGTCTCGAAGTGGTACGGAGACTTCCACGTATTAAAGGATTGCAGTACGGAGGTTACCAAGGGAGAGGTGGTTGTCGTCTGTGGACCTTCCGGATCGGGGAAATCGACGCTGATCAAATGCGTGAACGGTCTGGAGAGTTTCCAAAAGGGGGAAATTATCGTTGATGGTGCGTCGGTCGGGGAGAAAAAAACCAATCTTTCGAAGTTGCGCTCGCGGGTAGGCATGGTGTTCCAGCATTTCGAATTGTTTCCTCATCTGAGCGTTATGCAGAACCTCACGATCGCGCAATGCCGGGTTCTGAAACGAGGACAGAGTGAGGCGGCCGAGAAAGCGCTGAAGCTTCTCGAAGTCGTAGGACTCAAAGCGCATGCGCAAAAATTTCCCGCGCAGCTTTCCGGCGGGCAACAGCAGCGTGTGGCAATCGCGCGGGCGCTTGCGATGGATCCGATTGCAATGCTTTTCGACGAGCCGACCTCAGCGCTTGATCCTGAAATGATCAAAGAAGTTCTCGATGTCATGGTAAATCTGGCTCAAGCCGGGATGACAATGATGGTCGTAACGCACGAGATGGGATTTGCCAGGGAAGTCGCAGACAGAGTGATTTTCATGGACGACGGACAGGTCGTTGAAGACCGGGCAAAAACGGACTTTTTCCGTGCACCTGGCACCGACCGGGCCCAGCAATTCTTGTCGAAGATTCTTTCGCACAGCGCCCAAGCTTAGTTTGCAACGAGTTAGACATCCAACTCAATCGGGACCGGTCGCATCCCGCACCAGTTTCTAGAGGACCCGGAAGGATGGATTCGATGTCATTCAGCAGAAACTGGGTGGGATCGGACCCTACCGCCACCCGGTCACAGCGTTATCTATGTCGCGTTGCCAAAAATCTTCACATGATGCCACCCCGATGAAAAGTTCCTTCCCCTCAACAGATCGCCTCGGCCAAGTGAGGTGCTTCTCACAAAATTACAAAATTTATGAGAAGGCCAGGTCTAAGTCTCAGATTTGAGATTATGGCGGGTTTGGTCTTGACCTGATTACTAGTAGCTCGGATACTCCCCGAATCGTGCCTTCCCTGGCGATATCCCCCCCAAAAAACAGTCCAGAGAAAAACCAGCGAGGAACCCCTCGGTTCATGTTCTTGGTCAGGCACCCAAATCTCTCTCTCAGAACAGTATGTCTACTTTTGTATCCACCCAGGCAACGCTTTCTTCTAGCGAACTTCGAGCTCAACATCGCCGTGTAATCTTTGCTTCCTCCTTAGGCACCGTCTTCGAATGGTACGATTTCTATTTGTATGGGACGTTAGCCACTTTTTTTGCAGGTCTCTTTTTTCCTCCCGGAAATGACGTCGCCGCATATCTGGCCAGTTTAGCCACGTTTGGCGCGGGATTTGGAGTACGGCCATTTGGCGCAATCGTTTTCGGTCGTATTGGCGACATCGTCGGACGAAAATACACGTTCCTGATCACGATCATTGTGATGGGGCTTGCAACCGCTCTTGTTGGTGTGCTGCCAACGTATTCGCAAATAGGGATCTGGGCTCCTATCATTCTTGTGACATTGCGCCTGGCACAGGGTCTTGCCCTGGGAGGAGAATATGGGGGTGCGGCTACCTACGTAGCTGAGCATGCTCCGATCGAGAAGCGGGGTTTCTTTACCAGTTGGATCCAAACGACCGCCACGCTCGGTTTCTTTGTATCTCTTGGGGTGATTCTGGCATGCCGTGGCGGACTGTCGGAGACCCAATTTAAGGAGTGGGGGTGGCGGATTCCGTTTCTTGTTTCAGTAATTTTGCTTGGCGTGTCCGTTTATATCCGGCTTAAACTGCAGGAAACCCCGATTTTTGCGGAAACGAAGGCGCAGGGAAGGGTCAGCAAAACGCCTCTCACTGACAGCTTTTTCAAACTCCCTAACGCGAAATATGTCTGGATCGCACTTCTCGGAGCGACAGCCGGCCAGGGTGTTGTCTGGTACACCGGCCAGTTTTACGCATTGTTTTACCTTCAGAATGTTTTGAAGGTTGATTACCAGCATAGTTATACTCTCATTGCGATAGCGCTGGTCGTCGGAACGCCGTTTTTCCTCGTTTTCGGATCGCTTTCCGACAAGATCGGGCGAAAGAAGATCATGATGGCCGCCTGCCTGCTTGCTGCTCTCACCTACATTCCGCTCTTCAAAGGATTGACCTACCTTGCCAATCCGGTACTTAGTGAGGCCATAAGCAAGGCCCCGGTTGTCCTTTACACCAGTGAGTTTCAAGGCTTCGGCGACAAATTTGCATCGACGCTCTCGGACGCTTTTCAGCAGTATAAACCGGCGCCTGCAGCCGTTCCGAGCTATAAAGCGCGCCAGTTTCTGACGAAACGCGGAGTGCCGTTCGAAGTTCAAGCGGCGAAACCTGATGCGCCGTTGACAATACAAGTCGGCGAAAAATCGCTCACCGGATTTGACGACAAAGCTTTAGAGGCCGCGGTCGCCTCAGACGGATATCCAAAAGCCGCCGATCCCTCAAAAATCAATTACCCGGGTATTCTTGCAATTCTTATCGTGTTGATGATCTACGTAACGATGGTTTATGGGCCGATAGCCGCTTTTCTGGTCGAATTGTTCCCGACGCAAATACGATACACTTCCATGTCGTTCCCTTAC
>Ga0306920_100013990_pt1 | contig 10941 bp, 7 predicted proteins | sample flu12Cox44000170_FD_204666 | JGI IMG/M metagenome (GOLD analysis project Ga0306920, IMG submission 204666) | Lab enrichment of tropical soil microbial communities from Luquillo Experimental Forest, Puerto Rico - flux4day.12C.oxic.44.000.170 (v2)... | ecosystem: Environmental > Terrestrial >...
CGCTACCCATTTGCCGCTCATTCGTGAAGCGAATGTCGAATCCAAAAGCTCCACTAGCAACCTAATACTTGCTAGTGGTCCTTTGATTCAAACATTCGCACAAGGTGTATGCCGAAGTGTGTGCCCACACGGGATGCGAATGTTTGAATCGGACCACTAGTAGTCAACAATGATGCCACGATGACACGTAGCCTGATTTACATCGCCGTCATCCTGAGGTGTGAGCGAGGCGAGCCTCGAAGGATGAACGGCCGACCTTTCGAGGGCCGCTTCGCGGCAACCTCAGGGTGACGGAGTTGGATCATTCGTTACCGATGACTGAACTCGATCTCGATTCCCATATCGATTCCGCGACGAACGCGCTGCTCGCGTGCCAGCGCCCCAACGGCCATTTTCAGTTCGAGCTGGAAGCGGACGCCTCCGTTCCGGCTGAGTATGTGCTGTTTCGCCATTATCTCGGCGAACCGGTCGATGCCGCGCTGGAAGCGGGCATTGCCGCCTATTTGCGCCGCATTCAGGGTTCGCATGGCGGCTGGTCGCTGCTCACCGACGGCGCCTTCGACATGAGCGCGACGGTGAAGGCCTATTTCGCCCTCAAGATGATCGGGGATTCGCCGCAGGCCGAACATATGGGGCGCGCGCGGGACGCGGTGCGGCTGCGCGGCGGCGCCGAGCGCAGCAATGTGTTCACGCGCTGCCTGCTCGCGCTCTACGGCATCGTGCCCTGGCGCGCGGTGCCGGTGATGCCGGTCGAAATCATGCTGTTGCCGAAATGGTTTCCGTTTCACCTCGACAAGATCTCGTACTGGAGCCGCACGGTGATCGTGCCGCTTCTGGTGCTGATGGCGAAAAAGCCGCGTGCGCGGAATGTGAAAGAGGTCAGCGTCGCCGAGCTGTTTTTGGAGCCGCCCCGGCAGCTCGGACCGACGCCGAAAGCGCCGCAACAGAAAGCCTCGTGGTTCTGGTTCTTCCGCGTGGTCGATGACGTGCTGCGCGCGGCCGAGCCGTGGTTCCCGCAAGCGATGCGGCAACGCGCGATCGATCGCGCCGTCGCCTGGGTCGAGGAGCGGCTCAACGGCGAAGACGGACTTGGCGCGATTTTCCCGGGCATTGCGAACAGCGTCATGATGTATGAGGCGCTCGGCGTGCCGGCCGAGGATCCGCGGCGCGCGATCGCCCGCCAATCGATCGACAAGCTGCTCGCGGTGCATGACAACGAGATCTTTTGTCAGCCCTGCGTGTCGCCGATCTGGGACACCGCGCTTGCCTGCCATGCGTTTCTTGAAGTCGGCGGCGAGCGCGCCGTAGCGGAAGCCAAGCGTGGGCTCGAATGGCTCGTTCCCAAACAAATACTCGACCTGCGCGGCGACTGGATCGCGCAGCGGCCTAATGTGCGGCCGGGCGGCTGGGCCTTCCAATATGCCAATGCCCATTATCCCGACGTCGACGACACCGCGGTGGTGGCGATGGCGCTCGACCGCGTCCGGGATTCCGGGCAGGGCGATTACACCTCCGCGATCGATCGCGCCCGCGAATGGATCGTCGGCATGCAGAGCGTCAACGGCGGCTGGGGTGCGTTCGATGCCGACAATGAATATTATTATCTCAACAACATTCCGTTCGCCGACCACGGCGCGCTGCTCGATCCGCCGACCGAGGATGTCAGCGCGCGCTGTCTGTCGATGCTGGCGCAACTTGGCGACACAACGAGCGCCGCGGCCGAACGCGCGCTCGCTTATCTGCGGCGCAGCCAGCGCCATGACGGCTCCTGGTACGGACGCTGGGGCATGAATTACATCTATGGCACCTGGTCGGTCTTAAGCGCGCTCAATGCCGCGGGCGTTAAACCCGAGGCGCCGGAAATGCGCAAAGCGGTCGAATGGCTCGCCGCCACTCAGAACCCCGACGGCGGCTGGGGCGAGGATGGTTCAAGCTACAGACTCGATTACCACGGCTACGAGGCCGCGCCCTCCACCGCCTCGCAAACCGCCTGGGCCGTGCTTGGACTCATAGCGGCGGGCGCAGTCGATCATCCGGCGGTGGCGCGCGGCGTCAAATATCTAGTCGATAACCAAGGCGCTGACGGCTTCTGGAACGAGCCGCGCTATACCGCGACCGGGTTCCCGCGCGTGTTCTATCTGCGCTACCACGGCTATCCGAAATATTTTCCGCTTTGGGCGCTGGCGCGCTACCGCAATCTCACGCGCGGCAATGTGCGGCGGGTTGCGTGGGGGGTGTAGCTGTAGAGTGGGTGAGGCGAAGCGAAGCCCAAACCACCGGCTTTGCGTAAAAGACGGATTACGGCTTCGGCTGATCCGCCCTGTGCTCGTGAACAAGGATGGTTCGACTGCGTTACCCAGGCGTCGACCACCGCGAGGTGGCAGGCCCGCAGCAGAATCCGTTCGCGAGTTCCCTTTGGCCATCGCGGAGGGGGAGTGGCGGCCCTGTCTGGCGCCGTTTTCGCAAACGACAGGAGCAAGCGATGAAACTCAACGCTGCACAGCTCGAAAGAACCACCACGCAACTACAGGCCGAAGTTATTCCGGAGGACCATCCACTTATCCCGCAGCTTAATCGAATGTTCGGCGATCACACCTACCTGCTCGACAGCAACGGGCTGATAATCGTGGAACCCGCCGCCGCCGAATTGGCGCCGGACACCGCCGGCATGGGAGTCGTGGTGAACTTGGCGAATTGGACAAACTCGAATCCGCCGAAGCTCGAGGCCCACGAACCGGAGCTGACGGATAGTATGGTCGCGCTGGAAACCGATGGCGGCTCCTAGCGCCAGCCTATAGCCCGTATAGAGGGTCCGACCCGAAGTGGTCGGCCCGATGACAAGCTTCAAGACGAAGTAGAATTGCTTCGCTTCGCTGGTCGTTACGCCGCGCTGGCTGAAGTGCGCGCCGCGTTTTAGGCCGCGTTCTTGGCCGCCTCTTTCGTCGCTTTATCGCGCGCCTCGTTGGCGCGGATTTCGGACAAGCGCAACTGCACCTGGCTGTCGAACACGTATTGCGCCGGGCGCTGCTCGGAGAGATCGATTTCCGGCGCCATCGGGCCTTGCGTGCGCACGCCGCGGAGCGCAATGCCGAAAGCTTCCAGCGGATGCGCCATCATCGCTTCGGCGGCGGTCGCCTCGTAGCCGCAATGCGCCATGCAGTTCGCGCATTTTTCGTAGCGGCCGGTGCCGTAGGCGTCCCAGTCGGTGGTCTCCATCAATTCCACGAAGGTCTTGGCGTAGCCTTCGCCAAGCAGATAACACGGTTTCTGCCATCCGAAGATATTGCGCGTCGGCATGCCCCATGGCGTGCAATGGAATTCCTGGTTGCCGGCAAGGAAGTCGAGGAACATGCCGGAATGGGTGAGATTCCAGTTCTTGCCTTGGCCGAGCGCGAACACGTTGCGGAATAACTCCTTGGTCTTGCGCCGGTTGAGGAAGTGCTGCTGGTCGGGCGCCCGCTCATAGGCGTAGCCCGGCGAGATCGAGACGCCGACGCCAAGCTCGGTGGTGAGATCGAGAAACTTGGCGATGTCCTCGGCGGGATGGCCGTCGAAGATCGTGCAGTTGACGTTGACGGTGAAGCTCTTTGACTTGGCCGCCCGGATCGCGGCGACGGCCGTCTCGAAGCCGCCGTCCATGCACACCGACTTGTCGTGATGTTCCTTGATGCCGTCGAGATGCACCGAGAAGAACAGATAGGGCGACGGCTCGAACAGGTGCAGCTTCTTTTCCAGTAGCAGCGCGTTGGTGCACAACGAGACGAATTTCTTGCGGGCGACGATGCCGTTGACGATTTCGCCGATCTCCTTGTGGATCAGCGGCTCGCCGCCGGGAATGGCCACCATCGGCGCGCCGCATTCGTCCACGGCGTCGAGGCATTCCTGGACTGAAAGCCGCTTGTTGAGGATGGCATCCGGATAATCGATCTTGCCGCAGCCGAAGCATGACAGATTGCAGCGGAACAGCGGCTCGAGCATGAGCACGAGCGGATAGCGCTTACGCCCGGCGAGACGCTGCCGCAGCACATAAGCGCCGACTTTCATCTTTTGTCGTAATGATACGCTCAAAGCTTCGTCCTCGTTTTTTCGTTGTTGCTTTGAAAGGCGCGAGCGGATCTAGACTTCCGCGGCCCGGCGGGCGGTAACGATGCCGCCGTCGACAAGTTCCGGCGGCAGGCGGAATTCGATTGTCTCGTGCCGGCCGGTGAGCTGGCTGACATCGACCGGGTTGAGCCGGCGCAGCGCCTCGATGACGTCTTCGACCAGCACTTCCGGCGCCGACGCGCCGGCGGTGATGCCGACCGTTTCGGCGTTCTTGAACCAGCTCGGATCGAGCTCGCTGCCGTCGGCGATCAGATAGCTCGGCGTGCCGGCTTCTTCGCCGATTTCGCGCAGCCGGTTGGAATTCGAACTGTTCTTGGCGCCGACCACCAGGATGACGTCGACAAGCTTGCTCAGTTCGCGAACCGCGGTCTGACGATTCTGCGTCGCGTAGCAGATGTCGCGCGTCTCCGGTCCGACGATATTGGTGAAACGGTTGTGCAGGGCGGCGATGATGCCGCGCGTGTCGTCCACGCTCAGCGTCGTCTGCGTCACATAGGCGACCGGCGTGTCGGACGGAATGTCGAGCCGCTCGACGTCAGTCTCGGTCTGGACCAGAGTCACCGGCTCGGCGATCTGGCCCATCGTGCCCTCGACTTCGGGGTGGCCGGCATGGCCGATGAGTATGAGGCGGCGGCCCTGTGCGACATAGCGCTTGCCCTGATTGTGCACCTTGGTGACCAGGGGGCAGGTCGCATTGAGCACCGGCAGATTGCGCGAGGCGGCCTCCTCCTCGACGCTCTTGGCCACGCCGTGCGCGCTGAAGATCGTGACCGCGTTGGGCGGCACTTCGGAAAGGTCCTCGACAAAGCGCGCGCCTTTGGCCTTCAGGCTCTCGACCACGTGCTTGTTGTGCACGATCTCGTGGCGCACATAGACCGGCGGGCCGAATTTCTGCAGCGCCCGCTCGACGATTTCGATGGCGCGCACGACGCCCGCGCAAAAACCACGAGGCTGGGCCAGTATCACTTTCATCAAGACCTCCCGGTTCGGCACCGGTTTGCGTTTGTCTTTGGGTTCAACGTCTTTGGGTTCAACGTCTTTAGGGTCAAGGCGTTTGCAACTGTTTGGCGTTCAACCGCACGCTTGGATCTGCGGCCAGCCGCCGCAAGGCGGCTTTTGGGCATGGCACATTTTGGGTTATTTATGTCGCGGCGGGCCTGTTCGGTAGCTCTGCTAACCCATTCTTTTCAAGACTTTATCTCGCTCGTGCCCGAGCGAGCCAGGCCCGCGCGGACGTTTGATTTCTCAATAACGGGCCGTTTAAACCCACATTTAATACCACCTTTGAGTAATACCACCTTTGAGCGAAAATACCCTTACTTGTCCAGAAGCTGCCCCGCTAAAGCCCTTGCGGGAGCCGGAACACCCGCCCAATGGACAAACTTCCAACGCCCCGACCTGCAACCGGTTCGCGGCGTCGGTCATTGGTTTGGCGGGTCCGTTAATTGCGGGTCCGCGGAACAGGCCGGTCTGCGATTACGCATAGCCTTTGAATGACTGGCGCATGGGTCGGATCGCGGCTAGGAATAAACCACGATTTCACTTTTGCGCGCGTTCAGGCATTTAGAGGTGAGCTTAGGGCTACTCCCCGATGCCTCCATTTCGCCTTTGTCGTAACGCCTGAAACCGCGCCCCTTCCGCCAACACTCGTCATCGCAATCCGCCGGCAACCATGAGAATAGTCACCAGCTTCGTTGTCCGCGCGATCAGGTTTTGCACGCAATACGCGGCGCCGGTGATCATCCTCTCGATCCTGCTCGGGGTGGTGTCATCCTGGTATGCGGCGACGCATTTCGCGATGACGACGGACGTCAACCAGCTCATTTCTCCGAATCTTCCCTGGCGGCAGCGCGAAGCCGAAATGGAAAAAGCGTTTCCGCATTTCGAATTGATCCTCGCCGTGGTCAATGCGCGGACCGTTGAACTCGTCGAGGACGCCACCAACGCGCTGGCGCAGCGCCTGTCGCAGCAGAAGGACCTGTTTCGCTCGATCCAACAGCCCAAAGGCGGGCGGTTCTTTGCGCAGCAAGGACTGTTGTTCCAATCGACGGCGGATCTCAAGTCGCAGATGAATATGCTGACGCAGGCGCAGCGTCTGGTGCAGGTGCTGGCCGGCGATCCGTCGCTGCGCGGTGTCATCCAGACACTGCAATTCGGACTGCTCGGCGTCCAAGGGGGCCAGATTACCCTCGACAATATGGCCTGGCCGATGACGCTCGCCGCCGACACGATCGAAAAAGTGAACGCCGGAAAGCCGGCGAATTTCTCGTGGTACGAGCTGGTGCAAGGTCATGCGCCGGCTGCCGGCGACATTGTCCGCTTCCTCGAAGTCCGCGCCGCGCTCGATTACTCCGAGCTTGAGCCGGGCAAGCGCGCCACCGACGCCCTCCGCAAAGCCGCGGCCGACCTCGATCTCGGCGGCAAATATCAGGCGCGCCTGCGGCTCACTGGGCCGGTGCCGATGGCGGACGAGGAATTCGCCACGATCAAGGAGAATGCGGCGCTCAACGCCACCGTGACCATCGCCATCGTGCTTCTCATCCTGTGGCTCGCGTTGCGCTGGATGCGCATCATCTTCGCGGTATTCATCTGCGTCGCCGTAGGTCTTTCGGTCACTGCGGCGGTCGGCATGCTGCTCGTCGGCACGCTTAATCTGATATCGGTCTATTTTGCCGTCCTGTTCGTCGGCCTCGGCGTCGATTTCGGCATCCAGTTCAGCGTGCGTTACCGCGCCGAGCGCCATGTGACCGACGATTTGAGTGAAGCGTTGTTGCAGACCGGCCGGCGCGCCGGCGCGCCGCTGACACTGGCGGCGTTGGCGACCGCCGCCGGCTTCTTGTCCTTTCTGCCCACCGTCTACAAAGGCGTGTCCGAGCTCGGGCTGATCGCCGGCCTCGGCATGCTGATCGCCTTTGCGACCAGTATCACGCTGCTGCCGGCGCTTTTGAGCGTACTCAAGCCGCCCGGCGAGGCCGAACAGCTCGGTTACGCGGCGCTGGCGCCGGTCGATCGCTTTTTGGAACGCAATCGGATGGCGATCCTGATCGTGACGGCGGTCGTGGTCACCGCCGGATTGCCGCTGCTCTATTGGCTGCGCTTTGATTTCAATCCGATCAATTTGCGCAGTCCCAGTACCGAGGCGGTATCGACCTATCTGTCGCTGAAAGACGATCCCGACAGCGGTTTCAACGATATCCAGGTGCTGGAGTCGTCGCTCGAAGCGGCTGATCGGGTCGCGGCTAAACTGCGCGCCCTGCCCGAGGTCGCGCGGGTAACGACATTGTCGAATTTCATCCCCGCCGATCAGCAGCAGAAACTGCCGCTGATCCAGAATGCGGCGAAGGTGTTGCTGCCGTTGCTCAACCCCGCCGCGCCCAGTCCGCCGCCGACCGACGCGCAGAATGTCAGCATGATGGGTTCGACCGTCGATGCGCTCAAACGGCTCGCCGGCAACGGCGATGGCGCCGGTGCGGTCGCCGCGCGGCGCCTCGCCGACGCCATGACGGCGTTGTCGAAGGCCGATCCCGCGGCGCGGGAGCGCGTGCAGGGCATTATCGTGCAGCCGCTGCGCATCGCGCTCGACGACTTGCGCACTCTCTTGACCGCGCACGAAGTCACGCGCGCCAATCTGCCGCCGGATTTGGTGCGTGAATGGGTGACCGCGAACGGTCGAGCGCGCATCGATGTGGCGCCGAGCGGCGATTCCAGCAACAACGAGGTGCTGCAGAATTTCGCCCGTGCGGTGCAGGCGGTCGCGCCCGAGGCGACCGAGGGCCCGATTTCGATCCTGGAGGCGCGGCGCGAGGTGGTGATCGCCTTCCTCGAGGCCGGCGCCTGCGCATTGCTGTCGATCGGGATCCTGTTGTGGATCACGCTGCGCCGGTTCGGCGATGTGCTGCTCACGCTGGTGCCGCTTTTGCTCGCCGGCGTGGTCACGCTGGAAATCTGCGTGCTGATCGACCTGCCGCTGAATTTCGCCAATATCATCGCCTTGCCGCTCTTGCTCGGCGTCGGCGTGGCTTTCAAAATCTATTACATCATGGCCTGGCGCGAAGGGCAGACCAATCTGTTGCAGTCAGTGCTCACCCGGGCTGTGACGTTCTCCGCCTGCACCACGGCGACCGCGTTCGGCTCGCTGTGGTTCTCCAGCCATCCGGGCACATCGAGCATGGGCAAGCTGTTGGCGATCTCGCTCCTGACCACGATGGCCGCCGCGGCCTTGTTTCAGCCGGTGCTGATGGGCAAGCCGCGCCAGATCGACCCGGGCAATTAAATCTAAGCTCCACTCATTCCCGCGCGAGGGCGGGAACGAGCGCCTCATCCAACGCGCTTTGTTCTTAACTTATTGCCCAACCGTGCTGCGCAATTGCGGCGGCGCTTCGGATTTATGCGCCGGAGCCGCGGCTCCCGATTTGCGCGGCGCTGGTGTCTGCGCCGGCGCGGCTTTGTGGATGTATTGCGGATTCACCGACGGATCGAGCGTGCTGGAGGCGGAATCCGGCAGGCGCGTCCAATACTGGTTCTGCCCGAGCAATTCGAACCCGATATAGCCGCGTACGACCAATGTCTGCCCGTCGGGCGTGACCTTCATCGTCGCTTTGTAGATTTTGCCATCGCGCGGATCGAGGATCGTGCCGCCGCCGTATTTGTTCTCACCTTCCGGCTTCATGCCGCGGATGATTTCCAGCCCGAGCCAGGTGTGATCTTTGCGGTCGTCCTTGCATTTGTCGCAAATGGTATTCGGATCTTCGCCGGGCTTGAGAAACATCTTGGCGATGATGCCGTCGTAGACGCCGTTGTGATCATCGATCAAGAACCAGCCGGTCGGCTGCTTGGTGTCCGAATCGAGGGCTTGCCACAAGCCGACTGGCGACCATTGACCGGCGTTTTGCGGAGCCGAATTCGGCGCGGAGACACCCTGCGCCGCTGCCGAGCAAGCGAACGGCACCAAGGCCGCGACGGCGAGCACCAATTTTGTTCGCATCATCCGAGCCCCGACTTTCATTCGAGCTCCAAAAACGGTTTCGGGCGCTGTGATCGCCTTTCTGGCGTGAATTTTTCTCAGCGTGAGGCCGGTCATTGAGATATCGCTGCGGGTGGACCGATGCAATGCCCTCGCCGCTCGCTTGTCGGCCCGCCTGACCTGCCGCTACAATTCGCTTGCCGGGTGCGCCTGGTCGCGGCGCGGCCCCATCGGCGAGCAAAAGACCGTGAAGATCAAGACGATCGAACCCATCGCTGTACGCCTGCCGATGAAGAAGCCGGTGCAAATGGCCGGCGAGACGGTGGCGCAGGCCGAGAACGTTTTTGTGCGCATCGAATCCGAATCCGGCGCGGTCGGCTGGGGCGAAGCGGCGGCGGCGCCGACCATGACCGGAGAAACCATCGCCGGCATGATGGCGGCGATCGAACTCATGACGCCGAAATTGCTTCGCCGCGCCGCTTACGATTTCGCCGGCGCCGCCGCCGCCATGAACGCGCAGCTTTACGGCAATAGCGGAGCCAAAGCCGCGATCGACATGGCGCTGCACGATCTGGTCGGCCGCGCCAGCGGGCGCCCGGTCCACGCCTTGTTCGGCGCCAAAAAACGCAGCCGCATGGCGGTGCTCGCTGTGGTCGGATCGGAAGACGCCGCGGCCGATTTGCGCGAGGCGCAAGCGTGTTGGAACGCGGGTTACCGCGCTTTCAAGATCAAGGTCGGATTGGGTTCGCCCGAAGCTGACGCCGTGCGCACGATGATGCTGTCCCAGGCGCTCAAGCGCCAGGCGCAAGACGGCGAACCCTGCCTGGTTTCCGCCGACGCCAATCAGGGCTTTTCCGTCGACGGCGCTCTCACCTTTGTGCGCGGCATCGGCGATTGTGGGCTTGATTTTTTTGAACAGCCGGTGAGCGCCCACGATCTCGATGGCATGAGCCGCATCGCCGCGGCGAGCGCGGTGCCAATCGGCGCCGACGAAGGTATTCATTCGCTCGACGACATCGCCCGTCACCATGAGCGCAAGGCCGCGCGCGGCGTCAGTCTCAAAGCGATCAAGCTCGGCGGGCTTTCGAGCCTGTTTGCGGCAAGCCAGCTGTGCGCCGCGTGCGACATGCACGTCAACGTGTCGTGCAAGACCGGCGAGACGAGCCTCGCTTCGGCCGCCGCGGTGCACCTCGCCGCGGTGGCGCCTGCAATCGCTTGGGGCCTCACCGTGACCAGCAGCGGGATCGCCGAGGATGTCACCGCGACGCCCCTTGCCATCAATAACGGCCATGTCGAAGTACCGGAGCACCCTGGACTCGGCGTCGATGTCGACGAGCATCGGCTGCGGCGCCGCCAGCAGGAATTCAAGCGCGTCGCGTGAACAAACCAAGCGACATGATCCCGAAAAGTGGGAACCGGTTTTCGGATAAGATCATGCGCAAACCAAGCAGCAAGATCCGATGAACGACGCCGGAGGATCGGAGCGGTATCGCTTCATCGGTAAACCGCTGCCGCGCAAGGAGGACGAGCGGCTCGTCACCGGCAAGGGCCGCTTCACCGACGATTTCAATCTCGCCGGCCAGGCCTATGCGGCGATGGTGCGATCGCCGCATCCGCATGCGCGGATTGTCGCGATCGACGTCGCCGCGGCAAAGAACATTCCCGGCGTGCTCGGCGTCTTCACCGGCGCCGATTGCGCTGCGGAAAATCTTGGGCCGATTCCGCACGATCCGGTTCCCAAGACCAAATACGACATGAGGCTCACAGGGCCAGGTGGCGGCGCGGTGTTCGCCGGCCCGCATGTGTTGTTGCCGGCCGATCGTGTGCGCCATGTCGGCGAAGCGGTGGCGATGGTCGTAGCCGCAACCCAGGCG
>Ga0306920_100013994_pt1 | contig 10940 bp, 5 predicted proteins | sample flu12Cox44000170_FD_204666 | JGI IMG/M metagenome (GOLD analysis project Ga0306920, IMG submission 204666) | Lab enrichment of tropical soil microbial communities from Luquillo Experimental Forest, Puerto Rico - flux4day.12C.oxic.44.000.170 (v2)... | ecosystem: Environmental > Terrestrial >...
TGAGCGACGGCAGCTACTACTATCGCGGGATTCCCGCGTGGGCGCACGGCTACGTCCCGGATCCCCGCCGCGGCGGCGGGCGCGCGGAAGACAACCTGATGAAGATCATGGGCGAGGTGACGTACCTCAACCCGCACACCGACGGGAGTGTCGTGCTCGCGCTCGACGACCCGCTGCTGTTCAAATATCCCGTCGCGTACATGACGGAGCCGGGCTGGTGGGCCCTCAACGACAAAGAAGCCGCGGGCCTGCGCGCCTACCTGAAGAAGGGTGGCTTCCTCATCATCGACGACTTCCGGCATGACGGCGACCCCCGGATGGGCGGCGGCTGGATGAACCTCGAAACGAACCTCCGCAAGGCCCTGCCTGAGGGACAGATCCTTCCGCTCACGGCCGACATGAAGGTGTTCGATTCGTTCTTCACGATTCCCTCGTTCGACATGATCCCGCAGGACTACGATCGCGACCGCCCCGAGTTCTTCGGCGTGTTCGAGGACAACGACCCGCAGAAACGCCTGATGGTCGTGATCAACTACAGCACCGACGTGTCGAACTTCTGGGAATTCTCGGCCACGGGATTCCGGCCGATCGAAGATTCGAACCAGGCATATAAGCTCGGCGTGGATTACGTCATCTACGGCATGACCCACTAGACGGTGGGATTGGGACACTTCGTGATTTGGCGGTTTGGCGATCGGATTTGGTGATTGAATGACCCAATCAAATCACCAGATCACCAAATCACCAGCTGATCAGATTCATCATTGCGTGGAGGCACCGTGGATGTGAACCAGGGCACAGTCGATCTCGAGTCGGCAGACGATGTGGCGCTGGCCGACAAGATGAACGCGGGGCGCAAGCAGATCATCGCCGAGCTCCAGAAGCGTATCGTCGGTCAGAGCGACGTCATCGAGCTGGTCCTGCTGACGCTGTTTGTCGGCGGCAATAGCCTCATCGTCGGCGTGCCCGGCCTCGCGAAGACGCTGCTCATCGCGACGCTCGCGCAGGTGCTGGAGCTGCGGTTCAACCGCATTCAGTTCACACCCGACCTGATGCCGTCGGATATCACCGGCACGGACATCATTCAGGAAGATCCCGGCACCGGCCGGCGGCAGATGGTGTTCGCACCGGGCCCGATCTTCGCCAACATCGTCCTCGCCGACGAGATCAACCGCACGCCGCCCAAGACGCAATCGGCCCTGCTCGAGGCGATGCAGGAGCATCGCGTCACGATTCAGGGGCGGACGTACACGCTCGACGAGCCGTTCTTCGTGTTCGCCACGCAGAACCCGATCGAGCTCGAAGGCACGTATCCGCTGCCGGAAGCCCAGCTCGATCGCTTCATGTTCCACATCGTCATCGAGCATCCGCCGGAAGACGAGGAATTCGACGTCGTCCGCACGACGACCGCCATCGTCGAACCGAAGTTCAACCGGCCGGTGACGGGACCTGATCTGATCGCGTTCCAGCGTCTCGTGCGCCGCGTGCCCGTCGCCGAGCCGGTGATGCGCTACGCGCTGCACCTCGTGCGGACCAGCCGGCCCAAGTCGAAGGATGCGCCGGAGTCCGTGAAGAAGTACGTCGCATTCGGCGCCAGCGTCCGCGCGGCACAGAACCTGGTGCTCGGCGCCAAGGCGCGCGCGATCACGAGCGGGCGCTATCACGTGAGCTACGACGACATCCGCGCCATGGCGCATCCGGTGCTGCGGCACCGCGTGCTGACGAACTTCCGCGCCGAGTCCGAAGGCGTCACAACGGATCAGATCGTCGACGACCTCTTGTCGGCTGTGGCGATGCCGCGCTCGGGGATGTAATGCAGCACAGCGCCGACGCCACCGTGATGCCGGGGGCCCGGTTCGTCGATCCGAAGATCCTCTCGCGGATTGGCAACCTCGAGCTGCTGGCGCGCACGGTGGTCGACGGCTTCATCAACGGCCTGCATCGGGCGCCGTACTTTGGCGCGTCGATCGACTTCGCCGAGCACCGCGGCTACGTTGCGGGCGACGATATCCGCCGCGTCGACTGGCGGCTGTTTGCCCGGACGGACCGGTTCTTCGTCAAACAGTACGAAGCCGACACCAACGCCAACTTCTCGCTGATCCTCGACGTGTCGAAGTCGATGAGCTTCGGCAGCAAGGGCGTCACCAAGCTCGAATACGCCAGCTATCTCGGGGCGTGCCTCGCCTACCTGGCGCACAAGCAGCGCGACCGCGTCGGCATCATCACGTTCGACAGCGAGGTGGTGAACTACGTGCCGCCGTCGGCGAAGCACTTCAACGTCCTGCTGCATACGCTGGATCGCGCGCAGGCCGGACGGCGCGGCGATCTCACGGCGCCGCTGCAGAACATGGCCGAGCACTTCAAGCGGCGGAGCATGCTCGTGCTGATCTCGGATTTCTACGAGGATCCGTCGGTCGTCCTGGAGGCGGTGAAGCCGCTGCACTTTCTCGGCAACGACCTGATCGTGTTTCACGTGCTCGACCCGGCCGAGATCGACTTTGGCTTCGAGGATGCGTCGAGCTTCGAGGATTTGGAAAGCGGCGAGCAGATGCCGGTCGTCCCGCAGTCGCTGTCCGAAGAGTACCGCAAGCTGATTCGCCAGCACACCGAAGCGCTGGCGGCGAAGTTCTCCGAGCACCGTATCGACTACACACTCGCGAACACCGCCGAGCCGCTCGACCGGCTGCTGTTCAGCTATTTGTCGGCTCGGGAACGACTCATGCGAGTACGATGAATTTGGTACTGACTCGGGACTCGGGACTCGGGACTCGGGGCTCGAAGAACGAGGAATTCTGCGAGCCCCGAGCCGCGAGCCCCGACGGTTGTCATTGATGTCATTCCTAGCCCCCCTTTTCCTCGTCGCCTCTGCCGCCATCGCGATCCCAATCTTCGTGCATCTCATTCAGCGCGAGAGGAAACGGGTCATCCAGTTTCCTTCGCTGATGTTCGTGCAGCGGATTCCCTATCAGTCGGTCCGCCGCCGGCGCATCCGCCACTGGGCGCTGCTCGCCATGCGTTGCGCCGCCCTGCTGATGATCGTCGCGGCGTTCGCGCGGCCGTTCCTGAAACAGGAGGCCGCTGCCGCGGCCGCGATTGGCGGGACGCGCGAGCTCGTCGTCCTGCTCGATCACTCGGCCAGCATGGGCTACGGCGACCACTGGGACCGCGCGAAAGACGCGGCACGCAGCGCCATCCGGTCGCTCGGCGCGACCGACAAGGCGACGCTCGTCCTCTTCAGCCGGAATGCCGAAGAGAGCATGAGGGCGACGACTGATAAGGGGCGTCTCGAGGGAGCGGTCAATGGCGCGACGGTCGACGCAGACTCGACCCGCTATGGTCCGGCACTGAAGCTGGCCGAAAGCATCCTCAGCCGATCGAACGCGCGCAAGCGCGAGGCAGTGATCATCAGCGACTTCCAGCGCAATGGCTGGACGGGATCCGAAGACGTGCACTTCCCCGACGGCTACGCCGTCAGCGCCGTGTCGGTCGCCACGCCCGACGCGAACAACATCAGCGTGCCGTCGGTGACGTTCGCGCGCGCTGCCTTTTCCGGTCAGGAGCGCGTGACGGTGTCGGCCGGGATCGCCAACAAGGGAAACGCGCCGGTAGCCGACGTGCCGGTAACCCTTGAAATGGAAGGTCACCAGGTACAGACGCAGCACGTGAAGGTCGGCGCCAACGCCGCCGCGTCGGTCACGTTCACGCAGTTCACGCTCGATCGGCCGATCGTGAAGGGCACCGTGCGGGCCGGCACCGACCCGCTGCCGGCTGACAACGTGTTTCATTTCACCGTCTCGCCGGCCGCGCCGGTCTCGGTGCTGGTCATCGATGGCGGCACGCGGCCGGAATCGGCACTGTATCTGACCAAAGCGCTCGGCATCAGCACGTCGCCGACGTTTGAAACCGAGGTCATGCAGGTGTCACGCGTCTCGCCGACCAACTTCGAGAAGCGGTCGGTCATCATCCTGAACGACGTCCCGTTTCCTCCGGCGGCCGCCAACGGCGCGCTGCAGAAGTTCGTCGAGCGCGGCGGCGGCGTTCTCATCGCCGCGGGCGAGCACACGACGTGGCCGCAGGGCGAAACCGTGCTGATGCCGGGGACGCTCGGTCCCACGGTCGACCGCACGGCCGGCCGTGGCGCGACGCTCGGCTTCCTCGATCACAGCCACTTCGTGTTCGAAATCTTCAAGGCGCCGCGCAGCGGCGACTTCTCCGCCGCTCAGATCTATCGCTATCGCACGATCACGCAGGCGCCGGCCCCCACGCCGGCCGCCGGCCAGGGTCGGGCGGCGGCCGCGCCGCCGCAGCCAGCCGACCGGGTGCTGGCGCGGTTCGACGATGGCGCGGTGGCGGCCGCGGAGCGAAAGGTCGGACAGGGACGCGTGATCGTCTGGGCGTCCGCGCTGGACGACTCCTACAGCGACCTGCCGCGCAAGCCCGTTTACCTGCCTCTGGTGCATCAGCTCGTGAAGTACCTCGCGCAGTTCGAGCCGTCGCGATCGTGGCAAACGGTCGGGCAGGTGGTCGACGTCGCGTCGTTGACGAAAGCGCGCACGAACTGGGTGATCGTCACGCCATCCGGCAAGCGCGTGACGTCGAACGGCCCGCTCGAGCTCGACGAGCAGGGCGTGTACGAGGTCAGGCCGGCAGGCGGTGCCGTCGAAGGCACGCCGGCCCAGGCGATTGCCGTCAACATCGATCCAGCTGAAGCGGATCTGACCCCGATGGATCCGGCCGAGCTGGTCGCCGCGGTCACGGGACACGCTGCCACGGTTGCGGCGCAATCTCCGACCGAAACCACGGCGCTCGACCTCATCGACGCCGAGAAACAGCAGGCGATCTGGTGGTACCTGCTATTAGCCGGACTGCTCCTGCTGGCAGCTGAAACAGTGGTGTCGAATCGCCTCTCTCAGGGCGAACGATTCTTGTAAACTTTGGGAATGTGAGGAGGTTAGAGGTTAGAGGCAACCTCCAACCTCCGTTAAGGGGGCAGCCCATGGATCGTCGCGCCGAACTCCTCGAAGTCATCCGGTCGGTACGCAATCGGTGGCGGCAGCGACTGGCCGTGCGTGGCATCGTCCTGGTTCTCACAGGGACCCTGCTGGCGCTCTTCCTCTCGGCATCGAGCCTCGAGGCGCTGCGATTCAGCCCCGGCGCGATCATCGCCTTCCGCCTGTTCGCGGCCGTCTGGTTCGCGGGACTGGTCTGGCAGTTCCTGATCCGGCCGATTCGACGGGAGGTCAGCGACACCCAGGTCGCCATGTACCTCGAGGAGAACGATCCGAGTCTCGAAGCGGCCATTCTGAGCGCGATCGAGGCCACATCGGGCTCCGTGATCTCGCAGGATCATTCGCCTCACCTGGTCGACCAGCTGGTCAAGCAGGCCATCGACCAGTGCCGATCCGCACAACGCGGACACCATGTCGACAAACAGGCGCTCAAGCGTCACGTGATGACGCTCGGCGCCGTCGCTCTTGCGGGGATCCTGCTGGTGATGCTCGGGCCGGCCTACCTCCGCCACGGGCTGTCGGCCATGCTGATCTTCACGCGCGCGGCGGCGAAATCCAGCCCGTACTCGATTGAGGTGACGCCGGGCAACGCGAAGGTTCCGCGTGGCTCCGACCAGGCCGTCACCGCGCGGCTGGTTGGCTTCTCGTCGAAGGACGCGACGCTGATGACGCGCTCATCGGCTGGCGCGGAGTTCGAACCCATTCCGCTGGTCGCGGGCGCCAACCCGCTGGCGTTCGAGGGCATGCTGTTCCACCTCGACAAGGAAACGGAGTACTACGTCAAATCAAACGGCGTCACATCGTCCACCTATAAGATGACGGTCCTCGACCTGCCGACCGTCGGCAAGCTGGAGCTCGAGTACCACTTCCCCGCCTACACCGGCCTCCCCGTGCAGAAGATCGACGTCGGCGGCGACGTCGCCGCGCTCCGCGGCACGGAAGTCTGGATGCGCATCACGCCGACGATGACGTCGCCGGGCGGGAAGATCGTCGTGAACGAGGCCGGCAACGACATGCTGACGAAGCAGGCGGACGGCACGCTCACCGGCAAGTTCGTGGTCAAGGACGAGGGCTTCTACAAGATCGAGCTCACCGGACCGCACGGCGAGCAGGTCAGCGCGTCACCGAAGTACACGATCGATGTCCTGAAGGATCAGCCGCCGGTGGTTGCATTCACGAAGCCGGGCCGCGACAACTCGGCGAGCCCCGTCGAAGAAGTCTTCGTCGAAGCGAAAGCCAACGACGACTTCGGCATCACGGATGTGAAACTGTTCTACTCGGTGAACGGCGGCGCCGAGAAGACGGTGCAGCTCTTCGGCCCTGGCAAGACGCTGCAGGAAGTGCAGGCGGGCCACACAATCTACCTCGAGGAGCTGGGCGTGAAACCCGGCGACTTCGTCTCGTACTACGCCAAGGCTACCGACAACAACGGCGCCGAAGGCAACAAGACGACGACGAGCGACATCTACTTCGTGAACGTGAAGCCGTTCAGGAAGGACTACAAGGCCGCGCAGTCGCAGGCGGGAGGCGGCGGAGGCGGCGGCAACGACGTGGGCCAGCTGTCGGAGCAGCAGCGTCAGATCGTCGCCGCGACGTTCAACGTCGTGCGAGACAAGCCGAAGCTGACCGCCGAGAAGTTCAGGGAGAACGTCGTGTTCCTCAACCTGGCGCAGGCGAAGCTGCGCGCGCAGGTCGACGAGCTGGTTCAGAAGCTCGAAGCGCGCGTCGGCGTCGTCGATCCGGGATTCAAGGCCATCGCCGAAGCGCTGCCCAAAGCATCGGCCGAGATGAAAACCGCCGAGAACAACCTGAAGGCGCAGCAGGCCAAAGAGGCGCTGACGCCGGAACAGCGCGCGCTGAAGCTGCTGCAGGACGCCGAGCAGAACTACGAGGTCCAGGTGCGTCAGGGCGGCGGCGGGGGCGGTGGCGGCGGCAACAGCCAGCTGTCGGAGGATCTCGCCGATCTGTTCGAACTCGAACTCGACAAGCTCTCGAACCAGTACGAGATGCAGAAGCGGGCCGAGCAGCAGGGCAACGACCGGCAGATCGACGAGCTCTCGGAGAAGCTGAAGGAGCTGGCGCGACGGCAGCAGCAGGAGCTCGAACGGCAGCGCCGTGCGTCTGCGGCACAGCAGCAGGCCAGCGGCGGTGGCGGGGGCGCGGCGCAGCGACAGCTCGCCGACGAGCTCGAAGAGCAGGCGCGGCGCCTCGAGCAGCTCACGCGCGATCAACAGCGGCCGGAGTTGGCCGAAGCCGCGCGCCAGATGCGGCAGGCTGCCGACGCGATGCGTCAGGCGGCGGCCAACGGATCGCGAGACGGCGGCGCTCAGGCGGCCGCTGCGCTCAACAAACTGCGCGATGCCCAGAACAAGCTCGAACGCAACCAGGGCGACCGCGCGCAGCGCGACATCCAGAACGCCCGCCGGCAGGCCGATGAGCTGGCGAAGGATCAGAAGGACATCGTGTCGGAGGTCGCCGGGATGGGCCAGGGCCAGCCGAACCAGCAGGGCAAGGCCAAAGCCCTCGCCGATCGTAAAGAGGCGATGGACAAGAAGGTCGGCGATCTCCAGAAGGATCTCGAGGCGCTGGCCAACGACACGCGTCGCGACCAGAAGGACGCGTCCCGCAAGCTCGACGAAGCGGCGGGCTCGATTCGCGACAAGCGCGTTCGCGAGAAGATCCGCTACTCGCGGAGCCAGCTGCAGCAGGGGGGATCACCCGCCGATTACGCCAAGGCGATGGAAGACGACATCTCCGCCAACCTCGACGCGCTGCAGCGGAAGATCGCCGATGCCGAAGCGTCGCTCGGCAATCAATCGAAGAAAGACGCCCTCGGACGGGCAGCCGACAAGGCCGGCGATCTCGTCCGCGGTCTGCAGTCGCTCGGCGAGCGCATGCGGCAGCAACAGCAGATGGCACGCAACGGCCAGAACTCGCAAGGTCAGCAGAACGGGCAGCAAGGCCGGCAAGGTGATCAGAACCAGCAGGGCCAGCAGGGCCAGGGTCAGCAGGGCCAGGGCCAACAGGGGCAGCAGCAGGGACAAGGACAGCAGGGGCAAGGGCAAGGACAGCAGGGACAGAACGGTCAGGGACAGCAGGGTCAACAGGGTCAAGGTCAGCAGGGTCAACAGGGCGGCGGCCTTGGCAACGGCAACGTCGCCGGACCGTATGGCGGCGGCCCGCGGAATGGCAACGACCTGACGACGTCGGGCAACCGGCCGTTTGATCCGCGCCAGTTCGCGCGCGAGTTCCGGAACTGGCAGGGCGACGCGGATCAGTTGCGCCGCGATTTGTCGGCCGCTGGTGTCAACCCGCGCGACCTCGATGACATCGTGAATCAGCTGCGTCAGCTGGGCGACGAGCGCGCTTACTCCGGCAACCTGGAAGGCGTCGACAAGCTCCAGGCCGCCGCGCTCGAGAAGCTGCAGGCGTTCGAGTTCAGCCTGCGGAAGAAGGCGAATCCTGATCAGGAGACCCTGGCGCTCTCCGGCTCCGACGAAGTCCCCTCGGGGTTCCGATCGCAGATCGAGGAGTACTACCGGCAGCTGGCGAAAAACAAGAAGTAAGGAACTGAGAAGTTAGAACAACTGAGAACTTAGAGCTGAGAGCAATCTCAGTTCTAAGTTCTTACTTCTAAGTTCTAAATTCTTACTTCTCAGTTCTCACTTCTAAGTTCTCCGTTCTAAATGCTCGAGCTGCCCGCGTGCGTACTGCAGCTCGTGCGTGAGAAGTCAGGCCGGGCCAAGAAGCTGCTGGCAGGCACGGGCCTTGGCGTGGCGACGCAGTTCCCGCATCGCAGCTATTCACCGAAGAACCACGATGTGCAACGCTGAACGGCGGAGTCGTTCGGGCTATGAACGCCTCTGTGGTCTGCGCGCCTCAGCGTTGAGAGATGCTATTCCATAGCATTGGCAACATCTTCCTCATGAATCGGGCATTGCTGCCAGTTGAGTACGGAATTGCGCATAAAGGGACGGGCAGATCTCTTGCACCGTGTCAGGCGCCGACGAGATGCTTGAGGAGATCTTTCCGGGCCAATCCGAGATGGCGCGTCGGATGCGCGCGCTCGACTGGTCGCACACCACCCTTGGTCCGGTCGAGACGTGGCCTCAGTCACTCCGGACATCGGTCAGCACCTGCCTCGATTGCGCGTTTCCCATCGTGCTGTGGTGGGGACGTGATCTCACGATCCTCTACAACGACGAATACCGCCAGATTCTCGGACCCGAGAAGCACCCGCTCGCGCTTGGCGAGCCCGGCGCCCTGGTGTGGGCCGAGATCTGGGACATCATCGGGCCGATGCTCAAGGGTGTGGTCGAGCGGTCGGAACCCACGCGCTCGCGCGATCTGCTCCTGAGCATCGATCGCGAGGGTTATCTCGAGGAAGCCTACTTTTCGTTCTCCTACAGTCCCATCCACGCCGAGCAAGGCGAAGTCGCCGGCATCTTCTGCCCTGTCATCGAGACGACCGACAAGGTGATCGGCGAACGGCGTCTCCGCACGCTCCGCGATCTGGCCAATCGATGCAAAGGTGCTGAAGACGAAGACGCCGTGTGCACGGCGGCCGCTGACGTGCTCGCGTTGAACCCCCGCGACGTGCCGTTCGCGATGATCTATCGCATCGACGAAGACGCCTCGACCGCATGTCTCGCCGCGACGGCCGGCATCGTCGCCGGCACGGTGGCAGCGCCTCGCCGCGTCGCGCTCGACGCGACGGAGCCGGGCCCCTGGTCGCTCGGTGCGGTGGCGCGATCCGGACACGCCGTCATCGCCACGGGCCTCCGCACGTACCTCGACATCCTTCCGACCGGTGCGTGGGCGTCGCCGCCGCACACCGCGCTGATCCTGCCGGTGCTCCTGCCCGGCCAGGAGCGGCCCAGGGCCATTCTCGTCGCCGCGGTCAGCCCGATGCGCGCGCTCGATGATGACTACCGGACGTTTTTCGGTCTGGTGGCTACCCAGATTGCGTCGGGTATGGCCAGTGCACGCGGGCTCGAGGAAGAACGCCGGCGCGCCCGAGCGCTCGCGGAGCTCAATCGAGCCAAGACCGTCTTCTTCTCGAACGTGTCGCACGAGTTCCGCACGCCGCTCACGCTCATGGTCGGCCCGCTCCAGGATCTGATCGCCGGCAGCGACGCACTGCCGGGAGACGCAATCGCGGCCGTCAACGTCGCGCACCGCAATTCGCTGCGCCTGCTGAAGCTGGTGAACACACTGCTCGACTTCTCCCGCATCGAGGCCGGGCGGATCGATGCCAGCTACGAGCCGACGGATCTCGCCGCGGCCACCGCCGAACTGGCGAGCGTGTTCCGATCGGCCGTCGAGAAAGCCAGGCTGCGGCTCATCGTCGACTGCCCTCCGCTGCCCGAGCCGGTGTACGTCGACCGGGACATGTGGGAAAAGATCGTACTCAACCTGCTCTCCAACGCGTTCAAGTTCACGTTCGAGGGAGAAATCGCCGTGGCGCTGGCGTGGCGCGTCGATCACGTCGAGCTCTCGGTGCGCGATACCGGAAGCGGGATCGCGGACGCCGATCTCCCCCGCATCTTCGAGCGATTCCATCGCGTGAGGACCACGCGCGCCCGGACGAACGAGGGCACCGGGATTGGCCTCGCACTGGTGCAGGAACTCGTGCGGCTTCACGGCGGGTCGGTGGCGGTCGCGAGCCGCGAAGGCCAGGGCAGCACGTTCACGGCGAGCATCCGCACGGGCATGGCGCACCTGGCGCCGGAACGGATTGCGGTTGCGCGACAGCTCGCGTCGACCAGCATCGGCGCAAACCCGTTCGTCGAAGAAGCGCTGCGTTGGCTGCCGGCCGGTAGCGAACCGGCACCGCGCGGCGAGACTGACGTGTCGGAGATCCCGGGCGACATCGCCGACGCAGCCGCAGCGACGCCCGCCCGGGTGCTCGTCGCAGACGACAACGCCGAT
>Ga0306920_100013995_pt1 | contig 10939 bp, 10 predicted proteins | sample flu12Cox44000170_FD_204666 | JGI IMG/M metagenome (GOLD analysis project Ga0306920, IMG submission 204666) | Lab enrichment of tropical soil microbial communities from Luquillo Experimental Forest, Puerto Rico - flux4day.12C.oxic.44.000.170 (v2)... | ecosystem: Environmental > Terrestrial >...
GCCCTGTCTCTTGCTGGTTTCTCCTTGTTGCACCGTTGGACAGCCGGTAATATGCAGCGCGGGCGGACGTATTGTCGTAGCAATAATTCGATTCGGTCCAGCAACACTACCATGGTGGCAGCCAGTAAGGTGCTCAACGATTGCGTAGCGGTTTTCCCCTCGTTCGAAAGGTATTGGGAGGAGAACGGCTGGTATTTCCATGATAAGAGCGGGTCGTATAACGGATGCGGAGTGCTAATGCTTTTGACCTGGCTGCTCTACGAACGCTTCAAGCGCGTCAGCAATCGCCAGTGGCGCCGGCTGGGGGCCTTGGCAAAAAAGTACTTCGACATGGGCGAGCCAATCCGCGGTATTGTTGGCGCTTGCCTCATTGAGCCCCTGGAAGGGAAACCGTTTTTCGGAAAAGTGCTACGGTATTTTGACCGGGAAATGTTACGTCATTTTACGGTTTCTGGGGCTTAGCGGGCTCCTCACATCCAGAGGACGATCAATGATGAAGCAAATCGCTGAATCCGACTGGAAAACTTTCCGCGACATCCATGAGGTTGCCCTGGGCCGGTTTTGCGAACGGATTCTCGCCGAAGTCATGCGGGTGGCCAACGATACCAGCACGCCGAGTCATGAACGGTATCTGCTCGTATACAAACTCATCCAGCAACGCGATACCGATATCGCCGACGCGTTCAACGACATGCGTCGCTCAACGGCATACTATCAGTTGGCGAACATGCGCGGCCGCGAGATGTTGACCGACGAAGAATTCGCCCGCCTCACACCGGAAACCCAGGATGCCGTGAACCTGTTGCTTGGGATTCCCGTCCCAAAATAAGCTCGGCGCGCAAGTGACCGACACGGACAACTCGTGTCCATCCAGCCCCGTTCACGGGGCTTTCCGCGGCAGCGGTGCTAGGCCCGGCGTTGACGCCGGGTTCGCGAGGAGCCACAATCATTTCTTGTTCAGCCCCGTTCACGGGGCTTCGCGCGGTTTGGCTTCAGCCATTTCAGGCACAAGCCATATCCAGGAATTGTTACTCCGAACTCAACCTCCATCTCACCTGCCATGTCAGGGAGAGCGCTCCGTCTCTGGTTCCCAAGGTCGAGACCATCGTTCACCGGATGAGGCTGAAACCGAATAGCGGAAGCCCCGTAAACGGGGCTAGAGTTTTTGGGAGACGCTCCTTTTGAGCCCGGCGTCAACGCCGGGCCTAGCACCGCTACCGCGGGAAGCCCCGTGAACGGGGCTGGAGAATGCGGCGGCGGAGTCACATCGGAAACAAGTCCTAAGAAGCCACGTTTACTTCGCGTTACTCCGCGAACTTCGCGGTTTTGATACAACCGCGGAGTTCGCAGAGTCACGCGGAGTTCAAATCAGACGGCACTCGCGGGCGCTGCGCTCAGCTCAGCAAGCAATTCTTCCAGCCGGTCGTAGGTTTCGCGGGCCCCGGCTTCCATTCCCGCATTCACGTGGCCGTCGCGCGATTCCTTCGAATCGTGCAGCACCGTGACCGTGACAATCGTCTGGCTGCCGCGCTCTTCGAGCGTGAGCGTTTCGACCGCGGGATGGTCGCGGATCATGTCCACGTCATAGATGAAGGTCTGCACGATACGTTCGGGCGGGACGATTTCGTTGTAAACGCCGGTAAATGGGTGTTCGCTGCCGTCGGGCGCGGTCAGCACAAAGCGCCAGGAACCGCCGACGCGAAAATCCACTTCGCACGTGGTCATGGTCATGAAGCGCGGGCCCCAGAAGCGGCGGATGTGCTGGGGCTTGCTCATCGCGTCGAAGACTAGTCGCCGGGGCGCCTCCAGAACCCGGCGAATCCGGATTTCCCGGTCGGAAGGAAGCGTCAGGGAAAACTTGTCATTGGCCCGCGGTTCAGCTTTGCTGGTCATCGTCGTTCTCCTTGGTTTGAAGGTCACGGAGGTAATCGTCCAGCCGATCGAGGCGTTCTTCCCAGTGTTGTCGATACTGTTCGATCCAGCTCGACGCCTTTTTGAGCGGGGCGGCGCGGAGCTTGCAGGGCCGCCACTGGGCGTCGCGGCTCTGTCGGATCAGCCCGGCCCTGGCCAGCACCTTGAGGTGCTTGGAGATGGCCGGCATGGTCATCCGAAACGGGGCGGCCAGCTCGCTGACCGACTTTTCCCCGCGCGTGAGCTTTTTCAAGATCGCTCGCCGGGTCGGGTCGGCCAGGGCCGCAAACGTCGTGCTCAGGTGATCGATTGCCATCTGTATTATACCATATGGTTAATTAACCTAGTGGTAATATATAAAGCCGGAACAGGGGCGTCAAGAGTTTTTTGAGTTTTTTTCGTAATTTCTGAATCGCTATTTGGCCGCCAGCGGTCCGGGGCCGGCGGCGCGCAGGAACATGTCGATGAAAGTGGGGTCGGCCGTCAACGCGCGGGCCTGGCGAAACAGCGCCACCGCACGATTGCGCTGGCCGTCAAACCACATCTGGTGGGCCAAAAGGAACAGAAAGTCGGCGTTGTCCGGCTCCATGGCCACGATGTCTTCCAGCCGGTTCAGGTGATCGGTGAAGTCCTGGTGATTCTTGTACAGATCGCGGCGCGGTTGGAATTTTTCCTTCGGCCAGGCGGCATCCAGCTTCATTCCCTGGTGAATGCTGGCGACGGCATCCCGATATTTGCCCAGCGCAAATTGCGCCTGGCTGAGGAGGAAATGGGCCTTGGCGCCGCCTGGTTTGATGGCGATGGCCTGCGCGAAGCGCTGGGCGGCGATGCCATAGAGCTGCAAGTGAAACGCATCCTGGCCGATCTCGAGCAGGCGCTGGTGTTCATCGGCCGGGTCTTGCTTGGGAGGCGGCAACGGTCCCGGCTCCTTCGGTCCGGGTGGGGGAGGGGGCGGCTGGATTTTCTTGGGCGGTTCCGGCGCCGGTTTCTCCGGCGGTTTGGGTAGTTTCGGCAAATCCTCGGCCGGCGGCGCAATACGGCCCTCCTTCTTGGCCGCCGCTTCTTTCTTGGGCGGAACCAGGTCCAGGTCGACCCCGGACAGATCGTCGTCGTCGTCGCGGCTGCGAAATCTTGGCACGCGGGAGGAAACGACAATGTTGGGCGGGTTGATGATCTGGATGGTCACATTTCGTTCGGCGATGCCGAAGGGCCCGAAGGGAGACAAACCGATTGGCCCGGCCGTGACATAACCGCCGCCGATGAATCCGCCGGCGACGAAACTGCGCTTCTTGACCGCGAAGCCAAGACCGCTGCTGCCATAAGCAATGCCCACCGGGTAAGGATTATAGACCTGATAGAAAACCTGGGCATTCACTTCGCCCGCCGGCGCCAGCAAGGCAAGCAGGACCCAAAGCCAGCGGCCGTGGTGCATGGGAATCCCTTTCCTGCCAACTTCCCTCAATATTGGAGATTATCGGTTGTGGGGAGGAAAGGTGCAAGCGCGAAATTCGCAAATATTGTAAGGAATCACCGTAGCAGCGTTTCCTTTGGGATTGAAATTGGCAATTGCTAATTTGCAATTGTCAATTGTCAATCGTTGAAATTGCAAATTGACAATTGCAAATTAGCAATTGCCAATTGATCAGGGGCAGTGACTGATGCCCGCTGTCAGCGGGCGGCGCCGCACGAGCCCGGCGGTCATCCAGCTCGACCGGCCCCTGGGCACGAATTCCAGCGAATCGGGCAGGAGGCGCAGCAAGTCGTCCAGCACATGGCCGGATTTGACAAACACGATGGTTTCCGGCCGGCGCTGCAGGTCGGCAATCAGTCGGTCGCATTCCTCGCGTCCATAGGAACGAATGTCGTGCCGGCCCAGATAAAAGCTGACCGAATCGCACTGATGGGGATGACAGACGACCGGAATGTCGGATTCCAGAAAACACCGCGCCTGGGAGCGCAGCGAGAACCTTCGATAATATCCGGGCAGAAGGACCTGGACGGACAGGAAAAGGAGGAGGAAGGTGGCCATTGCGCACGCTGCCCAGCAACCGGCCCAAGCGTGGCGCGATCGGAACATAATCAGCCATACAGCCCCGGCGGCGGCCAGCGCGGCCAGGCCTACACCCTGGGCCGGTTTTGCCAGCCCGGTGAAACCGGCGACAAGGAAAATGACCATTCCCGCCGCCAGTACCCCGTGAGTTGCCCAATAAGGAAAACCGAACCCCTGGCCGCGGCGAAAAAGATCCCCGAGCGAACAGCCGGGCAGGCGCTTATCCAGTGCATAACCCAGAGCCAGTGCGAATATCGGCATGGCCGGCAGGATGTAGGCAATGCGTTTGCAGCTGGCCGCCGAAAAAAACACCAGACACCATCCGCAGCACAAGAGGAGGAAACCCAACTCCGCAGGCTTTGGTTCGGACCGGCGGAGCACTCGAATCAAATCGGGAACCAACAAGGTCCAGGGCAGCATGCCGAACAGCAAAGCCGGAAGATAGAACCAAACCGGCTGAGGATGAAGAGGTTGGACAAAGCGCAGAACCACGTGGTGGTTCCAAAAGAATTCACGGAGAAAACCAGGATCGTGCCACGCCAGAGGAACGCACCAGGGCAGCAGCAATCCCAGGGCGGCTCCCAGGTAAGCCAGCCAGGCCCGCACAGTTGGCCTGGCCGTGCGTTTATTCAGGAATTGGTAGGCCAATAACGGAACGGCCACAAGGACCAGCGCTGCCGGTCCCTTGGTTAACATGCCCAGTCCGGCAGCGAGTGCAGAAAGAATCCAGGCTCGCCAGGCGAGCCGGCCGGATTGAATCGCCCCTTGCCCAAAGGCCAAACCAACAAGAATCCAAAAAGTGAACAGCGGGTCCATGGTGATCATCCGGGCCTGATGCACGAAGCGCGCGGACAGGCACAAGATCAAGGCTCCCGCCAAACCTGCGCGAAAGCCCAACATGCGCTTGCCCCAGAAAAACGTGACCAGAACGATCCCCAGACCGGAGAAGCACGGAATCAAGCGCGCCGCCCAGTCGTGAACTCCGAAGGCGGCATAACAGGCCATGATCAGCCAGTAGAGCAAGGGGGGTTTTTCATAATAGGCGCGGCCGTCACGCAAGGGGATGAGCCATTCCCCGCGCGTCCACATTTGCCGGGACACCTCCGCATAGACGGCGTCTTCCGGTTCCAGCAAAGGGGATTGCAGTCGCGAAAAGAACAACAAACCGGCTGTGAGGAGAAGCAGCAGAACGGCGGCGAAGGTCAACTGAGCAGGCCGTAGACCTGGTAAGTCGCACCGGGCAAAAGGTGAGTCGGCCATGGATCCGCCTCTGCGTCAGTCCGAAATGGACCGAGGAGAAGATGGCACAGCGGCACACGGCTGTCAATTGCAGAAGCATGGAGGTTGTAGCCGAATTCGTGAGAATTCGGGTGGACAGGGCAACTCGGCCAGCCCGAAGTCTTACGATTTCGGCTACGGAATTCGCAAGAATTGAAAATACGCCAAATATCGAGATGGGAGACTCTGCTCAAAGTGAGCAACGTTGTAGCCGAATTCGTGAGAATTCGGGAGAGCCCGAGTCTTACGACCTCGGCTACGGAACCAGATTATCTCGGAATCGTTACCTGAATATCCAGCCGATAGGGACGCAGCTCGGGCAGCTGAAAGATACGCAGGGCCAGCGCGTTGGCCTCCTCCTGGTTGTTGCCCTGGATGTGGATTTGCACATCCAAAGCCGATTTGAATCGCACCTGAAGGATGTGTTCCGAAATTCCGCACGAGGAGGCGATTATTTTTCTCAACCGCTCTGCGGGATCGGCGGGAGTCGGCGGCATGGACTCATCCATCTCGATGAGCGTTCCATGAGTTACCAGGAGCGGGCTGGATTGTTCCGATGTGTCCTCCCATGCGGGGCCCACATTCCAGTTTTTTCCTTCAGATCGTTCCGTTGTGTTGGTCTCGTCAGTCGGAATGGCTGGACTCAATTGCCGTGCGGTTTTGCTGGCGGGCTCCGCCTCCACAGGCGGGGTATCGGAAGCAGCAGCGACAGCGGCGTCCGATTTATCGCCTTCGGGGCTGTTCACCAGGGCAGGCGATTCCGGTTTCGCTTGATCCGGCGCGGGCGGGCTGGTGGCGGAAACAGGTTCCATTTCATGCCCCGCAGTCGCTGTCGGGGAAGCTCTATCCGGCTCGGTGTTTTTCACCACGGCAGGCGATTCCGGTTCCGGTTGATCCGACGGAACCGCGCCGGTGGTCGGAGCAGCTTCCATTTCGTGCTGGGTGCTCGCTGCCGGGGAAGGTCGGTTGGGCTCAGTGTTTCTTAACAGGGCAGAGGGTTCCGCTTCCGGCTGATAGGGCAAGAGCGGACTTATGAACGCCAGCGGAAGCGATTTCGGATTTGATTGTTCCATTTGAGCCGGTCTCAAACTCGCCAGCGGAGGAGATTCCCCATTCGGCTGATCCGGTAGGACCGGGCTCATGGTCGCCAGCGGAGGAGATTTCGGTTTCGGTTGATCCGGCAGGAGCGGGCCGGTCAGTGAAGCAGCTTTCATTTCATTTTTCGAGCCGGCAGCAAGAATATCGGGTGGAGTCTGACTGGCTTCCACCACGTGCACCTGGTTGATCACCGCGGTGCAACCATGGATACGCCGCAGCCCCTGGCTGACAACTAGTTTCTCCTCGAAGGAATGAACCTGGCCTTCGACCTTGATTCTGCCTGCCCGATCTGCAGTAGTGTGAAAATGGATCCCAGGAAGCGAAGCATCAAGGGCAGCTAGAGCGCTTTTTTCCAAATGGCTGGGAGAAATGACGGCGGTTGGCACGGCCAGGCCGGGGCGGAGGGACAGCTCATCGATCACGTTCATGGGACAACGCAGACGGGCCAGCCGGAGGGCCTGGTCGCGCACGGCGGCGTTGAGCACAAAGCCACGCACATGCAGAGCCGGGCCCTGTACCCGTGCTTGCAGATAGAAAGGAAAGGTCATCGGATCCGCCAGCCAGGCCAGCTCAATCATGATCTCCGTCACGCGGCTGGCATTCTGCGCTTGGGGTTGCCTTGCCGGTTCCCAAGGCGTTTTGGCGAGAGCCGGGCAGCCAAGTGCCAGGCCCAGGGCCAGGGCCGCCAGCCCGATCCTGAATCCATGCTCGATTCGCACGGCCGTTCTCCTCCCCTCGCCAAGCCTTATGGAGGATTGACCATGTCCCTGGCCATCGATTGCTGGGCCTCGGGTGTGGTGGCAAACTGGTGCAGGTGATCCTTGTCGATATACACCACTTCCACGCGGCGGCGCTTGCACTGGAAGGGGAAGGGGTAACTGGATTCCAGGGTCTCCGTGTAGTAAACGGTGCACTTGTAGTGGCAATGGTGGAGCTGGGCCGGGCCAATTAGGGGAAAGAAGCGCGGCGGATCAATCACGTCCACCAGCTTCTCGACGGAGAATTTGATGTCGTCGCGGAACTCTTCGTAGAAATACGGAACGCCGCGGGTCACGCGGGGCATGGCGCGGAGGATGGCGGCCCGGTCGGGCGGGTCCTCGCACAACGGCCGATATCCCGCCGGAATCGGCGGCAGGATCGGCGTGCGGTAGTCGCTCTTGATGCAGATCTTTTCCTCCATGCGCTCCGCCACCCAGGGCGGGACCGGAATCGGCGTAAAGATACTGAACCCCGGCGGCACGCACCCCGGCAAAAGCCCGAGCACGAGACATATTCCTGCCAAGCGTTTCATGTTCGACCCCCGTTCCGATCCGGTTACAGTTGATGAAGCGGGCAACCGGCAACCCATTTTCCCAATCTCCGCTCAAGCTACCGCGCGGGCTCTGGATAGATTTTGCCGGATTGCACTCCTATCGGCTGGAATTTCGGGGGACTTTAACGGTTTTTCGCGAGGAAGCGATTAGAGCGATTTGATGCTTTGTGTATCGCCGGGTATATTGATCCTCCGATAACCAATGCTCGTAGGTTGGACATTCCTGTCCGACCGGGACGGACAAGAATGTCCATCCTAGCAATCTCGGTAGCCGCGACGCGACGTCTTCGGAGCGGAGCGCTTCGTTTTGCAGGTCCCGCGCTCCGCTCCGTAGACGTCGCATCGCGGCTAACCAGGGATCTTGCCATTCTTTTCATAAAAAATTAATCATTTTTCCATTTTTTCCTTGACACCCGCGCATACGGCATTTACGCTCGGGAGAAAAGGTGAGCATTTTCCCAGAAGTGAATTATCTTTCTCATCCGGAGTTGTTACTATTTTCCGTGTCTTTTTCAGAAAGGACGTTGCCATGAAGCGACGTGGTTTCACCCTCATTGAGTTGTTGGTGGTGATTGCGATCATCGCCATCCTCATTGCACTGCTCGTACCAGCTGTGCAAAAGGTCCGCGAGGCTGCGGCCCGGACCCAGACGGCCAACAACCTGAAGCAGATTGACCTGGCCGTGCATTCCAGCAATGACGTGGCGAAGAAACTGCCCCCCGCCGTTGGGTCGTACCTGATGGCTCAAAACGTTGTCTTCTTGACGGTGCACCAGCACCTCATGCCCTTCATCGAGCAGGACAACCTGTACAAGGTTTGTTTCAACAACGCCACAGCGGGCCTCAATACGGGAAACGGCGGTGCTCCGGGCGGGAGCGTGATTCCGCCATACATCGCCCCCCAGGACGTCACGCAAATCAATAGCGGCGCCGATGCCCAGAACTTCCTGGCCAACCTCCGCGTTTTCTCTGACGCATTCAGTCAAGACATTAACTTGCAGTCCAACCCCACGAATCCGCCGTCGGCAGGCGCTCTTACCCAGGCAACGGGCTTTTATACGGTGCTTGGAACCAATCCGCCCACCGGCCAGCAACCAGGATTTTATGGTGCGGCGGGTCTGACGCGAACCATTTCCGATGGCACCTCCAATACGATTTCCTTTGCCACCGGATACATGGTTTGCAACAACAACACCGGCGCCGGTGGCACGGCGGGCTCGTTTACGCGAACCTATTATGCCAATGCGATGCCGCTGGGGGCGGCAACGCAGGTTAGCCCGTGGGGCTATTCCTTCTTCGGCGCCACGCAATTTACCAACCCGCCTAACTCAGGCGTTGGCAATCCCCCTACGGCGCCAACTAATTTTTCCGCTGGCATCGGCACAGCCGGGCCGGTTTTTCAAACCCAACCGGTCAACAACGTCTGTGATCCGTACTTGCCGCAGAGCATGTCCGTGGCCGGCATCAGCGTCGGCCTGTTCGACGGCAGCATACACCAGGTCAATAACTCCATCTCCGCCCTTACCTGGGCCCAGCTGTGCCAACCCAATGATGGTATGGTGGTGGGGCAGCCAAATAACGACTGGCAACCTTAACCAAGCCGTTCTTTGACAAATGGCCTCCGGCACTGCTGTTCCGGAGGCCTTTTTTGTATTCTTTGGGAAATGGCCATGTTCTCTCATCCCGGAACCCGATGCCTGCTTGTCCTGTTGTTCATTTTTGCTGCCAGCGGCGTTTCCGGCCAGAATGATGAATTGCAAAAGAAGATCAATGAGGCCATTGACCGGGGAGTCGCCAATCTAAAGGGACTGGGGGTCCGCGGAACGTGGGGCGATCACCCTTTCTTCTCCAATGGCATGACTGCCCTGGCGGCCTGGACTCTGCTGGAATCGGACGTTTCCGAGAAGGATCAGGTGGTGCAAAAAGCGGCGGCCCACCTCCGCCGAGAAGCCGTCAAGCTCGAGCAAACCTACACCCAGGCCCTGGCCATCCTTTTCTTCGACCGCCTTGGAGACCCAGGCGACGAGGCCTTGATTCAAGCGCTGGGAGTGCGGCTCCTGGCCGGCCAGAGAAACGCCGGCACCTGGACGTATTTCAGCAAATGGGGAGAGCAGAGCGACCTGGACTGGCTGCGAAAACATGTAGAAGAAGCGGAGCGGCAGCGCCAGGCTGGAACCGCGCCGGCAGCCAAGAACACACTCCTTCCCCAGATCCGTGAGCAGCTTGACCGGCTCAAGAAGGCGGAGATCGATCGGAGCCAGGCAGGTGACAACTCCAATACCCAGTTCGCGATGCTGGCCCTGTGGGTCGCCCGGCGTCACGGATTGCCCGTGGACGATGCCCTGGCCAAGGTGGCATCTCACTTCCGCCATTCGCAGCATCCCGGCGGCGGCTGGGGCTACAGTACGGGGTTCGCCTATATGGCTCCCCGTGCCACCATGACCTGCGCCGGCCTTTTGGGGCTGGCGCTGGGCAAAGGCGTGCAAGGCAAAAAGGCCGGTAAAGAAGAAAGCCTGCACAAGGACCCGATGGTCGCGCGCGGCCTGCGCCTTCTGGGCGAGGTCCTGAAAAATCCCGACGGGCCGGGTCAGAAGGCGCTCCTGGAAAAACCAGGCCGATTCCATTATTTCCTGTTCAGTCTGGAGCGTATGGCCGTCGTCTACAACCTGAAAAAGATTGGCGACAAGGACTGGTACGAATGGGGCGCCAGGATTCTGGTTGACAAGCAGAACAAAGACCCAAAGAACGCTGCTGTCGATGGCAGCTGGACCGGCGAACACGGCGCCGCCGACACTTGCTTTGCCCTTCTGTTTCTCAAACGCGCCAATGTCGCGCACGACCTGACCCTGGATCTGAATCCGATCATTAAGACCCCGAACAAGAAGAAAATCAAGAAGTCCGAACGGGAAAAGGATCCCTTCGATTTGCCCCCGGACAAGGAGAAGAAAAAAATCAAGATCCGGCCCAAGGATAAGGATATGCAAACGAGCCGGCTACTTCCCCGGAATGGTTTTAACCCCCTTTCCCGGTCTTATGTCTATTTGGAAGAGACGGCATGCCGGGAGCCACGACGTTCAGCCCGCCGCAGCGTCTGCCCCGAAAATTCATTCCTTTCGGCGTATGGGTCACATCCGGCCTGAATTCTTTGCAAAAAACCGCGCTTTGTTGGGCATTTCTCCCTGGCAGCGCAATGATTGGCTAGAAGATATTGACCGGGCATTGTCACACGCGCGGAATTTCCAATACAATGAAAATGCGGGTGCTTTCCCCGGAAACGGACTTGAAGCAAAG
>Ga0306920_100013997_pt1 | contig 10938 bp, 10 predicted proteins | sample flu12Cox44000170_FD_204666 | JGI IMG/M metagenome (GOLD analysis project Ga0306920, IMG submission 204666) | Lab enrichment of tropical soil microbial communities from Luquillo Experimental Forest, Puerto Rico - flux4day.12C.oxic.44.000.170 (v2)... | ecosystem: Environmental > Terrestrial >...
TGACATCGCCCTCCACGAATATTGCAGCTTCCTGCCGCACCCGAAGCACACTTGGTACGTTTTGTGGTCAATCGTAAATACTCTACTCAGCTTGCTGTGATGACAGCCGAATATCCATTCGAAGATGGCGTTTGAGAACGCTCTCATAATCTCCTGTGACGTTAAGCGACGACACGTGTTGACTGTGGCTGAAATGATTGTGCAAGGAACCTACCAAGAAACTAATGAGCAGAAAACAATAGGGTTCGGAGAAAAGGTCAGCGAAGGGTCAGGAAACTTTTACCTGCAGCGAGAAAGGCTGACACAGACCTAATCCGAGGGGGCGATTCCACTAAAGCCGGGCTGCCATAGGTGCTTGGCGCCATTGTCTTCGTTGCACTTATCCCTAAGCGCATCAGCTCTGGCCGAGGCTCCAGTTTGGTATCACCTACGCTTTGTGATTACTGCTTTTGAAGATGAAAGCGGCCACGTTGTCGTGGATGGCTTTGAGTGACGCCTCGTGAGCGTACACCATGTGGCCGGATTCGTAGAACTGATATTCGATGTTCTTCTGCAGGTCCGCCGGAATGGGCAAATGCTGCATCTCGTAAACTCCCTCATAAAAAGGAGTGGCGAGATCGAAATATCCGGCGTTCAGAAGGACCTTGAGCTGCGGATTATATTTCATGGCCGTGGCGAGGTCGGGCATGACGTTTGTCGCGCCGGGGAAAGCAAATCGCATGCCCGGCTCCTTGTGCTGGAAGCTCCACCAACTGAAGACGTCAACTTCGGGCTTGTACTCCCGCCCTTCACCAAACTTCAACTCTTTCCGCACATAATCGTTGAACGCGGAAACGTACGCCGAAGAGATTGCCGCCGACTGCGGATCGTACTCCGCCTCTTTGCTCAGCGGGTCAAACGTGGGGCCTGAGAAGCGTGTATCGAGGCGGCCGGTGGTCAGTCCGTTTTCATCCTGCAGGTTCTTCTCAAATTCTCCACCGTTGATGCGCAGGTTGGCCTTCTCGATATACGCGGTGGGCAGTCCGGTGTATTGATGGAGCTTTTCGACAATGGCGCGCCGTTGATCGGCCGGAAGCGAAGAGCCCGCTTCGAGTGCGAGAGCGTAGTCGTTCATAGCGAAGTGTTCAACCTCGGCGACCAACGCCTTCAGATCCGTATACGACTCAGGCAGCTTGTGGTGATACCACGCCGTTGCGGCGTACGTGGGAAGGTTGAGCTGGTAGGCAATATCGATGCCGGGATTGACGTCGGGCGCGTCGGAGTCGAGAGAGAAGTTCAGGATTTGCGATAGCAGGATAATGCCATTGAAGTCGACATCACGTTCAGTTTCAAGCAGGTTGGCGAGGACGGCCGAACGCGTAGTGCCGTAGCTCTCTCCGAATAAGTACTTGGGCGAATTCCAGCGGCCATACTTCGCAAGGAACTGCGCGATGAAGTCAGAGAATGCCCACGCATCCTGATCGACGCCGTAAAAAGCTTTCTCTTTATCTTTGCCACTGAGACGGCTAAAGCCGGTTCCGGGGGCATCGACGAAAACCAGATCGGTGACGTCGAGCAGGCTATATTCATTATTGACAACCGAGTAGGGAGCGGCCGGCGTGTGGCTATCGTCAGCGGTGACGACGCGTTTAGGGCCAAAAGCTCCCATGTGAAGCCAAACGGTAGAAGAGCCAGGGCCTCCGTTAAAGAAAAATGTTACGGGCCGCGGCGGCGCGGCTTTGGTGTCGGACTTGAAATAGGCGACGTAGAACATGCTGGCTTCGGGAGCTTTGTTCTTAGGATCGGGATCGGCATTTTGTGGGACGTCATCCCACCCCTGAGGATGAACGACCAAGGTGCCGGCATAAGCGTCGTAGTCGATCACCTTTCCCGCGATGGTGACCGAGCCTTTCGTCTGCTGCTGCTCTGGTTTGAATTGCTCGGGCTTGGATGTCTCCGTCTTGGTAGCCTCAACCTTGACGGAAGACGTTTCTTCTTTGGACTGCGCTTGGAGCGAAGTGAATGGAAGAACTACAGCAATCACCACTGCGGCGACAAACAACAAGTAGCGCATTAACAGATTCTCCTTTTGCAGGCACCGTTTTTTGGACGCTAGAATACAGGCAAAGTTACTACCACTTTTTATGTATAGCTCAAAACTTCCTTCGGCCACAAGCTTTCTTTCGATGAGCTGAGATAGTGCGCCGGTGAAGGCTGGCGGGGATAGAGGCGCTGAAGAACGTGTCGGATGAGGATCAGGCGCGATTGGCGCATCAGTATCGGACGTCGATAGAAGCGCCGGAAGAGTTGATCACTCTACGTGTAAGTAGAGGAGAAGTCGTTGCCCGGAGAACTCAATCCAAGCTAGAAAACAGATCTGGCGCGCCAGCCAGTTTTGCATTTATTAAGCGTGGTTAGCAAGACTGCAGCTAATTCCTCGATGCGGGCGCTTGTATTGGTCGTGTTCTACCTTTCGGATAGCTTCCTCTACCTCCTCAGTTTCGTACGGCAGAGAAATCGTCACGACTCCATTGTCGAAATGTTTAGCGATGAACTTCAATTCCAATTATCCCTCAATTCCAACGGCTGCCGGGAAAAACCGCTCTAACGCTAATGCGATCGCCGTCAGCCAGTGGCGCAGTGGTGCACCGCGGCGGGCCGACCAGGACAAGCAGGCAGGCCGCCAATACAGAGATTCGGGTGCAAATCTGCTCGCTGCGATTTGCGAAGGGGTTGCGAACGCAACGATAGAAATAGGGCGGAAGGAATCCGAAATTTAAACCTGACCCTTGGTGGAAAACGGCAATACCCCCCTTGTTGGGCGACCGCCAATCCGCTGGTTAAGCTATTCTTGAGAAGATTCCTCCTTTATCGTCGAGTCCCACGGTTCACCTTGAAACGCTTTTTGAGCGAGAACACTCTGCATCCTCATCTCTGGTTGCAAGTCTTACTCCGCCGGGCTAATAATCGGCTCCACTCAGTAATGCGACGTTTTGCGCTGATTCCCTCAGCCGTGTGCCCCAGTTTCGCTCTTGCATCCATTCCCGGCACTCCCAGCCCGCCGTGAGGGAAGTCGAAAGGTGTCGGGCTACGATTGTGCCGGCCAAGGGGCTGGGCTGTTCGGTGTGTAGAGCTTTTTAGGAGTCAAACGCGAAAACCCGCTCAAGCTTCGCTTGAACGGGACGCCCGGACCCCCTTAATTTTAATGGGCTAGGTCTCACATCACGAGACTGATGTTCGTCGCCACGCAAGACCCAGCTCCCTTAAGCAATCTCCGGTGTCTTCCGATCTGTTCTGCTCACAGGTTCGTGGTCGAAAGCAAAACAGAAGTCCTAGAAACGATAGGCAGATCAATAACATAGCCGCACAGAAAAACTCTAGCCGCAAGCTAGATGCCGTCCATTGTGCGGGAAGCGGTTCCGCGGCAAAGTTCCCCCATCAGCCGGAATCACCGGCCAATTTGAAAAGGAGAGATTCCCATGAAAAGCGCACGCACCCTGATCACCATTTGTCTGTTGTTCACTTCCGCCACCCTCTTTGCGCAAACGACCAGTCAGAGGCTCATGAAGGTCGACATCCCCTTCGCCTTTAGCGTCGAGGATCACTCGCTGCCAGCCGCTGAATACCTGGTTTTCACGGTTACCCCGGAGCGGTCGATCCGCTTTATCAGCACAGATGGCAAGCACTCCGCCATCGTCAACACTCTGCCAAACCATGCGAGTTTGCCGTCGGAGAACAGCCGGTTGGTTTTCCACAGGTACGGCAACGAGTACTTCCTGGCGCAGGTCTGGACCGCCGGCCAGAACGTGGCCCGCAACCCACTGTCCAGCAAGCGGGCAATGGAGAGCGCTAGCACCGGCGAAAGACCCGATACGTTCACCGTCGTAGCCCTTGCCGATCATCGCTAACGTTGACGAGTCTGTTGTACTGAAGCCCTCGGGCGCGTCCACCGTCGCGCCCGTTTTTTTTTTGCAAGAATTGGATCAGAAGTTCTCAATCATCCAGACGTTGTTCTCGCCTGTGAGCTGCTCGATAATCACGTGGCGTTGATCCGGTGACTGTATCGCCCACCAGAAGCGCATATTCTTGTCTGCTTCCAGCAGCACACGCTGATTACCCGAAGGCTCGACCTCGACTATCGCGTCGGTTCCGCTCTTGCTCTCGGCGACGACATAAACACTCTTACTGTCAGCAGTCCAATCCACAGTATTCACGTGACTGTATCCTTTGAGTTCGACTTCGCGGGTGCTTTTGTCGTTTACGGACATGAAGGTGACTTTGGGCGCGGAGTTGGTCAAGACGAGGGCGAGCTGAGATCCATCGGGTGACAGGCTCCAGTTCAGCGCTACTTTCACCTTGTAGCTGGCCACGTTCTGAGTTTTCCCACTCTCCGGATCGAAAGAGAGTAGTTGATAGGCTGACCCTGCATACGTGGTGAGCATACACAGACGTGACGGCTTGCGTGCACATTGCAGATTGTAAAGAGCCGGCATCCGCAAAATCGATCGCGGTGGGCCACCCTGCAAGGGGATCTCCAGCATTGCAGTCATATGCTGAGGATCGTCCGGGCCAGACTCTGTGAAGTAAAGGATCGCAGTACCATCGGGGTTGAGCCGCGGCAGCATAAAGTTGGGAGTCCCTTCAGCCAGGACTTCTGGTGTGACCTGATCGAGGTCCTGACGAAACAGCTTCCATTTGCCGCTTCGATTCGAGGTCATTATTACGGCACGGCCATCGGGCGTCCACGCGGAGGCGAGGTTCATGTTTTCGTCGAGGGTGAATCGCCGAGGCGCCTGTAAACGATGGCTCGAAGGGTCGAGTTCCGACATGAAAACCTCGGGCTGGGTGTTGGCCCTCCTTACTGCGATCTTCCTGCCGTCGCTACTCACACTCAACTCGCCGATTCGTCCTACACCCTTACTGACAGGCACAGGGGTCCCCTCAGCGTCCCCGGATATTTCGTTGACTCGAAGCGACCAGACGGCGGTGTCACTGGAGTCGCTGGTGGGCGCGTCGCGCCAAGCAAAAAACAGCCGGCCGTCTACAGCCCACGCCAGCGCCAATCGCAGTTGCGTCGAGTCTTCCAACACCTTGGGCGAGCCGCCACTCGCGTCCACCGTTTCAAGGGTGAATCTGTTGTCCATCGAAGGATCGGGATAGTTTGGCCAAAGACCCTTGATGAAAGCAATGCGCCTTCCATGAGGCGACCATGTGACGCGCGTTACTGCGCTACCGGTATAGAGCGGATTGGTGGCCCAACTACCGAGGCGCGCTACTATGGCCGGCTCGACTGACTCGACGATGCGCTTGGCATCGCTACCGTCATTACGAGACACCCATAACTCCACGTTATCCGGGCCGATCCTCAAAAAAGCAATCGCAGATCCGTCCGGTGAGACTGCAGCGGACATGGCATTCTCGATCAGAACCTGCGGATTTCCGCCCAGAATCGAGGCCCTCCAGACCGACGGGACGTCGCTCCCGACCTCCTCTGCCACCAGCAACAGATGCGTGCTGTCGGGAAGCCAACTTGTGGGAAACCAACTAGTGGGGGCGGCATCGAAGTGTGCGGGCAACTGCAACGGGCGGGTCTCGCCACTGGCGATGTGCCGTATGTAGACACCGGTGGGATCGGAATAGGCAAGGTACTTCCCGTCGGGTGATATGACCGAGCCTGTCACCGGAGCTTCCGGTGGATTCGAGGTGACACGTTGTTCGATTGCAAGACGCGGAGCGGGATGCCTTCCTCTCCACACCAGGAATGCGCCAACAAGTACGAGAGTTGCCACAATCGCTACGAAAACCCACAGCCACACCCGTCTTCCAGTTACAACAGTTGAGTCTGCTCGATTGCTTGACGCAGTTCCGGCTGCCGCCGTCGCTGTGCTGACTTCGGCGGCTTCACCTCCTTGTTGAGGCGCACCTGCTGCTTGCGTGACCGGCGCCACAAACCGGTATCCTCTCTTCGCCAGCGTCTCAATGTAGTGGGGGTGGTCAGCATCATCGTTCAACGCCTGCCGAAGCTTGCGGATTGCATTGTTCAACCCAACGTCAAAATCGACAAACGTGTCAGCAGGCCACAGTTTCTGCTGAAGTTCTTCGCGGGAAACGACTTTATCCGGATTGGCGACCAGTTCGAGTAATACTCGAAACGGCTGCTCCTGCAGCTTAATCCGCACTCCATTCTTGCGTAGTTCGCCTTCACGCTCCGAGAGTTCATACGGCCCAAAGCGAAAGTTGCGATCAGAATACTTCGGAGACCCGAGAGCAGCCACGTGGCTCAAACCTCTTTCGTTGCGGCATCATACCGCGACCAAGCGATCGCTGTCGCCAGATCAGCTTGGGACACTCTGACAGACCGTTGCAATGCCACCCTCATTGAATCCTAGCTTAAATCCGCTCTCTGAGTTTATGGCCTGGCTCCAGCAACTTGGCCACAAAAAACGGGCTTCTAGGAAGTTAGTCCGGTGAGTAAGCTTATGAAGCGACATGAGACGGTTCAGCGGGGTGCGACACACGGAATCGGGCACCACCCTGGGGGGACGTCTCCTAGCGGCGCGCAGAAGAAAATCCTGTTGCTGCCTGATAAACAAGCTCTTCATTTAGCTCGCTTGTTGGCGATCATCTTCGCCAGAGCGTGTGTGGCGGCGGGGTAGATAGGGTAGACCGGGCTGGACCGGGGAGAGCGATGTCGTGCTTCAGCTCAGGCTTCGGATAGCGCCTCGCGGCTGCGCGCGAGGGATCTGCTGCCGGGAAGCAGGAAGGGGAAAGGGACGGATTGGGTTGTTCTTCGACCTAACGCGATGTTTTTTTTATCCACCTGCCGCGGATCGATTGATCGATTCACACCCATCGCTACTTTCTCCTTCCTGCTTCGGCATTAGGACCGCGTTTTCGTCGTAAAGACCGGTGATTGCTTCGGCGTCGTTTGATTCTCCGCGGCGATCCACTGCTGATAACGTTCCGCGACTGCCGCCTTGATTTTGGCTTCGTCATCCTTCGCCAACAAAGGCACGACGGCAAGGAACACGAGCGCAAGCATCACGCATTTGCGCACTTGTAGTAGACGGTCGCTGTCTGGATTTGTTTGATTGAAGTACAGGACCCCTGCGGTTCAAAGGTGAGATATGGATGTCTTCGTAAGCTGCAGGCAGAAAGCGACTGCTTTTCCACCGCACGGGTTCCACTGCCGCTTTCGAAGGAAATGATCTATTGGGTGTTTGAACTTTGTGGGGCAGACACGTTTTGCACGGCTTTTATGGCTCGCTCTTGAACACCTTCGCCAGATTCGCTGAGCAAGAGGAGTCTCCTTAATGGAGCGAGAGCATGAGTACAAAATGGGTGCGAGCATGAGTCCAAAAGTGAATATGAACAGGGTAAGTGACGGAGCAACCTGGCATGCTATGTCTCAAGCCGAGGTCGTCGAGCGACTTGCTACCGATCCTGAGAAAGGTCTCAGTCTGGCTGAGGCCTCGGCCCGGCTTCAGAAGTATGGGCCGAACCGCCTGCTGGAAGGCAGGAAGCGGAGCCCATTCGCGAGGTTCTTCGCACAGTTCAACAACATCCTAATCTACGTGTTGCTCGCCGCCGGGTTCACCAAGCTAATGCTGAGCCTATGGGTCGATGCCGGGATCATCTTTGCAGTGGTCGTTCTCAATGCATTGCTCGGATTCATTCAGGAGGGCAAAGCCGAGAAGGCGCTGGATTCGATCCGCAATATGCTCTCCGCCGAGGCTCGGACGATGCGCTGCGGCGAAACGCGCATGATTCCAGCAGAGCAGCTCGTGCCCGGTGACGTGGTGCTGCTTGAATCGGGCGATAAGATTCCTGCTGACCTGCGGCTCATCGAAGCGAAGAACTTACGTACCGAGGAAGCCGCCCTCACCGGCGAATCCGTGCCCGCGGAAAAGACCGTCGATCGAGTGCCCGTAAACGCAACGGTCGGAGATCGTGGAAGTATGGCGTTTTCGGGCACCATGGTCGTAACCGGACGCGCAACCGGCGTGGTCGTTGCAACTGGGAACGAGACAGAACTCGGACGAATCAACCGGTTGCTCGCTGAGGTCAGCCCACTGGAAACGCCGCTTCTGCGCCATATCAAGAAATTCGGCTACACCATCACAGCGGTCATCGCGGTCGTCAGCGTCTTGATTTTTGCCTACGGCAAATGGGTGAGGGGTATGGACTTTGTGAGCACACGTTCACCCTGGGAGGCGAGCCTGTCGGCTTCCTTCGTAAAGCGCTCGCGGTCGAGCGGCGCCGCTTGCCCCTCGGCGGTCTGCTCGAGATTGCAGTGCTCGAGAATTACTTCCGGAGCGCCTTTGACGAGCAGCACTTGCCTGCCATCGGACTTGTGCAACGTCGCCATGAACTTGTGCTCCGACTCGAAGGGTATGGCGTCGATACGCGGGAACGCGGCTTGCTCAGCCTGCCGGTCCATACCGAGCTTGATCGCGAATGGATAGAGGGCGCCTTCAGTCGGATCGCCTTCTACTTTCCACGCGCCGTCCTGTTGGAACAGCTCGGCGTCGTTGCAGAGCAGGCAAACGCGCCCCATGAGCGTGAGCACTGGTTCGTTGCCTACGGCCGTTCCGTTCCTTTTGATCTCCCCGGTCGGCACATAGCCCTCGCCCGTGACCTGGTAGGTTGACTCGGGCGTGACGGCCGACACCACCATCATTTCCATCAGCGTCAGCGTGCCGGTCTTGTCAGAGCAAATTCGCGATACTGAGCCGAGCGTCTCGACCGCAGGCAGGCGCCGGATGATGGCGTTGCGCTGGGCCATGCGCTGCACTCCGATGGCCAGCGTGATGGTGATCAGCGTGGGGAGTCCTTCCGGGATAGCTGACACTGATCGGCCAGTCCGCCCATCCCCTGCTGCAGTGTCGTCAATCCAAAAAGCACAAGCGCAAACCCCACAAGCGCTCCACCTGCCGCAGACACCCGTCCACGGGCCAACAGCTTGATCAAAGCGCCTACAATGATCATCGGTAATGCAGCTGCCGTGAGCGAGACACGAACGCCGATGAGGGCAATGAGCCAGCCTGTTCCGGTGGTGCCAACGTTCGCGCCAAACACCAGTCCCAGGCCCTGAGAAAAGCTGAGCAATCCCGCGCTCACAAGACCGATGACCGTCATCGTCGTAGCACTCGACGACTGCACAATAAGCGTAACGAAAGCACCCCAGAACGCGCCCGACAAAGGAGTCGCTGCCGCCTTACTCAGCGTTGTGCGCAGCCCCGAGCCGGCCAATGCCTTGAGGCCGCTGGTCATGACGCTCATGCCCAGCAGGAACAGGCCCACGCCACCGAGAACCGAGATCGCCGTTGAAATGCACGCGCCTCCAGGGCGCATCGACAGTCAGTCTATCAACGTAACACGCCTGTAATGTGATATCGGCCCGAGCGGGACACTCGTGCCCTGCCGACGAAGCATCAGTTCGGCGGTACTTGGGGGCCCGGCGCTATGTCTCGCGGGCCAGAGCCGCGCGCATTGTCGCCAGTTCCTTCTTCTTCTTCCCGTCGACCTCCGGGTATGCGAGATCGAGCTGCTCCACCGCTTCCACAATCGCAGCGGCGACAACAAGCCGGGTAAACCACCTGTTGTCGGCTGGCACCACGAACCATGGCGCGTGCTTTGATGCAGTGGCGCGTATAGCTTCTTCGTATACACGCATGTAGTCGCCCCAGAACTTGCGTTCGTGCACGTCCGAAGCCGAGAACTTCCAATTCTTTTCGGGTGTATCGAGGCGCCTCATAAAGCGTTTCTTCTGTTCCTCGCGCGACATGTGTAGGAAGAACTTGAGGATAATGACTCCTTGCCGAGTGAGGTAATCCTCAAAGTGCTCGATATCGGCGAGCCGCTGGTCCCATATGCGCTTGCTGACGAGCGGCTGGGGTATCTTCTGCTGTTTCAGGATCGCCTCGTGCACCCGCACAATCAGGACCTCCTCGTAATAGGAGCGGTTGAATATCCCGATCCTGCCGCGCTCGGGCAAACACTTGCTATAACGCCACATGAAGTCGTGGTCGAGTTCCTCTTGCGAGGGTTGCTTGAACGAGAAAACCTGGCAGCCCTGGGGATTCACGCCTGACATGACGTGCTTGATCGTGCTGTCTTTCCCGGCTGCATCCATCGCCTGGAATATGAGCAGCAGCGACCAACGATCTTGGGCGTAAAGCACGTCCTGCTCTTGTGCGAGCCACTCGGTGCCTTGTCGGAGGAGCTCTGACGCTGCGCCCTTCTCCTGCTTTAGCCCGCAGGTGTCGCCGGGATCAGAATTCTTCAGCTGAAAGCCCCGGCCTTTTGTGATGCGGAACGGCTGCGTGTACACCTGGATGCGGTCAAGGATGTCTTTTCGCGGCATTGAGTAAACCTCTCGATTTTGCGTGAATCGTCCTCAACGTATAGGCGGCAAGTGCGTCGCGAACAAGCCGCCTTGTTCTTTTGCCGTCGTCAGTCTTGAATTGATCTCGGCGCCGATAAGGATGGCGGTCGCGCTGCAGTAGAGCCAGGTCATGAATACAGCGGGAGCCGCAAGGAATCCAAAAAACCTGGAGAACTTTACCTCGCCAAAGTGAAAAAAATAGAAACCGAGCCCCATGCCAACCCCAGCCAAATAACAGTCGCGGCTGCGGCGCCAGGAATCGTTACCCGCTTCGATACCGGTAGGCTGGGTCCGAGCACATAAAGCACCTCTATCGCTGTGAATAGAACTAACGCCGACACCAACCACTGAACGTATGGTCCTAGCCGCAACCATAACGAACCGATTGGCATCAGCCTAGAGAAGAGTGCCCACAAACCGGTACTGGTCGAAGTCAGGGTTACTCCGATCAGTAACAAGACTCCAACTGCGATGGTCAGGGCAAGCGCGAGTATTCTGGTTACCCAAAGTGGGCGTTGCACATTTGAGCCGTGCACTATGTCCATCCCTAAGATGAGACCCTTATTGAGCGC
>Ga0306920_100013998_pt1 | contig 10938 bp, 7 predicted proteins | sample flu12Cox44000170_FD_204666 | JGI IMG/M metagenome (GOLD analysis project Ga0306920, IMG submission 204666) | Lab enrichment of tropical soil microbial communities from Luquillo Experimental Forest, Puerto Rico - flux4day.12C.oxic.44.000.170 (v2)... | ecosystem: Environmental > Terrestrial >...
CTCGCCGCGGCGAGTTGTCCATTTGCGCTTGCGAACCGACAATTAGTCCTTCCCGTGCGGTAGTTGGTAATATGTCGCAGTATGTTGCAGTTTTTCCGCTGCCCTGCTCAATCGGCCTGCGCAATAGTCCCAAAGATCGTTCAAGAATTGCGCTTCTCGACCTAGACATTTCGTCGATCATCACGCTGCTCCTCAAGGACTTGGAAACTGCAAAAACTGACATAAAAGACCCAACCGCAGAAGATGACGAGGTGCCGCCCGAAGATGACGACATGATTCCTTTGAGGACCAACGCTCTGCAAAATGGAAATTTGAACGGAGCCTCCTTCTGCTTGCACTTTTAAAACGGCTCCGCAGATGGCATCCAGGAGACTCAATCAAGTTTTCTGGATCACCCGAGCACCTCGCGAGTGATGAGCAGGTTCGCGATGCATTCAAGTTAGCTATCCGCTGTTGGTTTGCGAGAGAGAGAGAACGGCATATTCGCTCAGCTAGCGCAGGCGGTTTATAAGTCTTCGAAGTCGTGGCCTAATTGCTTGGACGAAACAGTGTCACTGGCCAAGTATTTTTCGCACGCACATATGACTTCAGCACCAGGGCCATTGCTACTGGCCAGTCCCCGCAGTCAGCGCGACGAAGGCTTCGGCGTCGGATAGTGGTGCCAATCGTTTCCGCTCGATCTTTGAAGATGTCACAATATTGGTGGCGCCATCTGCTTTATTGCCCCTTGAAGACGACGGTTCTGTATCAGGTTCGCATGCACTATCCGTTGGTTCATCTGAGGAAGTATCTATTGGTGCGATAAAAGCTGCGCTTCCGGATATGTATGTCACAAAGAATCCAAATCCGCTGAAAGCGCTTCCGTCCGCTCTCGAAGAGGCGTCTGTAGTTGCGAAGTCGTTCGGTCGACGCGTGCCCGTTAAATTGATATTGATCTCCTCGCAAAGTTCGCGAGTTGATCGAAATTCAGCAGCGAGCAGCGTGATAGGTGCAGCCGGGGGCGCCGCTATAATCCATATAGCGGCACACGGAATCTTTGATACCAACAACCCAATGGCGTCTGCCATATTTCTCTCATCATCCAATAACGGTGTTTTAAGGCCATCTGATTTCGTTTCCGTCGACCTTTCCAAAACATCGATAGTTAGCTTATCGGCATGTGACACGGGACAGAGTGAGATCAGAAAAGGCGGCGAGGCGATTGGGTTTGTGAGGGGCATTTTATTAGCAGGCGCACAACGTGTGTTACTTACTCAATGGAAGGTCGAAGATCGGTCGGCGAGCGAGTTCTTTAGAGATTTTTACACACAACTGGGAGACAAGAGAGATATTATCCGCGCTTATCAATCGGCCATATTGCAAGCCACGCACGGTTATGCTCATCCGTTTTATTGGGCTGGATTTGTCCTTTACAGCGGCGTTCCAAAATAAAACGGTCGAAAGGACTCGTAGGAGCAGGAGGTCTAGGTGAGCGCGCAAAAATTTTACCAGCTTGTAGCCCTGCTTATTGTAATTTTTAACCCGCTGACGTGCCCCGCTCAAACTGCGAACGATCTCATTCGATTAGTTGCTACGGACTTGGTTGCCAATGATTTGAAGACGCTAGATGCTACTACCCGAGTTTGGGCTGAGTCGAAAGGCGTAGAGCAAGTATCCGGACTCAAACGGCTGGGTGCTATCGAGAATGTTATCGGTGCGACCGATGAGGTAGTCGACAATACTTGGCTCGCCACTGGCAGAGCTATCCATGAAAATGGTGCATCAGATTGGCGACTAGTGTTTTCCGCGGACGTGCAGAAGGTCGTTCGCATAGATCTGACAATAACGTTTATACCAGACCAACTGCCGACGCTGCCGACAGTCACCTTCCGAGGCGACTCGACGACACCCTTAGCCACCCCCGAGAGTCTCAAACCCTGTCTGTCATATCCGACGCTTTGTGCCTCTCAAGAGCACGGTGAGATTGACCCTCGAGTTGTAGAATTCCTCTTCGCGACGACAAGACAGCAAGTTCGGGAGCCGGACCATATTAGTTTTTCGGGAGACCGCGGCCGCGATATGGTGTTGGGGGCCGCCCGCGTGCGGGTTCCAGAAGATCACCGTATTGGGAAAATCGAGTTTGCTATATGAAACAAAGCCCGATCAAAAAAAGCATTTTGTCATTCAAGGCGTCAAAGTACTTTCCGGAGGCGATTGGTTTAAAATAATCGACTCGAAGAATTCAGATGAGGCGCTGGTTTTTGTGCATGGCTACAATACGAGCTTCGATGATTCGCTTTACCGGATGGCCCAGATCATTTGGGACTTGCAGTATCACGGCGTAGCTGTGCTGTATTCCTGGGCTTCTCGCGGCAAATTGCTAAGCTATAGCTACGATCGAGAGAGCGTACTGATTGACAGCTCCAATTTCATAGAGCTTCTAAAAATGCTCGAAACCGAGCACGGTATCCGGCATGTACATGTGCTCGCTCACAGTATGGGGAATTTGTTAGTGATGGATGCCTTAAGGGATCAAGCGAAGTTGCCTAATCCTGTAAAGGTATCCGAACTTGTGATGGCTGCACCCGATGTTGATCGCGACTTTTTTACGATGAATGCTCCCCAAATTCGCAAGATTACAGCTGGCATGACGCTTTATGCATCAGCTGCTGACAAGGCGCTCGTCATATCGCGTCGCTTAGCCGGGGGTATTCCGCGCGCCGGCGACGTGCCTCCAGAGGGGCCGATAGTACTACCACAGTTGGATTCGATCGATGTTACGGCGGTCGGCAGCGATTTGTTTGGCTTGGATCACGATACGTTTGCGGGCACTCGCTCAGTCATGACTGACATTCATGCACTCTTAACGGATGATCCAAGGAGGTTACCGAACCTGCGATCGGTTGAGATTCGTGGAGTGCCCGAGGGCATGTCTATTCCTCGGTATTTCCGTTTTTCGGAATAACCCTGACCATCATCCTGCCTCGGCGGCTCAGGACAGCGGAGGAATGCTCAGCTGCTGTCGGCGTAGCCACGCGAGGATGTGGTGATTGGTGGGCGCGGTGGCAGGCGCACGCGATCGCTACGCTAGCGGCTTTATCTCGGTGGCCTATTTGACCATGCCGATGTTCTCGCTTGCTGCCACCAAAGTTCGTCGTGTGGCAGACATTGCAAGTAGTCTGCTCGAGGCATCATGGCGAAAGATCGGCCTGCTGTATCGCCGAGAGGAGCTTCTACGTGATCTTCGCTCTTCCGCTATTGTTTGCGTAGAAGCCGTCGAAGGTACTGACAAAGGGGATAGCCGCAACGGCGTCGTTGACGTAGAGGAACAGTTCACCGTCCGCCGGTGCCGTGAAATGCGAAATGAATTTCTAGCGGAGGCTGTACTTGGATTCGATCTCGTTCGCCCTGGCAAGTTCTGCTGCTGGAATTTTGCTGTAGTAGCGAAGCCGGCTCGGATCGTTTTCGGCCGAACCGCGGCTCAATTCAGCCAGTCGGTCCTTATAGCTCGGGTTTTGGTAGAAGTGCTTCGGAATGTCCTTGCCGGATGTGTCCCTTCCGATCGGAACCGCTGTGTCGCCATCGGCGGATATCAAAGGCCATGCGTCATTACCCGTTCGCCCAACCTTGGCGATCGGCTGGAACCAATCTGCGGTCCACCAACGCAGGATCAACTGTGCAGATCAATCAGCGTCGGGCCATCGTCCGGCGCGTGGGCGATCCGATTGGTTCGCCAGGAGGGACGAGTCCGATCTTTGAGGACATTGGTGCGATGCGTCACGCAGCGTGAATCCTCCGGATCGGCTATGGCCCGAGGGATTCGACGGAGAGCGTGGCGGTACCGTGATTGTTGTCATAGAAATAATGCAGCCAGCCCGGAATCATCATCACCGCGTCATTGACGAAGATGAACAGTTCGCCGTCGCTTCTGGCGGTGATGTCCGTGACGACCTTGTTGGCCGAGCCCGGCACCGCGACGATGTCCGTCTGACTAAGCACATATTGATCGTTGCCGAGCTTGCCGATCTGAGCGATCGGCTTGAACCAGTTTTGGGTCCACCAGCGCCGCAACGGTAGCCCAACCCATAGCGCAAGGTTGTTGCTGGGAAATCCTATCGCGTCGGCCGGGATGTCGTTGTCGATCCATGCCTCCTGCACGGTCAGCGTAATGCGATAGCGGTGTCCATTGGCCAGTACCAGTCCCGACGGCCAACAGATGCTGTTCGTCGCGAAGCTTGCTGTCGACGTGCCGAGCTTCTCCTTCGGCAGATCCTTCTTTGCCATCCCGTCCCGGCAAACCTGGCCCGCCGCGCTCCAGCCGTCGAACAGAATCCGATTGCCAAGAACGACGGCGGCGATGACGAGGCCGAAGGCGAAGGCCAGCGGCACCACGACCTTGAACAGGGTGCGATAGAGCCACAGCAAACCCGCATTGGTGCGCAGTGCGCGGGCGATTGAGAGGGCGATCGTACTCCTGAGATTCGGCGACGTTGCGCAGGGGCTCAGACGCCGCGCATCCACGCGCTGCCAGACGAATGCACATACAAGGATCGCAACGAGCGCGACAAGTTCAATCTGCATCAATGGCGGTCCGAAAATCACGGCCGCGATCAACAGCGCTACGGCGACGACGAGGGCGACGATCATCGCCCGGCGCACGCCAGTTTGCATGTCGCCCATCCACAGCCGGTACTGCGACAGAAGTTGCGCATGCCACGCGAGCCGCGCGCGGTCGTGGATGCGCTTTTGCAGGACCGTGCTACCGTACAGGCACAGCACAACGGCGATGGTGATCGAGCCAAACTCGATCGGATATTCGAGAAAAGCGTTGGTCCAGCGTGCGGCGTAAGTCGGAAGGAAGCCGGCGACGACGTCGACCACGGGGCTGATGAAGCCGCGCGATCCGACGTCGGTGGTGCCGGCAAGATCCGTCAGGCGATCGGCGAGGTGGGCGTCGATGAGGCCGACCAGTTTGGGAACGGCGGCACCCAAATAACCGCCGGTCCAGGGGTAGCTAACCAACACCGCCGTCAATACCAACGTTACGGCATAGATTAGCCGCCGCCACCATACCGTATCCCAGACAATGCCGACCGTTTCGGGATCCGGCCGGGAAAGCAGCGCCATAGCCTCCCTGAGTCTGGCCTTGGCGCCGGCGACATCGTCCCTGCTCCTGGTCGTTGGCGCCGCCATGGCCATTTTCTTTTTGGTCGAATCGAGCCTTAGCACTTCAGGAAAGCCGGTCATGGGCAGCAATTCGCCGTCAGGCGCCACGACCCAGAATTCATAGGGGAGAATGATCGGTGCGTAGTGGTCGGAGCCATACGCCATCCGCAGCATCACGCTACCATGGACCAGCGGGCGGATATTCGGATGATCGGGATAAGTCGGCATCCGCCGCGGATCGTAACGGTAGTAGGCGGCAAGGCCGGCGCGCGAATCGTAGATGCGTGCGTAAGGCGAGCCTTCCACAGCGAAGCCTTCGATACGGGCATCGTCGAGCGGCACGCCGTTGGCTTTCGCCTCGCTCATGATCCATTCGAGCGGCACCAACGACAGGCGGTCTTCCGGATAGCCACCGCCGACATTGGAATGCACGCCGGCAAACCACACTTGGGTGATGCGGCCGGGTTGCACCTCGCCTCGCTTGAGCATATCGGCCTCGGCGGCCTCGTCCCACAGCAGCGGATGAAACGTCGTGCGCTCGTCGTCGAGCGACAGCGCGTGGCAGGCGCGATCCACCTTCGGCGAGAGCGTGAAATCTCCGAACAGCATCGGCCACAACACCCAATCGATGCCGCGCTTGAGCTCGGCGATTGGAATGCCGTACGCCTCGACGGTGTCCCACAGGCCCAAGAATCTGATTCTGATCTCGCCGCGGCCGAGCTTCTTCGTCTCGGCCTTTACCTCCGCGTAGGTCGACTCATCCCTGATCCAATCTTTGGCGCGCAGGATGGCGTCACGCAACCAGCGCAGCCCGATGACGATTGGACTCCACGATGGAAACGCTTTGGAACGATAGCCGCGATAGGTGGCTCGGGCGTTGCGATCCAGCTCTTCCTCGGAGCGAAAAGGAACCAGTCCTTCCCTGGCGATCAGGCCGACCAGCACGCGAATGGTAAAGGCACCACGGCTGAACCCGAATCCGTAAATCTCATCATCCTTGCGATAGTTTCGGCACACGAACTTGTAGAGGTCGATTACATTGCGCTTGAGGCCGAAGCCAAACGCACCACCTAGCGCCGCCAAATATTTGTTGGAGGAGGTACCGACGCCGTCGTCGTATTTGGCGAGCACTGCGTCGCCGCGCTGATCGAGTGCCTGGAACAGGCGCCATACATTGGTCTTCTGTGCCTTCGCGGAACTGTTGCCAGTACCGTCGGAAAATAGGACGATTTTCTTCTTCATGCGATCTCCCCACATGAAAATCGCGTTCTGCCCACCCCATCAGAGTGGATCACGACGATCGCCGCTGCGTTCCGAATGGAACACGTCCAAACCCTGCGGCGGCCGTCACGACGCCGCGGCCGCCCGGCTGTCAGTCGGTACCTTCCACGGTGCAAAGGCATTGTCCGTGCGCTGCAGGATCGGCGTCAGTTCGGGAAAGTGGCGAAGCAACACGGTGCTCATGTTGTTGTTGTTGATCCAGTCGATCCCAGCCCGCGTATAGATGGCGGGCGTAAAGTCGTCGGTGTAGAAACGGTCGCTCTTGAGCCGTCGCGACGCCATTAGGATGAAGACGCGGAACGCCGTGTCGCTGAAACCGAACAGCTCCGGCGGCTCCTCCGCATACATGCCCACCATCAGATCCACCTTGTCGGGATGGCCGTAGACCTCGCGAAGGGTCTTCGCCAGTTCCGGGTCGCTAGTCATCTGCTCGAACGAGCGCACCGGCGCCTTGTGGAACAGCTTCCTGAAGCGGTTATAGCGGGGCACGCCACGCTCGCGGTCGCGTAGGATGTCTATTGCCGCGAGATCGATCAACTCCTCGAGGTTAGCGCCGTTGCGCCGCCGCATCCGCCGCATCCAATTCGGGTAGTTCTGCAGCACCACAGCGCCGGGATTCTGCACGCCGAAGGTATAGGCCAGGTCGATCAGCGACGCGCTGCGCAACGCGTTTTTCATGGCATTGGGGCCGACGATCAGGTCGGGATCGTCGTCGGTGGCGGCCTCAAATTTCAGGGTGCGGCCGGGCTTGTCGTCCTGGAAATGGCGGATCTGAATGTCGTTCGGCAACAGCGGATGCAGACGATAGACTGCGGTGAACTCCTCGGTCAGGCAATAGTCCGCGCCTGTCTGATTGGTCGCCGAGCCGGTAATGCCACTAATCGCCTCCGACGTGCTGATGCGGCCGATGTTTTTCTTGATGCTTTCGCCTGCGAGGCCCCACCAGTTCGCGTTCATGCCGATCTTCAGCGCCGGGTTGGGGAGGATGGCGGGCGTCCAGTCGACCGTATGGATCTTTGCCATCAGGGAATTATTAATCAGCCGCGCTACGCGGAAAATCTGCTCGTCTTTCTCGCGCGGGGTCTTCTGCGGATCGTCGCGCCATTCCGGGAACTCTCGAATGAGGTGGTCGCAGATCGCATTGTGTTCAAGCGTGAACAGGTTGTGGAGCAGGCTCAAACCCACCCACCAGTTCTGTGTCAGTCCGGTAATTTCGACGCCGGCCGCATCGAGGGGAATCATTCGCGTCTTCGGATCGACGTTGAGCTTGCCGTCCACCCAGGTGCGGTACTTGGCGCCGGCTTCTGGACTGTCGCCGTAGATCTGCGAGGCGTCCCACCAGTGCGTCTCGGCATTGGTAAAGGTGGTCGGGCCGGCGTCGTCGTTGGGCCTGCGTGTCGGATCAGATCGAGTGCGGCGTACCAGCATCTTGCCTGAGGGCCAGGAGTCGCCGGGTGGGATCGGCACGTCGATCGGATCGTCGTTGATCGGACGCGGATTGCCGTGATTGAACCAGTCGTGGGTCTGGAATTGGATCCAGGCCGCCGCCAAGAGATTGAGGATGGTCGCTGGCTTGAAATTGTCGCTGCCGTCGCTGTTCTTTTGCCGGCCGAGCAACCGGTTGCTCACCAGCCGCGGGCTCGGGTCGAGAATGTCGTCGTCGCGGGTCGGATCGACCTTGCTCAGCGGAATGTTGCGGCCGAAACGGGCGCCCGGATTACTCAGGGTGAATTCGGTGTTGTTGAGAGGATCGTTCGGATTGAAGCTGGCATTGCCCATGGTCGGCTTGGTGAGATCGTTGTACTGCCCGTCCTCCTGGCGCTCGCACAGATAGCGCGGATCCCACGGCACCGTGTTGCGCAGTCCGCTTTGATTAGTAACCGCGATGTCGGAGGTGTTGTGTAGGTTCTTGGCGCGCAGCACGTCGCGCAGCGCGCCGAGATTCATCACAGCGAGGAATGTCGGCAGCTTGTCCCAGCGCACGAACAGATTCAGCAGTTGGAAAAAGCCGATATAGACGATAGCTGTCAGCGATTTCGGGTCCGTCTCCTGCACGATCACGCGCAGCACTACGCAACCGATCACTAGGATCGCCATCAGGATGCCGAGCAGATGCGCGACAATGCCAGCCTTCGACGCGAGCACGAAGGCGCCGAAGAACATGGCGAAGGCCAATACGTGCAAGGCGCCACGCTCGGCGCGCAATGGCTTGATGTTGTCGGTTATGAGCCACGCCAGGATGACGTCGAGGCCCCACCATGCGGTGAGGAAGAAGTCAGGTCCTGGATGTTCGACCAGGCACTCCGGAAAGGCCGTCGGCGGCACCTTGGCGTTGAAGACGACATTAAGGTCGCCACCGCAGACGCCCCACACCGCCCAGTAGACATGAACCAGGAACGCCAGGTAGGCAAAGGTCCAAAACGCGCGCCAGTAGGTGTTGGCGGCATCGCTGCGCGAGAAGACGTGAAAGCACAACGCCGGCGTGACGAGAACGATTGTCGCCCAGATCGAGAAGATCGTGCGATAGTATTCGACGCTGTGCGGTTCCGCCGGCGGCGATTCGTGGTCGAGCCAGCCCTGCAACGCGGCGGCGCCATAGACCGCCAGCATCAGGACGACGTACAGCACACCGACGAACAAATACCGCGCCCGCCGCACGACGGGAGTTTCAACGAGTTTGCCTATCATCGTTGCGTCCCTCCAAATGGGCGGGGTTGGTGCCTATCAAGCGTGCCAGAGCCGTTGATGGTCCCGCTGCGTTTCGGTGTAACCGTTGTTGAACAGCGCGTCGTAGTAGTTGAGGTCAAGATGGTGCGCTTGCAGCCAGACGCCAGGCGCGAAGATCGCATCGCAATGGGCAGGGAAGCGGCCGTGCCGCTCGTAGATGTAGGTGCAGATGTCCTTGGTGCAGGCAATCACCTCATCCTTGTAGTGCGGCACCTGCTTCAGATACTTCTCGCCGCGGTCGCCCTGGAAGATGCGCCGAAAATAGGCGTCATCGCCGTAGGGGCCACCGGCGCGATATTTGTCGTCGACCACAGCCTGAACGGCGTCCGCCATGGACGGGTAAAAGGGCGGGCACATGCACTCGATATAGGGCGGCAGCCCGATCGGATTGGTGCGCACGTCGGTGTGGAACGTGCCCCAGCGGAAGAAATCGAGCGGCCGATAGCGCGGCGTGACGTATTTAAAGCCGAGCGCGGGCAAGAGCTTGGTCGGCGCAACGGAAGCATGGATCCAGCCGCCAAGCCCCATGGCTTGCAGCATGAGGATCAGGTTCTGCAGCAGAAGCTCGGCCTCGATCTGCGTGCGCATGGTGCCGAGTACGCCGAGCGGCACCGGAATATCATTGTTCAGGAAGCCGCTGCGGACCCATTTGCACACGCCCGCGTACAGGTAGAAATTGCGGTCATCGCGAAATGCCGGCCGGTGGCCGTCGGGCTCGGTCAATAGATACATCAACGCGTTGATGTATTGCCGTGTCATGTCCACCACCGGAAACAGCACGGTGGAGCCGGGCACGTTGGACAAAAAGCGGTTGGAATCGAGGTAGTAGGGAAACTCGCGCGGGAAATCGAGGCGGTTGTCGAAAAGCTTGATCTTGGACTCGCGGGCGCGCCGCACCAGGAGATCGGGCGTGACCGGCTCGGTCGGATCGACGTTGCTCAAGCGCTTGAGAAAATAGGTGCCGCCGTCGTTGAGGAGAAAGAACGAGGTGGCTTGACAATTGTCGGTGCTGCCGGCGGCGCGGCCGAGAAAGTTCAGGTTGGGGGTGCCGAGGATCTTCTCGCCGCTCGGCGCTTCGAATGGCCGATCCGGGAAAGTGAGCCCGGTCAAGCCGGTCGCGGAAATCAGCACGGCTTCTTCGAGCTCGCTGAGCGGCTGTGGCGTCGCGTTCGACTGATATGAATTATCGCCGGCCGGAACCGTGTGGATGCCGAGGCTGATGCGTCGCGACCGGCGTTTGTGCAGAGCCTCGAACAGCGGGTATTTGCTCATCGCGTCGAAGCCAGCGCAATCGTCGGGCATGGCCACTTCCCTCACTCTGATGTGACTGCAACGAACACGGCCTGCGCGGCCCTTTGCGCGCGGTCAAGCTCAACCGCCCTCCAACTTCTTCTCGATGCTCTCTTCGATCGCCGCCAGAAGGCCGGCAGGGTTCGGGCTATAATGGGGAATAGCGAGCCGGGTGATCCGGGCGTCGATCAACGTCGGCTGGCCGGAGGCGAGCGCGGAGCGGAACGCGGCCTCGAACTCGCTCAAGCTATTGACCTGGAAGCCTTGTGCGCCGCAGGCCTTCGCGTAAGCGACGTAATCCGGATTGGGGAAGTCGACCAGACCGGTCTCGCGGAACGCCTCGATCTGGTAGAGCTTGATCAGCTTGTATTCGTCGTCCTGAAAGATGATCCAGATGACCGGCAGGTTGTAGCGGACCGCGGTCATGAGCTCGAAGCCGGACAACAGATAGCAGCCGTCGCCGCAGCCGACGATGACCGGCCGGTTGGGAAACGC
>Ga0306920_100013999_pt1 | contig 10938 bp, 8 predicted proteins | sample flu12Cox44000170_FD_204666 | JGI IMG/M metagenome (GOLD analysis project Ga0306920, IMG submission 204666) | Lab enrichment of tropical soil microbial communities from Luquillo Experimental Forest, Puerto Rico - flux4day.12C.oxic.44.000.170 (v2)... | ecosystem: Environmental > Terrestrial >...
AAGGAAAATCACCCCGCTCTAATGCAACCGACGAGTTTTGCGTCAGACGCCAGCATGCCACACATCACCATTTCTTACCGGCGGGCAGATTCCGATGCGATGGCGGGCCGCATCCGGGACCGGCTTGCCGATTATTACGGTCCCGATTCGATCTTTATCGATATCGACAGCATTCCGATCGGCGTCGACTTTCGTGAGCAGATCAAGCGCGAGCTGAGCAAGAACGACGCGCTCCTGGTGGTGGTTGGGCCGAAATGGCGCGGAGGCGGCAAGGGCGGCCGGGCGCGCATCAACGAGGAGAATGACCCGGTTCGCGTCGAGGTCGAAACCGCGCTTGCACGCGGCATTCCGGTGGTGCCGATCCTCGTCAACGGCGCGAGCATGCCCAAGCCGAACGAGCTGCCCGAAAGCCTGCGCACCTTTTCATTTCACAACGCGGCGACCGTCGATGCCGGCCAGGATTTCCACCCGCACATGGAACGCCTCATTCGCTCGCTCGATCGGGTGCTCGGCCGCGAGAGCGCGCCGCCAACGCAACCGCGGCCTGCGAGCTCACGCCTGCTGCCGTGGACCGTGATCGGCGTTGCGATCTGCCTCGTTGCGGGAGCCGGCGCAGCAGGGATCTGGTTTTATCGACAACAGGCGCGTGATCCCGGCCACGCGACACCGGCGGCCGCACAGCAGGAGCATCCCAAGACTTCTCCTCCGGCCGTCGTGAGCCCGCCGCCGTCCACCACCGTTCCAGAGCAGCACGCCGTCACGACGCCCTCTTCCGGCACCGTGCCGCCCGCCGTGCCGCCTTCCCTTACCCGGCAATCAGCGGTTCCCCAGCCGCCCGCGGTGCAGACACCCGCCGTTCCCGCTGCGGGTTGCAAAGGCAGCACCGCGACCTTTGAAGACGACTTCAATTCGCCGGAGGTCGGATGGTCGAGCGGGCTCGGCGCGCGCTCGACCGGCAGCAATGCCTATTTTGCGGACAACCGGCTCGTCATCAAGCCGACCACCAAGCGTGGCAGCCGCACCATTACCTACCCCTCCCTGGTACTGCGGAGCGCGATCATCTGTGCAAGAATCCTTTCCCCGGACGAGATCACCGCCCCGCGCACCGCGGGCGGGGTCGCCTTCTGGGCCACGAACAGCCAGAATCTCTACGCTTTCGAGGTGATGACCGATGGGACCTATAACATCACGCGCCTGATCGACAACAACTGGACGTATATCGGATCCGGGCTCAAATCCGATACCATCAAGCAGGGCGCGGGGGCCACAAACGACATTGAGGTCCACATCAAGCAGAACGTTGCCCAGTTGTTCATCAACGGCACCAAGGTTCAGGAGATCAGAGGTCAACCCCCAACGACGGGCGTGAGCACCGTCGGCTTCGTGGCCCGCAACGATACCGAGCAGGACTACGAGTGGCGCTTCCTGAATATCGCGGTGGTCGACAATCCCTAGCGCATGTCCCGCGACCCTCCGTTCCGATCTAGCGCATCTCAACCGGAATTGTAATTGCGGGCGCTATCGATCTCGACTTCACCCGACATCGACGGCGAACCCGGAATCCAGTAACCACGGCAACGACAATGGCTACTGATTCGCGGCCTCCTCGCTGCGCTCGAGATCATGCTCAAACAAAAAGATAGAGCTTTGGAAACGCGGCGTTCGCTTCCGTCCATGTCTCGACTGGGCGATTATTTTTTTTGCGGCATCGGCGGCAGCGGCATGATGCCGCTCGCTTTGATCATTCGGGCAAGGGGCGCACGGGTCGAAGGCTCTGATCGCGCGCTCGACCAGGGCCGCAATGCCGAACGGTTTGAGTTTCTGCGTTCCCGCGGCGTGCTGCTTCACCCCCAGGATGGCAGTGGGATTACCCGGCCCGGCCAGATCCTGGTCACGTCCGCTGCTGTCGAAGAGACAGTCCCCGACGTGGCGGCCGCGCGCCGTATCGGCGCTTCCATCACCACTCGCGCGGAGCTTCTTGCCGAGCTTTTCAATGCTGCCGGCATAGGCATCGGCGTCGCCGGCACGAGCGGCAAGTCCACGACGGTCGGGATGCTCGGCTGGATTCTGCACTGCGCCGGCAATAGCCCAACCATCATGAACGGCGGCGATATGAAAAACTTCATGGATGCACAGACGCCGTTTCCCAGTGCCAGGCTCGGCGATGGCGAGAGCTTCGTCTGCGAAGTGGATGAAAGCGACGGCTCGATTGCCTTGTTCGAGCCGCGCATCGCCGTCCTCAACAATATCTCGCTCGACCACAAATCGCTCGATGAGCTGCGCACGCTGTTCCGCGGTTTCGTTGTCAAAGCGCAGACCGTCGTGCTCAATCTCGACAACGCGGAAAGCGCGGCGCTCTTGGCGGATTTGCAGCCGGGGCAGACCGTGATCACTTACGGTCTTGATGCCGCGCAAGCCGACCTGGTTGCCTCGCGCCCGGTCCGCTCGCCCGCCGGTATCGCCTTCCAGGTCAAGGCACGCAACAACGGTGAGGCCGTCGACGTCGCCCTGAAAGTTCCCGGGCTCCACAATGTCGCCAACGCTCTCGCCGCTCTGAGTGCCGCCAGGGCGTGCGGCGTATCGCTTACAGCCGGTGCCGCCTATCTCGGCGAGTTCAGCGGCATCCGCCGGCGACTGGAGGTCGTAGGGTGCACAAATGACATCACCGTGGTCGATGATTTTGCCCACAACCCCGACAAGATAACGGCCACGCTCGAAACCCTGCATGCGTTTCCCGGCCGCCTCCTGCTGATGTTTCAGCCCCACGGCTATGGTCCTATTCGTTTGCTGAAGGACGACTTGATCGAGTGCTTCGCACGCGGGCTGCAAGACGAGGATGTCCTGGTCATGCCGGAGCCCGTCTATTTCGGCGGCACGGTAGACCGGAGCGTCGGCAGCAAAGCTATCGTTCACCAGGTCCAGCAGCGTGGTCGAAAGGCGTTCGCTTTTCCCGACCGCCCCGCCTGCGGCAATGAGCTCCTGCGGCTTGCCCGTCCGGGCGACCGGATCGTGATCATGGGCGCGCGCGACGACTCGCTCTCGCAGTTCGCACGCGATCTGCTGCGGCGGCTCGCGCTTTCCTGACGGTTGACGTTGGCCCTACACGGCCTATCGCGTTCGCTGTGCGGCTTCGGTCACCGTCTTGTAGGCCTCGGTGAGCGCGGGCTTTGTCTTTGAGACATCCATCCCGACATTCGCAAGCACTTTCATCATGGCCGCCTGTTCCTCGGCCGGTAGGCTGATGAGCTCGCCGCCCCCGTCCGTCCAGCCTTTGCGCGCATTGTTATTGATCTCGATCGCGACCGGATTGATGGCTTTCGTCTCCCTGGCAGCGACCGTATCGACGATCTTCTGCAGGTCCGGCGGCAGCGAGTCATACCATTTCTTGTTGGTCTCGACGATCGAGAACACCGTCGGTTGCCCCGTCTCGGTGATGTATTTGGCTGCGTCCTGAAAATGCATCGGGGTAAAGACCACGTTGCCGCCGAGCGCGCCGTCGATCGTCCCTTGCTGGAGCGCCGGCAAGACATCACCGAGCGTCATCGCCACCGGCGAGGCGCCAAGCCGCTCGAAGGCGACGATCTGGAACTGGGAAGCAAAGATGCGGATCTTTTTTCCCTTCAGGTCAGCCAGGTGGCGGATCGGCGATTTTGCAATGAGAGATGAGGGCGCGTTCATGAACAGCCCGACGCCGTGCAGGCCCTTGTCGGCGCCCAACCCGAGCATCAGCTTAAGCACCGCCGGATCAGCGGCGATGCGTTGCGCGTGCTCCATGGAATCGGCAAGACCGGGCGCAGTCATGACCTCAAAGCGTTCATCAACGCCGACATAGAAATCGGGTGGAATGATTGCACATTGGATCGCCCCGAATTGCGTCCCTTCGATCTGCCGCGGGATCGAGCCCAATTGGCTCGCCGGATAGATTTCAGTCTTGATGCGGCCCCCTGACTCCCGCTCGAGCGCAGCCGCATAGTTCTTTGCAAACTGATAGCTCGGATCGTTGAGCGTCGGCAGCGAGAGCTTCATCAGGTAGGTCTTGTCCTGCGCCTGCGCCGCGCCGCCCATCAACATCATCGTCAGCGCAAGCGCACCGACGCAGGCGGCGGCGCGGCTGCCGCAACTGCGATCCTTGCTCATCATGCCCTCCTTACCGTCAAAAAATGTTTCGTAGGGTGTGCAACGGCGCGATAAAAGGGCCGACCGCGTGCGCAAAATCGCCACCGCGCCGTTGCGCACGCTGTCGGGCGTCGCCAGCGATTTTGCGCACCCTACGCCTCACTCTTATCCGCAAGCGACCGCGTAGATGTGTTGCACGCCCTGCGGCAGCGGCATTTCAAGCCAGCTCTCGCCGCCATCCTGCGTGCCGAAGACCTCACCATAACGCGCGGCAAAGTAGACCTGCTTGGCGTCGCCGTGATGCAGGCCGACCGACATCAGCGTGCCGTGCGGGGTCACTTTGTCGAAGCGCTGCCAGGTCTTGCCGAGGTCCTGGCTGCGATAGAGCGCGCCGTCCTTTGATGCAGCCGCGACGCTCAGACAGGCATAGAGCGTGTTCGGATCCTGCGGCGAAACCTTGATGTCGCGCCCGTAGGTGAACGGGGAGAAGCGGTCGACCCGCATGTCCTGCCAGGTGGTGCCCTGATTCTCGCTGCGGAAGAGGCCCATGCGCACCGCGATGATGATGCTGTCGGGATCGGCGGAGCTGGTACAGGCAGCGTGGCCATCGAGCATGCCTTCCGCCTCGGTATCGCTGAGAAGCTTGCTGCGCAGACGCGGCTCTTTTCCCGCCAGGCGCACGAGGTCGGTGCTGCAATCGTTCCAGTGCTGGCCGCCATCGGTCGAGCGCATGACACCCGAGACTTCGAGCACGGCAAAAATCTCGCCGGGGCGGCGAGGGTGTCGCGCGAACCGCATCACGCGGCATGCAAACGGCATTTTGGCGTGGACGGGTAATTGCGGATCGGGCATGCGCTTCCAGCTCGCGCCGCCATCCTCGCTGCGATAGACCGAAACCGGCGAGCCGCCAGCGAGCATCACCTTGGCATCGGCGTCATCGTGCAGGAACGACCAGACTTGCACGCCGCGGTCGGGAAAATCAGTGCGGCGGAAATTTTCCCCGCCATCCGTGCTTCGATAGACCCCATCGGCGGTCCCGGCAAAGACGAGATTGGGATCGCGCGGGTGCACGAAGACGGTAAAGGCCTCGATGTCGCTCAACGCATGTTTCCAGTCGCCCCCGTCTGCGGCGCGGCGAAACACGCCGGAGAGACCGCGTTGTTTGTCGGCGTAATAACCCCCGACGCCTGCAAACACATAGGGTTGAGCCATGGCAACTCTCCTCCCGGATATGATTTTGCGCGATGTTATTTCGCCGCGAGCAACCGGGCAATGCGGCACACGCCCCTGGCGGCTAGCGGAGGGTTTTTCAAATTCGAATCATATCAGCGTCATTCCCCAGGACCGAGCGTAGCGAGGGAGCCGGGGAACCCAGTAATCACCGGCATTCGCATTACCACAGCTGTAGTTACTGGATTCCGGGTTCGCCGCATCCCAAGTCGGCTGTTGCCGACTTGGGTACGTGATGTTGCCGATCTCGGGTAAACCCGAGATCGGCCGGCGCCCCGGAATGACGGCATGGGAGCAGCTTCATAGAATCACTCCCCCTACGCTGCTTTTCTCGACGCGAGGAACTCGCCCATTCGGCCGAGCGCCTTGCGGATGTTCTCCGTCGAGTTGGCATAGGAAAGACGCACATAGCCTTCGCCGAGAATGCCGAAATCGGGGCCGCCGATGATCGCAACCCCGGCATCTTCAAGAAGTGAAGAGGCAAGCGCCTTGGCCTTCCATCCCGTGCGCTTGACGTTGGGAAATGCATAGAACGCGCCTTTCGGCGTGGCACAGCTCACGCCGGGCAGATGGTTCAAGCCGTCGACCACGACTTTGCGCCGGCGATCGAACTCCGCGACCATCTTCGCCACCTCGCCCTGCGGGCCCGTCAGCGCGGCAAGTCCCGCGTACTGCGTGGCGGCGTTGACGCAGGAATGCAGATTGACCGCGAGCTTGCGCGCATAGTCGTAGAGCTTGCCGGGCCACACCGCGTAACCCAGCCGCCAGCCGGTCATGGCATAGGTCTTCGACCAGCCGTTGAGCAGGATGAGGCGGTCGCGGATCGAGGGATAGGAGAGCAGACACACATGGGTCTCGCCGTCATAGACCATGTGATCGTAGATCTCGTCCGACATCACGGCGAGATCGGGAAATTGCTCGAGCCCCGCAACGAGCTTGTCGACCTCGCTCTTGGGCGTCACGCCGCCGGTCGGGTTGGCCGGCGAGTTGACGATCAGCAGTCTTGCGCGCTCCGTGATCAGGCTCAGCGTCTCCGCGGCGGAGAAGGCAAAGCCGTTCTCCTCCCGGATCGGCACCGGCACGGGACGCGCCCCGGTAAACTCGATCATGGAGCGATAGATGGGAAAGCCGGGATCCGGATAGAGGATGTCGATGCCGGGCGCGCCGAACATCATGATCGACATGTACATGGTGGGCTTGCCGCCTGGCATGATCATGATCTCGTCGGGAGAAACGCTCACCTTGAAGCGCTTGGCGAGATCGGCGGCCACGGCCTCGCGCAGGGGCGCAATCCCGACCGCGGGCGTGTAGCCATGGTGTCCGTCGCGCAGCGCCTTCACCGCCGCCTCCACAATGAAATCGGGCGTGCGGAAATCCGGCTGTCCGATGCCGAGATTGATGATGTCACGGCCCTGGGCAGCAAGCTGCGTCGCCCGCGCCAGCACGGCAAACGCGTTCTCCTCTCCGATGCGATCGAAAGCCGGAATGGTCTTGAGCATGCGTCACCTCACTGGCACGAGCGAATAGCGAATAGCGAGTAGCGAATAGAAAGGGAAGCACCCCTATTCGTCATTCGCCATTCGCGTCTCCGCTATTCGCCCTTCGCTATTCGCCCTATAACACCCGCTCATTGAGTTCGGAGCCAGCCCATGCCCTCCGTCGCCGAGAAACGCGCCACTTTTCACAAGCTGCATGAAGGGGGATGCTTTGTCATTCCCAACCCCTGGAACGTGGGCAGCGCGCGCTATCTTCAGCATCTCGGCTTCAAGGCGCTCGCAACCACGAGCTCGGGATTTGCCTATGCGCAAGGCTATGCCGATGGAGCCGCCCCCCGTGGCATGGTGCTCGAGCATTTACGCGAGATCGCGCAGGCGACCGACGTTCCGCTCAATGCCGATTTCGAAGGCGGCTACGCGAATACGCCCGAGGGGGTGGCCGAAAGCGTGCGGCTTTGCGTGCAAACAGGGGTCGCGGGTCTCTCGATCGAGGATTCAACCGCTGACGATTCAAAGCCGCTCTATGATTTCGATCTCGCGCTCGCGCGCGTGCGTGCTGCGCGCGCCGCAATCGACCACGCGGGCAGAGATGTGATCTTTACCGCGCGCACTGAGGGCTTTATCCGCGGACGGCCCGACCTCGACGAGACCATCCGCCGGCTCAAGGCATTCGCGGACGCAGGCGCGGACTGCCTCTACTCACCGGGTATCAAAACGCGCGAGCAGATCGTGGCGGTGGTGCAGGCGGTCGCGCCCAAACCGGTGAACCTCCTGATGTCGGCGGCACTCGGGTTCACCGTCGCCGATGTCGCGGCCATGGGCGTGCGCCGCATCAGCGTGGGAGGCACGCTCGCCCGCGTCGCCTGGAACGCGCTGATGCGCTCCGCCCGCGAGATTGCCGAGCAAGGCAGTTTCGACAGCTTTGCCGGCGTGGTCGCGAATGCCGAGCTCAATGCGCTTTTCCGCGCAGACCGAACGAAGCGATGACGCACATTCTCATCACCGGCGCGGCCGGAATGATCGGTCGCAAGCTCACGGAGCGCCTGCTTGGCGAGGGTGAGCTCAGCGGCGAGCCGATCGAGCGCTGCACGCTCATCGATGTCGTTCCTCCACCGCAGGACGCAGATTTTGCTGGAAAGGTGAAAATGGTCGCAGCCGACATTTCCGCTCCGGGCGAAGCTGTCAAAGCGGTGGCGGAGCGTCCGCAGATAATTTTTCACCTCGCCGGCGTTGTCTCCGGGGAGGCGGAGGTCGACTTCGATAAGGGCTATCGCGTCAATCTCGACGGGATGCGTTTCTTGCTCGAGGCGATCCGCGCCGCGGGGGACGGCTATCGGCCGAAGCTCGTCTATACATCCTCGATCGCCGTGTTCGGCGCGCCCTTTCCACCATCCATTCCCGACGAGTTTCATCTCACCCCCCTCACCTCCTATGGTGCGCAGAAGGCCGTCGGCGAGCTCCTTCTCGCCGACTATACGCGGCGCGGCTTCTGCGAGGGTGTCGGCATTCGCCTGCCGACCATTGTGGTGCGGCCGGGCAAACCAAACCGGGCGGCTTCCGGCTTCTTCTCCGGCATCATCCGCGAGCCGCTGGCGGGTCTCGAAGCCACCCTTCCCGTCCCGGAGACGGTGGTGCACACGCATGCGAGCCCGCGCGCTGCGGTAGGCTTCCTCATCCATGCCGCGGGGCTTGCACGCAACGAGCTGGGCCCGCGCATCAACCTGTCCATGCCGGGCGTTTGCTGCACCGTCGCCGAGCAGATCGCGGCGCTGCGCCGGATTGCCGGCGAGCGGGTGGCAGCGCGCATCCGGCGCGAAACCGATCCATTGGTGGCGCGCATTGTCGAAGGCTGGCCGCAGCGCATCGACGCCAGGAGAGCGCGCGATCTCGGGTTCAAGGCGGAAAGCACGTTCGAGGAGATCGTGCGCATCCACATCGATGAGGATCGCGGCGGCAGCTTTGTGGCGTGAATCTAGATGCGTTTCCCCGCTCCGCTTTTTTCGGCAACGCTGGTGCGGCGCTACAAGCGCTTCCTCGCCGACGTCGTCCTGCCTTCGGGCGAAACCGTGACCGTGCACTGCGCCAATCCCGGTGCAATGACAGGCCTCAACGTACCGGGCGCGCGTGTCTGGCTCTCCAAATCCGTCAACGCCAATCGCAAGCTCCCGCACAGCTGGGAATTGATCGAGGTCGATCTCGGCGGCGGCATCGAGCTCGTGGGAATCAATACGGCGCATCCCAATCGCCTCGCCGGTGAGGCAATCGCCGCAGGCTTGATCCCGGAGCTTGCCGGCTATGACACCATCCGAGCCGAGGTGAAATACGGCGCCAATTCGCGCGTCGATTTCCTGCTGGAGGGTAAAACGCGCAAGCCCTGCTACGTGGAGATCAAGAACGTGCACCTCATGCGGGAGAAGGCTTTGGCCGAATTTCCCGATGCGGTGACCAAACGCGGCGCAAAACACCTGGTCGAGCTCGCCGCCATGGTGGCGGCGGGAAACCGCGCGGTCATGCTGTTCCTCATCCAGATCGGCTCTGCGCGCCGCTTCAAGCTTGCGCGCGACATCGATCCTGCTTACGGCGCAGCCTTCGATGCGGCGCGCCATGCGGGGGTGGAGACCTTGGCCTACCGCTGTGCCCTCTCGTGTGAGGGCATCGAAGTGGCGCAGCCGGTCCCCGTCGCCGAGTGAATGAGGAACGCCTTGCGCCGCTTGGAGCGTGGCTTACATTGCGGCATAGCTTGCGGCACGGGATCGGCCGCGCGGAGGCGGCGAGGCCGCGACTGGAATAGATGAGCTACGTCGACGCGGCGCTCGCGCCGCAACGCAAGACCGGGCAGATCAAGCTTCATGGCCCTGCAGCGTTCGAAGGAATGCGCAAGGCCGGCCGGCTAGTGGCGCAATGCCTGGACATGCTCGCCCATGAGATCAGGCCGGGCGTCACCACCGAAAGGATCGACCGACTGGTCTTCGAGTTTGCGCTCGCTCACAACGCGACACCGGCGACCTTGATGTATCGCGGCTACCGCAAATCGACCTGCACCTCGGTCAATCACGTGGTCTGCCACGGCATTCCCAGCGACCGCCCGCTCAAGGAAGGCGACATCGTCAATGTGGACGCAACCCTCATCCTTGACGGCTGGCACGGTGATTCCAGTCGCATGTATGCGGTCGGCGCCATTCCCAGGCGCGCCGAGCGGCTGATCGAGGTCACCTATGAGGCCATGATGCGCGGCATCGCGGTGATCCGGCCGGGCGCGACGACCGGCGACATCGGGGCTGCGATCCAGAGTTATGTCGAGGCGCAACACATGAGCGTGGTGCGCGACTTTTGCGGACACGGTCTGGGCCGCCTGTTTCATGACGAGCCGAACGTGGTGCATGTGGGCCGCGCCGGCGAAGGCGTCGTGCTGCGCCCCGGCATGTTCTTCACGGTCGAACCGATGATCAACCTCGGTCGGCCGCACGTGAAAGTGCTTTCCGACGGCTGGACTGCGGTGACGCGCGATCGTTCGCTATCCGCCCAGTTCGAGCACTCGGTGGCGGTGACGCAAACGGACGTGGAGATCTTCACGCTTTCTCCCGAAGGCCTCGACAAGCCGCGCTTGAGCTGAACCGTAGCCCGGATGAGCCCGTTGAAGCTTTAGCGCAGACGGCAGCGCGCTCACGCTCTCGCGGACGCCGCTTGCACGATCCACGCTTGCGATCGGCCGGATTGACTTTTGTTCTTTGTTTGTTCTATCCTGCGCCATGCTCCACGCGCGCGAAAAACCACAGCTGCCTGTCCCACACGCGCCGAGCCAGCTCGGGAGCGCTGCGGCTGCGCAGCCCCATGTTGCTCCTCACTATCTCGAGCATCGCCATCGGCTGCGGCAGCGCTTTCTCGGCGCAGGGGCCGATGCTCTCGCCGATTACGAATTGCTCGAGCTCATTCTCTTTCGCGCCATCCCGCGGCGCGACCTCAAGCCGCTGGCGAAAGCGTTGCTGGCGAAGTTCGGCTCCTTGGCCGAAGTGATTTCGGCGCCGAGAGAGCGGCTGCGCGAAGTCAAAGGACTGGGCGAAGCCGCCATTGCCGAGATCAAGATCATCCAGGCGGC
>Ga0306920_100014001_pt1 | contig 10937 bp, 10 predicted proteins | sample flu12Cox44000170_FD_204666 | JGI IMG/M metagenome (GOLD analysis project Ga0306920, IMG submission 204666) | Lab enrichment of tropical soil microbial communities from Luquillo Experimental Forest, Puerto Rico - flux4day.12C.oxic.44.000.170 (v2)... | ecosystem: Environmental > Terrestrial >...
CGCCCTTGCCAGCGGATTTGCGGGTCGCCGTCGAGGCCGGTCTCACGCGTCTCTACGGCCCCGGACTCACCGCGGGCTTCGCCTATCGCCCGGCATTGATCGGCGGGTTGCGCATCCAGGTGGGCTGCGATGTCTACGATGGCAGCGTCCGGGCCAGGCTGAACACGTTGCAAGCGAGTTTTTGAGCCGAGGGATCCATGGCAAATCTGCTGCAGGAGATCGAAGCGCAAATCGCCGGCGCGAAGACGGCAACCGCGAAGCAAAACGTGGGCGTCATCCGCGAGCTCGGCGATGGCGTCGCGAGGATCGACGGGCTGACCGACGCCATGCTCAACGAGATGATCGACCTCGGCAGCGGCGTGACCGGTCTGGTCCTGAACCTCGAGGAGACCGAGGTCGGCGTGATCATCCTCGGTGACTACACGCAGCTCAAGGAAGGCGCCGAAGTCCGGACCACCGGCCGGCTCTTGCAGGTGCCCGTCGGTAAGGGCCTGCTGGGACGTGTTGTGAACGTTCTCGGTCAGCCCGTCGATGGAAAAGGCCCGATCAAGAGCGACACCACGTATCCGGTCGAGAAGATCGCGCCCGGAATCATCCGTCGCCGGTCGGTCGACCAACCGGTGCAGACGGGCATCATGGCCATCGACGCGATGATCCCGATCGGCCGCGGTCAGCGCGAATTGATCATCGGCGACCGCGCGACCGGCAAGACGACCCTCTGCATCGACACGATCATCAGCCAGGCCCGGCTCAATCGAGCGGCTGAGGCGGCCGGCGACAAGACGCACCGGCCGATTTTCTGCATCTACGTCGCGATTGGTCAAAAGCAGTCTACCGTTGCCCGGGTGATCGCGGTGCTCGAAGAAGCCGGCGCGATGCCGTACACCATCATCGTCAACTCACCGGCCTCGGACTCGGCCGCCAACCAGTACCTCGTGCCGTTTGCCGGGGCGGCGATGGGCGAGTGGTTCATGGACAACGGGATGGATGCGCTGATCGTGTACGACGACCTGTCCAAGCACGCGGTGGCGTATCGGCAGGTGTCGCTGGTGTTGAAGCGGCCTTCGGGCCGGGAGGCCTATCCCGGCGATGTCTTCTACCTGCACAGTCGATTGCTCGAACGAGCCGCGCGGGTCGGCGAGAAGTATGGCGACGGGTCGCTGACCGCCCTGCCCATCATCGAAACACAGGCGGGCGACGTTTCGGCGTACATCCCGACCAACGTCATCTCCATCACCGATGGGCAGATTTATCTCGAGACGGACCTGTTCTATCAGGGTGTGCGTCCGGCCATTTCGGTCGGCCTCTCGGTCTCGCGCGTGGGCTCGGCCGCGCAGCTCAAAGCCATGAAGCAGGTCGCCGGACAGCTCAAGGGTGACCTGGCTCAGTTCCGGGAGCTCGCGGTGTTCGCGCAATTCGGCTCGCACCTCGACGCGAAAACTCAGGCGCAGATCGACCGCGGCAAGCGCATCATGGAAGTCTTCAAGCAGCCGCAGTACAGCCCCATCCCCGTTGAAGTACAGGTGGCCGTCATCTGGGCTGTCCAGAACGGGTACGTGGATCACGTGCCGGTCGAGCGAGTCAAGGAGTTTCAAACCAAGCTCACCGAATTCCTCACCACGCGGAAAGCCGAGCTGCTCGCGCGGATCGAGAAGGAAAGGGCGCTCAGCGACGGCGTGAAGGCCGACCTGAAGACCAGCACCGACGAATTCAAGCAGTTGTGGAAGTGAGCTCGGAATCGAGCCGGTATGCCCAGCTCTCGAGATATCCGCCGGCGCATCAAGTCAGTCACTAGCACCGCGCAGATCACCCGGGCGATGCAGATGGTGGCGGCCTCGAAGATGGGTCGAGCGCAGGAAGCCGCGCTGACGGCGCGGCCCTTCGCACAACTGCTGTATCGCATCCAGCGCCAGGCGACCACTCATGCCGGCGACTTCACCCATCCGCTGCTCGAGGTGCGCCCGGTCCGCAAAAAGGCCGTGATCCTGGTCGGCACCGACAAGGGGTTGTGCGGCGCGCTCAACAGCAACCTGTTCCGCCTGGTCGAGCAGCTCGATCCGGCGACGACCCGGTTCATCGCAGTCGGGAAGCGGGCGGCCCAGTTCGTGGCCTTGACCGGCCGTCAGCTGGTGGCGGAGTTCAGCTTCAGTGACGCGCCGCAGTTCGACGAGGCGCGTCCGATCGCCACGCTGGCCCGGGACCTCTTCTTGAAGGGCGAAGTGGACCAGGTCCAGGTTGTCGCGACCCGGTTCATCAACACGTTGACCCAGCAGGCCGGTGTGTTCGAGTTCCTACCGATCGGCGAGATCAAGGCAGTGAAGATTCCAGGCGCGCAACTCGCGGAGGACCTCGACGCCGACGTGACCGAGTTCCTCTTCGAATCGAGCGCCGGAGAGGTGCTCGGCTATCTCTTCGGACACTACCTCAACATATACGTGTACTTCGTTATGCTCGAAGCCAGCGCAAGCGAGCAAAGCGCCCGCATGGTGGCGATGAAGAACGCCACGGACAACGCCACCAGGCTGATCGGAGACCTCACGCTCGGCTACAACCACCTGCGTCAGGGCAACATCACCAAGGAGCTGCTGGAGATCGCCGGTGGCCAGCTCGGCGACGACTAGCGTCCGGGAGCGAATGCTGGGGCGAACATGAATAAAGGCAAGATCGTTCAGGTGGTCGGACCGGTCGTGGACGTGGAATTCACCGACTCACTGCCCGGCATTTACCACGCGCTGACCGTTGACTACAGAGCCCAGGGCCAGCCCGTCCACGTGACTCTCGAGGTGCAGCAACACCTGGCCGACAACTGGGTCCGGACCGTCGCCATGTCCGGCACCGAGGGGCTCAAACGCGGCTACGAGGTCGTCGACACGGGCGCGCCCATCTGCGTGCCCGTGGGCGACGGGGTGATGGGGCGCGTCTTCGACGTGTGCGGCAACCCGGTAGACGAGCGCGGACCGGTCAAGGCAGAGAAGCTCTATCCGATCCACCGCCCGGCGCCGCAGCTGGTAGACCAATCCACGTCCCCCGAGCTGCTGGCCACCGGGATCAAGGTGATCGATTTGATCTGCCCGTTCTTGAAGGGCGGCAAGGTCGGCGCGTTCGGCGGAGCCGGCGTCGGCAAGACCGTCGTGATCATGGAGCTGATCAACAACATCGCCAAGCTCCACGGCGGAGTCTCGGTGTTCGCCGGGGTCGGCGAGCGCACCAGGGAAGGCGGAGATTTCTACAAGGAAATGTCCGAGGCCGGCGTCATCAAGCAGGATGACCTCGGCGCGTCGAAGATCGCCCTCGTGTACGGTCAGATGAACGAGCCGCCCGGCGCTCGGCTGCGCGTGGCCCTGGCCGGCCTGGCTATCACGGAATACTTCCGCGACGAGAAGAATCAGGACGTTCTGCTGTTCATCGACAACATCTTCCGCTTCTCGCAGGCGGGCTCCGAAGTGTCCGCGCTACTCGGCCGCACCGCCAGCGCCGTCGGATACCAGCCCACCCTCGCCTCGGAGATGGGGGCGCTTCAGGAGCGCATCACCTCGACGAAGAAGGGCTCGATCACCTCGTTTCAGGCTGTGTACGTCCCGGCCGACGATCTGACCGACCCGGCCCCGGCCACGACCTTTGCGCATCTCGACGCGACCCTGGTTCTCGATCGGGCGATCGCCGAGCTGGGGATCTATCCAGCCGTAGATCCCCTGGCCTCGACCTCCCGCGCCCTGGCGCCCGAGATCGTCGGCCAGGAGCACTACGATGTCGCGCGCGGGGTGCAGAAGGTCCTTCAACGACTCAAGGACCTGCAGGACATCATTGCGATTCTCGGCATGGACGAGCTATCGCCCGAGGACAAGCTGACGGTCCAGCGCGCCCGCAAGATTCAACGCTTCTTGAGCCAGCCATTCAGCGTCGCGCAGGTGTTCACCGGGCGGGAGGGCAAGCAAGTTCCCGTGACCGACACGGTGCGCGGCTTCAAGGAGATTCTCGAAGGCAAGCACGACGCCGCGGCGGAGGGCGACTTCTACATGAAGGGCAGCATCGACGAAGTCAAGACGACCTGAGGAGCCGGCGAGACATGACCGACACGATGAAATTGGAGATCGTCACGCCGGCAGGCACGGTGTACTCCGACGACGTCGAGACGGTTGCCTTGCCGAGCATCGCCGGCCAGATCGGCGTGTATCCACGACACGTTCCCCTGATCACGCAAATGGTGCCGGGCGAAATGATCGTGCGCAAGGACGGCCGCGATCTGTTCATCGCGACGGGCGAGGGACTCATCGAGGTCACCGCCCGCCGCGTCGCCATCTTGACGGATCTCGCCATTCCCGCCGACCGCATCGACGAAGCGAAAGCCGAGGCAGCACGGCAGCGCGCCGAAGCCCGGCTCCGCGAAAAGCTCTCGGCCGAAGAAGTCGCCACCGTCAACGCGTCGCTGGCACGCTCGCTCGCGCAGTTGCGTGTCAAGCGACGCCGCCGGGCGTGATCGGCGACGTACAATAGGCCTGTCAGGTGACTGTCGTCTAAACGGTTCCGTCACTGTTCCTGTCGTCGACAACTCAGGGGTACTGGCTCGGAGATGATGGCGAGTCGTTACGCACCCATCGGGGAATACGGCGTCATCGGCGACCTCCACACGGTCGCACTGGTCGGCATGGACGGATCCATCGACTTCCTCTGCCTGCCTTGCTTCGATTCGCCGTCGGTCTTCGCGGCCCTCGTCGACTCCGAGCGTGGCGGGCGCTTCCAGATCGCCCCGCTCCTCGGGAGCGCCGCGCGCAAGCAGCTCTATCTCCCCGACACCAACGTGCTGCTGACCCGGTTCCTCGACGCCGACGGCGTCGCCGAGGTGTCCGACTTCATGCCCGTGGAAGAGGCGGGACAGGCGCACCGCCTGGTGCGGCGGGCGAAGACGGTGCGGGGCGAGGTGCGCTTCCAGATGCGCTGCGAGCCGCGTTTCGATTACGCGCGCGCAATCCACACCGCCGAGCGTCGGAGCGACACCGAGGTGCTTTTCTTTGGACGGTCGGGCGACGGGGAGCTGGTGCTGCGGCTGCGCTCGTCGGTCGCAATGCGTCTGGAGAACGGCACGGCCCTGGCCGAGTTCACGCTGCAGGCAGACACGTCGGCCTGGTTCGTCCTCGAGGTGGTGCTGCGCAACGAGCCATCGGCGTCCGAGCAGCCCGATTACGAGAGTGACGCCTTCAAGCAGACGGTGAACTTCTGGCGCCGCTGGGTCGCGCGCAGCACGTACGGGGGCCGCTGGCGCGAGATGGTGAACCGCTCGGCGCTGACCTTGAAGCTGCTCACCTCGCGTCAGCACGGCTCGATCGTCGCCGCACCGACGTTCGGTCTTCCCGAGACCATCGGGGGCGCCCGCAACTGGGACTATCGCTACACGTGGATCCGCGACTCGTCGTTCACGCTCTACGGATTGATGCGCCTGGGTTATACGCAGGAGGCGGCCGCCTTCATGAACTGGGTGATGGCCCGCTGCGGTGAGCTGGAGCCCGACGGCTCGCTCCAGATCATGTACGGGCTCGATGGCCGCCACGCACTGCCCGAACAGGTGCTGCCCCACCTCGAGGGCTACATGGGCTCCAGTCCGGTCCGTGTCGGAAACGCAGCCTTCGACAACCTGCAGCTCGATATCTACGGGGAGCTGATGGACGCCGTCTACCTGTACGACAAGTACGGCTCGCCCATCGGGTACGACGGCTGGACCAACATCGTGCGGCTGACGGACTGGCTTTGCGACAACTGGCACCGGCCGGACGAGGGCATCTGGGAGGTGCGCGGCGGCCGGCAGGAGTTTCTCTACTCTCGGGTGATGTGCTGGGTGGCCTTCGACCGTGCCATCCGCCTCGCGAGCAAGCGCTCGTTCCCGGCGCCCCTGACACGCTGGTACGAAACGCGGGACACCATCTACCAGGACGTCTTCACTCACTTCTGGGACCCGACGCGGCGCGCCTTCATGCAGCACGCCGGCGCCGCCACGCTCGACGCCGCGGCGCTGCTGATGCCGCTCGTCCGCTTCGTCTCTCCCACCGATCCGCGGTGGATGTCAACATTGCGTGCGATCGAGAACGAGCTGGTCAGCGACTCACTGGTGTATCGCTACCGGGTCGCCGACGGATTCTCCGATGGGCTCACGGGGCAGGAAGGAACCTTCTCGATGTGCTCCTTCTGGTACGTCGAGTGCCTCTCCCGCATGGGCGACCTGCAGAAGGCACGGTTGGTCTTCGAGAAGATGCTCGGCTACGCCAATCACCTGGGCTTGTACGGCGAGGAGCTCGGGCCCCAGGCGCAGCACCTCGGCAACTTCCCCCAGGCGTTCACACACCTGGCGCTCATCAGCGCCGCGTTCGATCTCGACCGGCGGCTCTCGGCTGCCGGCCACGCCGGGTGATCACTACCTCGCGGCTGAACTCGGGCTCCCTGCGACACCCGTTACGACGTTCATGGCAGAACCATTTCTTCGCCAGACGGCTCGCTACGTCGACTTGAACTGTCGCTTGTCGCTACTCAGCGCTCTGATCCTCGATTCTAGCGTCGCTGGCGGGACGTTCAACCGAGCCGCAGCGCCGAATTGTTTCCAGAAGCTCTTGCCGCAAAAGGCCCTTCAACAAGTACGCCTGGGCTCCAGCCTTGAGCGCGCGCATGGCCTGGACGTCGCCGCTGTAGGTCGTCAGCACGATGACTCGTGCGTCCGGAAACTCACTCCGAATGGCGATCAGCGCTTCGATCCCATCGATCTCCGGCATCTGCACGTCCATGAGCGTGACATCCGGTCGCATCGTTCGGAACAACTGAATGGCCTCGCGCCCGTTCGATGCCTCGGCCACGGGCTTCATATCGGATTGCGTCGACACCAGGGCCGCGATCCCTTCGCGCAGGAGTGGATGGTCGTCGACGGTGAGGATTCGAATCGGATTGGTCTTTGCACTCATGGCTCGCCGCTGGACCACTTCGGCCCCCAATACAGCGCGAACGGCGGCCTGTCAACGCATTTCCGAGTGAGGAGTCACTCCTGGACCCGCTCGTACTCGGCTTTGCCAGTGTGGTATTTGGGGTCCGCGGGCATCACTGTGAGCACGATTTTGCCCTGACCCTCGGAAAGACTCGCCGCACCCGTGGTTCGCGACGAACGGTATTTCAGCTGGCCGTCTTGAAGGTAGAACTTGCCCTCGGTGATCGCGCCGCGTGCGGTCAAGGCTCTGTAGCTTCCGTCCGCCGAGACGATCAACGTCGCGCGATCCTGCCCTCCCTCCCTCGTGACCCAGCCCTGCCAGCTCCCGGCGAGCTCCTTGATGTCGACGATCTGCTTCTCTCCGGCCACTCCATCGAGCGGGGACAGCGCGACCACGACAGCAAGAAGTAGGGCAAGACGCATCGACATCGCTGATCTCCTTCGGCGCGGAGGTCGTCCCGATCACGCTCCGGCTTCGACACCTTGGGCAAAGTCGCGGAGCGCTTGGGCGTGGGCCCGGTGCGCAATCTCGTGTCCCAGCATCATCAGGATCGCCAGCGGCCATTCGATGACCTCGACGGCTGCCATCACGGCGAGACCGGCATACCAGCCGATGCGTGGATGCGGGCGCCGGGCCGTCCCTCGCGAGTGCGCCATCGACGCGCGGCGCCGCTGCGTGGCTGTCGTTCGTCGCCTTCGCGGGCGTCTTGTCTCGAGTGAGCTCGACGCGCTCATTGTGCTCCTCCGTGATCCGCGCTGTGCCTGGGAGGTCACTCCATCTCTTTCCCTTGCGATCGCGCGACGGACACGGGCTCGGGCCGTTCCCGACGCGTGTCGATCTCGGCGCCCACACCGACGCGCCTGCGTGCCCCGGCCGTTGGCCGCCGTGGGTCCTCGAGCGAATATCCAAGGCCGAGTCCGAAGACGAAGACCACGAACCCGATCGCACCGATCGCGAAGAGCGTGTCCCCCGGCACTCGGAGCCAGCGCAGGGTCTGCATCAGGCCCTGACCGAGGAACTCGCTGCTGCGGGCATACCAGTAGCCGTGCTTGACCGAGGCCACGGTCTGCAGAAGTCCCACCGGGAGCAAGCTCAGCACGATCATCGCCATCAAACCTGCGTTCATCGCCCAGAAGGAGAACCTGAGCAACCCTTCCTTCCACTCGCGATCGGCCTGGAGGGCTCGCAGGCACATCAGCGTGAGCCCCAGGCCAAGCATACCGTAGACACCGAAGAAGGCCGCGTGGGCGTGCACCGGTGTCGTGTTGAGGCCTTGCATATAAAAGAGAGCGATCGGCGGATTGATCATGAAGCCGAAGAGTCCCGCCCCCACCAGGTTCCAGAAGCCGACCGCGATGAAGAAATAAATGGGCCAGCGATATTTGCGCGCCCATTCGGTCCGGCGCGAGATCTTCAAGTCCTTCATTGCCTGGTAACCGATCAACACCAGGGGCACCACTTCGAGCGCGCTCAGTGTCGCGCCCCAGGCGAGCGCCGCCGTGGGCGTGCCCGAGAAATACAGGTGGTGATTGGTCCCGATGATGCCGCCGGCGAGGTAGAGAGCGGCGGCGAGCAGGGATGCCCGGGCCGCGAGCCCGACCGAGAGTAGCCCAAGCCGGGCGAAGAGAAACGCAATGACCGTGGTGGCGAAGACCTCGAAGAACCCCTCCACCCAGAGGTGAACCACCCACCAGCGCCAGTATTCGACCATGCTGATGTGAGTGTGCCGGCCGTACATGAGCCCGGCGCCGTAGAACAGGGCGATGGCGCCCGCGGACAGGGCGAACATGAACACGAGATGCCGTCGTTCGCCTCGCTCGTCCAGGGCGGGCCGGACGACGCGTAGCATGAGAGCGAGCCAGATCAGCAGGCCGAGGAAGAGAGCGCCCTGCCACACCCGCCCGAGGTCCAGATACTCCCAGCCTTGATGTCCCCAGTAGAAGGCCGCGACGTCGGACAGCTGCCCATGGATGCTCAAGTACTGGCCGGCGAGCGAGCCGACCACGACCAGGACCAGAGCGCCGAAGAGCACGTTCACGCCCAGCCGCTGTCCCTTCGGCTCGACGCCGCCGACCAGCGGACCGATGAAGAGCCCGGCGGCCAGCCACGAGGTGGCGATCCAGAAGAGCCCGAGCTGGACGTGCCAGGTCCGTACCAGGCTGTACGGCAGCCACCGGGACAGGGGAATTCCGTAGAAGCCGTCCCCTTCCACACCGTAGTGTGCGACGACCCCGCCGGCCACGATCTGCACGAGGAAGAGCGCGGCCACGACGACGAAGTACTTCATGACGGCGCGCTGCGAAGGCGTGGCGCTCAAGCCGACGAGCGGGTCGCGAGTGGGTGCTGCTTCCAGAGGCGGCGGCGCGGGCATCGCCGCGTAGAACCACACGATCGCGCCGATGCCTCCCAGGAGCAGGAGGATGCTCACTCCGGTCCACATGATCGCCTCGCCGGTCGGCACGTTGCCGATCAGCGGCTCGTGAGGCCAGTTGCTCGTGTAGGAGATGACCTCGCCCGGGCGATAGGCGGCTGACGCCCAGGCGGTCCAGAAGAAGAAGGCGGAGAGCTGCCGGAGACGTTCGGGATCGGAGACCGTCCCGGGCGGGATCGCGTATTCGGCCTGGCCGTCGCGGAACACCGCCGCGAAGTGCTTCTGGTTGGCCTCGAAGGCACGAGCACGGACGGGCTCGATCGTCAGCGTTCCAGTGGCCGCGTCGTAGCGGTTGGCACGCAACGTCAGACGTAGCCGTTCGCGCAACGCCGCCTGCGGCTCCGGTCCCAGCTCGGCGTAGGGCCGGGCCTGTTCGGACCGCGCCCAGTCGTCGAGGATCAGCTCGCACTCGCGATGGAGCCAGTCGGCAGTCCAGTCGGGCGCCACGTAGCTGCCGTGACCCCAGATGGAGCCCACCTCCATCCCGCCCAGCGTCTGCCAGACGGCCTGGCCGCGGCGGATGCCTCCATCGGGAACGACCGCCCGACCCTCGGTCGTGACGATACGCTCTGGAATGGGAGGCATGAACTGGTAGATGCGGCTACCGATCCAGCCCAAGACGGTGAAGCCGAAGATCAACACGATCGCCAACATGATCCAGAGTCGTTTCACGCTCGCCTCCTTCGTGCTTCGCAGCTGGCGTCGTTCACGCTGAGCTCCACGGCGTCATCCACGCCCTGAGCTCAGGCGTGGCCGAGGTGAAGCGCACACGCGCGAGTCCCGGCGTGGCCGGGGTGGCGTCGACGACTTTGCCGTAGATTTCCCCGGCCGGATTGCCATGCGAGGTCGCGGCCACGGTGATCTTGAGATCGCTGCGGACCTCCGGCACGTGAGCTGAGCTGAGATGCGCCTCGGAGTCCGAGAGCTCGGTCAGATGACCGTCATGCACCGTGCGCCCAAGAAATTTTCCCTCCAGCACGGTGAACTGGACGGGCAGCGGCTCCGGGAGCGCGCTGGGCGGAGTCGACCGGAACGGGAGAGACAGCGAGAAGGGTGCACCGATGCCGCTGATCTCGAACAAGACGAGGCTGCGCGCCGCGCCCTTGGGCTCGACCCGAGACTGCCCCTCGATCCTGAGCTCCGCTTCGATCCGCGCTCGAGTCTCTTCCGTGATCAACACCTGGCCGCCAGTCGTGTAGGATTCCACACGCCCGGTCAGGTTCACGTTCGACCCGACCGCGGCGTACTTCGTGCGCCGAAGCGACCCGATGTTCCCGACCATCACACGCCCTTGACCGTATGGGCAACGCGTTCGGCCGCCGCCCGATCCCCCGCGTTCAAGGCCTCCGCAATGCGCGAGGGCGCCGACGCGTGCTGTTCGACGAAGTGACGCACGAGCTTGAGATAGAGACCGCGATTGCCGGCGACGCGGAGGAGGCCGGCCGCGGTGTCGAGCCCTTCGACCGACGGCACGCCGCTCGCCTCCCGCTCGAGCGCGGATCGATAGTGCCGGCTGAGCGTGTCCAAGAGGGCGCCGGGATCGA
>Ga0306920_100014002_pt1 | contig 10937 bp, 12 predicted proteins | sample flu12Cox44000170_FD_204666 | JGI IMG/M metagenome (GOLD analysis project Ga0306920, IMG submission 204666) | Lab enrichment of tropical soil microbial communities from Luquillo Experimental Forest, Puerto Rico - flux4day.12C.oxic.44.000.170 (v2)... | ecosystem: Environmental > Terrestrial >...
GAGTTCGAGCGGGCAATGATTCGCGAGCGCGTACTGGCCGGATTGGCCAGAGCAAGGCAGGAAGGCACTCACCTTGGCCGCAAATTCACCGAGGATACCGAGCAAGGCAAACGAAAGGTGAAGGCCGTACTGACTATGCGGGCGAAAGGCGTGGGTATCCGTAAGACCGCCCGTGAGGTAGGGCTGGGCGTTGGAACTGTGATCCGATTGACCGCGGGCTAGGCGGACCAAGCGCAACAATTGCTATCCTGCTGCCAGCCGTCTCCGACTTTTAGGGTGCCCCCCAATGGGCTGCGCCACAGCATTAATCGTGATTGGCCCCCGTCCTTCTGCCAAAGCTTGCCACTCATTAAGGTGCGTCTCCATTAGGGCCCTGGCCTGTTCGACCTGCTCCGGCCTTGGATGTAATACGCCTAAGTCCCGCAGCATAGCTTGGAGCAATTCTGTCGTGCTCTTGCACTGGCTGAACAGGGAAGGGGCGCTAATCTCGACCTTATCCGTTAAAAGGCCTGCCAGTTTTGCTCGCAGAGTGCTCGCACTCACCATGGCACCCGCTTGGCCATGAGCTTTGGCCACAGCATTCGCTTCATCCAATTCGGCGCAAATACTCTCGACGCTGATTACAGCTTTCCTTGCCACGGCTCCCTGCAACTCACTCACCCTTGCCTGGATATGCTCAGCAAAACTCAACCTTGAGGCCATTGTCTCAGAAGCATGACCCTTTGTTTTGTATCCTGCCGACTCGTAGCATTGAGCCAGTGTCATGCCGGTCTTTGGCCGCTCAAAAAGCGCTTTTGCGAAAGCTTCGTGCCTCGTGTTGCGTAGTGGACCAGACATCAATTTTCCTTCTTACTAGGTATAGCACAAGCCAAAGTGGGCGGGTTTAGCCGCATTCATATCGCTGCCATGGCCAAGACGGCGCACACGCCTTCCGTCCGGCAGAACCAATCATCGGACGAGAGGGTGCGGTCGCGGTCATGGTCCGGCTAGCCTTTGAGTCAAATACCCCTTATCCATCAAGCGGCCGCGAGCAGCGGTTTGCCATGATAAGCCTTTGATATTCCTAGGCTTGAGCAGTTCGCCTCGGGTCCGGCTTCTTTTTTGCGGTGCTTGCACGGTCAGCCCGCATGAGCCATGGCGCGTCTGCGACGCGCGATGGCGATATGCGGGAAGATCCCGGATGTCGCGCGCCAATAGCGCGTCGCAGACGCGCGTAAACGCGCTGGTGCTGCGTCGAAGACGCGCAACCGCGCTCATCCGGGCTACCCGCTTGCACGCGAGCCGAGGTCAGCTTAGATTGCGCACCACATGGACCGGGAAGGAAACGAGATGGCCTGGACAACTCCGACTCTGATCGAGATTTGCATTGGGCTTGAGATCAACGGCTATCTTCCGGCCGAGTTCTAAGCTCTGATCGGCTGCCGCCCCCTCTGAATTGGGCCGCCTTGCCGCAATCGTGCTTGGCTCGGCGGCGGGCGGTGGTTTTCCGCAATGGAACTGCCGCTGCCCAACCTGCCTGCTGGCGTGGGCGGGAGATTCGCGCGTGCGGCCACGAACCCAGGCCAGCCTTGCGGTGAGCGGCAACGGAACCGACTGGGTTCTGCTTAACGCCTCTCCAGACCTCCCCCAGCAAATCCGCCTCCACAAGCCGCTGCATCCGCGCTGCGGGATTCGCGACAGCCCTATAAAGTCGGTCGTGCTTACCGGAGCCGAGATCGATCAGATCGCAGGTCTTCTGAGCCTGCGCGAACGCGGGGCGTTCACGTTAGTTGCAACCTCTGCATCGCTCAACGCAGTCACGGCCAATCCGGTATTCGGCGTGCTCGCGCCGCAGCTCGTCCTGCGGCGGGCTGTGACCGCTGGCGAGCAGTTCGAGCTTCCCGGCGGCCTTACGGCGCAGCTCTTCTGCGTCCCGGGCAAGTTACCGCTCTATCTGGAAGACGAGGCTGCACCAGCGGCGAGCGACCCCGAGACCAATGTCGGAATTGAGCTCAGCCTTGGTGACGCGCGCCTCATCTATGTGCCAGGAGCAGCCGCGGTGACCCCCGCCATGATCGAGCGCTTTGCACGCGCCGATGTTGTTTTCTTCGACGGCACCCTGTTTGCGGATGACGAGATGATCAGGAATGGGACCGGCAATAAGACGGGACGCCGGATGGGACACATGCCGATCGACGGCGAAGGCGGATCGCTCGCGCTGCTGGAAGGTATCAGAGCCCGGCGCATTTTCGTGCATATCAACAACACCAATCCGATTCTGATCGATGACTCGCCACAGCGCGCCTATCTTGAGCGTCGCGGATGGGAAATCGCGGAGGATGGAATGGAGATCGTGCTATGAAGCCGATGCGGCCGGACGATCTTGAGGCAGCGCTTCGCGAGATCGGCGCCAAGCGTTATCACCGGCTACATCCGTTTCATGCTCTGCTGCACGGCGGCAAATGCAGCAAAGGGCAAGTGCAGGCGTGGGCGCTCAATCGTTACTATTATCAAGCCATGATCCCGGTGAAGGATGCTACCCTGATCGCGCGTTGCCCTGAGCCCGCTCTGCGGCGGCAATGGCGGCACCGGCTTGTCGACCACGACGGCGAGAGCGAGAACGACGGAGGGATCGCGCGCTGGCTCAAGCTGACGCAGGCGCTCGGGCTCGAACGGGAGTATGTCGTCTCGCTGATCGGCCTGCTGCCGGCAACGCGTTTTGCCGTAGATGCCTATGTCCAGTTCGTTCGCGAGCGATCGCTGCTCGAGGCGATCGCTTCCTCACTGACCGAGTTGTTCTCGCCACAGGTCATAGGCGAGCGAATCGAAGGCATGCTCAAGGGATATGACTTTATCAGTCCTGATTCGCTTGCGTATTTCCGGGAGCGCCCCCCGCTCGCGCGGCGCGACTCCGAGTTCGCTCTCGACTATGTCAAGCGCCACGCGCTCTCTGCGCAAGCGCAGTGCTCCGTGCTCGGCGCGCTCGAGTTCAAGTGCGATATCCTCTGGGCCATGCTGGACGCTCTCTACCACGCCTATGTCGCTCCGAAGCATATCCCGCCCGGGGCGTTCGTGCCGAAGGACGAAGATCGCTAGCATGGGCACTACCCCGGTAATCGCCTCCGACGCGCATCCGCGCCTGCCGCGCGGCGTGCGCCTCGTGCACAGCGAGGCGCATGGGGGCTGGGTGCTGCTGGCGCCGGAGCGGGTGTTCAAGGCGGATTCGATCGCAGCCGAGATCATCAAGCGCTGCACCGGGGCGGCGAGCTTTGGCGAGATTATTGAAGATCTGGTGAGGACCTATTCCGCTCCGCGCGACAAGATTGTCGGCGATGTGACGGCGCTCCTCGCCGGATTGGCCGAGAAAAGGCTGCTCGAGCTTTAGGAGATTGGCAACGACCGCCGCAGCCGCAGCTCATCGTCCGCTAGGGCTATTGGCCGAGCTCACGCATCGATGCCCGCTCGGCTGTCCCTACTGCTCGAACCCGTTGCGGCTCGACCGCGCGCAAGCCGAGTTGGACACGGCGACCTGGTCGCGACTTTGGCGCGAGGCGGCGGCACTCGGGATTCTGCAGGTGCATTTGTCCGGCGGAGAGCCGGCGGCGCGGCGCGATCTCGTCGAGATCGCGGCCGCCGCCCACGACGCCGGTCTCTACTGCAATCTCATTACGTCCGCCGTCGGCCTCACCACTCACCGGCTTGCTGCACTCGCCGAGGCGGGTCTCGAGCATGTGCAGATATCGATCCAGGACAGCATCCCCGCGGTGGCCGATCATATCGCGGGCTACGCCGGCGCATTCGCGCGCAAGCGCGCCCTGGCCGAGGAGGTGGTCCGGCTCAAGTTGCAGCTCACGGTGAATGCGGTGGTGCATCGCGCCAACATCGAGCGCATCGGCGACATGGTGGATCTGGCGCTCGCGCTCGGCGCGAGCAGAGTAGAGATCGCCCATGTGCAATATCATGGCTGGGCCCTTACTAATCGCGCCGTGCTGATGCCGACGCGCGCGCAGGTTGAGCGCGCCATTGCGCTGGTCGAGGAGCTGCGCAGCCGCCACCGCGGGCGCATCGTGATCGATGCCGTCGTGCCGGATTATCATGCCCGTTACCCGAAGCCGTGCACCGGCGGCTGGGGACGGCGCTCGCTCAACGTCACGCCCTCAGGCAAGGTGCTGCCCTGCCACGCCGCGGAATCCATCACCGGGCTGGAGTTCTGGAACGTGCGCGAGCACTCGCTGGCCGATATCTGGACGCACTCGCCGGCCTTCAATGCCTTCCGCGGCACGGCCTGGATGCAGCAGCCATGCATCAGCTGCCCGCGGCGAGAGCAGGATTTCGGCGGCTGCCGCTGCCAGGCTTTCGCGCTCACCGGTAATGCCGCGGCGGCAGATCCGGTGTGTCATCTCTCGCCCGCGCACGCCGTGGTCACGGCCTTGTCGGCCGTGAGCGAAAGCGGGGAATACACCTATCGGCGCATGTGAAGCGCGCGGCAGGAATGCCATTGCACTGGACCGGCGGCTAGTGGAGACTGCGGATCAAGCAAGCCGGCTGCGACATCAATAAATCAATGCTTGCGCGAGCTGGCGGCTTTCCCGAAGGGAGGACCGCATGATCGACTGCCCTGCTCACGGGCGCGGCACGCTGACCGCCGGCGCTCTTGCTGCCCTGCTCCTCGCCGCTTGGCCCGCGGCTGCGCAACAGCAAGCCCCGTTGCCGCCCGGCTCGCCGCTGCTCGGCCGGCCGGATACCGAGGCGGCAAAGCGCTTGGCGCCGATTGCGCCGCCGCCCATCCCGACCGCTGCCGACCAGCTGCCGACGGCGAAGCTGAAGGCGCCCGCCGGCTTCAAGATCGAGCTCTACGCCAGCGGTATCGATAACGCACGCACGCTTCGACAAGGTGACAAGGGCACCGTGTTCGTCAGCAGCCGTCTCAAGGACAAGATCCACGCCATCGTCGAGCGCAACGGCAAGCGCGAGGTGAAGGTCATCGCCTCGGGACTCTATCGTCCCAATGGCATCGCGCTCCACAACGGCACGCTCTACATTGCCGAGCTTTCGCAAATCTCGAAGATCGACAATATCGAGGCGAATATCGACAATCCGCCCAAGCCCACGGTCATCTTCAGCGACCTGCCGAAGGACGAAGCGCACGGGTGGAAATATCTGACCGTGGGCCCCGACAACAAGCTGTATTTCCAGGTCGGAGCTCCCTGCAACATCTGCATGCCGCCGGAGCGTAACGCGAAGATCTACCGGCTCAATCTGGACGGCAGCGGGCTCGAAGTGGTCGCCAGCGGAATCCGACAGATCGTCGGCATGGACTGGCATCCCGTTCTCAAGCAGCTCTATTTCACCGAGAATAGCCGCGACTGGCTCTCGGAGGACATCCCGCAGGACAAGCTCAATCGGCTCGCCCAGCCCGGCAAGGACAATTTCGGCTATCCCTATTGTCACCAGGGCGACATCCCCGATCCTGAGTTTGGTTGGGGGCACTCATGCGATGAGTTCACCAAGCCTGTCGCCTTGCTGGGCCCGCACGTGGCGCCGCTCGGCATGCGCTTCTACACCGGAAACTCGTTCCCGGCCGCCTATCGCAATCAGATCATCATCGCCCGGCACGGGTCATGGAACCGGACCAAGAAGGCGGGCGGCGATCTCGCGCTCGTCAAGCTCAAGCCGGACGGCACCTTCGCGTCGATGGAGCCGTTCGTCACCGGCTTTCTCGACAACAACAATTATATCGGACGGCCGGTCGACGTTCTGGTCATGAAAGACGGCTCGTTGCTGGTCTCGGACGATTACAACGGAGCTGTATACCGCGTGAGCTACGGCAACCAGCGCGCCGGGCACTGATATCGGCACCGTTCTGGCTCCCTCTCACGTTCTGCACGGGGAGAGGGAGCGTGCGTGGCTTAGCTGCGTTAACATCGTGTCTCAGCTAAGGGGTGCACTTCAATTTTTCTCGGCGTCTGTGAACTACCTCACGCACGGTCTGTATGATCTTACCTCACAAACGGTCCTACCGCGTCTACATGGGGTCCCAAAGTATACAGGGGGCTGGGATGAGTTTTTGCGCCTTCTGCCACAGTGATAGAGTGCAAAGGACAGCGGAAGAGATTAATTTCCGGCAGTGGAGCGATAAGGGTTACATTCATTGTGACGTTGTAGTCATGGTCGCTGTTTGTGGCGGTTGCGGCTTCCGAACACTCGATGATGACGCTAACAAGATCATGGACGCAACCTTTCAGCGAGAGTACCGCAAGCTCGTCGTCGCCCAGGGATAGCCTCCTGGCCCCGGAAAAGAAGGAGGCTCCAAGGTGGGTGAAGAGTCTGCGTCCCCCAGGTGCAGACAAGGCTACTGCGGTGCCTTCGGCCGCAATGTGCTCACAGAAGCCGACATTAGGGGATCGCGCTCGACGGGGACAGTAATCTGCCCCCGTGCGTTCAATTATTTGGTGACGACCGGCGCGTAGTAGTTTCCGAACCTGTAGTTCAGCCCGACGCGAAGGATGGCGTCGGTGAAATGGTTGTGGGTGGTGACTGGCCCCGCGTTCAGATTTTCGATGACGACGATATGCGCTAAGGTTGCAGAGACTCCCGGAGTTCCGGCGTCGAGCGTACCAAGGTCCATGTAGAGGGATTCTATTTTGTAGGTCCAACCGGGAATTAACAGCTTGCCCTCCATACCGAAGCCCGCCGCCCAACCGGTATTAACCTGAGAGTGACCGAAGGCTTGGGTAACGGACAAATCAAATCCCGTTCCGCTGATGGGTGTGCTCGTTCCCTCTATATCTACTTTGCCGTAAGCCAACCCCCCAGTCACATAGGTCAGCACCGCCCCGTTCCCCCACACATAACCGATGCGGCCGCGCACTGTGCCGAACCAATCTTTTTTCGTTTGGTAAGCTAGGCTGGTAGACCCCGACACAGGGAATGTAAAAGGGCCACCCTGGCCAATGCCGCTCCCGATAACATTGAAATTACTGGTAATCGTACTGTGATCCTTTTCGAGGGCACCTTGAAAGTCGGCCTCAAACCCCACGACCCAAATCGGAGAGAGCTGGTAATTATAGCCGATCTGACCACCACCTATGAATCCGCCGGGATACTCTCTGTCGGAGCCAGCAAAACCGGGAGTAGTGAAACCGGAGTGGAGGCCCACGCAACAAGTAGGAGTTTGCAGAAACGTAGCAGGGGCGACGTTGAAATCGGTTTTAACGTTGCCGAAGCTGGCACCGGCATTCACGCCAGCGTACCAACCCGTCCAGCTATAGACCGGTGCTGCGACCACCACCGGACGCCGATGCACCCGCCGCACCGCTTGATCGGCTGCCGTCGCCGGAGCCGTGATCAGCGCGGCAAATGCAGCGCTTATGAGCAACAGCTTTTTCATGACCAACCAACAGGATAGACAAAGAGCGCGTGATTCGGCTGCGATGTTTAAGTCACTGTTGATGGAAAATCTGCCGCCTCTTCTTGCTCCTGCAGCACGCACCTTGGGGTCGTCGTAATGACCGCTCGGGGTCCATTTTGAGCCCTGGGCTCCCGGCGCCAGAATCCATCTCGCGGCCGGATTACCCCGAAAGCTGACGCGGGGCCGGTGACGTAGGCGATGGCTAACGCGGCGAGGATGTAACCTCGCGCAAACGCAGCGTTCGCTGAATTGTGAGCGCCGACCGGTCGTGCTCGATGCAACCGCTCGTGCAGCCAGCAATCGGCCGCCTTGGCATCGCGGAGGACACCATCGACGTACCCACTGCCTCACCAAGCGAGGCTTCCACGGGCTGGGAGACGGCGCTCAGGTGGCGCGGCGCGCGCTGTCGCGGATGGCCCGTTGAACGGCATCGGGCTCGCGCTCCATCACCATGAGCAGCACGCGCGGGGGGCCTTCGGGGCGCTTGCGCTTCTGTTCCCAGCCGCGCAGCGTTCCGGGCGCGATCCCAAACCGGGCCGCGAATTCCGATTGCGAGAGCTTGAGCTTCCTGCGGATGCGACCGACATCGACGTCGGCGGGCACATGCACGCGATAACTCGCACCATCCGCTTGCCCGCGCGCGATCGCGATCGCATCCCTGACCCCGGCCGCAATTTTGTCGGATGCCCTCTTGCTCATGAGTTACCGTGCAGCTTTCTTTTTCCGCTGCCGGATCGGCGCGGCGTTGGAATGACCCTGCCGCCGTTTCTTCGACGGCCGCCCGCCGAGTTTGCCGTTCTCTCTGGCGGCCGCAGCCTTGGCTTTGCTTCGTGATCGTCCGCCAATGGCGCCGAGCCGAGCGGCCATCCAACGCCGCGACCCGAGAATGCCTTCGAGCATCGCTGGAACGTAGACATCGGCATCGAGCCTCGGCCAATGCAGGCCGAAGCCGGGCGGCGTGACCTCGATCGCAGCGAGCTCTTCGGCGCTCGCCTTTTCGAGCCCTTGCGCATCACGCGGCGAGAAGCTCACGTCGAGCCCGGTGTTGAGCGTCACGACGATCCGGCGCGCCTGCCGGTCGTAACGGGCGGCTACAGCATGCGGGACCGTGGCGAGCATCTTTCTGCCTTCGGCCGTCGCCGCCTCGTATTCGTCACGAGTAACCATGTATCTCTTCCCATCTCCTGCACAAAATCGCCAGCTCGGCGGCGACCGCCGCCTCGATGCGCCGCAGCTCGCCCGGTTTGAACCCGTAGCATTCGCGTGTTCGCGGTGGCCCATGCGGGCAATGCAAATCAATTACGGCGCTGTTTCCGTCGCCGATGACGTGCACATGCGCGGGGCGATGATCGTTAAAGTAGATCGCGGCGCGCAGGCCATCGAAGCGGAGCACCGTGGGCACAGGCCGCTTCTAGCAGAAACCCAAGCGGTTGGCTAGCTCACGTGGCCGTGCACCACACACGATTGCGGCGGACCGGCGGGCCGGAACGAACATCCATGGCCTGAGAGCCTGAAGGAATCGACGAGCGGCTGGAGGCCACCTATGCTCTCCGATTAAGGTCCCAAGCCTGGAAGAGAGGACCGCACCCGCACCGCAATTACCACACTCGGCAAAGACCCCATGCGCCAAGCTGCCGCCGCCGTTCTCATCCTTGCACTGAGCTCCATGCCCCTATGCGCGCAGCCCCTCGACGCGCGGCTGCCCGTCTGCTTTGGCTGCCACGGCGAGAACGGCCAGTCCCAGCTGCCCGAGGTAGCCTCGCTGGGCGCGCAGCCGGCTCTCTACAGCTTGATCCAGCTCGTCATGTTCCGGGATAAGCTGCGCGTGAACGAGCCGATGAACGAGATCGTGAAGGGATTGTCGGACGACGATCTGCGCAAGGCAGCTGATGTCATTGCAAAGCTGCCGCCGCCCGAGCCCGTTGCCGATGTGTCGGACCCCGCTCGCATGGAAAAGGGGCGCATGCTGGCCGAGACGAACAGGTGCAACTTCTGCCACCAGGCGAGCTTTCAGGGCGAACGGAATGTGCCGCGGCTCGCCGGCCAGCGCGAGGATTACCTGATCAAGGCCATGCGCGCCTATAAGGATAACTCGCGGCACGGCTATGACGCGCAGATGTCGGAGGTCCTTTACCCGATGCAGGATGCGGATATGGTCGATATCGCTTGTTTCCTCGCGCGGACGAAGTGAGCCAAGCGAAGATGCAGTCGCGAGCGGGCGGGTCAGCAGCTGCTCAAGCACCGGCAGCGCAAGCGCGCGCTCCCCGCATCGTGCACTCCGGGGCAACCGCGTCGGTGCATCTCACGCTCGCGGTGTGCGATTACGAGCATGTGCGCGAGATTGCGCAAGGGCTGGTGCATGCCGACGGCATCACGCTCACCCCCCTGATCTTTCCTTCGATCGAGGAGATCACCTTTCGCTTCACCCGCGACCTGGAATGGGACGTCTCGGAGCTCTCGTTCGGCAAATACATCGCACTCGCCTCAGCGGGAAATGCACCCATGGTGGCGATTCCGGTCTTTCCCTCGCGAGTGCATCGCCATTCCGCGATCTATATGCGCAGCGACCTCGGGCTGCGCGGCGCGAAAGACCTTGAAGGACGATCGGTCGGCATCCCCGAATGGGCGCAGACCGCAGGCATTTATGTCCGCGGCATTCTCGCCGAGCACTACGGGGTGGATCTCGGGAAGATCCGCTGGGTGCAGGCCGGGGTGAACGAGCCGGGACGCAGCGAGAAGGTCGCGCTCAATCTGCCGGCCGGTATCCGCTATGAGCAGCGACCGCAGACAAGTCTCTCCGCCATGCTGGCGAGCGGCGAGATCGACGCCGTGATCTCCGCGCGCGCGCCGGCAGGCTTTGGCCGCAAAGGCGAGATCGTGCGGCTGTTTGCGGACTTTCGCGCCGAGGAGGAGCGCTTCTTCAAGGCGACCGGAATCTTTCCGATCATGCACCTGATCACGATCCGGCGCTCGGCATTCGAGCAGTATCCATGGATCGCCATGAATCTCTTCAAGATGTTCGACGAGGCGAAGCGGCGCTGCCTCGATCGGCTTTCCGATTTCACCTGCGCGCGCATCCCGCTGCCATGGGCCGCCGCCATCGCCAATGAGCTGCGCAGCGAATATGGCGCCGATCCCTACCCCTACGGGATCGAGGCCAGCCGTCCAACCATCGAGGCTTTCTGTCGTTATGCCCACGACCAGGGGGTGACGCAGCGGCGGATGTCGGTCGAGGAGCTATTCCCGCGTGAGGTGCAGGCCACGGCGCGGGTGTAGGAGCTGAGCGGCTAATCGTACTGCGTCACAAATTCTTCGATGTCATTCCGGGGCGCAGGCAAATCGGTGAGCCGATTTGCCTGCGAGCCCGGAACCCATAACCCCAGGCGGTTGTGTCGGCTACGGCTGCCCACGCCACCGCTTTCACGCCAAATGCACGGCCTGGGGTTGCCGGGTAGGTGAGGATGTTACCACCCTCACCCCCCACAGATCCGGACGTGCAGAATTACCGCATCCGGTTCTTCGCGGGAGAGCTTCGCGGACAGACTGA
>Ga0306920_100014004_pt1 | contig 10936 bp, 9 predicted proteins | sample flu12Cox44000170_FD_204666 | JGI IMG/M metagenome (GOLD analysis project Ga0306920, IMG submission 204666) | Lab enrichment of tropical soil microbial communities from Luquillo Experimental Forest, Puerto Rico - flux4day.12C.oxic.44.000.170 (v2)... | ecosystem: Environmental > Terrestrial >...
ATGCGAGCTGTGCGGGGGGAACACGGCCGCCGCATTGGCGAAGTGTGCGGCCGCTTCGGCATAACGCAACCGTGTGAGGGCGATTTCACCACGGCGGGAAAACGTATCGGCCGCAGCCAACCGGTCACTGCCGCGCGTTTGCTCCGCCTGCGCCTCTGCAAGCAGTGCATCCGCTTTGGCCAAGTCGCCTACTTCGATGGCATTCTGCGCATCAGTGAGGGCAACGATCTTGCGATCGTCGCTGGGCTGAGCGGAAGCTGTTGCCTTTAGCGCTTTGAAGCTCTCGGCGATTTCGACAAGCTTGGCTGCCAACCTCTCCGGGGGAATGTCGTTCTCGCCAAGAACACTCAGCGCGGCGCGGATTTGGCGTTGATTGATGTCGAGTTCGCCCTCAAGCTTTGCAATCACTTTCTTCTGCGTTTCTGAAAGGTCCGCAGCCTGTCGGACGAGTGCGGTCAGTTGCTCAGGGGGGATGCCGATGTTGATTGTCGAGCCAGTGACGCTGCCGCCGATAGCGATGCTACCGGTATCCGCCCTGACCTGAGCATGGGCGGTTGTGATCGAGGCGAAGAAGCCTATGGCCAACGCTGCGACGAAGGACAGATGCTGCTTCATGGCGACGCACCTCACCGTCCGCGCAGCCGCGCGACGAGGGCGCGTGCCCTAGGAAGCTGTGCTTCGTAATACGCTGCACTTGGCGCATTGCCGCCATTGCGCATCGTTTCAAACGCCTCATTGATCTGGCTGAGCGCGGTCTTCGCCACGGCTGCGTCCCGCCTCCGCTCGGCGAGAAGCATCAGCGTAACGCCTTCATTGCCAAAACTCATGGCCCAGTCGAGTGGCACGCGCTCGCGCGTCCTTTCCTTCAGCGCCTCGCGATAGGCCGCGACCGCCTCCTCCAGCCGCGCCGTGCCGCTCTCGCGCTCGCCGAGGTCTCGCAACGCAGTGCCGAGATTGTCCTGCGTCATGGCCCATTGCAGCGGCACGCGCTCGCGCGTCAATTCCTTCAGCGTGTCGCGATAGGCCGCGACCGCCTCCTCCAGCCGCGCCGTGCCGCTCTCGCGCTCGCCGAGCGTTCCCAACGCAGTGCCGAGATTGGTCTGCGTCCTGGCCCAGTTGAGCGGCACGCGCTCGCGCGTGTATTCTTTCAGCGCGTCGCGATAGGCCGCGACCGCCTCCTCCAGCCGCGTCGTGCCGCTCTCGCGCGCGCCGAGCGTTCGCAACGCAATGCCGAGGTTATTCTGCGTCATGGCCCAGTCGAGCGGCACGCGCTCGCGCGTCCTTTCTTTCAGCGCGCTGCGATAGGCCGTGACCGCCTCCTCTAGCCGCGCCGTGCCGATCTCTCGCGCGCCGAGCGTCCATAACGCATTGCCGAGATTGTTCTGCGTCATAGCCCAGTCGAGTGGCACGCGCTCGCGCGTCCTTTCCTTCAGCGGGTCGCGATAGGCCGCGATCGCCTCCTCCAGCCGCGCCGTGCCGCTCTCGCGCGCGCCGAGCGTCCATAACGCAGTGCCGAGATTGGTCTGCGTCCTGGCCCAGTTGAGCGGCACGCGCTCGCGCGTCATTTCCTTCAGCGCGTCGCGATAGGCCGCGACCGCCTCCTCCAGCCGCGCCGTGCCGCTCTCGCGCGCGCCGAGCGTCCATAACGCAATGCCGAGATTGTTCTGCTTCATGGCCCAGTCGAGCGGCACCCGCTCGCGGGGCATCAGCTCCACCAACCGCTTGTATCGCTCGATGGCCGAAAGCAGCGCACCGTTATCGCCGAGTTCGTCGCCTTGCTGGTAGAGGGCAGTTGCCTCTCTATCCAGGTAGTTGATCCGCTTGTCTTCGTGAATGCTCCCTGGTGTAATTACGGCCGTCGCATTGGCGAAATGCTTAGCGGCCTCAGCATAACGCAATCGGGTGAGCGCGATTTCACCGCGTTGAGCTGACGTTTCGGCAGCGTTGACAGCGAAGCGGTCGAGAGCCCGCCTCTGCTCCGTCTCCACATCCGCGAGGAATGCATCCGCTTTCGCCAGTTCCCCCGCATCGATGGCTTTCTGTGCATCAGTTTTCAGTGAAGCGATTTTGGGATCGTCGCCAGGCTGAGCCGATGCGGTTGCTTGAAGGTCCGTAAAGCGCTGTGCGATTTCGACGAGTTTGGCTGTCAACCGCTCAGGGGGAATGTCGTTCTCCCCAAGAATACCCAGCGCGGCGCGCACCTGGCGTTCATTGAGGTCCAGTTTCTCCTTAAGTAGGCCGATATTCTCTTTCTGTTGAGTGGTCAGTTCTTCCAGGGGGCGTTTCGCATCGCGAACAAGTTCATCGACCTTTTCTTGCGGGATGCCAATGATGACAGTGGAGCTGGTAACACTGCCGCCGATAGCGATGCTGCCGGTATCCGCTCTGACCTGAGCATAGGCAGCGGTCATCGTCGCGAAAAAGCACATGCCCAATGCCGCGATGAAGGACAGGTGCCTGTTCATGGCGTTGCGCCTCACCGTCCACGCAGCCGCGCGACGAGGGCGCGTGCCTTGGGAAGCTGTCCTTCGTAATACGCCGCGTTTGGCGCATGGCCGCCATCGCGCATCGTCTCGAATGCTGTATTGATCTGGCTGAGCGCGGTCTGGGCCACGGCGGCGTCCCGCCTCCGGTCGGCGAGGACCATCAGCGCGACGCCTTCGTTGCCAAAACTCATGGCCCAGTCGAGCGGAACGCGCTCGCGCGTCCTTTCCTTCAGCGCGTCGCGATAGGCGGCGACCGCCTCCTCCAGCCGCGCCGTGCCGCTCTCGCGCTCGCCGAGGGTTTGCAACGCAGTGCCGAGATTGTCCTGCGTCATGGCCCATTGCAGCGGCACGCGCTCGCGCGTCCATTCCTTCAGCGCCTCGCGATAGGCCGCGACCGCTTCATCCAGCCGCGCCGTGCCGCTCTCGCGGTCGCCGAGCGTTCGCAACGCAGCGCCGAGATTGTTCTGCGTCATGGCCCAGTCGAGCGGCACGCGCTCGCGCGTCCTTTCCTTCAGCGCCTCGCGATAGGCCGCGACCGCCTCTTCCAGCCGCGCCGTGCCGCTCTCGCGCGCGCCGTGCGTTTGCAACGCATTGCCCAAATTGTTCTGCGTCATGGCCCAGTCGAGCGGCACGCGCTCGCGCGTCCTTTCCTTCAGCGCCTCGCGATAGGCCGCGACCGCCTCCTCCAGCCGCGCCGTGCCGCTCTCGCGCTCGCCGAGCGTTCGCAACGCAGCGCCGAGATTGTTCTGCGTCATGGCCCATTGCAGCGGCACGCGCTCGCGTGTCCACTCCTTCAGCGCCTCGCGATAGGCCGCGACCGCCTCCTCCAGCCGTGCCGTGCCGCTCTCGCGCGCGCCGAGCGTTTGCAACACATTGCCGAGATTGTTCTGCGTCCCGGCCCAGTCGAGCGGCACGCGCTCGCGCGTCGTTTCCTTCAGCGCGTCGCGATAGGCCGCGACCGCCTCCTCCAGTCGTGCCGTGCCGCTCTCGCGCGCGCCGAGCGTTCGCAAGGCAGCGCCGAGATTGATCTGCGTCGTGAACCAGTCGAGCGGGCGCTCTGTGCGCGAAGCCAGCCGCAGCGCGGCTCGATAGCTCGCAATGGCCTGCACAAGGGCTGGGTTATTGCCGCGCTCGTCGCCCATTGTCTGTTCGGCGGCGGCTTTCTCCACGATGTAGCGCCAGCGGGTCTCAGTATCGCCGACTGGAAGGAGACGGGCCGCTTCTGCGAATAAGTCCGCTGCTTGTTCATAGGCCAGGCGTGCCAATTCAACACGCGCTTGCTCAAAAACTAAGGCCGCCTCCTCGCGTTTCTGGTCGTCCAATACCCTGGCCAGCGTCTCACGCTTGGTGGTCACGATGCTGCGCGCCTGCGTGAGCCTGGCGAAAGCCGTTGCGTGATCGGCAATCTCCAAGGCAACTGCGGCCTGCTGACGGAGAGCCTGAACCTCTGGATCATTGACCCGAAGGCTCTTTACGTCCTCCACCAACCGGCGGTGCTCTGCGGCAATCTGCGCGAAACGATCCGCCAGCTGGCTTTCCTCAGCAGGGGTCTCGCCAAGGAGCTGGAAGAACTTTGCAATCGCCTCAACACGTAACTGGCTGGAGGCGGGGACGAGTGCCATCAGCCGAGCCATTAATTCAGCTCGATCACCTGCCTGCGGCGACGCAGCAAGACGCACCAATTCTACGACCTGTTCCGACGGCATGCCGCACACCGTCGTGATGGTGGTGTCGCGAACATCGCCGCCAACGGCAGTTGCGCAATTCGTACCTTGCACCGACCGGCTTCCGACCAGCTGCGCCGATGCGCCTTGCGCGAGCAAAGTCAAGGTCACAGCGATGGCAAGCCGCGAGAGCGCGCGGCCTATGAAACGCTTCTGCCAGCTCATTTGATGACGGAGTTCGGCTATAATGAAGGCCGCTTCCATGGCGGGCACCTCATTTCGGTTTCGGCGCGCAATCCAAATTGGTCGTAGCGCCCCCCGTGATTGTCGCGCTAGTCACGTTGCCGCCAATGGCAATGCTACCGCAGTTTGCCTGGACGCTGGCAGGCGTCGGCTCTGGGGATTTCGCCTCTGGAGATTTCGGAGCAGAAAAGAAATAGACAAAGGCGAGCCAAAGTCCCGTCGCCACCACGACGAGCCCGCCTCCGAGCCAGCTCAGAACCTGCTGATTGCGCTTGTCACGCAGGAACCCCCACAACCCAGATGTATCTCCTCGGGCGAGGTCAACACCATCCACTGAACCAGCTTGATCCGACTGCCCTTTGAGACCCCGGGTCAGTCTGTTCATATCATCTTGAAATGAGGCATGACGAATTTCCATCCCATTCCGTAACGCAAGCTCTTGGAGGTCTTCGGGTAGCTGGGTTGCCTTTGGTATTGTTGCGCCGTCGAGTAAGATCGGGATCACGGGGATGTTGCGTTGAAGCGCCGCCGCAATCTCGATACGCACGAAGTCATTCGGGTCATCCAAGCGACGGTTTCCATGCTCATCACGCGCATCGAGCCAGTTTGGGCCAATCACGGCGAGCAGCACGCCGCACTTGGCGACCTCCTCGCGCAAGACTTTAGAGAAATACGTGCCAAGGGGGATGGCATCGACGTCCATGAACAGAAGATTGGGCCCAAGTTCCCGCTCTAGCCGATCCCTAACACGGCCGGCATAGCCAGCACTGTCATCGCGGCGATAGCTAATGAAGACTTTGGCCGCCATGGTGCGACGTCCAGCACACAGTGCGGATGAATATTATCCCATTAGATTATCACATCCTGAGCCTAAGTATGAAGTAGCTCACACATCCCCTTAACGATTTCCCGACTTCAATTCCCAGAGAAGCCGGGGCCATCCTCCAATAGCGGCCACCGAGCCCCGACGGTGCTGTCCTTGGTCCAGGGATGGTTCGGGCCGGAGCTCGCCACAAGGACCGCAAGCGCGGTTTCGGCGAAGGCCAGTGCCTCGCCTGGACGTCCGGTGTCGAGCAAGAGACGCGCACAATGGCTTCGATAGCGCTGCGTAAGAGGGTGTTCAACGCCGAGCACCTTTTGTCCGATGGCAATGGCTCGTTGGAACAGAGGTTCTGCCTCTTCGGTGTTACCGCTCTTGTTAAGCAGGCGGGCGAGATTGCTGAGGTTCGTTGCCGTATCAGGATGCTCCGGGCCAAGCGCCTTCTCATTAATCGCCAGTGCGCGCTCATAGAGCGACCGCGCGCCCGCGAGGTCGCCCTGATCGTGAAGCAAGCTGGCGAGGTTGGTGAGGCTTGTCGCCGTACTGGGATGCTCGGGGCCGCGCGCCTTTTCATCAATCGCCAGCGCGCGCTCAAAGAGCGGCCGCGCTGCTGCAAGGTCGCCCTTTTCCATGAGCACGAGGCCGAGATTGTTGAGGGCCGTCGCCGTAGTTGGGTGGTCGGGGCCGAACGCCTTTTCGTCGATCGCCAGTCCTTCGCGCAAAAAAGGGGCAGCCTCAGAATAAGCTCCGCGCCCGAAGAAATAGCTGCCGGCACGGTTCAAAAGCACGGACCAGCCCGCAATGTCCGAAGCGGCATCGGGGCAGGCACCACGCAACGCAAGCAGATGTGGCGTGAGCTTCGCGCACAGCGGCCACGAGCGCGGGTCGCTGCCCTCTGGGTAGGCCATCACCAGCTGTGCGATCAGCCGCCCGACGACATCCTGCGCTGACCCATTTGCCTCTGAACGTCCTCGTGCCACCGCCCGCACGACACGATGGACTATTACCGCAGGCGGGCGGCACCGAATGAGCCAGCTTGTCCGCTCCTCAACGGCGCAAGTTGTCCCTGCACTAATCGCTGCTGCCGGAGATCGCCTACAGCTTCGCTTTCTGGAATTCTTCGCAACCAACATCCGTAACCCGCATACGCGGCGTGCCTACGCCCAAGCCACGCTTGAATTTCTGACCCGGTGCGAAGCCGCAGGCGCTCCATCCATTAACGCCGTGCAGCCCGTGCATGTCGCGGCCTACATCGAACAGCTCGCCCGTGAGCGTTCCGCGCCCACAGCCAAGCAACGGCTCGCCGCCATCCGCCATCTCTTCGACTGGCTTGTGGTCGGTCAAGTGATCCCAATGAACCCTGCGGCCTCCGTGCGCGGCCCAAAGCACATCGTGAAGAAGGGTAAGACACCCGTGCTCTCGCCCATGGAGGCGCGTCGACTGTTGGAGAGCATCGACGTGAGCACGCACTCGGGGCTCCGTGACCGAGCCTTGATTGGCCTGATGGTCTATTCCTTCGCCCGCATTGGCGCGGCGCTCGCGATGAAGGTCGAAGACGTCTATACGCAGAACCGGCGCATATGGGTCCGGCTGCATGAGAAGGGCGGCAAGCGCCATGAGATGCCGTGCCATCATAACCTGGAGAGTTATCTGGAGGCCTATCTGGAGGGTGGCGGCATCCGACAGGACCGCAAGGGACCACTTTTCCGCACCATCGGCCGTAATACACGGCTTCTGACCAGAACCCCCCTGCCTCAGGCGAATGCCTATGCCATGATCCGCCGCAGGGCCGCTGCTGCGGGCATCAAGACGCGCATTGGCAATCGTTCAGGGCAACGGGTATCACGGCCTACTTGAAGAACGGTGGGACGCTTGAGCAGGCTGCGGCGATGGCGAACCATGCCTCAACCCGCACCACCCAACTCTATGACCGTCGCCGCGATGAGCTGACACTCGATGAGGTCGAGCGAATTTTCATCTGAATTGCGCAAACCGTTGCCACGAGGAGGCGAAGTATATGGCAAAAAATGATCCGCCCACGAGTATGCGGAGAGAGCATGGCTACCAGCGGGCGCGGGCCTCGGGGGTGTCAATGTGATGCCGCGCCCATCACGGGCCGCCTAGCTGAGCGTCGGAAATATAGCGCGGGTCGAAGTCGGCAAGAGCATCAGCCGGATTGATGGTGGCACCCCACAGCGCACGCCGCCGCCGGTCATCGAGTGCCCAAAACGCTTGCAGCGCAGGCGTATTCGCGAAGTGCGCCCACAGCTTGGGTTCAAGGATGATCCGCACCAGCGCGCTGCGCACGATGTATTCCATGATCTCCAGTTTTTTCAACAGTTCAATCCGCGCGGCGCGGTTGAAAACCTCCAGGTGCTTGTTCTCGTGCAGGTGTTCGACGTCGCTGCGCACGTCATACGTCTCGCCCATCATGTCGTGATGGCGAGGGCCGATGAATAGTTCGGTTCGGCTTTTGAATTGCCTCTTGGTGTTGCCGATGTCGGGCACGAGCAGACCATCGATGCAGCGACAATGTTGATGCAGCCGGTCCATGTTGTCCCGGATCGTGCGCGCTTCCAGGTATAGGTTGAGGACGCGAAAGAGCCGCCAGTGACCGCCGGCTAGTGGCGTGGTTTCAATGGCGGCTATCTGCGAGGCAATCTTCGCCGCCAATTGCAGCTCAGCGAGCGTCACGGGCGGATAGTGTCGGACCATGCTCGGGATGGCAGGCTCGTAGTCATCCTGTGACCGAACGTTGATCTCGCCGTTCTGACGGTAGCCGGCAAGCATCACAGGCTTGTGTGCCGGCGCAAACGGGCTTGCGAGCAGAAGCCCAGCATAGAAATGCCCGGCATGCCGCTTCAGCTCGATAGTCTCGGCATCGACAATTTCCGGCGCTTGCGACCGCATCTTACTGAGCAGGAACAGGTTGCTGTCCTCGACTTCCTCGGTACGGATCATGCCAAGCCACTCGCGCCAGTGCGCCGGCATATCGAACCGTGCATCCTCAAACACCCAATGGCGCGGCGTCATCTCTTGGAGCGGCACCGGACCATCGAGTTTCACGCTTAAGGCGATCACGGCGTATTTCTCGCCGTCATCGATCCAGGACAAGGAATTGCGCTGGCCAGGCTTCCTGGTCATAGCGGCGTGTTCGAGCATCGGCATCGCGCCGCTATTTGCCGGCGGCGATCATCAGGTACATCAGCTCCTTGCGCCGCGCTTGGCACTTGCGATGCTTTTGCTGAGCTGCCGTGAAGTTGGCCAACGCCTCGGGCGTAGTGAACCTGCCCTTGCCCATCGGATTGGCCTCCTTCATCGCACACACTGCCGCCTCCTCGGCGGCTTGCGCTTCGCGGAAGAGCGTCGGCAATCCGTCAATCTCGCAGGGCGCGAACGCATTGGTGCGCTCGACATCGGTCCAGATGCCGCCGAGCTGCAACCGTGCGGCAGCTTCGTTCGCCGCGATGACCGAGCGCAATTCGCCGCTTTCCTGGTCCTCGAATGTGAACAGCATGAAATCTCCTAGCTCGATACACTTGGGCGTCAGATCGTCGGGTGCGGGGTCGCGGCCGGGCGAGGCTGCAGCCATCCAAAATCGACTACTGAAATACGCTGGGAGGAGCCCGCGTGCCGAAACATCCTGCCCCAGGGCGATGCCCCTACCGTCTTGAAACTGGCAAATGGGAACCTGGTCGGCCTGCCGCAAGAGGGCATGCCAGGATGCAGCGCGCCTTGTAAATCGATGAAGTGGGCGTCCACCCCCCTTCCGCCGCATGTCGGCTTGCACGGCTCATCGGGGGACCCGCAGTCACAAAGCCCGGTCCTCTTCAGCTTCTCGCCTGACCGCTGGCCCCTGCGGGTTCTTCGACTTGATCCGCTACGGCGATCGCCCCGAGCGATATGCTGAGTGGCGCTACTTTGTCGTTCTCAGCGGCTTGGCGAGCTACGGGACCAGCCTGGTCGATGGATTTCGCCAGGCCGGCGTCTACACCGGGCGTGTTCTCAAGGGTGCCAAGACGGCTGACCTCCCCGCCGTGCAGACGACTAGCTTCGAGTTCGTCATCAATCTCACGACTGCGAAGGCGCTCGGCATTGAAATCGCACCGATGCTCTCCGCCCGCGCCGACGAGGTGATTGAGTGAGCCTTCGGCACTTTGACGAGAGCCTTGGGGGTGCAGTTACGCGCGGGTATAATTGCGCCGGGACAATACTAGAGCCGGGCCGTTCAAAAATGCCGTTTTCGCCAGCCCTGAAGGACCACGTAAAAAGGATGGCGGCTTTCCGCTGTTGCAGATGTCAAGAGATTGGCATCGATATTCACCACATCCTCCCTCAGAGTCGGTTTCGAAAGTCATGGCACGAGCGATCCGACGCACGAGCAGCATGACGGATGCGGCGTAGAGGAAGGCGCGTGCGGAGTCGATGGTGGCTTCGAAGTCCTTGGCCAGCCGTCGATTGCGTCCGATCCACGCGAAGAACCGCTCGACGACCCAGCGCCGTGGGTTAACAGCGAAGCCGACCTGATCGGGGTTCCTGCGCACAATCTCGACCGCGATCAACGTGGCCTTGGCGACCTTCTCACCGGCATATCCGCTGTCGGCGAAGACGCGCTCGATGAAGGGAAATGATCGGCGCGAGAGACTGAGCAGTGGGCCGCCCCCGTCGCGGTCCTGAACGCTGGCCGAATGAGGCTCGATGACAAGGCCGCGGCCATCGGTGTCGACCAGCGCGTGGCGCTTGCGCCCTTTGACCTTCTTGCCCGCATCGTAACCGCGCGGGCCACCGGCCTCGGTGGTCTTGACGCTCTGGCTGTCGATGATCGCCGCCGAGGGGCTGGCGTCGCGCCCGATCCGTTCGCGATCTGCCATCACGAGCGCGTGGTTTATCCGTTCAAAGCGCCCGTCGTCGCGCCACATGGCGAACCAGCGGTAAATCGTCCCCCATGGGGGCAGGTCGCTCGGCACCAGCCGCCACGGGCAGCCTGCCCGCATCACGTAGAAGATGCCGTTCATGATCTCGCGCATCGGCCACTCGCGCGGCCGGCCCGTGGCACACGGATTCGGCAAGTGCTGCGCGATCACGTGCCACTCTGCGTCGGTCAGATCGGTCTGGTATCGGGTAGCGGTGCGGCTATGCTGCTGTCGAGTGGTTGGCGTCCACATGGCGAATCCAGGGTTGGTTCGAGAAACCCCTTGGAATCACGGCGGTCACTATGACTCAACCCTTTTCAAAAACTGCCGCTGAAAAAAGCCCAGGGAGCTGAACTTGGACATCGACGGTTGGCTCCGCAGGATCGGCCTCGCCCAGTATGCCGAAATGTTTCGCGCCAACGACATTGACATCGAGCTGCTGGGCCGGCTGACCAACGACGATCTCAAGGACATCGGCGTCGTGTCGTTCGGCCATCGCAAGAAGCTGCTGGAAGCGATTGCGGAGCTTGCCGGTGCCTTTCCGGTGTCGCCGCAGCCCGCGATTGAACCCAAGGCGCGTGATGCTGCCGAGCGCCGCCAGGTCACGGTGATGTTCTCTGACTTGGTCGGCTCAACCGCGCTGTCTGCTCGCATGGACCCGGAGGACTTGCGCGAGATCATTGCCGCCTATCAGAAATGCGTCGCTGAGATGGTGCGCCGCTTCGGCGGGTTCGTGGCGAAATATTTGGGCGACGGCGCGCTCGTGTACTTTGGTTATCCGGAGGCCCATGAGGATGACGCCGAGCGCGC
>Ga0306920_100014005_pt1 | contig 10936 bp, 9 predicted proteins | sample flu12Cox44000170_FD_204666 | JGI IMG/M metagenome (GOLD analysis project Ga0306920, IMG submission 204666) | Lab enrichment of tropical soil microbial communities from Luquillo Experimental Forest, Puerto Rico - flux4day.12C.oxic.44.000.170 (v2)... | ecosystem: Environmental > Terrestrial >...
CACGGAAGCGGCCGTAAATCATGCTCCCTGTCAGGGCCCAAGTGCCTGTTACGGGGTTGTACAGCTCGGTCGTCAGGCTGCCGTTCGTGGTGCCCCCAACCACGAGCACCAAGCCGTTTGGGAGCAGAGTCGCGGTGTGGCCGAAGCGGGCGAGATTCATTCGACCGGTCGCCGCCCAGGTGCCGGTAGAGGGGTCGTACAGCTCGGCGCTCGACAAGACGACGCCATTAGAGTCGACGCCGCCCGCCACCAAGACTCGGCCGTTTGGAAGCAATATTGCCGTACAGAGGCCGCGGCCGGTGCTCATGCTGCTCGTAACGCTCCACGTGCCGCTCGCGGGGTTATACAGCTCGGCGCTCGATAAGTTGTTGTTGGTAGAGTTGGCGCCTCCGATTACCAATACCTGACCGGTCTGGAGTAACGTCGCTGTCTGGGACATACGGGCGGTGTTCATACTGCCGGTGGCAGTCCACTTGCCCTTCGAAGGCGTGTACAACTCGGCGCCGGCGAGGATGCCAGTCCCATTCTGGCCCCCAGCGACCAACACCTGGCCATTCTGCAGTAGGGTTGCTGCGTGGTTCTGGCGGGCGGTGTTCATGCTACCGGTGTTGCTCCAGGTGCCGGAAGTTTGGGATAGGGCTCGTGTGGCTGTGCTAGCCAGCCCAATGGCAAGCAATCCCACTAATACGAATGTGCGAATCGTTCCAAATCTGTGTACGTTCAGCCGAATCATCTCAATCTCCTTTCCAAGAGAGTGCAGAAGACAGATAGACTCGCGATGAACGGTGGAGCGACGGGGACCCCTTTCAGTCGTCATCCTCCGAGTCTCCGTCCATCCCGACCGCGTGGGCTATTGCACCGAAGCCGTGTTGTAAGAGCGGCGCGCTTTGAAAACGAAGTCCACGGTCTTCGCTTCCTTCGGGCCGACAGTAACCTTCTGCTCTACGGTTCCGAACTTCTCGTGCCAGGCGCTGATCGTATACTCGCCCGGAGGCAGGTTCTTCAGCTCGAACCGGCCGTCCTTGCCGGTGACCATGAAAAAAGGGTGCTTGAAAACGGCAATGGAGGCGCGCATCCACGGATGCTCGTTGCACTTTACCGGAATGGCGACCTCCTCGCGGGCAAAGGTCGCCTCGATGGGCGGCTGGCCGGCAGGCTGCGACTTGTTCCATTCGCGATTGTTCGCCGGCATGGGGTGAATGTTGTGTGATGTCGGATCGCTGTTGACGATTTCAAGCTTCTGGTTGGCTTGCATGGTGAGGACGTGCGGGTAGTACGTGCAGCCCTTCTGGTCGATCTTCACCGGGTTGGCAGGAGGGTCGAAGGTGCGGTCGCCCAAGCCCTCTGAGACGTAGACGATTACGTTGCCGAGCGTTCCATCAGACCCGGTGATAACCTCCTCGGTGTTGACTCCGCCGGGATGCATCTTCATACATTCCGGGTCCTTGGTCATACTGATCGGCTTCGCCGCGGGCGCAGGCCCATCCAACCTGACGACACCGGACACCGCGGCAGGCGCTGAAGTGTCCGCCGACGCGCTCGGGCTAGTGGCTGCTCCGGGCGCGGCTGCATCGGAAACAGTTGCATTCAAACACGCCCACCCCAACAGCGCCAGGAAGGCGGCAATCATTAACGCGTATTTCTGTTTCATAGTGTTCTCAGACCTCCTTATTCTTTATGGACGATGTGCGAGTTGTCGGACTCGCAACTGACGAAATTTCCCGGGTGCCCTTTCACAGCCCTGACTTCTCCTTGATATGCTCGCCCGGCGCCAGAGAGATCTCTCTTCGAGTAGTATTCTGGTTCTGAGCGGCGCGGACCGACCCACCAATCCCGGCGGGCTTTGTCAATGCTTTCCGCCCCTTCTGCCCCTTCTGCAGCCAAGACGTGCCGGACGAACTCGGTCGTGTCTCCGTCATCGGTGAAGGCAAGCACTATGCTGAGGCCGTCTTGCAGAGCATCGTCGAAAGCAACCGACTCGTCCTCAGGTCGTCCATCCGTGAGTGCATTGTCGAGGGCGCATCCGGCCGCTACACCTGCCGCCGCCCCTGCGAGCCCTAAGATGACAGCGCCCCAAAAGCCTACGGCAGTGACAGGTCCGATGCCCGGAGCCGCGGCGCTAGCCACAGCACCCAGTTCGAATCCGCCCGCTATGCCTACCGCGGAGCCAGTGACTGCTCCCAACGCCTTGCACACGCCCGGCTTCTCCGCGACGCTCCGGTGACCACGTTGCACCTCTTTGCCGATGTCCCCAGAGACCAGCAGAGTAATTCGATCCCAATGAACCTCAGTCGAGCGCAGCTTGCGAGCCGCCCGCTCGCCATCAGCTCGCGACTTGAAGATTCCACACGTGGCTCTCATCTCGAGTACCTCCCCGATTCAATTGTTATTTCTTCCCTGGTTTTGCTTTTTGCTGTCGGAGGCAGCCATTGCCTGCTCGTCCTTCTTGGGTGATGTGTGTTTTCTCAGCGACAACTGCCTCAGCGACATCTGCTTCTCAGGACTAACCTGAAGGGTCCGCAAGAAGTGCACCAGGTTCCAGGCCTGATCGGGTTTCAAGTCGTCCGCAAAGGACGGCATGGGTGTTCCGTCGAGGCCGGTCATGAAAATGCGATAGAGGTCCTGGTTGGACTGGCCGCATTTGAAGCGTTCACCAGTGGTGAAGTCGTAAGGCACGATGGGACGCTCCTTGCTGTCGGTAAGTGTGGGGGCGGACGGTCCGTCGCCGCGTCCCTCCTGCCCGTGGCACTTCCAGCACTCCATCTTCTTGTAGAGTTGCTTACCGCGCGCAATACTGTCAGCCGTATCGGGCGTCTCAGGCGGGATCGGCACCGGAGGCGCCTGCTTTTCCTCGCGGAAGCGCGGGCAGAAGGCCTTCACATAGGCCAACAGATCGATGCGCTCCTGCCGTGTGAGTGGATCCCACGAGGGCATCGGGCTGGCGTGCAGGCCGCGTCCAATGGTATCGAACAGGTCCGTATCGAGCGGCAAGCTGCCTGAGGGCGTGGAGCGGCATTTGAAGACACCCGCGATGAAGTCTCGCGGCCTGGGGTCAAGGTGCATCGCGTTTTCGCCCTGGCCATTCCCTAAGACCCCGTGGCAACCCACGCAGTAGCGCCGGTAGAGTTCCTTGCCTCGTTTCACGTTTCCCGTCAGGTTGCCAATGTGTGTTTCCTGGGCAAAGCTCAGCGCGCCGGACAGCGTGGTCAGCACAATAACAGCAAGAATCACCTGGGAGCGCGGACGGCCTGCCCCGACCTGTCGGGGTCCCGCCTGCTCTTCATAGATTGTTGTGCGTTGCACCTCCATTGGGGACCTCCTGTAAACACGCCTTCCTGCTCAAGAGGCGGGCGATTCGGCCGCGCTCCCAGGTCAGATCAAAAGGCAACGTCGAAGCCCATGAGGAAACTGTTGGTGCTTAAGTCGCGCCCGGTAACCGGCGCGGCGCCCCGGATGCGAACGCGGGCGAACTCCGTCTGCAAGGCCAGGCCGACGCGACTGGTCATGATCGGATACCAGCGAAAGCCCACGACGCCCGCGTCGGTATTGCCGAAGTCCGCCGCTAGGGGCACGCCGTTAGGGAGCTTCGTTCCAATCGGGAACGCCTGGTTCTCCATCCTGACCAAGTCATACCGGCCCACCAGAACGAGCTGCGGGTTCCAATAGTAGTCCGTCTCAACGAAACCACCGTTCCAGATGGGGCCCTGGGCGCCCGGCGGCAGCGGCTGGTTGGCGGGCGTGCCGGTGCCCAGAAACGCGTTGTCCTTGCCGCGCAAGTACGTCGTGTTGAAGAGCCACTTGTGGACATGCCAGTCGCCGTACGCCCCAAAGCGGTAGAAAGGCTGGTTGCCGCGTCCCGTACCCGGAATTGGTACGCCGTCCAAGGTCTGGAAGTAGGTAGGCGAGTGGCCATAGTAGGCGAGAGTCCCTACCCTCTGCAGCCCAAGGCTGCCCCATTCCCATGCTTGGCTCACGTCCCCGTAAACGTCGTAGCCCGAATTGGTAGGCAGGCGCGGTTGGCCGTCGTTGCTGCTCGTGAGAGAGATAGCGTAACGCGTGTAGCTGTTGCGCGAATGGCCCATCAACTCGATCCCCAACTGGTTGTCGCCGATTCCGCCAAACGTGTTGATGTCGCCGGTGAGGGGGCGATAGTGATAGACCTGAAAGGTCCCGCCATTTTGCGAGAGTGTCAGGATTCGTTTCTCGGAATCGGGTATGTCGAGCTCGAATTTGCCGAGCTTGAAATTGACCCAGGACGACTTGAAGAGGTTGTCGAACCGGACCCAAGTATTCTCGAAATGGAAAGTCCCGTCGGCGTCAAAGGACGGAAGGACGGAGAAGGAAATGTTCTTGTACAGCGTTCCCGCCGTCCACAGGTCCAGACCGGAAAGGTCGAAACCCGAGGTCGTGATATTCGCTTCCGTGAGGTGGCTCGCGACGACGCCTGGAGTCTGGTCGAGCGCCATGCGATTGATATTCTCCCGGTGCCACAAGCGGGGTGATGCGGACACTGACGGGGAAATAACTCAGATTCTGCCAGATGGGAGCATCACGGTCGTTCATCAACTGGTAGCCGTTGTCTTTGAACACCTGGCCGAAGTTATTGAGTTTGGGCCAGGCTTCGTGACAGGCGGAGCAACGAAGTCCGTATTTGCGGGCGAAGGCGGGAATCCCGTACGCCGGCTGATGTGGCGTCAGGATGCACACGAGCACTAACAGGAACAGGCTGGTTCTCTTCAGGTCTCCGAGCATGAGGGTTCCTCCAACGAAACGCACGGAGGTCGTGGCACTCGAATCAGACCGTCGTTGATGGCGGCCATGATCCGGCTACCATGGCCCCTCTGGTTCGCAGACTAAGCCAGTGAGAAGACGCGAGTCGTCACGAGGATGTCAAAAGTTTGTAACATAATTGGCACAGCTCCAATCCCGAGTTTACGAGGGGCGTCTGTGCTTGAATCGCTCACATGCAGAGTGGGTTCTGGAAGACAAAAATCGCTTCGACACTGGCCGAGTGCGGAGGAAGTTAGAGGAAGTTAATTGAACTAGCGTTTGGTCAGAACACGTAAGCGTCTCTTGATGAAGAGACGCGGATCGGACCGTGGTGCGGTTTCAGATGGGCGGCGTGCTGCGAATGAAACCTGACGACGCGTTGGACGGTAGGCTGGATGATGGCGTCAGAACTAGCAGGGGCACAATCCCCGACAAAGCCTAGACTTGAAGAGCCCTTGCTTTCGCGCCCCGGCGGCTGGTGCAGACCCCCGGCTTGTGGGTTCGCAAGCGTGCCGCTTCGAAAACTACGGCGTGTAAAGCTCTGCGCTTGCTGAGAGGGGTAGGCTCACTGGCACTGCCGGAACCTCTCCTGCAACTAGTACCTGGGTTTCCCTTTTTGTCGCTAGGTGTGGCGTTGCTGGTCGCCTTGGGATTCGAGTTCGTGAACCGGTTTCATGACACTGCCAACGCCGTAGCCACGGTCATCTACACGCACTCGCTGGAGCCCCATTTCGCCGTGGCTTGGTCCGGCACCTTCAATTTCCTTGGCGTGCTGACCTCGTCGGGAGCCGTTGCCTTCGGCATCATTTCGCTGCTGCCGGTCGAGTTGATCCTGCAGGTGGGGGCCTCGTAGCGGAGTAAACTCGACGCCATGAGGGCAATATGACCACTACCTTACCTGATGTGGCTTGCGAAGGCGGCCCCACCGCAGATAACATAAGGTGCCATGACTAGATCGGGTGCTCGACGAGCCAATACGCTTGAGCGGAAGCAGGCCCCGGCCGCAGCGCAGGCGGCCGAGGCCGCCCGCCCCGCGCCCGCTGCACCGCGGAACCTGGACGATCCTGAACTCTACATCAGCAGGGAGCTAAGCCTGCTCGAGTTCCAAAGAAGGGTCCTGGAGGAAGCGGAAGACCCAACCAACCCTCTGCTTGAGAGAGTGAAGTTCCTCGCGATTTTCAGCTCGAATCTCGATGAGTTTTTTATGGTTCGCGTGGCGGGCCTGCTGCAACAGGTAGCGAGCGGGTCTTTGGAAGTTGGAATCGACGGCCGGTCGGCGAGTGCCGAGCTTCAACTGATCCACCAACGGGTGTCCCAGCTCGCTGCAGAATCACACAAGCTCTGGCACGTGGAGTTGCGCCCGGCGCTCGAACGAGCCGGAATCCACATCATGGAATATGCCGATCTGAACAAGGAACAACGCGCAGCAGTGGATACTTATTTCTTGCGCAGTATATTTCCAGTGCTAACTCCCCTCGCCTTTGACGGCAGCCGGCCCTTTCCCCACATTTCAAACCGAAGCGTGAACCTCGCGGCTTTGGTACGGGACAAGAAGGGCGAAGAACACTTCGCGCGGGTGAAGGTTCCAGACACGCTGCCCCAATTGGTGCAGGTCCGGCCGGAGCCGGAGGAAGAGCAACCTGCTGGAAACGGCTCCACGGAATTGGTGTTTGTCTGGCTGGAAGACGTAATCGCTGCCAACCTTCGCCTATTGTTCCCTGGTTTGAAGATTGTGGAAACCCATCCCTTCCGAGTGAATCGGGACGCGGACGTTGCCATTAAGGAACTGGAAAGCGACGACCTGCTGGAAACCATCGAAGAAGCCATGCGCCAGCGACGATTTCTGGCTGCAGTGCGCTTGCAGGTGAGTTCTAGCATGCCCCAGAAGGTTGTGGACATCCTGACGAGCAACATGGGAGTGAATTCGCAGCAGGTCTACCGCATCGAGCATCCTATCGGATTCGGCCGACTCGCCGAGCTCCTCTCGCTCGACCGCCCCGATCTCAAGGACAAGCCATTCGTTCCCTTCACCCCGCCGATCTTCGGACGGGACTGTCAGGAGGACATATTTGCCCTCATGCGGCGCGAAGACATTCTGCTCCACCACCCTTACGAATCCTTTCAGCCTGTCGTCGAGTTCTTGCGTCAAGCGGCTCGCGACCCCCAGGTGCGGGCCATCAAGATGACCCTCTATCGGGTGGGCCGCAAATCGCCGATCGTAGCCGCTCTGCTGGACGCCCTCGAGAACGGCAAAGAAGTGGCGGCGTTAGTCGAGCTAAAGGCCCGGTTCGACGAAGAGAGCAACATTGAGTGGACCCATACACTCGAAGACGCGGGCGCACACGTGGTTTACGGAGTGCCGGCTCTGAAGGTGCACTCCAAGATAGCCCTCGTTGTGCGTAGGGAAGGGGAGGCTATTCGCCGCTATGTACATCTGGCCACCGGAAACTACAATGCTACCACGGCGCGCCTCTACACGGATTTGGGCTTTCTCACTTGCGACGAGGAGATTGCAGACGACGCTACCCATTTCTTCAACGCTCTCACCGGCTATGCAGCCAAACAAGACTACCGGAAGCTGTTGGTAGCTCCCGTGGGTCTGAGGGAGGGACTGGAGGAGTTGATCCGGAGGGAAATCAAGCTGCACGAGAGCGACGGGCAAGGACACCTGATCTTCAAAATGAATGCGCTGGAAGACCCGAGAATGATCCAGCTGCTTTACCGGGCGTCACAAGCGGGAGTTCGGGTGGACCTGCTGGTGCGCGGATTCTGCTGCCTGCGACCCGGCGTGCCTGGACTCAGCGAGAACATCCGCGTGACCAGCATCGTGTGGAGGTTCCTTGAACATAGCCGGATCTACTACTTTCGTAACGGGGGCACCGAGGAGGTCTACCTGGGCAGCGCCGATCTGATGCGTCGCAATCTGAGCCACCGGGTGGAAATTGTTTTCCCGGTCGCGAACCCGAAGTTGCTCAGCCACCTTAAGCAGACCCTCCACACCTACATGGCGGATGAGGCGAAGGCCCGCCACCTGAGAAGCGACGGCAGTTACGTGAGAAGCCCCAAGGTGAACGATCCGGACGTGATGAACGCCCAAGGCTGGTTGGTAAGCCACCAGGGCGCGGTGTAAGAGGCCTGTAGCCGGGCGATTCCCGAGGCAATCCTGGGTATGTACCAAGGCCCACCAGCCAGCATGCTGCGGGTCATGCCCGACCGTGTACGCCGCCAAATGAGTTCGGCGTGGCGGGCCAGATCTTTGTATAACCTTCAGATCATCACTCGGGGGTATCGATGGCGAGAGCGGCGATGGTTGCGATCATGGTCATGTGTTTTGCGCTGCCGTTGAGGGGCGAGAACCATAGGGCTGAGCACGCCTCAGTGGTGGAGCATCCGAAGTATTGGCAGGGGAAGCTGCAAATCGTGGAAATCGCCTTTGGCCAAAAGGGCGGGGAAGGTAGTCTGACTCAATATATTTACGACGTGTATCAGAGCGACAAGGCAATGGTGCGGCGCGAACTCGCCTACATGAATCGGAATCCTATTGCCGAGGTGGGTCGCGACGTTCAGCTCATAGATTACGACCAGGGGATCGGTCTCGCCTACGACCAAGGTAGGTCTCGCGCGATCCGCTATCACCTAGAGAACCCGGGTACTTCGCGGCCCGTGGAGGACCGCGTAATTTTAGGGTACAAGTGTACCGGACTCGAGAACGAATGGGAGGATGCCCAGCGGGAGAAACACACGAGACAGATCTGGACGGCCACAGAAGGCTTCCGAGCACCGCTCTTGAAGATCCAGTACGGCGTCAGTAGGGACAACCAACTACAATACCTGATTGTAGAAGCTATGACGAAGCTCGAGCCGGTAGCCTTTTTGGAGCCCTTCCTATTTGAACCGCCGCCAGGACTCAACATCACCAACGGAGAGCCATAGCGCTACGGGTGCGCGCGTCAGCGGCTTCGAGTTGCACCTGGTTAGTCGACTCGACCCGTGAGGGAGACTGATCCCGTGCGGGCCTACTGCTCGCTCGGTATCATCTTGCGACATAGCCGGATCAAGCGGGCGTAGGGAATTTCTTCGCTGGGCGGCAACATCACTAGCTCGCCCTCACGGAAGCTGCTGTAATACCATCGCGCGAGCAGGTTCAGGGGTTCCCAGGACGGTGGCGGGCCAATGCGAGCCGCATCTGCCGCGGATGGTTCCGGGCGAGCCAGAGAGTCGAGCAGAGTTTGTAGCTGGGCGTCCAGCGGCAAAGGCGAGGCGACGTTTTCGTCGAGCGAAAGCGTCGCCGGACCGCGCAGCTCGCCGCCACTGATGCGGAAGAACGCCACACTCCTGGGTTGCGCCGCGGGCTGGAGCATGACGGCATGAAGTTCGTCGAGGCGCCGCACCAGGCCAGGCTTGGAACGAAGCACCCCGTGGATCTTCTCCAGCTTGCGGTGGACCTTGGCAGCTTGCTCAAAATCCAGTGAATCGGCGGTGCGAGCCCGTTCCTCCTCCAGAGAACGTACCAGGGCCTGCCCATCACGGTCTAAGAACATCACTACACGACTCAGTTCCTGTTGGTACTCCTCATCCGTGCAGCCCACGAAACAGGGCGCTAGGCACATGTGCATCTGCGAATAGATGCAACCGGGATGGGCGGGATGGGGGTTCAAATCCTCAACGCAACGACGGATCTTGAACAGATCGAGGAACTCAGACGCAAATCGCTCAGCGGCCCCACGGCTCGAAAAGGGGCCATAGTAAAGCGAGCCGTCGTTCGAGAGACGCCGCGTGGCGTAACACCGCGGAAAACGGTTCCTTAAGTTCACCTTGAGCAGGACGGGTGGTTTCAGGCGCAGGCGATGCCGATAAGTCCGGGGATAGTAGACCTTGTTGAGGAGGTATAGCAGCCACTGAGCTTCAAAGGTCGAGCCGACTCCCTGGTATTCGACGCGGCGAGTGACCTCGCGCAAATTGAGGCGCTTGGAGCTTGTCAACGGCTTTCCCAGCAAGCGAGTGAGGCGGCGACGGAGATCGCGTGTTCGGCTAAGGTAAGGGGCGGAGCTTGGCGCGGTCGTTTCCGGGAAGATGGCGAATACGGCGGGTGCCGACGGCAGAGGATCAAAAAACGACTGCCCGTCCGAGTCGGGACCGAACGGCACCGAGATTTCCAGTTTCATGCCAAGCCTTCCCCCTGTCGGGGCGCCACGGTGCGATTCTAATTAGCGCCGGAAAGCGGGTCAAGGCGAATCCACAGATTGCGCGGACTACACAGACGGCTCGGATCAGATTGCGGCGAATCCACCTAGCCCGCAAAGAACCCAAATCTCGTTGAATGTGGACAGAGGCTTCCGCCATGATCGACTTCAGCAGAGAGAGCGCAAAGCGGTATCGAGTTTGTCGTAGGTAACAAGCAGGTCCTCGGGCAGCACGCGCGTCTCGCCGGTGACCGTCATGAAATTGGAGTCCCCAGTCCAGCGGGGCAGGATGTGAAGGTGCAAGTGGTCCGCCACGCCGGCGCCCGCGCATTTGCCCAGGTTCATCCCAAGGTTGTAGCCCTCGGGATGGTGACTGGCTCCGAGCGCAGCCTCCATCTTCTGAGCCAGCCCCATCATCTCGCTCAGCGCAGGCGCATCCAAATCGCCAAGATTGGCCACATGAGCGTAGGGCGCAACCATAACGTGCCCCGCGGTGTAGGGAAAAAGGTTGAGGAGAATGAAGTTAAAGCGGCCCCGGTGTAGAATAAGGTGCTCCCGGTCCCGGGCTGCATCCTGCAGATGCAACTCGCAAAACACGCACCCTTCGCTCTTCACCCCTTCGCTGACGTAGCGAAATCGCCAGGGACTCCAGAGATAGTCCATAGCCTAGATCGGGGCGGGGCCCGAGGGTGCCGGCGCAGCAGGCGGCGCCGCCGAACCAGCAGGCTCAGTGCCGTTGACCACGTCCTTCAGTTCCTTGCTGGGTTTGAAAAAGGGGATCTTCTTGGCGGGAACCTCGACGCGAGCACCGGTCTTGGGATTGCGGCCCACTCGCGACTTGCGCTCCCGGGTGCGGAAACTACCGAAGCCGCGAATTTCGATCTTGTCACCGCTGCGCAATGTTTTCACGATGCTGTCGAAGACGGTTTCCACGATGACCTCGGAATCCTTGCGGCTCATCTCGATGGCCCGCGAGACTTCTT
>Ga0306920_100014006_pt1 | contig 10936 bp, 12 predicted proteins | sample flu12Cox44000170_FD_204666 | JGI IMG/M metagenome (GOLD analysis project Ga0306920, IMG submission 204666) | Lab enrichment of tropical soil microbial communities from Luquillo Experimental Forest, Puerto Rico - flux4day.12C.oxic.44.000.170 (v2)... | ecosystem: Environmental > Terrestrial >...
TATCGTCCTTTATATAAAGGACTTACCTGGTTACAGTTTGCCTGGATTCGGCGAGGAATTCATCCCGGATGCTCGGGAATCTGCGACTGAGTTGTTCGAACGAATCCGGTACATTCGCCGTCGGATATTTGAGCGAAACCCACTCCCTCCAGCCGTCCGGCTCAACCATTTTCCGCTTCTTCCCTCGAGCGGGTAGGACTTTGCGAGGAGGGTGCCAATCGTTCTTCAGCGCTGCCAGAAAAGCCCGCGCGGCGTTCTCACGCGGTTCGGCGCGCACGATCGCGGCTTTCTCCAGGACGTAATCGACGCCCTCCCGAACTACGTAAACGCCAAGCCCGGCCTCCTGTGACCTGGTCAGGCCAAATTCGTCCGCCAGGCCGGACAGCAGCGCCTTCTGCTCATCGGTGACTTCCGGCAGCTGATCCGGCCGTTCCAGGGTGAGTTCCATCTGCGGCTTTTCCGGAAGGGCGATCGGCCGCAGCGTCTCCAGGTTTTCCAGGTTATGCCGGATCTGAAAGGTGAGGGCGGCCACGGCCTTTGACCCCTTCACCTTCTCCTCTTTGTAGGCAACGCTGATATCGGTCTTGTGGTTGATCTCTCTTACCGCCGGCGAAATCGCCTTGTTTTTGAAGTGCTTGTACGCGGCGAGGTTCTCTTTGACGATTTTTCCTTCCTGGTTGACCTCGGTCGCTCCGAGCTCGAGGCGGAGCTGCTGGACGCTTGAGCTCTTGTGGCGGGCGTACTGCCAGCGCTTCAGCCACTGGTAGAGCCGGATGGCATACTCGCTCTTGAGCCCGAGCGCGTACCCCAGCTGGTACCGGAAAAAGTCGCGCCGGACCTGGATCAGGAACGGCTTCAGCCAGGAGCTGAGTTTGATGGTCACGTAGCCGTCGCCCAGGGCTTCATCCACGTACTCGAACCAGGAACCGTGACGCCGGACGGGCTTCTTCATGCCGGGCTCGAGGACATTTTCAACCACGAGGGTCTTTTCACGGATCGCCAACGCGGTGTCCCGCAATTCCTGGTACAAATCATCCGGCTTAAGTCCGGTAAGGTCGGCGAATTCGCGCACGGCAACCTTGCAACGGCCGAAGTCCTGGGCCTCGGGTTCGATCATTGCGATCACGTAGAGGAGGAGTTTCTGCTCGCGCGGACTGAGCTTGTATCGTGCTTCGGCGAAGTAAGCGATCCGGGAAAGGTAGGGTAGGGGACGCTGCGCATAGCGTAGATTCGGATGCGGAGTGAATCTGATGTTCCTCTATACAAGCGAAGGATAATTCGTCCGGATCCATCGCTCCACCAGTTCACTAAACGCCCTGGCCTCGTTCAGGATTTCTTGCGCCTCCGTGTCTGTCGCAACAGATGCGTAGTCGTAATCGATGACATTGCGCTTGCGTCTGCTTATCTCGAAGAAATCAAGCGAGGGCTGGGTATTTGGCCCCAACGCGATACGAGCAGCCTCAAACTGTAGGCGATGATGGCCGGGGACACTGGCGACTCGATACCCGGCACACGCGCTCGCCATTTTGGCAGTTTGCAGCGCGGCGTTGTAAGCGGTCGCAAACCGTCGATCTGCTGACAGGTCTGGCAGGGCCGCGTCCTGCAGGTCGCGGGTCACCAGGGCCCGCAATGCATCCACCTCCTGCTTGCTGGTTCTGTGGGGCTGAACCTTACGCTGAGCGAGCAGCTGCTTCCAGGTCATCGCGGGATCCTTTCAACATCAGTAGTTGTTCTTTCAGAACCGACGTGAGGAAATGATCTCCAGTTCGGACTTTGGCATAAAACTCGTCCTCGGAATACCGCGTCAGGTTGACCTCACGATTAAATCGCTGCTCCAGGCGCCGGAGCACTGGGAGGAGGCGGGCCGTCGCAATCGAGCCAACAATCATCAGATCGATGTCGCTCCGCGCGTCTTCTTCGCCCCGCGCGATCGAACCATACAGAAACGCCCAGGCAATCTTCGGCAATCGTGCAATCTCGGACTGCAGGAGGGGGACAATGCCTGCTGTTCTGGCAAACAACTGGCGCAGGTCCGCGAACACGGGTGAGTCGGTTCGCGCTTTATAGTAGGTCCGCCGTCCGTCCTGCTTAAGCTCAAGCAGACCGCTGCGGGTCAGCGACTGGAGTTCGCGCTGCAGGCTTGAGGGCGAGGTCCCAAGATGCGAGGCTAACTCGGTCAAGTACCACCACTTCTCCGGCTGCAAGAGGGCGGCTCCGAGGATCTGCCGGCGGACCGCCGGGAACAAAGCGTCTAGAACGGAGGAACTACGCATTCTACGTAAATATTTACACAAATTACGTAGCTAGTCAATTTCCCGCTCATATCGCCCGGTCGGGATCATCGGTTACCAGGGCGAGTTCGCGATCCTCTCTTCCACGGCAACAGCCAGTAATCAGAACGCATGGATCGCTTCTATGAAGAAAGCGTTGGCGAGCGATCCAAAGTTTGCTGGCATGAAGCTTGTCCAGGTCGCTTATGGAGAGGAAAGCGAGCAGGTAAATCAGCAACAAGCGTTGGCGCTGGTCCAAGCGTTCCCAAATTTGAAGGGCATCATAATTCCAGCGGGTATCGGCCTGCCAGCGGCTGCGCGCGCGCTGGAACAAGCCGGTTTGCTCAATAAGATCAAGCTTAACCGGGTTGGCGCTGGCATCGCTAATGAAGAAATACATTTTAGACGGCAGCGCCCAGGATATCTGGTGGAATGTGCAGGATCTCGGCTATCTAACCTATTACGCGGCCCAGGCTTACGCTCAGGGCAAGATCACCGGGAAGAAGGGCGAAACTTTCGCAGCCGGCCGGCTCGGCAATTACACGGTAGGTGACGACGGCGAAGTTATTCTTGGGCCCGCGGTGATTGTTACACCGGACAACGTGGACAAGTTTAAATTTTGACGATAGCTATAGGCACTCTGCTCCAGGTAAAGGCCCTTTAGCGATTCTTCCGATACTGTCGAAGCATTCTCAGCGTGAACGCGTAAACGCCGGGCTGGTTTGATTCCCTCGGACCCGCGACATTCAGCACCGCGATCCGATTCGACTCGATAAAATCCTTCAGCCTAGCAACCTCCTTAAAGAAAGCCTCTTCACTGTAGTCGGCAGATATGAATTCTCGGTTTCTTCACCTTGGTAGCGTATTCGAAAGTCAGAGCGCTGCCTCCGGTGAGGATCAGGTCCAGGCTGAACACGACCGCGCCATCACCTTGCCGGACATTGCACTTCGTCCGCACGGCATAGGAAATACTCGACAACTCGGTAAGTTTCTAGTGCGCGGGAATCCTGCCATCTTCCGCTCTGCGCCCCCTCGGAACGAAGCCGCCGTGTTCGAGGCCGACTTCGATTGCGAAATCCAGTCCGGCGCGATCCGCGCCCGTCTGGCCGCCACTAATTGATCTTCCGGAGCACGAAAGTCCCTGCTTTGCCACTCTAAGTCATCTCTGTGCTGCCAACTGCCGAATGATGTTAACTCGCGAGCTGTCGCCCTGGTTTAGCAATTGGCGAAGGAAATCCGTCCAGACGAAAAAAATCGCGCCATCTACGTTAGATTGGGCGACTAATTCCGTTGCGCACTCGAACTCTTCGGCATCTAACGTTTGTGGCCGTCTTTCCTTTGCATGGATACCGCCAAGATAGAGCGGCACCGCCTGGAGTGTGCAAACCGTCGTCCGGCCCGAACGCTCCTTGACTTCTTCACCAATGCGCGGGATCCACTCCGCCGGCCGTTTTAGAATCTGGTGATAAGCCATGACCTCGAACACGTCTACCACCTCGGCTAGAGATTCAAACCGTTGCCCAAATACCTTTTCAACGGCGTTGTCGAAATCGAATCTGCCGAAGGGAACAGTGTTTAGAACTACCTGAATATGCGGCCGAGAGCGGCGCGCCGTTTCCTTGACCTCGCGAATTACATCGACGACCACTTGACACTTCCAATCGACCCAGACCTCGCCTGCTCGTTCGGCGATGAAGGCTGCCGCGGCTTGAGGGTCAAGGGTGGGAAGCGAGACACCTGTCTCTTGTTGGAAACGCTTTAGGCTCTCGCGATCGTAACTGTATTCTGGGAAATTCTCGCGACGATAATTTGGCATCCATAATTCCCAGAAACCCGGCCAGCGCATAAAACCAAGATGAATGGCGTCCGGCTCGAGAGCGCGAACCGCTGTCTCAATGACGCTTAGCTTGGCGGCGACATGGTTGCGACGCGTCGGCGGTATTCCTATATACCAATCGATACGCTCCATCTGCTTCCCAGTAGCATCGATTGCCGCAAGGGACGGGTCAGCCGTCAGCGCGGCCGGATCGAAAAACATGATGCAGCTTGGCACATAGAGAATGCCTGCACGCGCCAATGCGTCACGGAACTTTCTGTCATCGTAGCTTGCGTACCGTTCCGCCAGATCTGGGGGAACCTCGCTTTTCACCGCACTGTCCGGCATCGGCATAAGCCGGCATTGCGCGATTACGAAGGTCACGCCCCAGTCTCGCAACAGTTTTGCAGCCTCGTCGTATGACAGCCCGAACCGAAGGTACCAATCATTGTCATAGATCTTCATGCCGAGGGTATACGCCCCCTCAGCGGCCACCATTCTCGGCTGCTCTGGCATGCTTGTCGTGGTCCAAATGTTAGGTCGCGGGCGAATTTTCCCCCGCCAGGTTCCGAGGTGGTACTCACCATTCGCCCTGGAACTGGGAGACGTTCGCGGCGGTAATCTTCGGCATGGGGATGATCGTGCGTTTCTGTTCCGGGGCTTTCCCAGCCACAATTCCCAGAGCGATCTCAAGGCCTTGTTGCGCATCGGCCGAAGGAGACTGGTTCATTGTGCCGTAGACCAGCCCATCACGGGTCGCTTGGATGCCATTCTTGCTGCCGCCAGTGCCAACCACCTTTATTACGGGTAGTTTGCCCGCAGCTTTAATCACCTCAGCTGCGGCAGCCGCCGTGTTGTCATCCTGACTAAATACGCCATTGATCTTATCGCCGTACGTGGTGAGGAAGTCTTCCATCACGGTCTTAGCCTGTACCGGATCCCAGTTTGCAGTTTGTTTTCCCAGGATCTGAATATTGGATTTTAGCTCGGCGAACCTGTCCATCAGGCCCTTGGTGCGAGCGGCGGTGGTGCTCTGGCCCGGCGTGCCTTCGATGATTACAATGTTACCCTTGCCTTCGAGTGCGTCATTCAGCAGCTCGGCGGCGATTTTACCTTGGACGTAGTCGTCGGGGCCTGAATACCCGGCCAGGAAATCGTTCGCGCTGCTGGCTGGCTCGTTCGACACCGCGAGAACCGGAATTTTCGCGTCGTGAGCTGCCTTAATCGACGGAACAATTGCGTTACCGTCCAGCGAACAGACAAGAATTATGTTCACTTGCTTGGCGATCAGGCTATCCATGTCACGTGACTGCTTGGCAATGTCCCCTTCGCCACTGAGGGCGATCACGTCGACATTTCCCTTTTTTGCCGCCGCCTCTTGGAAGGCTTTGGTATAAGCAGCGATGTATGGCCAGCCCAAGTTGGGCTGTGATAGACCGATAACCACCTTTTCGGCGGCCGAGGTCGAAACAATCGCCACGGCGGCCGAAACGCCGAAGACCGACGTTCTGATCACGTCCCTCCTTTGACCGATCGTGACGCCAATCCACCGGAGCCAACGCCGCCCGGCGGACGCGACACGGAATTTAGAAAAAGGTTGCTTCATTAAACCATGCCTATCATCATGGTGAACGCTTGGTCAATTGATGTTCGAGTTTTCATCTTCGATTCGCTGGGGTGCTTCCCGGGAAAAACAACCAAGCGCCTTCAAATTTTTCCCTCTGCCATGTCCCGATCCGCCGCTCAATCACCGGATGCCGAAGGCGCGAACACGGGAAGCCAAGCTAAGGATGTTTTTCGCCTTCCTTCCTCGTTGTGACTAAAATGGGAGATATGCACCTGGAACACGGTCGGAATGCGCCGGTAGCTCCTCTCATTTCCTTTGACGAATTTTTGCGAGTCGATATCCGGATAGGGACGATAATCGAGGTCAACGGGTTTCCCGAAGCCAAAAAGCCTTCACTGAAACTCACGATCGATTTTGGTGATGTGATCGGGCTGAAGCGTTCAAGCGCGCAGATCGTTGCAAATTATCGGCCGGAGGAGCTGATTGGCAGGCAGGTAGCTGCGGTAGTGAATTTTCCACCCCGGCAGATTGGACCATTCTGGTCAGAAGTGTTAACTCTGGGCTTTCCCGATGCTGCTGGGAAAGTTGTCTTGTTTTCACCCGATCGAAAAGTGTCTAACGGCGCTCGATTATTTTAGTGCTCGTCCCGATCAATCGTGATGATTAGAGTATGACCGTCGGCGCCCCCATACTGGCGTTTGCAAAAATCAGCAAGCGATTTGGAGGGATTCAAGCATTGCAGGACGTCTCGCTCGAACTCGCAAATCAGGAGATTCATGCGTTGGTCGGCGAGAATGGTGCCGGAAAGTCAACGCTTGCGAAGATCGTGGGAGGCAATCTGCGGCCGGATGCCGGGCAAATTCTATTCAAGGGCACAGAAGTCTCATTCCATAATCCTGCACAGGCGCGTGCTGCAGGAATTTCGGTCATCTACCAAGAACTCACGGTGATCCCGCAGATGACGATCGCCGAAAATATCTTCCTTGGCTCCCTTCCGACCCGAGGCCCTGGCTTTATGGATTGGTCGGTACTGAGGGAAAAAGCTAAGCGCGCCCTTGGCGAACTCGGGCTCACGCTTGATCTTGAGTTGCCTGCAGGGCAACTCCCCATCGGCCTGCAACAGCTGGTAGAGATTGCCAAAAGCCTGGCCGCTCGCGCGGATTTGATCATCATGGACGAGCCTACTTCTTCACTCAGCTGTCATGAAGCGGAAAGGTTGCGCGAAGTGGTCCGCGAATTGAAAGAGCGGGGCAAAACTATCGTTTTCGTGTCGCACCGCTTAGAGGAGGTGTTCGGCCTGGCAGAACGTGTAACGGTGCTGCGGGACGGTCGAAAGGTGTCCACCGAGCCGGTCGGCGGGCTTACCCGCGATCGACTCGTGAGCCTAATGGTTGGACGCGAGGTATATGAAACCAGAGCGGCGACGGCCAACGCACCTGGAAAGCCCTTGCTGGAGGTTACGAGCCTGACCCGTCGCGGTAGCTTTGCCGAGGTCAGCTTTACCGCTCGTTCTGGAGAGATCTTAGGATTTGCGGGCTTGGTTGGATCTGGCCGAACCGAAATTATGCGTGCGATTGCCGGGGCCGACCGGCCAGATGCTGGCCGAGTCATGGTTGGAGGAAGACTGATCGAACCCGGAGATGCTCGCCACGCTATCCGAACAGGAATCGGATTCGTACCGGAGAACCGCAAGGAACAGGCACTGTTTCTGCAAATGAGCCTCCTGGAAAACATCGCCCTTCCGGGGTCTTCGAGAGGTGCTCTCCGCCTCATTGATCAAAGCGCCGACCGGCGTACCGCCGCGGACTTCGCCAAGCGGTTGAAGATTGCCGCATCGTCGCTGGATCAAACGGTGATTAACCTCTCCGGAGGCAACCAACAGAAGGTTGTTCTAGCGCGCTGGCTGGCGCTCAAGCCGAAAGTCCTTATAGTCGACGAGCCGACTCGTGGGATCGACGTCGGCGCCAAAGCTGAGATTCACGAATTCCTGCGTATGCTAGCGCGGCAGGGCATGGCGATCGTATTCGTTTCATCAGAACTTCCGGAAATTTTATTGTTGAGCGACCGTATCCTGGTGGTGCGTGACGGGCGTTTGGTCGCCGAGCTGGCCGGGGATCAGGCGAACCAGGAAATGGTGGGTGGCTATGTCCTTGGATTCTAATTCCACCGCCCAACGTGTTATTCCTAGGTCGCACCGCACGCATCTTATGGCCCTTTTCTGGCGCGAATGGGTCTGGCTAGTGCTGGCCGCTATGGTGGTGCTGCTTGCCACGCTTTCTTCTAACTTCTTCACGACAAGCAACCTTCTTAACATTCTTCGACAGGTTTCGATTGTCGGAATCGTCGCGGTCGGTGTCGTGGTCGTCCTCATCGCTGGCAACTTCGATCTGTCCGTGGGTGCGATCTTGACACTCGCCGCCGTCGTATCGGTGCAAATGCAGCCGATAGATCCTGTCCGGACTTTGCTGTCGATTCTTGCTCCGCTCGCGCTGGGTATCGGTGTTGGCGCAGCGAACGGCGCGATCATCGGGTTACTGCGGGCTAACTCGATCATTGTTACGGTCGGGATGCAGTTCGTAATCACTGGCTGCGTCCTTTTGTACGTCGCGGGCCAACACGTTCGCGTTGATAACGCCACTCCATTCTACTTCGCGCTCAGCGGCGGATATCTCTTAGGCATCCCAATTCCTGTGTACCTTTTTATGCTTGTTACCGCGCTGTGCCATTTCCTGATGACGCGCACCCTTTTCGGCCGATATGTGCGGGCAATCGGTGGCAACGCCGAGGCGGCGCGCCTAGTTGGCGTGCCGGTGGCGCGCTACGTTCTGTTTGCCTATGTCATTTCGGGCGCTGCAGCATCAATCAGCGGAATCATCCTTGCATCTAGAGTGCGAAATCTGGATCCAACCGTTGGCATCGGCTACGAATTTTCGGCGCTCACGGCGGTTGTTCTAGGTGGCGCCAGGCTTTCCGGCGGTCAGGGTAATGTACTGCACACACTCGCCGGCGTGCTCATTTTAGGCGTGATTGCGAATGGGATGCGGTTATTCAACCTGCCCTTCAACATGCAGCTTTTGGTGCAAGGCATCATCCTTGTGGCGGCAGTGGCATTGGGTGCTTCGGGAAGGGTAGGGGAGCGATGAACCTTGCTCGGCTGTTCCGCCAACGCACGTTGTGGTTGCTGATCGCTCTGCTCGTTTGGGTCACCCTTTTCGGCCAAGGTTTTTGGACTCTGCCCAACCTCCAGAACTTGGTAATCTCATTTTCGATCGAGGGAGTCATGGTCATGGGTATGACGATCGTAATGATCGGCGGCGGATTCGACCTTTCGATCGGTTCGGTTATGGCCCTAGCCGGCGTCATTGTTGTCAAGGCTCTACCACTGGGAAAAGCCGTTGCGATCGTGCTGGCGCTGATCGCTGCGTCGGTTGTCGGCATGGCCAATGCCATGCTGATCGGTGGTCTTCGTGTCAATCCATTCATTGCTACCTTGGGCTCTATGATCGTCGTACGTGGCCTGGTGATGACTTACACGAACGCACAACCGATTCCGGCCGCGGACCCGACCTTCATGTCGCTGGGACGCGCCACCGTATTCGGCGGTTTTCCGCTGCCAGGACTGATCTTCTGCGTTGCGTTTGCGCTAACCCATTTGCTACTGACTTCTCTCAAGATTGGACGTGAGATCTATGCGTTAGGCGGAAACGAGGAATCGGCGCGGTCTTCGGGTATCGCTACCTACCGCGTTAAAATGTTCTGCTACGTAGTATGCAGTTTCAGTGCTGGAATTTCTGGAATCGTGCTATCAGCCCGGCTGAATACTGGGTCCCCTATAATCGGTGAAAACACGGCCTTGAACGTTATCACCGCGGTTTTGCTCGGAGGGGCTAGCTTGTCGGGCGGAGTCGGTTCGGCGCTCGGGTCGCTTGGAGGCTTGCTCTGTATCGGCTTGCTTGGCAATGGGCTGAATCTTTTCGATGTGCCTGCATACTACCAGCGAATCGCCCAGGGATTGCTGCTGCTCCTACTGGTGATGCTCGAACGTATTGCCCACAGTGCGCCTGCGGCTTTTGCCTACCGCGCGCAGCCGAGCCTCGACCGTATGAGCAGCAGCGGTGGTGGACGGGAGTATCGCTGAAAGGACGGGCGAGGTGGACAAAGCCGGTATGATCTTTTTGCTGCCGTTTTGTGCGCTCGGATGTCGAAGTCGTGTTTGGTAGTTTGATTCGCCCCTTGGGAAGTTTCATTCGTCGTATTTCCTCTGCCCGCGCCGTTAAAAGTCAGGCGTTATCCGGTTTAGGGTATCGCCCGATAGCGGCACCAGCAATAACACCCCTGGCCAGAACCCGAGGCCGGGTTGGACCAACTTTGACCGTGGATTAGATAAAAACGGCAAGCTCACCCGAGCAGGTGTTGAACAGCATCAGCCGATAAGCCCATACACTGGAGACAAAATCGGTTGAGCCGTCTGTAATCTTTATATCACGTCGATTTTGCTCGGGGAACGTCTAACAGATGGAAAGGGCTAGGACTCTCCATTGACTTCCACAATACGGCCCATCCAGAATCCATGCGGTCTTGGGTGCCGCGCGAAATTGATTCCGTGGACTTTCCCGCTAATGTGACCGTACTTGCCGTCCAGGTGTTCCTGGCCGAGATACGCAACCGGCGATAAGGCCGGGTTTAGCGAACTGTACTACAGAATCCTTGGTCGCCGGCGGAACCGGCCTTTCGATAGAGTCGCCAGCCTCGATAACTTGAGACATAAATTTCCTGGGGAGCCAGCTCGGATGAACCTCAAGGGCCTGGCATATGGATTGGAATTTCTCCAGGATACAAGAGCTGACGCTAACGTTTAATTACAGGAATCGAATTTCAGCCATGCTCATACAAATGTCACCGGTTTAGAGATCGAAACGAGCTCCCCTAAACCGATGCCCATCTCACGGCACTGATCGGAGTCGAACAGAATGCGAGCCGGAAACTCGACGCAATGGCACATCATGCGAAACTCCTCCGAGCTGATATGCTGCCAGCCTAGGCACAACTGGCGACTATCGAAGACTTGAACGGGAACCGTGGATTTTCGACTCACTGTGACATAGAGCACCTGGCACGGCACGAAAGTATTGCCGCAGTAGTATTCCGCGAGCGAGCCAGGCTGGAAGCCGCCGCAGGACATTAAGCATTCTTACTTTCTCTCCGAGGGGAGTGTCAACCGGCTCGGCTGGACGATCGTTTCACGGTGAAACGATTGTGAGTCGCTTTCGCGCGCTCTCTCCG
>Ga0306920_100014007_pt1 | contig 10936 bp, 10 predicted proteins | sample flu12Cox44000170_FD_204666 | JGI IMG/M metagenome (GOLD analysis project Ga0306920, IMG submission 204666) | Lab enrichment of tropical soil microbial communities from Luquillo Experimental Forest, Puerto Rico - flux4day.12C.oxic.44.000.170 (v2)... | ecosystem: Environmental > Terrestrial >...
AGTTGATGGTGTTGGTCTCCGAGCTGGTAGCACCGAACTTCACGGTCTTGCTGACGTTGGTGAGGGCTAGTGCCGACACGGTCACGGTAACGACCGTACCGCTGCCCAGCTGGATGGAGCCGGCCTAGATCGCGACGGGTATCTCGAGCGCCTCGGCGTTCCCGGCGCTGTCGGTGGCATCGGCGACGATCTCGGTCGTGCTGGTCGCCGCAGAAGCCGAAGCGCTGATCGTGGCCCCGGACAGGGACACGCCGGTTGGCACGGTGCCGTGTAGCGACCAGGTCACACCGGTCCCGGTCAGCCCGATGACATCGGTGCCGTTTGCGGCCCCGAGGTGGGCGCCGCCGAACGTACTGGATTGGACCGGGAAGGCAGATAGCGCCGTATCCTGCCATGTCGTGGCACGCGCAGGGAGTGCTGCCGCTCCTAGCGCGACGGCACCCCCGAGCAACACGGGAATCCCTATCCCGAGCGCTCCCCTGAGATTGAAGTGCATGGCTTCACGCCCCTCCGTATTCGTTCTCTCTCCGGGCGTTGCCAGACCATCTGGCAGGGAGCGCTACCGACGATGCCCAGGTCGGCAGCCCTGCCAGCCAGATGGTCTACTTCCGTCATGGTTTCGCACCTCCTTTCCCCCGATATTTAGACCCTCAGCTGCCCTGAAAGTTGCCTTCAGAGCGAAAATGAGCTCTTTTCGTTAAGCGGAATCGGGTCGTTGTGCGTTACCGTCGGCGGCCGCCGGGCAGTCTAGGTGGCGCGCTCAGTGATGAACACGAACTCACGGCCCGGGCGGTCCGGGGCGTCGCGGACGTCCAGCACCCGGTAGCCCTGGGCGGCCAGGCTCGATTCCAGTTCATCGCGGCCGCGGAACCGCAGCGTGGAGTCCGAGGTGATCACCGCGCCGTCGGCCAGGAACGTGTAGGTGTAGCGGAACGAGACCAACGGCAGGTTCACCGCGGTAACCTCACGGCGCTGCTCGACCCGGGCCGCGGCCGGGGATGTCGAGGGCGACCGGGCCGGTATCAGCCGCCCATTCCTCCCAGGCCCGGCGTTCGGGACGCCGGGTCTCGAACACCAGGTACCCGCGCGGGCGAAGGGCGGCACCGATGCTCAGCAGGACCCGCGCCCAGTCTGCGTCGGTGAGGAAGACCTGGGCCACATTCCCGGTCATCAGCGCGAGATCGGCAGCGACGGCCGGTATCTGGCCGACCTCGCCGTGGATCCAGGTGACCGCGGTGCTCCCGTCCTTTGACCTGGCTACGTCGAGGGAGGCCGCGGCCGGATCGACCCCCGCGACGGTATAGCCGGCCCCGGCCAGCAGGATGGCCAGGCTTCCCGTCCCGCAGCCGACATCCAGCACGCGGTCGGCCCCCACTTCCCCGGCGATGGCGACGTAGGCGTCCAGATCGTCGCGCGGTCCGTCGAAGGCGTCGTAGACCCAGGCCAGGCGCGAGTGGGCAAAGATCGCATCGGGCACCCCGCGACCATATCCGCCGGTCACGCTGCCCAGCGACAGAATTTCCGGCTATACAGGCGGGTCCGTCAGGCTCCGTCGGCCAGGACGCGGATCACCGCCGGCCCTGACTCCCTGAAGGACGGATGCCCGGGCCGCCAGCTGAGTTCCTCGCCGATCCGGCTAGCGTCCACCCGGAACGAGGTCACGAGCGAGGCGACCAGAGGACGACCGATAAACAACCCGACGAGCCAGGCCGGCCCCGAGCGGACGCGCGGCTTCTTCATCGCGTCGGTTACGACGTCGGTCAGGTCGCGCAGGCTGATGGGGTCAGCGTCGGCGACCGCGTAGTACGCGCCAGGCGACGCGCCGGTCAGGGCCGCGGCGTAGGCACGGCCCAGGTCGTCGACGTGCACGCAGCTCCACCAGTTCGAGCCGTTCCCGATGCAGCGGAGCCGGCCCTTCCTGGCTTGCTCGACGAACGCCGAGCGGAGCAACCCCCCGGGCCCGTAGACGAAACCCGGATTCAGCCGCACGACGTCCAATCCCTGTTCGGCGTGCATGCGCTGGAGGAGCCGAGCCTCCCGGGCATGGCCTTCGCCCATCGGCGACGGGGACAGCGGGGTCTCCTCGGTGATCCACTCGTCGCCGTGGTCGCCCCAGTCGAAACAGCCGCCGGTGTACAGCAGACGCCGGCCCTGGGCCAGGCACGCATCGGCGAGCGCGGTCGTCATCGTGTGCTCGGCGGCGAAGACCTCACGGGCCCGGGCCCGCGTTACCCGTCCCGCGGTGGACAGCTGGGCCGCCTGCACGACCGAGTCCACCTGTCCGACGACCGGGACGTAGGTGGCGGGCTCGCGCATGTCACCGGCGTGCAGGATGACCCCATCGCGTCGCAGCGCCGCCGCCGCGCCCGGGTCGCGTACCAGCCCGTGCACCTGGTGGCCGTCCGCCAGCAGGGCTCGGACGACGGCGCCGCCCACGAAGCCGGTGGCGCCGGTTACCAGAACTCGCATGACTACCCTCGACGACGGGAGGATGAAACCAAGAGTCTCGCTACTAGCAGAGAGGCATGCCGACTCTCGGATATTATCCTGACTCTGATTATCAGTCCACTGACTATCAAGGAAATCTCGCAGATGGCTGAGCCGCGCCCGGCATCCGAGGGATCCGAGTCCGGACGGGAGGCTTTGCCGCCGTCCATGCGGGACCGGGTCCCGTTCCTGCTCTATCGAGCGGCTGAGCAATCGCATTCGCTGGCCAACGACATGCTCGCCCAGATAGAGCTCAACGCCCGCCAGGTCGGGATCTTGACCCTGGTGATCGAACGGGAACCGATGACCCAGAAGGCGCTGGGAGACATGCTGCGAATCGACCGGACCACGATGGTGGCCCTCATCGACGACCTGGAGCGCAAGGGCCTCGTCATCCGGCAGCGCCATCCCCGGGACCGGCGCGCATTCCTGGTCTCGCCGACCGAGTCGGGTCGGACGGCCAAGGTCGAGGCGATCAGGATCCTCGATGAGCAGCAGCGCTGCTTCCTGGCCCCGCTGGCGGCCGCCGAGCGGCAACAGCTCGGGGCGCTGCTCAAGCGGCTGCAGCGACCGCCCTCGCGGCCCGGAACGCCGGAGCAGCAGATCGAGGACTGAAGGGTCGCTATCCGACCTGGGCGGTCCGGCCGGCCCAGTAGGGCGCCCGGAGCTGGCGCTTGAGGAGCTTGCCCGATCCGGTGCGCGGCAGTTCGCTGGTGAAGTCCACCGACCGCGGCACCTTGTAACCGGCCAGGTGCTCGCGCGCGAACGCCGTGATCTGCTCGCTGGTCAGCGACGAGCCCGGCGACCGGACCACCGTCGCGTGCACGACCTCGCCCCACTCTTCCGAGGGGATCCCGAACACAGCGACGTCGTAGATCCCGGGATGCTGCTCCAGCGCCGCCTCGATCTCGGCGGGGTAGATGTTCATGCCGCCGGAGATGATCATGTCGGTCTTGCGGTCGCAGATGTAGAGGTAGCCCTCGTCGTCCCGGTACGCAATGTCGCCGACCGTATGGAAGTCACCGCGGCGGTTCGACCGATAGCTGGCCTCGTTCTTGTGGTAGGCGTCGAACACCACCTTGGACCGGATGAAAACCTCACCGGGATGGTCCGGCCCGGTGCCGGTGACCTCGTGGCCGTCGGCGCCGACCAGCATGATCTCGATGCCGGGAGCCGGCTTACCGCAGGAACCCGGCTTGCGCATCTGGTCCTCGGGCATCAGCACGGTGTCCACGCCGAGCTCGGTCGACCCGTAGACCTCGAACAGCGACTCGGGCGGGAAATCCGCCACGTACTGCTGCTTGAGCGCGAAGCTCCACGGCGCCGCGTTGGCGATCATGACGCGCATGGAGGAGCGGTCGTAGCGGTCCTTGACCTCCGCGGGCAGCGCGCAGATCATCCGGATCGGCGCGGGCGCGGAGAACGTCGAGCTCACCTGGTACTTGTCCAGCAGCCGCAGCCAGTCCTCGGCGTCGAACCTGCGCTGCACGACGATCGTCTGGCCGAACAGCAGGCCCGCACCCATGAACGCGCTGGGCCCGCTGTGGTACAGCGGGCCGGAGGTGATGTAGATGTCGTCGGGCTGGTAGCCGAACAGCATCAGCAGGGCGCCCATGACGTCCGGATCAGGGGGGCCGGACCGGACCGCGCCCTTCGGCTTGCCGGTGGTGCCGGAGGTGTAGATCATCGTGCCGCCCGCGCCGGCCGCCTCCCCGACGTCGGGCGCATCGGCCGGCGCGGCGGCGATGTCGGCGTCGGTCAGCATCCAGGCCGGGCCCGGGCGGTTCACATCTCCGGCGACCACGATGATGTGCCGCACCGTCTCCAGCTGATCGCGCAGCATGGCGAACATCGGCGCGTACTCGTAGTCCACGTAAGCGACCTCGGCGTCGCTGTGGTTGATGACGTAGAGCGCCTCCTCCGGCGTCAGCCGGTAGTTCAGCGGCACGGCGACCGCACCGATCTTCCTGGTGGCGTTCATGACGGCCACGACCTCGGGCGAGTTCGGCCCGCACCACAGGACCCTGCGGCCCGGCCCGGCCCCCAGGGACAGCAGCAGGTTCGCCACCCGGTTCGACTGGGCCTCGAGCTCGGCGTAGTTCCACATGACGACGGTCCCGTCCGGCCGGTCGTCGATGACACCCGGCTTGTCCGGCTGGCTCTGCGCGTAGATCGAAAGAATGTCGTCCGGCATCGCACCTGTCCTTAGGAACGCAGTCAGCGGGCCCTGGCGGCTGACCGCACCCGCCGCCTATGGTCAATGTACGGAAACGCTACCGATCGGTAAATCCGGGAACCGGCGGGCCCGCTGCGGGCAATGACGGGTGGCCTGACACCACCCGAAGGGTCGCGGGTGACACCACAGAGCCGGGCACACGGTGAGCGGATCGCTTCCACCCGGTCACTCAAAACCGGATGTGTCGCCTGCGCCGCGGCGCACGATCTCGGGCTCTTCCTGGGAGAAGTCGATCACCGTTGTCGGTTCGGTGCCGCAGTCGCCCGAGTCGAGCACCGCGTCCACGGCATGCTCGAGCTGCTCGGCGATCTGCCACCCGTAGGTCATGGGCTCGTCCTGGCCGGGCAGCAGCAGGGTGCTCGAGACGAGCGGCTCGCCGAGTTCGGCGAGCAGCGCCTGCGCCACCACATGGCGGGGGATCCGCACCCCGACGGTCTTCTTTCCCGGGTGCTGCAACCGGCGCGGCACCTCCTTGGTCGCAGGCAGGATGAACGTATAGCTGCCGGGAGTCGCTGCCTTGATGGCCCGGAACACCGGGTTGGCGACGTACGCAAACTGACCTAGCTGGGCGAAGTCCCGGCATACCAGCGTGAGGTGGTGCCGGTCATCGAGGCCCCGGACCGCCCTGATCCTCGTCATGCCGTCCCTGTTGCCAAGCTGGCACCCCAGTGCGTAGCAGGAGTCCGTCGGGTAGGCGATCACGCCGCCCGCGCGCACGATGTCGGCGACCTGGATAATCGCGCGCCGCTGCGGGTTAGCCGGATGGATGTCGAAGTACCGCGCCACGCGACGAGCGTAGGGTCATCGCGCCGCGACCGCGACACGTGGCTCTCCTGTGCAGTCACCTACCATGACCGCGTGACGACGAGTTCTGTCCGGCCGGTTGTCCTTCGGAACGGCGTCGGCATCGAGGATCCCCTGAGCGCCGTGCTCGACTTCCTGCAGGCCTACGGGCGCCTGGGCATCAGCGACCCGGTACAGCCTGCGTCATTCGGCGAGCCGGATCTCAGGCAGGCGAACCGGGGCGGCGCCAGGATCTCAGCGGCCGAGATCGCGGCGATCCTCGAGCGGCGCGGGGCGATCGAGGGAGCCCTGCGGGCGATCGCTCCAGATGCTTCGCTGGCCGGAGCGGCGGACTCAGTGCCGTGGCCGGTGCTGAGGCAGCTGTTCGACGCGTTCGCGGACATCCGGGGAGTCGGCTTCGCGAAGATGACGAAGGCGCTGCACCCGAAGCGCCCGGCGCTGATCCCGATGCTCGACAGCATCGTCCAGAAGTACCTGCAGGACGACGACCTCGGAGCTCACGCTCTGTTCGGCGAGCGCGCGCTCGGGCTCGTGCACGGCTACAAACGCGACCTGGACCGCAACCGGGCGGCGGTACGAGGGGTCCGGGAGGAGCTCGCGAGGCGCGGCTACGGGATCACCGAGGTGCGGATCCTCGACCTGCTGATCATGTCACGGTCGAGGATCTGATCGCGGCCTGGAGTCGCGGGCTGGTGCGGCCGGCCGGGTTCAGGTGTCGCCGGCGGTCAGCTGGCCGTGCAGGGTGGCCAGGTCGGAGCAGATCCATTCCTCGGCGAACAGGCCGTCGGCGATCCGGTAGAACTCGTGGCTGACGTACTCGATGGTGCGGCCGGTGGCGGGCGTACCCAGGAACTCCCCCTGGTGAGTGCCGCGGAAGGTCAGCCGGAGGGCCACCTGGTCGCCCTCGGCGAGGACGTCATCGATGTCCGCGTGCAGGTCGGGAAAGCCGCGCTTGATGACCTCGACCCCTTGCCGCCACACGTCCGGGCCCTGCCTCGGGGGCAGCCCGGCCATGTTCATCACGAAGTCGGGGCTGAGCAGGGCGGCGCAGGCGTCGATGTCGCCCTCGTTGAACGCGTCGAGGCTGGTACGCACGAGCGCGACGTTGGCGGCGGTGGTGGATTGCTGGGTGGTCATCGTTCCCCTCGGATGTGTGCGGCGACATCGGCAAACAGTGTACCAGTTTCATTGTGTAGTAGTGTAACTATATGCGAGACGACCGCTGGGAAGCCGCGCTGGACCGGGTTCTCCTGCTGACTATGCTGCTCAGCCGGGACGCGACCACCAGCCTGGCCCGGATGGGGCTGACCGAGGCCCGCGCGCACCTGCTGTGGGAACTGCGAGCGCTGGGCCCGTGCACGCAGCAGGCGCTGGCATCAGCGCTGCACGTCACCCCGCGCGCCATCACCGCGCTGGTCGACGGCTTGGCAGAGACGGGTTTCGTGACCCGCGAGCCGTGCCCCGCGGACCGGCGCGCCATCCTGGTCACCTTCACCGAGCGGGGACGCACCACCGCCCAGGCCCTGGCCGACGGGCATCGCGAACTCGCCCGGCACCTGTTCGCCGACATGCCGGCCGAGGAGTTCGACGGCTTCGGCACCGGCCTGAGCCACGTGGTAGACCGCCTGCGTATCCTGCTCGCCGAGCCCGCGCAAGCCGCGAGCTAGGCGGACCTCACCGCAGCCCCCGGACCGCCGTGTGCTCCCCGCCGTCGCCGCGCATGGCGGCCCACGCATTGACCTTGGCGGCGAAGGCAGCGGGGGCCGGCGCGCGGCCGGGCGGCCGGGCGGCCGGGCCGCCGGGCGGGTTGCCGGGCCGGCGGCCTGGGTGCCGGTGGTGCTCCTGGTGCGCAGGAAGCGCAGCGGGATCTGCGGGGCGCCTCTACCGCGGAGCCCAAGGTAGTGAAACCCCAGGTTCACTACGTTAGAGCGTGGTGAAACCCGGGTTTCATCCCATTCGCCACTCGCGCGGGGCGGAGCCCGCTACTCCGGCTCACCGCATACCCCGGTCTCGCTAAGCCGAAGTTGCTGTAACTCCCTGTAACAGTGCTTCTGAGCTGCGAAAACTCCGTTGAGATGGCGGTCTTTCTATGCCAGTAGTCAGAAAGACCTTCGATCCACAGCGCTGTGACCAGGGCAGATACGCTCCATCATAGGAAGTCACGTAACTCCGGGCTAAGGCGGCCAGGTCGGTCTTGCGGGGGCGGCCGGGGGGACGCTTGCGCGGGATGATCGCGCCGTTCATCAGCAATTCGCCGCCCCAGATACCCCAGGGCTCTCGCCGCCCGAGCGCACCGGCCAAGCAGGCGATCCTGGCCCGGCATCCCCGGCACAGGGCCTTCGCCTGCTCAACATCCTGCGGAGACTCAGCGAAGAACAGCTCCGGGTCGCGGAGGCAGGGAAGATCCTGCCCCACCGGGAGCGCGGTGACCGGGCAGTCAAGGAACATCATCGTGGCCTCCGTAATCACGATGTCGTGGTACATGGACAGCTGCCGCGGCCGCTCGCAGGTGCTTGCAGGCGGCCAGAGCCGATAGGAACTCGGCGGGCCAGCGTCCCGATCAGGCTCAGCGACTGCCGCTGGTCCCCAGCCAGCGCGCAAGCAGCCGCCGAGAGGCGCGGTTCGGATTCGCCTTCCTCATGTAGGTATGGCCCAGTGCCACAGGCGTTCCGTCTCGCTGATCATGGTCTTCTCCCTCGTTCGCGGCCACCGCAGTGCGGCAACCAAAAAGACCGACTGTCGGTCTAGTTTATCGAGAGCGGCAGCCGGTCTGTCAACCGGATTCGGGAGCGAGCGGCGAAGGGGCTCGTAGTACCGGGCGGATGATTTCCAGCGGATGCCGGGCACGCCGCCCAGTCCCGTGCGCTATCTGCTGCCGGCAGGACACGCCCGTCGCCGCGATGATCGTCTCCTCTGCCTCGGCCCGGATGGCGGGGAAGAGCCGGAGTTCGCCGATACGCATGGATAGCTCGTAGTGCTCGGCCTCGAAGCCGAAGGAGCCGGCCATGCCGCAGCACCCGGCGTCAACCTCCACCACGTCAGCGCCCGGGATGCTGCGGAGCAGGGCCATCGTCGCGGCCGTGCCGGCGAGCGCCTTCTGGTGGCAGTGGCCGTGGAACAGGATGCGGCGCCCGCTGAGATCGTTCTCCCGCGGCGCGATGAGCCTGCCGGAGGCGATGGCCTGCACGAGCAGTTCCTCCGGGAGGCGCGTCGCGGCCGCCACCGCCTGGGCTCTCGGGTCGTCCCCGAGCAGAGCGGGGTATTCGTCGCGCAGCGTGAGCAGGCATGACGGTTCGACCCCGACGATCGGCACGCCGTGGGCGGCCGTCTCACCCAGGCGTTCGGCCAGGCCCGCCGCCATCCGCCGGGCCTGGCCAACCAGCCCCTTGGACAGGCTGGCCCGGCCGCAGCAGCCCGCGTCCGCCAAGCGGACCCGCCACCCGGCGAGTTCCAGGAGTTCGATGGCGGCGCTCGGGACCGAGGGCTCGGTGAAGGTGGTGAATGAGTCGGCAAGGAAGATCAGCTCGCCCTGGGACGACGCCGTGCCCGGGTCGGTCCGCTGCCGGTACCAGCCGCGCAGGCCGGGCCGGCTGAACCCGGGCAACGGCCGCGCGGCGCTGACACCCAGCCAGCGCTCGGCCATCAGGCGAGCGGGCCGCCATCGGCCGACGAGGTTGGACAACGGAAACGCGGCGGAGCCCAGGCGGTTCAGCATGCGGACGGATCCGAACATGCGCGAGCGCAGCGGGATGCCGTGCTGATCGTGGTAGGCGGCCAGCGTCTCGGTTTTCAGCGCGGCCATATCGACGCCGAGCGGGCACTCGCTCTTGCACGCCTTGCACTCCAGGCACAGGTCGAGGATGCCGTGCAGCCGCTCGCTGCCGAGGGCCGCGGTCGGGTCCGGCTGGGAGAGCGCGTACAGCAGGGCGTTCGCACGGCCCCTGGTCGAGTGTTCTTCGTCCCGGGTCGCCATGTACGACGGGCACATGACGCCGGTCGACGCCTTGCGGCAGAGCCCAATGTTCATGCAGCGGTCAGCGGCGCCGCGCATCCCGCCGGGTGCGTCGAACCGCAGCCGGGTGGCGAGCACCGGCCGGGCCGGCTGCGCAGCGTCGCGCAGGTGGTCGGTCATCGGGGGCGAGTTCACGATCTTCCCCGGGTTCATCCGGTCGTGCGGGTCGAAGAGCCGCTTGGTCTCCTGCATGGCCGCATACAGCTGGTCGCCGAAGACACGGCGGTTGAATTCGCTGCGGGCGAGCCCGTCGCCGTGCTCGCTCGAGTTGACCCCGCCGTACTCCAGGACCAGGTCGCGGACCTCCTCGGCGACCGCGCGCATCAGTTCGGGCTGCCCGGGCTGGCTGAGATCGACAAACGGGCGGATGTGCAGGCACCCGACCGAGGCGTGACCGTAAAAGCCGGCCGTCAGGCCACGGGAGTCCAGGATCTGCCGGAAACGAGCGGTGTAGGACGCCAGCTTGGCCGGATCCACGGCGGTGTCCTCGACGAAGGCCAGCGGCCTGCGGGCCCCGGTGCCGGCCGCCATGAGCAGGCCCAGGCCTGCCTCGCGGACCTTCAGCAGCGCGGCCTGCTCCGACGCCTCGACCGCGCGGAGGGTGTGGTAGCCGTGGCCGTGGGCCTGCCAGCGTTCGTCCAGGCGGTCGAGTCCGGCGATCGCCTCGGCCCGGGTGTCGCCGAAGAACGTCACGAACAGCAGGGCGTCCGGATCGCCGTGCAGGATCGATCCGAGCGACCGGTATTCGATCTTCTGGCGGGACAGCTCGATGATGGTCCGGTCGAGCAGCTCGACGGCCGCGGGCTGGCCGTGCAGCGCGTCCTGGGTGGCCTCGATGGCGGCCGGCACGGACGTGAAGTGGCCCACCGCGATGACCCGGTGCCGCGGCGCGGGCACGAGCTGGACCGTCGCTTCCACGACGGTGACCAGGGTGCCCTCCGATCCCACGACGAACTTGGCCAGGTCGAGCCCGGCGGATCGCGGATCGGGTGCCAGCCGGTCCAGCCGGTAGCCGCCGGACTGCCGCCAGAACCGCGGGAAACCGGTGGCGATGGCCGCCCGGTGGCGTTCGGCGAGGCGGGGCAGATCCCGGCAGATCGTGCCGTCGAGCGTGGGCGCGGCGGCGCGGCGGTCCAGTTCGGCGGCGGTGAGCGGGCCGAACGTCGACCGGCTGGCGTCGGACAGCACGACGTCGAGGGCGAGCACGTGGTCGATCGTCATGCCGTAGCGCACCGACTGGCTGCCCGCCGAGTTGTTGCCGATCATCCCGCCGAGCGTGGCCCGGTTCCTGGTGGAGGTGTCCGGGCCGAATACCAGCCCGTGCCGGGCGGCCGCCAGGTTCAGCTGTTCTTGCACCACTCCCGGCTGGACACGCGCCACGTTCCGTTCGGTATCAA
>Ga0306920_100014008_pt1 | contig 10936 bp, 5 predicted proteins | sample flu12Cox44000170_FD_204666 | JGI IMG/M metagenome (GOLD analysis project Ga0306920, IMG submission 204666) | Lab enrichment of tropical soil microbial communities from Luquillo Experimental Forest, Puerto Rico - flux4day.12C.oxic.44.000.170 (v2)... | ecosystem: Environmental > Terrestrial >...
CCGTCTGGCTGCTGACCCCTTACAAGGTGCTTCGCAATACGCGGTAGTAACGCAACAAGCAAAAGGTCAGCGGAGTTATCGTCAAGATTAAATCTAGTTTCGCCGCGTTCACAGAGGGTGCTCGACAACTCTTTCAGTTGCTTGAGAGCAGCCGGTCCGGCCGCCTCAGGTGATTCAATGGCCTTCCGAAGGCTCTCTGGCGTGATCAGCCGCAGGGGCCGTAGTTGTTCAAAAAGTTGCCCCGCGTGCCGCCCGAAGTCTGTTCCCGGAAACCACCGTCTAACCCGCGCCACGAAATCATATACATCTGCAAAGGAATCTGTTTGCTCCGTCTGACGCTGATCTGTCGCCGCGAGGAGCTGGCTTATGGTGCCATCTCCAGACCGACTGAGATGCCCCAGGGAAACCAGCAATTCTTTTTCAAGTGTCGACAATTCACCGCTCAAAGGCTTGTAGCCAAGGTCGTGCTCAATTTCGTTCCATACATGCGCCATCATGCTGCACACCTGAACTTCACACGGGACACCACTGACGTTGACGTAGGTTCCAACAAGTTCAGTGGCTGGCAGGAACACTTCGCAGTGTGTCGCCCGATAAAAATGAGATGGATTCTCGGCGTGCCTGTCCTTCACCTCCAAAGTCGCATTTTCCCCGTCATGACCCGCGAAGCGCTTGCATACCTCTTCCGCAATCTGCTTCTCGTGCTTCTGCTCGTACGTGGCGATGCGCACGGCAGCCAAATCTCGTATTTGATCGAACACCGAATCGATATCCGGAAATTCCTTCTTGCCGCTGACGGCGAACCGCCGAAGCTTTCCTTCAAGGCTTTTTGGACTTTTCGCACGTGAGGTTACCTGGGCACGGATCGCATTACCTTCTACGATCTCCAGTCGGCATATCTCTGCGACTCGAACGCATAATTTTAGATATCGGTCGTACTCTCGGTAATAGCGAGTAACCGCCCCCTGAATGACCGAGTCGGATATGCTCATGACATCGGCCCTCCCTCTGCGTCTCGTCGGCGACGTCGAGAAGTGGGTGCACTGTCCGGAGATTCGAGAAGGATTTTCAGTGCGGATTTCACAGCCGGCGAGGATCGCTCCCGAATGAGTTCATCGACCGTACGGCTCGGAGTCGACTTGGTTTTCCACTTGCCATCGGGGTCCTCGGCCCAAAACACGTCTTCGAGTCCGTGCGCAATGGCGAGGCTACGGTCCGTCGCGCACTTGGGGATGACGCGCTCGGGCCACAGGTGCAGTGCCAAGTGCGCCCAGTCGTATTCGCCACGACAGAGCCGATCCCACGTAGTTTTCAATTCCCTTTGCCAAGCTGTCTGATGCGGCACAAGCCGCCATAGCGGGGCAAAGGTAACTACTACACCGTCGTCAATCGTTGGCTGCCACAAAGGAGCTACACGCCTTACCTCATCGAGGAACGTGCGAAGTTCCTCAACAAATATGTCTTGTCTTGAAAGCTGTTTTCGGTCGGCGCTGCTGGAATTGCCGCCGTGATCTCTGCGCATGGATTCTAGCGTTCGTTCTTCGTGTGCAAGCTTGCGCGTGACGAAATCGTTTTGAAGGTTGTAGAGCGTATCCTTAGTTGCGGCATGAACGTAAATCCAAGCCGAGTAGCTCGCGGATTTTGTCGCAAGCTGCCAGTACACTGGTGCGGCACGTCGGTAGTCTGAGTATTCCGAAAGGTGCCGATTGAAGAACGAGGATGCGATGAACTCTCGAAGCGTGATGTGCTTGTCGCCCGACAATGCGCGGACAATCTCCTCCGGAGCGTCGGGTGTGAACTGCTCTATGATCGCTTCCTCAATATGACTTACGACATCGGCCTCATGTCCCGGATCAGCAACGAGTATTGCACGGGCATCAGGCTGTCGTGTTCGTACATCGACTTGGGGAGGTGCAAAAATATCTGTGGGAACGACCTTGCTAGTTTCTGTGAAGAATCCTTCAGGGCGGATGCGGCCCGTTGCCAATGCCATTGCCGAAGACAATACACGCCAAGCTGTGTTCTCAATCCACTTCGAAGATGCCGGAGCGTTCTTGAGCGCCTCTAGCAAAGACTCCGGATGAGTCTGCCAAAGGTGTGAAACGAGCTCGATGGATCGGTCACCCCAATAGCCTTTCTTATAAATCGTGGAATGCACATTTCCGGTGGAGGTCGATTCAGCAATGAGCTGATCAGTCGGCAGATCCATTAGTTCTTGGAGCCTAGCGACATCCACCACAGGTCGGCGCGGATACACAAGAACACTGCTGCCGGCAACCTCCTCGATTGCCTCTTTATCCGATTTCTCAGAGGCCCCGGCTGCGGCTTGACCCAGCAGTTCGAGGGTCTCCGCTGCTTCGTATATGCGGGCCTGCAAATGGCACCACCGCGCTAGGCGAGCCGCTGCCAATGCCGCTAGAGACGGAAAGTGGCTCCAGGTTAAAGGCTCATGCCAGAATTGGCTCGTCTCCTCACTTGCGGATAATTCACGTGCCGCCTCGATCGCCGAGCGCGCACACCGATCGATGTCGGCCCAGTCGGGTTCAGAAAGGTCGGGCCAAGGAAGGCGCTGGATCATGGAGGGGAGGTAATCCCGCGCAGCGCTGCCGGAAGTTGTGCCATCCCGGAGACCAATCCCGGTTTCGATCAGAAATCGGTAAGGGCTTGTGTAGCTTAGGCCAATTAGACCGATCGCAACTCGGATACTCGCCTCTTCACTAGCGGCGCCAACAAATGGACCCTTTTTGTCAAATATGCTTGCGCGGGGCAGGACTCTCAGGCTCAGGGAACTTGCCGTGCGCCCGCTATATGTGGCCCCCGGAATGCCATAAAGATTCGTGCTCTGAATTACGCGGGACCACTGGCCATGAAGAGCGTCGACATAGGCTTTCACCTCGCGACCGTCGTCTTGCCACCTCACTCGTAAAGGGACTTCTGCCCAAAATGGCTGATATTCACCCCCTTTGGTAAGAGGCATCCAGCCTACAGGATCGGGTGGCAGTTCTGCCGCCAGTCGAAGGAATCGGAAATTGTCGCATGTAGCCAATCCCTGACGTGCGATACCGCCAACTGCTTCGGCGGAACGAAGTCGCGCCACCGTTTCGATTAGTGAGGTCGGCGCCCAGTAAGCAAAGGGCGCGCCGAACAATGCCTTGAAATCAGCGATCCTTCGCAGACATGAGGCGTCTCCTGCCTGCACCGCCTGGATAGATGCAGCAAGATGTTGGTCCTTGGCTGATGCGTTGAGTGCTCCGACAAAAACAGTTGTCTCGCACGGTTCGCCGTCGACAGTGAACGCCGCGGTCTCCACCAGTGCATCAAGTACGCCGTGCCCGAGGTCCACAAGGGCGGTAACCCCGCCCAGTCGCTCAGTGCGCCATTCGTCCAAGCTCGCCGCAAAAAGTAGAGTGCGATTCGCTATGACACCTAGTTTCCCGCCTGCTAGGAGTTTCCCGACAAATCGAGTAATGAAGCAGCCACCTAGATCGATACGCTCTCTCCCGAACATCTCGAATAACATTGGCTTTGCAGCGGGTGTGCAGTCTCCGAATGGCGGATTCATCAGAACCACATCGAACTTTAGCTCTGCCATCTCTAACAGTCCCATGCCGGCCAGCGAATCTTCCGCGAAGAGCCGCAAAGTTGTGCGTTGTTGAGTTGCGGCTTCCTGCGTGAATAGCTCCAGAGCCGACCGAATGCGCTCATCTGTCGGAGCGAACAGATTCCCGATTCGACCTGACGGTGCATTGCTTCGCATTGCCTCCTCAAGAGGTAGGAGTAGGCCAAGGTCCGCTGCTAGCTTCATGGTCTCGATAAGTCTCTCGAAATGTTCCGACAGGGAGGGATCGCCAAGCCGGGCAACAAAAGCGCTGAGAAGATCCTTTTCTCCCGGCATTGGCTCGGCAACGACAATGTTGGCACGGCGTATTGTTTGCCGATCAGCCCGCTCGATGCCGAAGTCTCGGAACGCCCGCTGAGCGCGCATCCAGAGGGCAAGCTGCGCAATCTGCGCGCATCTTGCGTCGATGTCGCTGCCATAGAGATTGTGTCGAAGAATTAGGGTTGGGATTGCACAGCACAGAGCAGTTTCGGTGGGGTATTCGTCGCGCAAGCGCTTACCTGTTGCTTGCGATGGTGGATCTGAGACATGGGCGTCTCGCCATGCCTCTTGGTAAATCGTAATGAGCAGGTCAAATGCATAAAGGAGGAAGTGGCCGGAACCGCAGGCTGGATCAAGGACGCGCAAGTCCCGTGGGTCCTTTTTGTCTCGTCGCTTATACGTCTCATTCGGTCGCCGCACCATATACCCACACTGCTCTGCTAGCCGCGTCCTGCCTGCGCGCATCTCATACCAGATCCGGCCGAGCGTGTTGTCCGTCAGGAATTCGACTACGTATCTCGGAGTGAAAAACTGATTGCGAATAGCGAGCTCACGGCGATTGCGCGGCGCCGGCGAAGCTTCGCGCATTGCCCGTCTCTCGTCGCCCAGATTAAAGAATTGATAGAACCACCCAATCGTTTCGTCTTCACCCCAAACCGTTGAGAGATCTTGCGCATTTAGGAGCGTAAGTAGCGCTTCGAACGTCTGCCGCTTCGGCCAAAGGGCTGATGCTGCGTCGCGGCGATCGAATAAAACCTTAATTTCAGTTGAGAACTCGTCGAATAGGCTTTCTATATAGAGGCGGTAACCGGCAGCATCGGGTAGCAGCGCAATCCCGGGTGCCATACCGCAGAATTCACGATAGCCGGCCGACTGTTCGCCCTTCGTGATGCACTCCTGTACCAGTTGACGCGCCTCAAGCATCTTGAGAGCGACGAAGCGGTTTAGCGTAGTGAAGGCTGCGTCACGCACATAATCCGTGACTGCTTCGAGGGCAGTCATCCCGGCGGCTCGCTTGTGCTCGATTGCAGCTACGATTTTGTCGCGTTGTGACTGTTGCTGTGCGGACAGGTGCGCCCCGGCTTTTGAATCGATAACACCACTCCGCAACACGTCGAACGTGCCTTCGAGTTGGGAAGAGAAGTCCTCATCTAGCAGCTTCCGACCCTGCTGGGTTGCCCGTTCGACGGCGTTGCGAGTTGCTTTATCCATTGTTCGCGCCCATCATTCCACGATCACTTTCTTGCCGGCGCCGATCAGCCGCGAACACTCCTCTCGAATGCCGTCGAGAGCGGCATCGAGCTGTTCCTCTGTCTCGATTCCTCCAGAAAAGTAGCTACCTAGCCGTACTGTTGCGATACGCTCACCGTCAATGATCCGGTGAAGCTCCGCGATCGCGTCGCGAAGACGTCCATCACATGCATCGATCTCTGAGCGAAGCTGAGGGATCGGGACGGGGTCCGTATCTCGCGTCTTCCCGCGCTCGAAAGGTGCTGCGAGCTTCTGCTGCTGGTCCTTATCGATATCCTCCCAGCCGGGTGTGCGCGCCAGCCGGCCAAAAGCTTTGATGTATGCGGCAATTCGAGCTTCCAGAGCTGCGTTGTAGCGGGATTTGTACTCCGCCTCGATAGCAGACGTATGTTGCTCAATCGTGGGCAGCTCACGATAGAAGGTTTCGCGTGCGAGAAGATCTTGGAGGGTTGTGGCTTTAGATCGAAGCTCCTCGGTTACGTCAGACTCTTCGCGCAGGAAGGGCCACTCCGTCCTGAGCGCCTCACGCGCTCGATCAAGATCGCGCAACCGCGGCTCCGAAAGAGCTTGTTCGAGCTCCACAGCACGCTTGATGGCGTCCTTAATAGACCGATGCGAAGCGTTAAACGTTGCGATTGCATTGTCCTCGGAATCTCGAAGAATGGCCTTCATCTGGCCGATGGCTCCCTCGAGAACGACGGCACCGGGAAATCGGTGTGCGATCAGCTGACCGTGCGCGGACGAAACGGCATCCTCATGACGCGCGATCTCCTTGCGAAGCTCGGATACAATCGCTCCGGCATTGAGCTCGCGGACTTCGCTTCCAAAAGTGTCCCTGAAGGCCTCGGAAGCCTTCACAAGCTCTTCGAATTCGATGCCTTTCTTTGGGCGGAATGAAGCTTGCCGGAAGAAGTTGTTGTTCGAAAACGTATCGCGCGCTTCGATACCTGTCGCGGAGTCGATTGTCTGACCCTTGCTGGTCGCTTGAATCTTTCCCGCCCGCAGCAGTGAAAGAACGAGCAAGCGAACAGTTTCAAAGTCCCAACCAAACGGTTCCTTCGCGAGCTCGTCGGAGAGAAAACGTCCGCTGGCGGTATCGCCGTAATTAGCTCGTTCTTCGATCCGAGAAAATACCTCCGCCAGAGAGCCACTTTCGATCCGGAAGACCGTCTTACCCTTTTCGTCGCGTAAGAGCCCAAGGCTTCCGAACACCGAGGGTAGCCCTTGAAGATTCTCGGCTGTGAACAGCGCTTCCACGCCTTTCTTGACATCAGTCAGCCGCGCAGCGGCTTCCTTGAAACGGTCAAACACCTCGGGGAGAACGTCACTTAGGATGTCGGAGGCGCTCTTGCCCATGTCGACAGCCCGATCATCGGGACTTCGATCATTGCCACGGAAGCTTACGCTGCCGGCCAACGCGGCGGCCCTCAGCAGGCGGCGGAGTTCATCCTGGTGACGCCGCAGCCGAAGCTTTTCTTCCCCAATAAGAGCCGTTTCGTCCGCCGTCTTTGCCTCGCGTTCCTTTCTTGCAAGCATCTCCTTCGAGCGAAAGAGCTCGACGGTCTCACGGTCGACTGCATCGTTCAAGGCAATGGCCCAAAACACACTCTTGCGTTCCTGCTGACTACGTGCTCGCAATTCAGAGGCCAGTGCCTTGAAGGCTGCGCCGTCCTCGACAAGATGCACGTGGAACATCATGTCGCCGTCGACGACTTCACGACCATGAATGGCGAGGCCCGCTTTGAAAGCCTTGGTGTCTAAGAGGGTGTGCGACGGCTGAGGCTGCCAGAACGAGGCAAGCACTTCCGAATAAAGGCGATGCGCATCCCCTGGCTTTGGGTTAATGCCGTTGCGGATACGCTCCCAGTCGTCCTCTGCCGGTGTCGGAATCCGGTACCCGTCATCACCGCGGCGAACTTTATTGGCAGCCTCGAGTTCGCGCAGCGCATCCTTCACAGCCGCGAGGGTGGACTCTGCGGCAACGCCTGGGTGGAGAGCTGCTGCCGTATTTTCCGCTGTGCGATGAACGCTCTTTACGTATTGCAGCAGGCAAATAACTTTGGCTACCGACTGCGCCAGCGGGTGCTCAAGCTCCTTCGCAATGGCTGAAATCTTCGCACGCACGTCCGAACCAATGTTGCCTTCCACGAGATCGTAGACCTGATCGAGCCGGGCTACTGAACCCAGGGGTTGATCCGCAAGGTTTACGGCCGGATTGATCAACAGTTGCTGTGCAAGCTTGATGATCGTGCGGTTCGCGCCACCAACATGCTTGCTCGCACCGCCCTGCGTACGAAGGCCTGAGACGACCTGGATGATCAGATCGATCTGATAAGGCAGGAGTGGATAGAGATCAATAAAGCTGTCACGGGTAAGCTCGGGCAGCTTGATGTCAGCAGTGAGCCGCGTCTGTTCCGTGAACCGCCCACGGTGCGCGTCAAAGAGTTCCCCCAATGCTTTCTGCGCGACGGCGTTCTTGGAAAGAACGCGTCGGCTGGTAACCTCGGAAATGTCTGAAGGCTCCAGATGGACCTGCAACGGGAAGCGATCCATCAATCTGGCAAGTTCGATCTTTTTGTCATCGAGGCCACTGACAAGCTCGCCAAGCTTTTCTTGCGAAGTAACCACGACCCAGTGCTTACCACGACCTTTCACGCCAAGGCTCTGCACCACGGCCTGCAGGTCGAGCATTTTTTGTACATCGCGCGCGACGAACTGGCCAACTTCGTCGACGACAAACATCAAGGCGTGGCCAGGACGCCTTCGTTTCATCAGAACATTGGCACGCTCCGCGAGCTTGCCCGGAGAGATGTCCGCCTTGTTCTTGACTGCCTTAACCCATGAATCGGCCATCGGGTACGTGGCCGAATCGAGGCTGTGCAGCACACGGCTTGCTTCGCTCAGTGCAAATGCAATTTTGCCTTTCTCGATCGACCATTCTTTGTCGAAGAGGCGACGATACTCTGCCTCGAACCGTTCAAGCTCATCCTTCTCCTCCAGCGCGATTTCCAATTCAGAAAGATCCAGGTCCTTGGCATAGCCGAGACTCTGAAGAAACAACCCATACATAATCTCGGTTAGAGACTGGTTGCCGCTTCGAATGCCCCGGTCAGTTGAAACATCGAAAATGACCGCGTGAGTTGGGATTTTCTCGTTTATCGCTTTCAGGAGTACCTGAAGCTTGTTGTCGCCAGCACGCTCGGCGAAGCGCCCGCCGGCGGAAACTCCTGCTACCGATCGGTTCTCGATCGAAAGGCCGAGCATCTTCGCGAAGCTGGACTTACCAGATCCGAAGAATCCCGAGACCCAGATGGCAATACCCTCGTGTGGTTTATTGGGTGTCTCCCGGTACGCGTCAAAAATATGCACGTAGTGAGACCGAATGGCGTCAGTGACGACATACTCGTTGATCTCGTCACGCAAGATATCGTCATCCGTCTGATCGACTTTGATGACCTCTTCGATCCGACGATGGATGTCATTGGCAAAGAGGCTTTTGATCACGGGCGTTGTCATGGCTCTAGTTCCTGTTAAAAAATCTTTGGGCGATAGTTATGCTCGGCAGCGAGCACTCCCATAAAGCGGAGCCCAGCCGCACCATCGAGATCTCCCGGATAAAACAGTACCGTGGGAACGCTGACCCGTCCTTTTAGTTGTTCGAGCAGAGAGAATGTTCGATACACGGGAAACAATGCGCCGGTGCGCAGAATGAAAACCACATCGCGAAGGGGTTTGGGCACATCGGGCATCCGCGCCGCTACAAGATCAACTAAAGGGGCGTATTCGGAGAGCACGGAATGCACAGTTTCTACTATCGTGTCCGTACCCTGTTCGCGCTCCGCCGCAAACCACTCTAGGAGCGGCCGCTGCGAGCACATCGCTTCGTCAAGGCACTCAGCCAACGATATCCTTCTAACGCTCTTTCCCATTTGAGTAAGGCGGGTCTCAAGTAATGTAACTTGCCTTCTTAAATCGAATTCTTCGTCTGGTTCGTAGTGGAAGAGCGCATAAGGCATGTCGTGATAAGCGCTGATGCGCTCACGCGGATCGGTCAGCGAGAGCACGGGCTCCAGATCATGCTTCAAACGATGTTCAAGATCGCTCATGCTGCCATCCTCTCCGCATACTCACAAGCGCTTGCGCAAGGGAGGGTTAGCTCTACGAGACTACCCGCGACCTGATACTCCAGCTTCCGATATTGATGCAACCTCAATAAATGAGCATGAACCTGATCCTGGCTGATAAGGGCCAACTTCCACAGTTCGCTTGTGGACACTCGCGACGCGGAATTTTCTTCGGAAGAAATAACGTGACAAAAATACAAAATCAATTCGTCGGATAAATGAACAAAAGAGAATGTTTTGGTGGACCCTTCCCCTTCGAGTAGACCAAAATCTCTTGCCATACGCAGTAGATCTCTTGCGGTTCTAATGGCTCCGTATTCGGAAAGAGGCATGCTTTCAGGGCTATTGGACTTCCATACGCTCAACACAAGCTGCACCACATCTTCGGTACGAAGGCTAGACCGTCCACACTGGTACTCGGGATACAGCCATGTTGCCAAAAAGAGTCTGTAGAGCGTTTCATGAATCGCAACATAAAAATGGAGGCAGTACTTCCAATCCGAAATATCGTACCCGTTGCGCGCAAGTACAATGAGCGACCTCGCCGTCTTCAAATCACGAAATCTGCGACGAAGAGTAGAATGAATTTCTTTCTTCCAGGCTTCGCTACGGAAACTGCCATGAAAGGTAAGATCGAAGTTTTTGTCGAAAGATATTTCGTCCTTCCAGTTCTTGAAGAGGCTGTATGTCTCTTCGATGAGGGCGCCTTTGCGAATGAGACGCTGGGAAATAGAGGGGGTAGTCTTTAGCACGCGATTCCTTTTTTCGCGTATGGAACAGCGACCGATCCGGGCTTACCCCGCGCAAAACCTAGCGCAAGCATGGCAATGTCCTGATCGGTGCCCAAGAACGATCCAGGTAGGGGCACTGAGCGCCCTTCAGCCGAGAGGCGCAATCGGGAGAATAATTGTGACTCGTCATCTGTGATCAAACCGAATGATTGGAGCGCTACTTTGAGATCTCCTTCTTGCAGGCTTTCCAATCCCTGAAAAAATAGCGTCCACTCGGCCGCTTGATCGAGCCAGTGTTCCCATTTTGCTTCGAACTCTTCCTCGATAGGCTCAGGGAGTCGCCAAAGCGTCACGCTATCAGGTGGATCGAAGATTTCACCACAGCGATGGCTTGCCACCGAAAAGACGGAGCGCGCTTGCGCGAAATAGTGAGTCCGGGGAAGACCTCGACGGATCGCGGCTGTGCCAAGTCCGCCGAGCTGCCCGCGAGTATTCCACCACTTACCGAGATCCATCTCACCAAATCTGGCAACAACTACGCGAAACTTTAGCAGCCTCTCAAGATTGAGAGTTGCTCGAATCATTTGCCCTCTCCAGGAGACGTGTTGGACATGTTGTACGCCACGCTCCAAGGTGTCGCTTCAGCGCTTCATCGATTCCTACAACCGCATTATTCTGCACGGGGGTTACCTTTCATAGCTTTGTCTGATTTTGCTAATACCCTTGTACGTCGGATGGCGCGAAGATTCAAGAAAGCTGCAGAGTCCCTATTCCAACTCAGTATACTAACGGGCTTCGCCCCAGCCCAACGAGCATGTTGCACGGGCGAACGAAAGACGAATAAAACTTGACTCATTTACACCAACTTTTGCCCCTCAAGATGTCTAGATTGCTCCCACTAGCCTGACTTTCCGGGTTAACTGCAGCAAAATGCTTGTCTGCGTTCTTTC
>Ga0306920_100014009_pt1 | contig 10935 bp, 23 predicted proteins | sample flu12Cox44000170_FD_204666 | JGI IMG/M metagenome (GOLD analysis project Ga0306920, IMG submission 204666) | Lab enrichment of tropical soil microbial communities from Luquillo Experimental Forest, Puerto Rico - flux4day.12C.oxic.44.000.170 (v2)... | ecosystem: Environmental > Terrestrial >...
ATGGGATATACTATGACTGCTGGAGGAGAAGGTGTAGAAATTTCTGCTTCTTCTAGGATTAGAGGAGTTGAAACCAGGCGGATGAATTCACCTGACTCTTGGAAAGAAGCTGCTGCTACCAATATACGTAATGATCCCAAGTTTTATTCTAAGATAGGTACTCATAAAGTAAGAACTCCTACTTTGAAGGTACGGGCTGATGGGTCTTACTATGTTGGACGCAGCTAGTCAGGGACGATATAGGACAATCTATGGGCAGCGGCGGCTAAACACCCTACTACGTGAACTAGACGAAGCTGTGACTGTCCCTAATGCTCATGTGTTCATCGCCACGCGCCGCAACGTGGCCGGACGTGTGCAGTGGTTGTTCCACTATCGTGTATCTATGGATGGCGGTAGCTCAACGTACATTCGTTAGTTGCTTTGATTGTATTTATCTGGGCGATACCAACAACCCAGACTTGAAGAATCGGGCTTATTTCTGCAAGGTGTACAAGAGGACTATGTCTTATGATATGGCTCGTACTCCCAATGATTGCCCGAGTAGGACAAGTGACGAGGTGGATGATACTAATGAAGCGATCTTAGATCGTGTGTTCGGGCTGTGTGTAGACCTGGTCAACGACATACATCGGCCGTTCACGGTGCGGGAATTATTTGACTATGCCGATGAGTACAGGAACAAGAACAGTTTGTGGGAATTGATGGAGAATCTGGTCAAGGAAGGTAGGCTTGAGAAGAGCGTCTCTCGCTTTAGAACGTGGCGCAAGCATATTTTTCCCGTGAATGTCTACTGGCCTATACTTTAGAGAAAGGTAATAGCCCTTGAAATACTACGAATATGACGGCGTAAACGAGTATTATCCAGTAGCTTGTCGAGATCTGATGGCCGAAGGAAAGATCATCAGTCCGCGGGCTAAGGAGACTAGAGAACTGCATCCTACGAGTGTGGTGATCAGCAACCCAAGGCATAGGTTGATCACATCTGTGGGACGAGTATTGAATCTACCGTTTGCACTTGCGGAGGTTGTGCAGATAATCGGTGGACAGAATGATGCGCAGGCGCTCCGGTATTACAATACCAGGATTATCGAGATAGCTGGTGATGGGCCGAGAGATGCTCCCAATTGGCAAGACGGAGTAACTAGGTTCAACGCCGCGTATGGCGAAAGACTTAGGCACTTCGATGGACATGAGCCAATAGACCAGCTCCAGCATGTGATCGAAACCCTGAAGAAGGATCCAGATAGCAGGCAGGCCAGCATAGTTCTGAGTCATCCGTTCTGGGATAACTATACGAATGAAACTCGGGACAGAGCGTGCAACGTATACGGGCACGCCATGATACGGGACGGCAAGCTGGACTGGCTTCAGGTAATGCGGAGCAATGATATTATATGGGGATTGCCGTATAACTTCTGTCAGTGGTTGCACGTTATGGAGTATGTATCGGGTAGGGTAAGAGTTCCGGTGGGCAACTATACTCTGATACAAGATAGCTTGCATGTGTATGAGGATAAGTACGAAGAGTGTAAGGCAATAAGTGAATTCGATATCTACGCTCATCGCAAGAGTCGCCCGTTGCTGGATATGCCGCCGTACAGTGATCAGGAATTTGTAGAGCACGTAGTTAGATGGGAGGAATGGATTCGTACTGGCGGGAGCACCATGCTCGTACGCGGAGCAGATGAGAACGATAATTACTGGTATCAGGTAGTATGCGTGTTCAACAGCTTTGCCAGCTTCAAAGCAGGTAAGGATGAGATGGCATACAAACTCCTTCCAAGTAATTGGGAGTTGCGGCAGACTCTGCTTCGGGACTACGTAAGTTGGCGATGGCACAAGCCAGACTACGCTCCATTCTTGAAGTGTGCTATGGACGAGATGGAGGCGTTCTATCTAGGCCATAAAACAGAGCGTTGGTTAGGAGTACCTGCTTATGCCAGATCGTGAGAATGTATTGGTAGATGCGCTGCTAAACGATGGCCTGAACGTAGATCAGGTACGTGGTGTTATTGCTCACCTGCGGACGTTGGGTTACATCGGAGAAGTACACTACTCTAGACTCAATACTGCACTGAGTCAAAAGAGTCGTATGGTGAGGAATGACGGGAGCGAAACGATTGAACTGGCAAGGGGTACCGCTGCCCCAACCCCCGGAGATTTCAGTCTGTAGAATAACTGGTGGCGACCATGATTGGCTGATCATGGGAGTTTGCCGGGCGTGTATCAGCGTGTTTAGTTCGGTTGATCATAAGTTCTATGAATCTCCATCTGACGCGGAACCCTGGTCCTTGGAAGAGTTCATTAGAAGACATAACTCTATGTAGGGTGCAATTGCACAACGCTAGATTGTAGGAGTGCTATTATACCTGTAGCCTAAATGCAGGCTAGAGAGGTTGGTAGACATGGCCTACAAAATCCAGGGCTTTGTTGACGCAGAGAAAGTGCCGCCGCTGCGGAGGCAGGGTAACGAGGAGACTGCTGAGATTGTCCAGCAGTTGATTGCGGCTTGTGATGAGGGGAACACGCAGTATGCGTTTATCCCGATTAGTGACAAGATTGAGAAGAATCGTCTTGTCAACAGCATCCGCAACCAGTTGAAGCTGCGGGGTTATGATTACGATAGGGTGAGTGGAACGCGGGTACGCCGCCTCAAGAGTGGCACCACAGACCTTATCGAAGGGGTGTATATCCGCGCTCGTAAGCCGGAGGTTGAGAGTCCTCCGCCTCAGAAGCGTGAGACTAGTAACGGAAAGACTACCCCGCGTAGGCGTGCCAGTAATAAGGTTGCGTGACCGTCACAGTGACTGTGACTGTTGTTACTGCCACACGCCACCATCATGGCCGTGAACTAATAGAGGAATGGTTTGGGGACAGGGTCAGATTTCTGGCTCTTTCCCCAAGTCGTCGTGAGGCTATGACCCGGGACTATTTGAACAGGGTTGTGGCTGAGATATATCAGGGCGCTCAGCACTTCATTCCACCCGAGGGACCAGTCTTCTTTCTTCTTACTGGACATCCTTTCCTAAACTCAGTCGCAATGTTCGCCCTCAAGCGCCGGATCACGGATCCTTTTCTAATCATGGTGTTTGATGGAGTAGATAGCTATCACGCTTGGAGTAGTGACTTCGTGACAGAGTATCGCACTTTGGATAGCTACAACACCCTTGGCCGAGGAACCCCCTGAGCCTACACTTTATTGTGCCCAACCAAAGGCCAAGAAAGGAGAGGCTATGTGCCTGGACCAAAACGCGTCTGGGTGGTAGCGGAAGAAGGTCAGGAACTACATGTCAAAGGCGATCTTATGGTGCTGCTGGACGTAGAATCTGGAGCAGCGACGCTTTACCGCACGGTAGAAACATACTTGGAACCAAGCCAGGGTATTATCGACAAGTGGCATATGGCGGAGCGCCCGTACCATGTAGACCCAGGAACTCATATGTTCAGGTTTCTGGAGGAAGTAGAATACAGGGTGATAGAAAGTCAAGACGAGATTCAAGAAATGTTCGATAGTGTGGAACCCTTGCAGTGGACCACTGGGGACTGTTAGCATTCCTGCTGTTGGTGTTCGTGCTGGTTCAGGTGGGGATTGGTCAGTACAAGTATAAGAATGGACTGATCGATAAAAACCATGTGGATCTTACGCACGAGAAGATAGCCAAGAGAGCCGCTTACATCACGGGCAAGGAGCTAGGGAAAACTTTCCATGTGGGTACGAGGAAGAGGAAGCTACGTCGGTAGCATCAAGAATTTGCCTTCATGAGAAACGACCTGGTATAGTGTAGCCATGCCGCCAAAGGCTGTCCAAACCAAGGACCTCAGCTTTCTTCTAGCTACGCCTATGCGGTTCCGTACGTTTATTGTCAGGAGGGAAGCCTATAATCTGTATATAGCGCGGCGTTTATCCCGGCAAGTAATCAAGGGCATAAACGAAAGAGAGGCGCGGGGGCAAGACGCATCACATCTGTGGCCGCGCATAGCCGAGTCAAACGCATATGCGAAAGCGTATGCAGAGGCTCTAGACCGGATTGGCTGGTTGCAAGCAGCCGAACGGATTATCAGGAGTAGATATGGCACAAGCCAAGACAAGACCAGCGCCTAAGAAGGCGGCTAAGCCGCCGACCTGCCCCATGTGTGAGCAGGAGATTCTGGAGGATGAGGACCCGGATGATCCTGGTGTTCAGGGGCCAGATGGCGTCATGTATCATGCGGGTTGCCTGAAGGCAGCCCAGAGGGAGATGGGTAAGACTGTGAAGCCGACCAAGCGCGCACCTGTGGTGGAAGAAGAGGACGAGGAAGAGCTGGAGGAAGAGCTGGAAGAAGAGACTGAGGACGAAGAGCTGGAGGAAGAAGAGGAGGAAGAGGAAGAGCCAGCTCCTCGTCGTCGTGGTGCTCGTCGTATCGTAGCTGAGGAGCCTGACGAGGAAGACGAGGAGGAAAGCGAGGACGAAGAGGAGTCCGACGAGGACGAGGAGACTGAAGAGGACGAGGACGAGGAAGAGGACGAGGACGAGGACGAAGAGGACGAGGAGCCTGCTCCTGCGCCTACTGCCCGCCGAAAGGCTCCTGTTACTCCTGTCAAACCCACGGCCAAGGCTCCTGCTCCCAAGGTTGCAGCCAAGCCAGCCGCGAAGAAGGCTGTCGCGGTTGAGGAGTATGACGAGGAGGATGAGCCAGCTCCCAAGAAGGCGACGGTTGCCAAGGACGGCACGACCAAAGCCCCTGCGAAGCCCAAGGTCGATGTCCGTATTCCAACCACGGTTGGTGATCTCCGGTTTACGGACAATCCTGCGCGTGCGGGTACCAAGCGATGGGCTGTGCTGGAGGCAATGGCACGGGTTCCTCGTGAGGCCGAGTTGCAGGACAGCGGCGCTGGTAGCGTGGCGGCTCTGCACAAGGCGGCAACGCGATTGCTCAGTCTCATTGCCAAGGCTAATCCAGGTCTGGGTCTGGGCGACAAGGACATCGATACCAAGAGCCTGAACATCCCGTGGTTTGCCACCGACAAGGCGAAGAACGACATCTTCAAGAACGGTGCAAGCGCTTGGGGTGTCAAGCACAATGAGGAGCACGACACCTACCGTCTCTTCAAGAAGGCGAAGGCCAAGTAGTCTAGCCTGCTATACTTACAGCGGGATACGCTGGTGAATATGGACGTATCGGTACCCTCCGCCGCGTCAGTAGCCAGCGTATTCCATTGTGGGCTAACGGGTGTAGATGGTCGGGTATTCTGTAGATGGCGAAGGCTAAAAAGCGGGGTTTCTCCCTGCGGAGCTGGCGCGGACTACGGTCTGCCTTCTGGCAACTCACGGCTGGAGATATAGGGTACTCGTGAGTCTCTGTGTTGTATCATCTCCACCCGTTAGCCTGCAAGAAGAGGGTGCTGTGTTTATTCAGCTTTATCCAGTGGATAGAAAGTGGGACGAACATGATTATGCGATCAGCAGGGTAGCATCGTGGTTTGATCAGCGCGGCAATCGGTATCTTATGGTACGAAGTGCTGGCAAGGATCGTTATGACTTCAGAATCATAGTCACTGGTACGGTGCGGGTTGACAAAGCAAACGTCACGTATAAGCAGGTTGTCTTGGCTGCTAGGACTATGGGTATACTTCTGAATCAGGAACAGATCGAGCGCTTGACAAGTAATGGGGTATCCGCTAATTAGTCACATGCTATACTATGGCTGGCACAGGGTCTTCTGTTCTTGCCACAGAAAACGAAAGTGACTCCAGTCCGCCCCTGTGTTCAAGAGGGGAGGAAGTGCTTGCCCCACTTCCTCCCCATAACTTTCTTATACGTGGGTAATGAGTGATGGCGAAGAAACGTGCAATTATTCCAGTAGTTGGTGATCACTGGCATCCGGTTATTGACTCAGGTATTATCTCGGGATGCGGGATTAGAGATGGCAAGCTAACGATCGCATTCCAGAAGAACGGCATTCCAAGCGGGTTGTATCAGTACACGACGGACAGTACAGATCTTTGCTGTAAGATGGCAATGTCTGTCAGCAAGGGTCAGTTCTTTCATAGTCTCGTTAGCGGACTGCCATATGCACGTATTGGCTAACGATGCCGCTGACAGTATACTATTAGCGTGCCTACTTGCACAGGAGGTTTATAGGAATGGCTAAGGCCGCAGTGAAAGAGCCAGTGGCTCCAGTGGTTGAGGAACCGGAAGAGCTGGAGGCCGAGGAAGAGGAAGAAGAAGAGGTAGTGGTTGCTCCCAAGGCGAAGGTCCGCAAGCCGAAGCGCGTGAAGCACCCGTTCATGAGTGAAGAGGCGTTTGAGGAAGCGGTGCGCGTGTACGAGAATGAGTTCGTGCCGCTGTTGGACGAAGAGCAGACTGCGAAGATGCAGGATATCAGTCGCTTCATGAGAGACACCGTCGGCTGGAAGAGTTGGGGTCGGCTGCTTGGGACGGGCAACCCGAAGCGGGACTAAGGGTGAGGGGCTACGGCCCCTCTTCTCTTTTGGAGCAATATGATCACACTAGAACAGATTACAGATTCAAAAGCACTTGAGACATACGTGGACGAGTATAATCGCAAGAACGATTCGATGGTTGATGTCTCCGCAGCAGGCAAGATTGAGGATGGCATGGAAATAGATGTGGACGGGGGCAACGTCCATGGCTATTACGAGATCAAGATTCTACAGGGATAGGAGCGCTTTATGGCGCTCTCCCTTAGTACTCTCAGATAGGGCAGGGTTTGCAAGGTACCGTTAGTGTACGTAGCAGAATTGAGGCAGCTATGACTCTCCAGGGAGAGCTTACGACACGCCAGTTAGGGGAACGGCTGGTAAAGCTAGCCAGGATTAGGGCAGGGTTAGCTCCCGTACTCGGGGCAGCTAGAGCAACAGTACAGCAGATGGAAGAACTGTACCGTGATCAGAATGTGAAAGACCCGATTTACCATGATATGAGGGCTATCGTAGGACCTCTTGAGCGTCTGGCCCAGAGGGTAGATGAGGAGATTGAAAGACAGCTCAAAAGATTGGAACAGCCACAGATCCCTGATCTTGCCCCAGATATAGTTCAGAATGTGGATCTACCGACCCCACGGATCAAGCGTAAGGTACCGGCAGTTTAGATAAACTTCTACTTGCAGGACGACCTTGGGTTTGGTACAATGGTTGCATTCCACGGCAAGGTGGGAAATGAAAGTGCCAAGACCAGATCTAAGGTGGTTAGAAGAGGGAACATATGTCATCATCACAAAGCCCCGTTCATTTGGCGAGACATGTACTGTTCTGGTTTATAGCAAGAGCTATAGCCGTATCTGGCGTTACTGGCTAACGAATCCAGACAACCTGCCAGATCGTGATGGCTGGCTCTTAGTCAAGCGGATCAATGGCTGCAATGTTATCCAGAATCCTATCCCGCCACGTAGGTTGCGGAGAGCAAGCGGCGAGCTAAATGGTCATATGGAGTAGCTAGAGTTTATACTGTTACTGGCGCAGCCGTGGCAAGACGGCGGCTAGGAGCAACAGGAATGGACGATAGCTACAGTCTCGCACTGCTGGTGCAGGATGCCAGCAATCTAAGCGGCGTGGGCCATGACTTTGGCAAGCTCTGCACGATGGTGCGCGAAGAGTATGCTGCTGAGTATGACGGGGCGACCATGCCTACTTTAGCGTTGGCGCAGCATCCTGCGGTATACCTCTATGTAAGCAAGATGGCCGAGATGGTTGGCATCAGCTTAGATTCAGAGGAAATGGACCGTTGGATAGATGCGTACAACATCTGCAAAGAAAGAGCAAAGGTCAAGTGGGGTGTTGTCTCCCATCGCAAGCACTAACGACATAGGCCAGCTAGGGTTCAGTAACTTCGAACCCTGGAAAGTACGGGTGGGTGGGATAAGTTTTCCCACCCTTGAGCACGCTTATCAAGCGGCTAAGACTGAAGACCCGTGGATCAAACGGCAGATCGCTGCTTGTGCTACTCCCGGGCAGGCCAAGCGGATGGGAAACAAGATCCAATTGCCAGACGATTGGCAGGAGCGCAAAGTAGAGGTGATGGCACGCCTCCTTCGTTTCAAGTTTCGGAAGGGAGGTAAGTGGGCTAGCCTGCTAGCCCAGACAGTAGGTGATCTTGTAGAATACACGACATGGCATGACACTTTCTGGGGTGTGTGCATATGCCGAGTACACGCCTTTGAAGGCGAGAATATGCTAGGTCGACTCCTAACAAAGATAAGAGAAGATAATGCCTGAGTGGTGTCCGATTCAGCATCAGCTAGATGCGTTGCGGATGGACGTACAGTATCTGCTTCGTCATATTGTAGAGATAACCGATAGGGGCAAGGTCTATCGGGCAGCCAAACGTGATCAGTTGCCTATGGTGCTGGCAGACCATGGACTGCTTGAGCGTATAGAGGGAACGCTGCTGTTCAAGGCCACGACCTTTGGCCGCAAGCAGGTAACCAACGATCATGCCTTGCGTGAGTTGGCTATGATCTACATGAACCTGCTTCCAGAGGAACAACTGCTCACGATCCAGCAAGATATCTTTCATTGGCAGTTTCGAGATCCTGCTATTCGAGAGTTTATGAACGAGAAGGCAGCAACTCGTGAGGGGATTACGATAGCTGATTTCCTACCGCAAGCCCCCTGGTACTACCATACGGTCGGTTATCGTAATGTTCCTCGGAAACTGCGAGACAAAGAAGCAGAGAGTGACTATGTCAAAGGTGGCTACACTGGGAAAGAGGTAAGCGCCTGGGATTTAGTCCATAAAGAGGAAGTTGCTTAGGGACGGGCTAGAGCCTATAGTATTGGCATGGTAAGTGTAAACCTGAGGGGTTGGACCTGGCTAGACGACGACAAGGCGCCAGATCCAGATAGTCCGCGTGGCAAGGCAGTGCAGGCGAGAGCAGATGCCTTGATGGAAGAATGGTCTCGTATCCGTCACGAGGAAGAGCAGCATGGCTTCGAACTCAGCTATCGTGAGGAGCGTGGGGATTACTTCGATCCACGTAACTGCGATTGTGACGAAGGCCGATACGAAGACCCAGATGAGCTATGTGTTCATGACCGCAAGTATCTGGACGAGTACGAAGCTGGTGAGGCCGTGAAGCGTGAGGGTAAGCGGTTGCGGATGGAGCTTATTGAAGCAGAGCTTCAGGGTCTTGGCATCCGTAAACTCCGGGCTTACGAGCATTGGGGTGAAGATGAGCCTTGGATGCAATGGCAGGAAGAAGGCCGTTTTGGACATTACACAGATTGAGAATTGGTATAGACGCTTGCAAGAAGCGAGCGATGAACTCACTGCTGCTGAGAAGGTTGAGGGTCGTACTGTGAAAGATCGTGCGGCCGCAGCTTTTCGTTTGCGTGACGGGGCAAGACGTAAGATTTCCAAAGTTAGGGCCGAGATGGCCGAAGTAATACAGGCGATGGAAGATGGCGCAGCTAGTTCGGGGTAAGACAGGGCTGATAGAATCCCTGCTGGAGCAGAAGACTCATCTCGAGTACAGGTTGGCGGGAAACCTGACCAAGGCTGAGCGATCTAAAACAGAGACTGAGATCAACCTGTATCAGTACATAGCCTCTTGGCTAGAGGGAATAACGTTGCTGACAGAAGAGCAGTACGACGAAGGATTCAAGAAGTGGTTGGATGCCGGTAAGACTGAACCAGATAGCTGAACTGTACGATACGTTTACGAAGTACGTGGACAAGCGGGACATAAGAGACCTGATCTTGGATCTCAAGCAGACTGCGGCCTACTCCACGAACACCAGTTTCCGGGATACGATTGACCGTTTGATGGCAGAACATGCCCGTCGGCGGTTGCACGCTGGAAGATAAATCTACGTTGTCTTCAAGATGTGTAGACTGCTATAATGTGGGTATGCAAAAACTAGTTATTGAGGTAGATACCTCAAGCGCATTAGCCAACGGCTCTCTGGCAATGGACGGGTATGTACGACGCGGTGGTCTACAAACAGAGTGGACAGAGGAGCAGGTCAAGTATATCTATTTCCGCGCCATTGAGCTCTTGACCCGTAGTGCCATTGACACAGGTGGGATTTATGACAACATTAGTCCGGACGTGAGTGAAGAGCATGGCATGTTTCCGGACTATCCGTTTGATGTGCCGGAGGATGAGGATGGGCGGATGGATCAGGAGGCTGCGGTAGCTGAAGCTATTCTGGGTGTGGCAGATGCACTGATGGAGCAGCTTCAAAATATGCAGCTCACTTTCACTACGGTTGCGAATGCCACCTACACTGACGAACGGTACAGTGAGCGCTTTCGCAAGGAGCAGCAACGCCGCGTCGAGTTTGCTGCTGATATCGCGGCCAGGAAGGCAGAGGGCTGATGCCTCACTGCATCCTTCTCGCGGCTAGGGTAGATAGTGAGGACTACCCTATTGACCAGTGCTTGCCCAAGGATGGTGAGATGCATGTTCTTACCATGCAGATTATGGGTGAGGTACCGGGCATGGTCATGGCTTTTCGTGGTCAGGTAGATGGACCTGAGGAGTTTACGCCATTAGATGCACTGCGTCAGTGGTGTGAGAATGGTCATCCTCCTCCGCCTCCTGGCATGGCCGAAAGCCTGATGGGTAGAGCGATGGAACCGCATCGTCACCCAGATGCTGGAGCCAAGTACAGAGAAGCGAAAACCGTAGGCGAGTACGAGGACAAGCTAACTGTCCCGTGGAATGACATAGATAAGTCTGCCATGGAGGGGACCGAATGGTTTCTGGACATGGTGATCTATCAGTTTGCCTTTCCCAATAATGACAAGGCTCACGAGTTCCTCAAGCATATGTGGGAGACTTACCATATCGGGCATCCAGATAAACATGGGGAGATGGAGTTTCGAGAGCGGCTGAATGTTGCCGTCGGGGCACAGCTTGGTCGGGATACGGCTGTCGAGACTCTGGGCAAAACCGCTCTTATGTATGAGCTATGGGAGCATATGGGAC
>Ga0306920_100014010_pt1 | contig 10935 bp, 5 predicted proteins | sample flu12Cox44000170_FD_204666 | JGI IMG/M metagenome (GOLD analysis project Ga0306920, IMG submission 204666) | Lab enrichment of tropical soil microbial communities from Luquillo Experimental Forest, Puerto Rico - flux4day.12C.oxic.44.000.170 (v2)... | ecosystem: Environmental > Terrestrial >...
TCAATCCCTATTCACATCCTCCCGTAATCTCTATTCACATCCCTCTGGAATCCCTATTCACATGCCCCGGAATATGCAATCCGCTGGAAAGTGGCGGCTCTTGCACGCGTTGACCGTGAACGCTCAGCTCAAAACTGATGACGCAATGCTTCCACGCTTCGCCATGCGTATGATGTGATCTGCGGCCCGGTAAGCCAATGCCTGGATGGTGCAAGTGGGTTGGTTGCGGCCGCTGGTTACGAAGCTGCTGCCGTCCACAATGAAAAGGTTTGGAACGTCATGGGAGCGGTGGTACTTGTCAACCACGGAACTCTTGGGATCAGTCCCCATTCGGCAGGTTCCCATGAGGTGCCGAGCGGCGGTGGCATCTTCGATGGGGAATGCCCATTTCGTGATGGCACCCGAAGCCTCCAGCAAGTCTAGCGATCTATCCCGGAAAAAGCTCATGGTCTTGAAATCATCAGGATGGCTTTTGTATGTGATGCGCAGTGCGGGTAGTCCCCAAGCGTCTTTCGCTTCAGGATCGAGAGTGATGGTATTGGATTCAAGTGGTAGACACGTGGTATGAGTCAAAACGGTCACAGTGCGGTTGAAATTTTCCTTGAGCGCTTTCTTAAAGCCCGCGCCCCAGCGCGGCACATCGGGTGGCAAACCGTTGAGCGCGAATCCGATGGGATAGAAGTCGAAGCGGGCATCGATTCCACCGCCGCCATAGAATCCGCGCCTCGGATCGGAGTCATAGAAATCCTGGACCACACGGGTCACCTGCACGCTCTTGAATTCGTTGAGGGGATGCTCGAAGGTTCCGAGCGTGAGGCTGGCGAGATCCACCATAAAGAACTTGCCGACCAGTCCGCTGGAATTCGCCAGCCCATGCGGGTGGAGGTTCGACTTAGACATCAGAAGCAGCCGCGGCGTCTCTGCCCCGTTGGCGCAGACAACCACCGCTTTTGCCTTTTGCAAGTGTTCCTGTTTCTGCGCGTCGAAGTAGAGCACGCCATCCACTCGGCCGTTCTTGTCGGTGGAGATTTTGCGCACGTAGGAATTTGGCCGGATTTCGCAACGGCCGGTCTTTTCGGCCATGGGAATCACGGAGGCAAGCGTGCTCGATTTGGCACCCCACTCGCACCCGAAGGCTTCACAGAAGCCGCAGTGCTTGCATGCGGACCGGCCTTCATAGGGTTTCGACAGGATTGCCATGGGTGCCGGATAGGGATGCCATCCCAGCTTGCGTGCACCTCGTTCCAGAAGGACTCCGGAAGACTTAACGGGCAGCGGCGGCAAGGGATAAGGCTTCGAGCGCGGAGGGTCGAAGGGATTGGCTCCCGCGAGTCCAGAAATTCCCAGTTCCCACTCGGCCTTGGTGTAGTAAGGCTCGAGATCGGCATACGTAATCGGCCAATCGGCCAAACCAGTACCCTGGACCGCTCCCCAGCGGCTGCGCTCGGCAAAGTCGATCTCGTGAAAACGCCAGTAGTTCCCGGTGAAATGAACCGTACCACCTCCGACGCACCTCCCGTACTGGGCGAAGGCAGTCGGCACTGCTTTCTCCCGCTCCATTTTGCGAAACGTGTTGGGCTGCAGCGAGTGATCGTTGGTGAGTACCTCCCGTCCAATGAACGGGGAATCGTAAACGTCCTTAGACTTCAACTCGTCGTGATCGAAGTCCTGTTCACGGAAGTATGGCCCCTGCTCCAAGACGACAACCCGGAATCCGGCAGTGGAAAGCTCTTTGGCTACCACACCCCCAGCGCCGCCCGCGCCCACCACCACAAAATCCACTGGACTTTTGTCTTCGGACTTAGTCATCACTTTTTGATTCATCGGCCCTTGTTGTATTCGCCGTCGTAGTAACCAAATGGCGGATCAAAGGTCATTTGATCCTCGAACCCAATCAGTTTCCAGCCGACCTGGTCGCGGTTGCCACCGTATTCGGGCTTGGCGAGAAACCCGATGATCGTGTGCACACGGACAAGTTCAAAGAATTCGGTTTTCTCGATGGCGGTCAACACCTGAATCTGTTGCGCGGGAGTTAGAGATGAAAATCTGTTCGCGCTGGGAACGATCTCCTGCGTCCTGTTTCGCAGATCCTTGAGGCCCTGCCTGTATGCGGGCTGCTTGTCGCGATCGAATGTGCCCAGGGCACGATCGATGAAATAGACGACGTGCGCCTGGCGCGCCCCCGGCGCATCGTCGCTCGGGATGATCTGAGCGGCGACGGCATCAATCTCGACGGCTTCCTCGGGAGAGAAGAATTCAAACTGCGCAGGTTGGTCCGATTCCGCAGCGCGTTGGGCATGCTCTTGTGCCGCCAGGATCGCGGGCAACCGTAACGCAAGCAGGACCGAACTGAGCCCCGAGACTGAGCTGAGAAGAAACTGCCGCCGTGAACTATTGCCTGTGTTCATGGTCGATGGCCGATATTCAGCTTAGTTTGTGGGAGTGTATCACTTTTCCCTTTCGTGTAGCCTATTCCGGCAACGTGTGCCCGGTTCAAGCCGAGCATATCAAGGCAGTCGGGGAGTCACCGGACGTATTACGAGCTATGCGGAAGTTGGGTCTTGGTGCCAGTGCTGCAGCGAGGATTAGTCCTCTGTAACGGGGCAGCGTTTACGAACCCACTTTGACGATTTGTCGGCATGTCGTACATGTGAACTCTCTCGCGATTGCTCTTGGATCATGGCTGTTCGGAAGTCATGGAGGCGGATCATCATCTTCCGGATTGCCGCCCTTTGTTTACTTACTCAGTGGAATAAATATGCGGGACGGTTCGTTACTGGCAAAGACACGAGCCATATTCCTATGGATACCACATCCCCGCTCCCTGAGACGTTGGATCGGAGAGGCTGAAAATGCGCCCAAGCATCGCATCCAACCGATTCCGGACAATGCCAGGGCATTCCTGGGGCGGCGCAGTTCGGCGTTCCGAGGCCGCTGGACATGGCAAGGCGTGAAAATCACTCCAAAATTCGAGTGAATTCTCCTGTGGTGCCCGCTTTCACGGGTAGGCCATTCCCGGACAATGCTGTGGCACTTGGAGCGCGGTTCGAAGTTCCGAGGGGCTTTAATGGGCTTCCTGTCCCTACCAATTAATTGCAGGCTTCTCCACACGCGTCGAAACCGCGAATCCAACCATTTCCGGACAATTCTTGCAGCATTTCGAGATCTGGAGCGTTGCGGAAGCCGCTCAAGCACAGCGGATGAGTTGTTCTGAAATTCCATCGTTGGAAAGGAACTACATGGCCCGGTGCTCTAACAGTGCCGGAAACGTCGCATCCGGCTGATCTCTGACAAATCCTAGCATCATGCAGCGCAGCGCAGCGTTTCGGGAGCAGCTTTGAAGGCCGTGGATGGGAGCCCGGCCACACCTTATTGAACAAGCTGATGCTGACGGGATGCTCCTGTTGACGACTCCACTGTGCCGATCATCAGCCTGGGTTGACTGCCAAACGTCTGTTTGCTTACGATTCACAAACGAAGCTGAGTTTCCCTCGTGATCGGTCAGCTCATCTCGCACTATCAAGTCCTGGAAAAGCTGGGCCAAGGCGGCATGGGTGTCGTTTACAAGGCGCAGGACCTTCGTCTTGGTCGGTTTGTAGCCCTGAAATTCCTCCCGGACGAGTATGCCGACGACCGCCAAGTGCGTGACCGCTTTCAGCGCGAGGCACGAGCGGCATCCGCCATGAATCATCCCAACATCTGCACTATCTATGACATTCATGAGGACAGTGGCCGTGTATTTATGGCGATGGAGTTTCTCGATGGCGAGACCCTCAAAGCCAAGGTTGAGCGCGGCCCACTGGAGCTTGAGCAGTTGCAGGAAATAGCTTTGCAAATAGTCGACGGCCTGGATGCCGCCCACGCGCAAGGCATTATCCATCGTGACATCAAACCGGCCAACGTTTTCGTCACCAGCGGACGCGCCAAGATTCTTGACTTTGGCCTGGGCAAAATCGCAACGACTCACGCACGAACTGGTTACGAAGAGACAACGGCTGATGGAGGTGAACTAACTACCAAAGGTGCTGTGTTGGGGACCATGCCTTACATGTCCCCCGAGCAGGCCCTCGGCAAGCCGTTGGACACGCGCACCGATCTCTTTTCGTTTGGCGTCACGCTTTATGAGATGGCAACCGGCCAGATGCCGTTTTACGGCGATACCACAGGGATTCTGTTTCTCTCCATCATGCAGGACGTTCCTGTGCCTGCGACGCAGCTTAATCCGAGGATTCCGCCGGAGATGCAGCGAATCATAAACAAGTGCCTCGAGAAAGACCGCGATCTCCGTTATCAACATGCCGACGACATCAGCAGCGATCTGAAAAGGCTAAGGCGGGACAGCGGCACTGCCCGATTCGCAGCCATCGACCACACAGAACCAGAACTCACGCCGCAGACCGTCTCACATACCTCCGCTGCAAGCACCGAACAAAAAGTGATTTCGTCGGGCGCGGCACCATTGGCGACCAAGCCGCGGAGAAAGAAAGTTTGGAAGGTGGGCGTTCCCTTCGCACTCCTGCTTGTCGCGGCAGTGGTCACCAGTGGCCTGTACTACCGTTCGCATCGCGTCGGCAAACTGACCGATGCGGACACCATTGTTATCTCCGATTTTGCAAACAGCACTGGCGATCCGGTATTTGACAAAGCTCTACGGCAGGGGCTTGCAGCGGAGCTCCAGCAGTCGCCGTTTTTCAACCTCCTTTCCGATCAGCGCATCGCGCAGACACTAGGGTTAATGGCCCGGCCCAAGGATGCTCTTCTGGTTCAAGGTCTGGCGCGTGAGGTGTGCCAGCGCACCGACAGCAGGGCCACCATTGATGGCTCCATTTCAAGCCTCGGCTCCCAGTACATTCTTGGCCTGAAGGCCGTAAATTGCCGTACCGGCGATCAGTTGGCCCAAGAACAAGAGACAGCTAATCGTAAGGAGGAGGTCCTTGCAGCCCTGGGTACTGCAGGAAAGAAGTTGCGCGAAAAACTCGGAGAATCCGTAACCTCCGTGCAGAAGTATGACGTTCCGCTGGACCGAGCGACTACCCCGTCACTGGATGCGTTGAGAGCCTATTCTTTGGCGAACAGTGAATATGATCTGGAAGGAGACGCGGCTTCCATCCCCTTGCTTAAGCACGCCGTCGAATTGGACCCGAAGTTTGCCTCGGCTTATTGGAAACTTGCGGTCACCAGTTACGGCATGGGAGAACTGGAAGCAGCCCGCGACTACAGTACGAAAGCGTACGAGCTACGCGACCTTGTGAGCGAGAGGGAGAGATATGCCATTTCTGCCCAGTATTATCAACTTGTGACCGGTGACATAAATAGCGCGATCCAGACACTTGAGGCCTACTCCAAGGAATATCCTCGGGAAGTGTCCGCTCACAGCGACTTGGGTTATTTGCTGGCGACTGTGGGTCAGTTAGAGCGATCCGAAGGGGAGGTAAAAGAAGCGATTAGGCTCGGCCCAGTCTCTGCCGTCAACTACGGGAACCTAGCTTTCGTCCTCCGAGGTCTGAACCGCCCCGACGAGGCCAAGACGACCTGTCGGCAGGCACAAACCCGTAATTTGCAAAGTCCATGGATGATATCTGATTGCTATGGCGTGGCGTTCTTAGAAGGAGACGCCACAGGTATGCAGGAACTAGTCACATTCGCCACAGGTAAAGCGGGCATTGAAGACCTACTGCTGTCGAATGCGTCGGATACCGAAGCTTTCTATGGCCGGAGGACAAAGGCCCGGGAGTTATCGCGCCGAGCGGTAGAATCGGCTCTGCGGGACAACAGGAATGAAGCAGCGGCTCTGTGGCAGCTTAACTCCGCACTGCGGGAAGCCGAATTCGGAGACCCCAGAGAAGCACGAAAACAAGTGACGTCCTCGCTCGGCATGAGTCACAGTCGAGACGTGCAACTACTCGGCGGGCTGATACTCGCGCGCACAGGGGAAACGACTCGTTCGCAAGAGCTGCTCGACCATGTTGCAGGACGCTTTCCCATGAATACTGCAATCAACAGATATTGGGTGCCTACTGCTCGAGCTTCTCTCGCGCTTCAACGCGATGAAGCACAGGCGATCGAGATCCTGCGCGTCACCGTTCCATACGAACTGGCTTACCCGGATCCTACTCTGGTAACCGGAATCTTCCTCTATCCGGTTTTCGTGCGCGGAGAGGCATATATACACGGAGGCAAAGGCAAGGAAGCGGCGGCTGAGTTCGATAAATATCTTCAGTATCCTGGCGCCACAGTGAATTGTCCGCTGGCAGCCCTGGCACGACTCCAGTTAGGTCGTTCTTATGCGCTCACCCACGAAGTAGAAAAAGCTAGCGCCGCGTATCGAGATTTCCTCAGGCTGTGGAAGGAAGCCGACCCTGATATCCCTGTCCTGAAGCAAGCCAAGGATGAGTACGCGAAGTTACGGTAACTTTGAGGCTAGGCAACTGAGATAGTTACGGATATTCGCGACTGTGGCCGCAACTCAGAGCCAAGATCATGGGCAGGGTAGCACGCAAGGTATTGTTCCTCACCATCGTCAGTGTGAGTCTGTTCGCAATCTGCCCGCTTGCGTATGGTCAGGCCACGGGAAGCCTCTCGGGCACTGTTGTCGATAAATCCGGATTGAGCATCTCAGGAGCCACAGTTACGGCTGCGTCTCAAGGAACCGGTCTTGCTCGCACAGGGAAGACAGACGACGCAGGCCACTATCTAATCCCATTGCTCCCCGTCGGCACATACAAGGTGCGCGTTGATTTCACCGGCTTCCAAGGTAACGAGTCCAAAGAACTTACTCTCCAGGTTGATCAAGCCGGCGAACTGAATTTCACCCTTGCTCCCGCAAGCGTATCCACGACGGTCACCGTTGCTGACGAGGCTGTCGCTGCCGAGACGACCAATGCTTCTCTCGGTCAGGTCATCACCTCGCAAGAAGTTTCGCAATTGCCCCTAAACGGCCGCGACTTTGTTCAACTCGCCACACTCACGGCGGGCGCCACTGCAGAGACCAATCCCAACAGCTTCTTCACCTCTGCAGCCAGCAGTGAGGTGGCTGCACGCGGCCCCTTCTCTTTGTCGGTCGGTGGCTCCCGCCCAAACAGTACGGATTGGTTGCTGGACAGCGTCGACAATAACGAATTGACCGCAGGCGGTATCGCCATTTTTTCCTCGATCGACGACATTCAGGAGTTCAAGGTTTTGACCTACACCTACTCCGCCGAATACGGAACTCGTGCCGGCCCCACCGTTCTCGTCACAACGAAGTCGGGGTCCAACGACTTCCACGGATCGTTGTTCGAGTTTCTGCGCAATACAGCACTCGATGCCAAGAGTTACTTTGCGACCAAGGCCGAGAAGTTCAACCTGAACCAATTCGGAGGTTCGATCGGCGGCCCCATTCGGAAGAATAAGACGTTCTTCTTTGTGGACGGCGAACAAAAGTATCAGCGCCACGGCATTGTCTTTACGGGTCTGCTTCCCTCTCTGGCCATGCGCACAGGCGACTTCTCGGCCGACCCTTTTGGCAATCCGGTCAGCGGCCTCGTCATCGTAAACCCGAACATGATCGGAGCCTCAACCAACCCTGCCGTTTATCCAAATGTGTATTTCCAGTGCAATGCATCAGGACAGCCTTTGCCTTCCAATTCTGACGGAAGCCAGCCACAGGGAACCCCCTGCAACAAGATTCCATCCGGCCTGTTCAATAACATTGGGCAAGCGATGATGAACCTGTACCCCGCGCCAAACGCTGACAACGCTGCCGCCGGATACAACTACGTCAACAGTCCTGTCCGCAGCCTCGACGAGATGAAGTTCGATATTCGTCTGGACCATAGCCTCTCCGGCGCCGATACTGTCTTTGGTCGCTTCAGCTACGATCAGGCCTTTTCCTTCGTGCCGGGTGGCTCGCCTGGATTCGCCGAGGCGAACGCCTTTGGCAGCAATCAGCGGATTATCAATCACGCTCGCAACGTCGCCATCGGCGAAACTCACGTTTTCTCGGCCTCGATGGTCAACCAGGCCAGCTTTGGTTACAACCGCATCTTCGACTACATCACTTCGCAAGGCACGGGGACCTGTGCCTCTGCCACCATCGTGCCCAGCGGAATCCCCAACGCCAACCTCGGATGTCCCGGGGGCTCTTCTCACTGCACTCCCGGTTCCTATAGCTGCGGTTTGGTCTCTACGATCGTCGCCGGAGGCTACTGGGCCATTGGCGATCGCGGGTACTCTCCTTTCCAGGGCGGAACGAACATCTTCTCGTTTCGGGACTCACTCAATCTCATCCGCGGGAAGCATGACATTCATATAGGAATCGACTTCCGGGCGAATCAGATGAACGTCGGCGCAGAGGCCTTTCAGGATGGCTTCTGGGTCATTGGGAACGGTGGCAATTTCACCGGCCTCGGCAGCGCCAATATTACTGGCAATCCGGAGGCCGATCTCCTTCTCGGCATCACCGGTCTGGCCATTCACGACCAGACCTTCGACGGGCCTGTTACCGGCCGCCGCTGGAAGATCTACCGTCCCTTTGCTGAAGATGGTTGGAGGATCACTAATTCGCTTACGCTCAATCTTGGCCTTGCCTGGGACATGACCACGCCAACCTCAGAGGTTCGTGGGCGGCTGGCGAACTATGTTCCCAGCACCGGACAGCTTCTTGTTGCCAATCAGAACGGCGTCAGTTCGTCGGCCGGCGTCGCGATGGACTGGACAGCCCTTGAGCCTCGCGTCGGCGCGGCGTGGAAGGTCCTGGGCAGCGACAAGACAGTGCTTCGAGCCGGCTTCGCCATCTATCACGATTCAGCCTGGAGCCAAGGGTCCCAAGGTCTATGGCAAAACCCGCCCTTTCTGGGCGAATCCGACGCCTTCTCCTCTGCAGGCTGCGCCTTCGCCACGTCCTACTGCGCCACCGTGCTTGGACATACGCACTCCGCCATCGGTCTCTCCGAGGGATTTCAAGCCATTACATCGCCGCCCACCGTCGGGACATTTACCGGCTCCTTCTATACGCAGCCGAGAAACTTCAAGTTAGGCACAGTGCGGCAGGACAACGTGAACGTCGAACAGCAGTTGCCCGGCAAGATTGTGCTCACGGTTGGGTACGCCGGTTCCCGCGGCAGCCGCATTCTGGTTGCGGGTAATGACCTCAATACCGGAAGCCCCAGTGCCTGTGTCGGATCTTCTTCCTATACCATTGGCTGCCTGCCTGGAGGACAACCTTATGTGCCCCCCTACAAGACATTCGACACGATCTCGTTCTTCGGCGATGTCGGTAAGACAAGCTATGATTCGCTGCTGATCAAAGCAGAAACCACGACGGCGAAGCACGGGCTTTATGCCCTGATCGCCTACTCCTATTCCCATACGTACGACAATGGGCTGTCTGATGGCCTGGGCTCCCTGCTCAGCGCGCCATATTTCCCACTCCCCAACTGGCCGAAGCTGGATTGGGCTCTGTCGCAGATCAATCTCACTAACAGCTTTACGGCCAGCATGATCTACGATCTTCCTTTCGGCAAGGGTAGGAGGTTCGGCAGCGATTGGAATAACCTGACCAACGCTCTGCTCGGCGGCTACCAGGTGACTGTCATCCAAAGGATCTCTTCAGGTTTCCCGGATCCCCTGATCGACAGCAACAACCAGTCTGGATCCTTCTTCCAGAACGGTGGCAACGGCAACAACTGGAATCGTCCCGATCGGGTCTCGGGATGCAATGTTCACTCGGCGCATCACAGCCAGAACCAATACATTAATCCCGCGTGCTTCGTTGCGCCTCCGATCGGACAACTCGGAAACGCATCTCGTGTGCCGGTCATAGGTCCCGACTTCGTCAACACGGACTTCTCCGTTATCAAGCAGTTTGTGCTACCGAGAAAAGAGATGGGCTTGAACTTCCGGGCAGAGTTCTTCAACCTCTTCAACCACCCACAGTTCGGTCTGCCGATCAACGATGTGAGTGCGGTCGGCTTCGGCTCCGTGAACTCAACCGTGAACAATCCGCGCCTGGTGCAATTCGCACTCAAGCTCACCTTTTGAGTCGTGAACCGTCGCAATCACAGCCGTCGCACTTAAGGAGCTTGGGTTTTTGGTTCAGGGCCGGATTCGACCAGAACTACAAGTTTTGACCGAAAGCCAATTAAGTTGGGTTTTTCGCAGGGCCGATGAATCGGTATCGCCCTTCGCTGGGTCAGGAATTGATGGGAACGCTCGACCGCACTGGCGGCACTGCAAGTTATCGAAGTCAAGGCGCAGCAAGTTGCAGTGCGGAGTTCTCATAGGCAGCGACCTCGCTGCCCAGGGCCACCAGCCGCCGCGAGAGCACGCCTATATTAGCGTTTGGCACTGAGGTGGCTTGCGAGATCGCCTCAGTTACGTGGCGGATTGGATGGAGGCCAGCCTCACGCCTGAGAATCTGCACCCAGGGCCAATGTCCGAGCGCTCTAAGCCGCCGGTGTGCAGGTCGCTGAGGTAAACCAAACCGCCAACTTTTTCCAGTTCGCTGCGACGCTCCAACTCATCCGACAGTGATCGCGTTTGCGGACTGGCCAGCGTGAAGCAAGTCAGCAGAAACGCTGAATATTTGACGGTTGGCCACAAGCGAAAAATCATCGGGATCCACCCCGGTCAGTTGAGGCCAGACGCTGTTGTTTAGAAGCAGGGCAGACAATATCGCGGACAACTCTGCGATTATTTTTTTGAGGCGACCTGGTCGCGCAAGCGTTGCTCCTGCTCCCGAAGCTCAGGAGTAAGGTTCGCGCCAAAGCCCTCTGCTTCAAATACCTGACGGATCTCCACTTCGGACCCGCCGTCGAAAGGCGCGCGCGTGAGCCACTCGACTGCCTCTTCCATCGATCGCACCTGCCAGAGCCAGTAACCGGCAATCAGTTCCTTGGTTTCGGTGAAGGGACCGTCGATTACGGTGCGAGTTGCGCCCGAAAATCGGACGCGCTT
>Ga0306920_100014011_pt1 | contig 10934 bp, 12 predicted proteins | sample flu12Cox44000170_FD_204666 | JGI IMG/M metagenome (GOLD analysis project Ga0306920, IMG submission 204666) | Lab enrichment of tropical soil microbial communities from Luquillo Experimental Forest, Puerto Rico - flux4day.12C.oxic.44.000.170 (v2)... | ecosystem: Environmental > Terrestrial >...
CACCGTCGAGGCCGCCTCGCGACCCGACAGGAACAGAACGATATAGGCCGAGAGGGCAATGTCAGGGATGCGGAACGTTTCCGAGATAGCCACGACGGCTAGCACCACAACAACGATGCGTACCGAGTCGCCGAGCCGGCCGGGGGTCGGACGCAGCTCGCGCCGCAACAGCGTGACCAGGCTGCGCAGGTTGCCCTCGTCCACATCCGGCGGCTGGCCGGGCTGCGCGGCATTCCCCTTCATTTTTCGATCACGATTACGGCCGTGGCGCCATAGCGCATCAGGTCGTCGGGCGGCGCGTCGAGCAGGACGCGTACCGGGAAACGGGCCGCGATCCGCACCCAGTTTAGGGTTCGTTCAACGTGCGGGAGGCCCCCAAACGTGGCGCTGACATCCGACGCCACACCCCAGCCAAGGCTGTCGACCTCGCCGCGCACCGGGCGGTGTGGTTGTGCCATGACATAGACGGTCGCAGGCTGCCCCGGCTCGATCCCGGCAAGGTCGGTCTCGCGGAAATTGCCGATCGCATACCAGTGCTCGGTGTCGATGATCGTGAACAGCGCGCGGCCGGTGGCAGCAAACTCACCGGCCGCGATGTCGAGCGCGGTGATCCGGCCATCGCAGGGCGCCCGTACAACCGTTTTGTTCAGATCGCGCTCCGCCAGTGCGAGCGTCGCGCGCGCCTTCCAGCTCCGCCTCGGTGGGCTTAGTATTAATGATGGCCTGGCGCGCCTCGTCCGCCTGCAGCCGCGCCTGCTGCAGCGCGATTTGTGCGGTGCGCTGCGCCGTGCGTGCCTGGTCGACCTGCTGGGCGGTGACAAACCCGCGCCCGAGCAGCGGCTCCATCCGCCCCAATGTGCTGGAAGCGAGCGACCGCTGCGCTTCGGCGCTGCCGATGCCGCGCTCGGCGGCATCGGCTTTGGAGGTCTGCGCCGCCACCTGGTCGGCGGTCAGCCCGAGCTTTGCTTCAAGGCCCTGCACCGCCGCGCGAGCCTGATCCACACGCATTTGGTAGGGGTCCGGGTCGATGCGGAACAGCACGTCGCCCTTGTGTACCGCCTGGTTATCGCGGACGTTGAGCTCGACGATCCGGCCGCTGACGTCGGGCGCCAGGTGAACGAGGTCGGCCTGTAGGTAGGCATCATCGGTGCGCGGCCGCTGGTCGATTCGGCGCGTTGCGAGGACCACTGTCGCCACGACGCCGGCCAGCGCCATCAGGCTGACCAGGATGCCAAGTGCCTTGCGAACCGCCAACATCGCTCAGTGACCGAACCAGAACAGCCAGGCGAGTAACGTCGCCGCCACCGCGAGGCCGGCATAGGTCAACAGCGGGGCGACGACGTATTCATTGATGCCGGCCACCGCGAGGATCTGCCGGATGATGACGGCGGCGGCGATGCCGAGTACCGCGCACAGCATCCAGGCCGGGAAGTAGGAGCCGAGCAGATCCATTGTCGGCGCGGAACTGCACCCGGAGACCGCCGACGCGATCACAACTCGTCGCAAGGTAAGCGAAGCGCAACGACATAGATCGCGCCGGATCCATGTCCCACTCCCGGCAGCGAGCGAGCTCCCATTCGAGAGCCCCGATACACGTTGGAGCCACATGCCGCCATCACTCGACACAACCGGTCTGAAAATTAACCTAGCGTCCGGCGAGCCTGTTAGTTTTTTCAAAAGCGCTGGTCGGCCCTCGGTGAGGGCGGATCATGAGCGCCCAATAGGCTTGCATTACCGTGAAGATGTAGGCCGTGCTGATGCCAAACAGCAGCATGCCGTCCATCGCCTCAAGCGCGCCCATCATCCGCCAGTGCTGTTCCAGCATGAGCCCAGACGCACCGAGAGTGCTGATCGCGTCAACAGAATAGAGAATCGCCTCGCCCGGCGAGTTAAGCGCGCCAAGCCACCAATATGCCGCTGCCCAAAGCGCCGCCTCGATCCCGTGTAGCGCCGCCAGAAGAAGTCCGACCACCCCGATCAGGCCGATCATGATCGCGAATACATGATGCAAGCGGAGGCGGTTCAAGCTTTCCATCCGAACCCGGATTCTCACTATCGCGAAGGCCATGAATGCTATGGCAGTAGCGTGAATCGCCATCGTCAATGCGATTAGCGATAGACCCCAAGTCCAATTCTCCAACGGATCGAACCCTTTTGAACCGAGCTCTTTTAATTATAGCCCTCATCCCGGCCGCAGCCCGCCGGTGTCATCCAAGGAATAGGCGCGGATCGCTAAAGTACGTAGGTGGTAGAGCACCGGCTCGAGGCGCACCCTGCGCCGCAGGGCGGTGAGGTTGGATTGCGGGGGTCTTGGATCGAGTGCGTGCGGCGGTTGGCTCATTCCACGTTGACGGCGTCGTAAAGCCTGTGAAGCCGTTCGGAGAACCAGCTCGTCAAGCGGTGCTTCGGTAAGATCTCGTCTATTTCCGGCGACGCGTCCAGGCGAGCCACAGCCTGACGCTGCGCCAGCGCCCGGCAGAGCTCTTGGGCAACCCGCGGGCGAGCCTCCAGAATCGGCGTGAGGTCGGCCTTCGCCAGCTCGTAGACCGTCGTGGGGATCAACGCGCTCAGCTTCGCGACGGCGCCGGTTCCGGTCAGCATCCCGATCTCGCCGTAATGATCCCCCGGCCCGAGCCGCAATAGCTCGATGTCGCCCTCGATATCCTCGCGGGTGAACGACAACACGCCGCTGCCGACGATGAACAACGATTGCAGAACCGCGCCTGGTTCGACCAATACCTCGCCTTCGTCGTACGACTTTTCCTTCAGCTTTGCGGCGATCACCGACCGTTCCTCCAGCGTGAATGTCACAAAGATCGCCACCAGTTCGAGTAGTCTCTCGACACCGGTCCTGCTCTTTCGCAACTCTCCGTCCGCCACCGGCCCGTTCTGCGGCGATGCAAGATCGATGTCTGCGGCCGCGAGGTGCCGATAAATCAAATCGAACAGTTCGTTCTGCGCTTTGACCGTCGAGCTCAGCTCTTCGACAAAAAACGCGATCTCGAATTCGGTATAGGCGGCATTGATCGCTTTGACGGTAATGCTCGCAGCGGGTGTCGCAACGATCAGCCGGCAATTCCGGATCGCATGATCGAGAATCTCGCTGGCCCGCGACGGGGGCGCCTTGGCATTAACTTGAACGGTTACGCTCGTCCCATGGATGCTGCTTGGCGAGCTGACATTCACAATCTTCGACTTCGCAATCGTGCTGTTGGGCACAATCGCCAGATCCCGCCGCGCGGTCAGAATCGATGTCGCGCGCCAATTCAGTTCGATGACCCGGCCGTCGGTGCCGCCTTCGACGCTGACCCAATCGCCGGGCCGGTAAGGCCGACTGAAACTCAGCACGATGCCGGAAAATACGTCACCCAACGTGCTCTGCAGCGCCAGGCCGAGGATGATCGCGACGACACCGGACGTGGCCAGCAAGCCCTGGATCGGGAGATCGAAGACGTAGGAGACGATGGCGAAGAGCGCGGCAAGATAGATGATACCTGCGAGCAGATCCTGAACCAGCTTGGCCTCACGCGGGCTGCGCTGAAAGACGATGACAGCGCGCATCACGCCGACCAGAAACCAGCCGGTTAACACCCACCAGGCGATCTTCAGGATCGCGTGAACCGCATCGCGGAAGGGCGAGCCCGTCAACTCGAGCGGCTGATATGGCACGACATCTGCGCGCACGAGAGCGACCGTGAGCACGATCAAGGTAATGACCCTAACGATCGCCCGCCCGATCGGATGTCCCTTAAAGAAAAAAAAGGTGGCCAGACCGCCGAGCACGAACAGCCCCAGCATGACCACCAGCGGGTCGCGAGCAGCCGCCTCACACGCGCGTAAAAAATCGATCATCCGGACTTCCGCATCCGCCGCCGGCCGAGGGCGGGATCATGCGGATGAGCTTCACGCGTTGCAACCCGCTATGGCAGCGGGGCGAGAGCTGGGGACGATCGATAGTGAGCGGCATTTTCCGGCGACGGAAACCGCAGCTCGATCCTCAGTCCCGGCACATTATCCGCCAATTCGATCTGCGCTCCATGGAGATTGGCAACGGCTGCAACGAGGCTCAAGCCGAGACCGCTGCCCGGGCTGTTACGACTGTGCTCCAGCCGATAGAAGCGTTTGAACACGTTCCTGCGCTCATCGGCCGGAATTCCGGGACCGTGATCGGCAACGGTCACGACCGGGCCGCTGGCACCGCGGCACACCTCGATCATCACAGCGTTATTGTCGGCACCGTGCTTGATCGCGTTGTCGACGAGATTGGATAGGGCATCAAAGAGCAAATCCCGATCGCCGAATACCGGCACTTCCTCATTGGCAAGCAACTCGAGCTTGACGGCCTTTTCTTCCGCCGAAGGATCGAACAGTTCGACAACCTCACGAGCGATCTGCGCCAGATCGATATCATGAAACCCGCGCTGCTGATTGCGCATTTCGATCTGCGAGATCCGTAGGATCGACGAAAACCTGCTCAAAATTTCGTCGAGCTCGATGATCGTATCGTTGAGCAGTGACTGGTATTGGCTCACCCCGAGCCGTTGGTTGCAGCCTTTTTCCAATCGGCCGCGCATGCGGGTCAATGGTGTCCGCAGATCGTGCGCAACGTTGTCGGAAACCTGCCGTACGGCCTCCATCAACTCTTCGATACGATCAAGCATTGAATTGAGGTTGCGGGCAAGCCCATCCCATTCATCGTCGGTCCCGCGCAGTGGGATGCGTTCGCCCAATCCGGCGCGCATGATGTTCAGACTGGTCGCATTGATTGCTTCGATCCGCGCCACCGAACGCCGTGATGTGGATATGCCGGCTGCAGCTGCGAGAATCAGAAACAATCCCGCCCCCCAGGCAAGGACCGTCACGATTTTTTCGACCAACCCGTGGAGATCCTCGATCTTGCGGCCGATCAGCAGGTGAGAGCCGTCGGGCAGCACGCGCGAGGCCGCGCGCAACGCCGCTCCGGTGTTCTCAGGTTCGGGGTGCAAGGTGACGAAAGTGGTCCATTCCGGTTCGGGGTGTAATGCCCGCGGCCAAGTCCCCAGATTTCCGGCCACGTACTGGTAAGTAGGGCTGGTCAAGAGATACGCCCAATCGGAGAAGAAATTATCGCCCATTCTTCGGCCGATCAGCGCGATGATCCCGTCGCGGCCGGTTTTTTGGTAGGCGTCATCCATTGACTCGCGTTCGATATATAGTAACTGATCGGATTTTTCATGAAGATAGGTTGCCGTCGACCAATATACGTAACCGAGGAGTGCAAATACTCCAGAACTAAAGACCAATACGTAGATAAACGCGAGTTTGAGCGTTGACGACCGTAAGGTCTTACTCAGGAGCACGGAGGCAAAATCCCGCGCCGCGAACGGTGTGAATCAGCGGGTAGGCTTGGCCGCTGTCGATTTTGCGGCGCACCCGCCCGACATAGACGTCGATGACATTGGTCGATGGGTCGAAGTGGAGATCCCAGACATGCTGCAGCAGCATCGCGCGGGAAACCACTTCGCCGACATTGCGAACCAGGTACTCGAGAAGCTGAAATTCCCGCGGCAGCAGCTCGATCTCGCGGCCGCGCCGGCGGACGACCCGCATCAGCAGGTCGATCTCCAAGTCGCCGACGCGCAGGATGGTTTCCTTTACCACCGTAGCGCTGCGGCGGGCGAGCGCATCGACCCGCGCCAGCATCTCCCGCGACGCAAATGGCTTGACCAAGTAATCGTCGCCACCGGCGCGCAGCCCGCGGACGCGGTCATCGATTTCGCCGAGCGCGCTCAAGATCAGCGCCGGGGTCATTACCCCTTCGTCCCGCAAGCGACGTATGACCTCGATCCCATCGATCCGCGGCAGCATGCGGTCAACGGTCATCACAACGTAATCGGCAGAGCGGGCGCGTTTCAATCCATCTTCGCCATCCGCTGCGAGATCGACGCTGTAGCCACTTGTCTGCAGACAATCGATCAATTGCTCAGCGGTCTCCGCGTCGTCTTCGATCACGAGAATGTGTCGCGCACCGACCATAGATCCCGACCCTCTAGGTCACCGCTCCGAGCTTAGCTATCCGTTTTGTCAGTCTGGGGAAAGTAACATTTAAGTCAGAAATTAACCTCTAATTCATTTGAGGCCGAACTTCTGCCTTTTTAGGCTCCCTTGCACTTGCGCGCTGCCGGACGAGCAGCCCGATCATTGAAATCCCGGTGCGGGGCTTGCAGGGGATGGTGACCGAGGATCACTGCAAAAAGATCTTGTCCGTGGGAGGAGCAACTCCGAACTCGACGGCTCTTCTCGAAATGTACATTCCCGGGTTGCGGCGGTTCGCCTGCGCACTGCTGCGCGGCAACCAGGAGCATGCGGACGATCTCGTGCAAGACAGCCTCGAACGGGCGCTTTCCAACTGGCACCAGCGGCGGCTCGAGGCAGATTTGCGAAGCTGGGTTTACACGATTGTCTACAACCGTTTTCTGACCGAACGGCGTCGTCAGCGACGGTATGCGGCATACCACTCGTTGGCCGAATGCGTGGATCAGGATTTGCCCACGACCGATGGCGGGCAAAACTCCGCGCTGATCCATCGGGATCTCTTGCGCGGCGTTGCAGCACTACCGCAGGAGCAACGCGCGGTGCTGCTTCTGGTCGGAGTCGAGGATTTCTCCTACAAGGATGCAGCACGCCTACTCGGAGTGCCGATCGGCACGGTAATGTCGCGCCTTTCGCGCGGACGCGAGCGCCTACGCCAATATATGAATGGAGATCGCATCAACTCCAACATCGCCTTGCCACGGTTCAACGGAAACGGGTCCCCAAAAGGGTTGAACACACGCTGCCGGAGGGACTTGACGCATCGGGTCGCCCCCGCTATGTGATCTGCCGCCGGGGCACGGCAGGCGCCCCGTTAGACGGCCTCCGTCCAAGTTCTGCGCCACTCTTCGTGCGAGGAGTGCGTGCCCATGGATGGACCCGATGCAAAGTTCCTTCAAGCACGACGAAGGGCGACACATTTATGGAGGTCGTTGCCGATCCCAAGACCGGCGCGATCGCCAAGGCCGACAAAATCACCGACGCCGACGATCTCAAGGCCGCGACATCGCAGAAGGCGGCGATGGCAGAGGCGAAGATGAGCCTGTTCGTCGCTACCGAAACGCGGTCAAGGTTATACCGGCTCGCGGGCGGTCAGCATCGATCCGCAGCTGCAGAACGGTCATGCGCTGGCCGAAGTGACCTTCCTGCAAGGAACGGCGTTCAAGAAGGTGACGGAGAAGCTCGATTGATCGCGCGGACCCGTCTGGACATCTCAAGGGAGGACGATCATGAGGTTTTATCTGCAATTAGGGCTTGTCGCCCTTCTGAGCGGAGCTTCCGGAGTCTCGCTTGCCGCCGATAACGATTGGCAGGCGCGTATCGGCGAAGCCCTCGGCAAGCCCGGGGCGGCGACGCCGAGCGGCATCTACCGCGTTGGTCTGCCGCGCACTGACCTAAAAGTTACGCTCGACGGCGTCGAGCTGAAGGCCGGCTTTGCGCTCGGTAGCTGGCTCGCCTTTGAGAAGATGGGCGACCAGGGCATGGTGATGGGTGATCTCGTGCTGACCATGGACGAGGTCGCTCCGGTCATGACAAAACTCGCCGCCGGAGGGATCGAAGTAACCGCATTGCACAATCACCTGCTGCGCAATCAGCCTTTCACGATGTACATGCATGTGCAGGGCAATGGCGATCCGGTGAAACTGGCCGCGGTTCTTCACACAGCGCTTGCCGAAAGCAAGACGCCGCTTGCCACGGCTCCATCGGCACCACCGGCGCCAATCGATCTCGACACCGCCGCCCTCGACCAGACGCTTGGCGCCAAAGGCACCAACAACGGTGGCATCTACCAGTTCAGCATCCCCCGCGCCGAACCGATCAAAGACGATGGAATGGCTGTAGCGCCGCCAATGGGTTCGGCCAACGCAATCAATTTTCAGCCGACCGGCGGCGGCAAGGCGGCGATCACCGGCGATTTCGTACTGATCGGCAAAGAAGTGAACCCGGTGCTGAAGGCGCTGCGCGACCACGGGATCGAGGTCACGGCGATCCACAACCACATGCTCGACGACCAGCCGCACCTCTATTTCATGCACTTTTGGGCCAATGACGACGCCAAAAAGCTCGCCGAAGGCCTGAAAGCGGCGCTGGCGAACATTAACATCGCGAAGAGCTGAGCGTGTTTGCCCGTGCGATCCTGCTGGCGGCAAGTCTGACCTGGCCCGCCGCGCTGCTTGCGCAGACCCCGAGTCCGCCTCTAGCGCTGGAGGCGAAAATCCCGCTCGGTGAGGTGAGCGGCCGGATCGATCACCTCGGTATCGATTTGCCGCGCCGGCGGCTGTTCGTCGCCGAGCTCGGCAATGACAGCGTAGGCGTGGTCGATCTGGCGGCGGGCAAGGTAATGCGCACCATCCGAAGCTTCAGCGAGCCTCAAGGAGTGGCCTATGCCGCGTTCGCCGATAGCGTCTACGTGGCGAATGGCGGCGACGGCTCGGTGCGGGTGCTGCGGGGGGAGGATCTGACACCGGTCGGGCGCATCGAGTTGGGCAACGACGCCGACAATGTGCGGATCGACACCGCGCACAACCGTGTGCTGGTGGGTTACGGCAAGGGTGCGCTTGCAGTGATTGACCCGGCGAGCCGCAGCAAGACCGCCGAAATTCCACTGAAGGCGCATCCCGAGGGCTTCCAGATCGACGAATCCGGCAGACAGGTCTTTATCAATGTTCCGGACGCTCGCGGCATCGAGATCGCGGACCTCGACTCGGGGTCCGGCCGATCCTTGCCGACCGAGGGTATGCGAGCGAATTTTCCGATGGCGCTGGACCGCGAGGCGCGGCGGGTTGTGGTCATCTTTCGTAACCCGCCCACCTTGATGGCGTTCTCCGCCCAAGACGGGCATGTCGCCGCCAAAATCGAAACCTGCGGCGATGCCGATGACGTCTTCATCGATGCCAAACGCCATCGGGTTTATGTGAGCTGCGGCGAGGGAGTCGTCGATGTGCTCGAGCAAGATGCTGCCGGCTATCACCGGCTCGCCCGTGTGCCGACAGTGTCCGGAGCGCGCACATCGCTCTTCATTCCCGAGCTCGACCGGCTCTACTTGGCGGTGCGGGCAAGCTCCGGCGAGCGGCCGGCGATTTGGGTATTCCGGCCGGCACCGTGAGAGCGGTCGGAGCGGTCGCGGCACTTGCTGTGACGGCGGTGCTCACCGGCTGGAGCGGCGCCGCACGAGCCTATCGGCCGTTCGACGGCACAGATGCGGCGGTGGCGGCAACCGGCGAAATCGAGATCGAGCTCGGCCCGGTCGAGTATCTCCGCGAAGGAGCCGAGCGCACGCTGCTCGCTCCCGATTACCGGATAAATTACGGCTTCATCTCGGGTTGGGAAGCATCAATCGAAGGCAAAGCGGCTTATGGCCTCACCGCCGGCCTCCCCGCAGCCAGCCTAGTCAGCAGCGACGTCCTCCTCAAAGGCGTGCTGCGCGAAGGCAGCCTGCAGGAGAAGCCCGGGCCCAGCATCGCAACCGAATTCGGAATTCTGTTGCCCGGGATCAATGACGAACATGGAACCGGAGCGGTTCTCAACGCCATTGCTTCGCAGCGTTGGGATTGGGGGACAATTCACCTCAACGCGCAAATTGCGCTGACACGAGAGCAGCATGCTGATTACTTTCTCGATACGATCATCGAGGGCCCGTACGACTGGGTTGTACGGCCCGTCTCTGAAATCTTTTACGAACGAGACGTTGGCCTGTTTCGGACTCGTTCTGTCCTGATCGGGGCGATCTGGCAGGTGCAGGAGAATATCGCGGTCGACCTCGGACTCCGGGGGGCGCGCGTCAATAGTGCCACGGCGGGTGAGATCCGCGCCGGTGTGACCTTCGCGTTCGGCGTCACGAAGGGACCTGAGGTCTTGTCACGAATTAGCGCTTTGGCGCCGCGCGGAGCACGTTGATGCAGGGCCGGCGCGCGAAGGGTGAAGAGTGGTGGCGGCCAATGCCCCCGGGAACATCGGCCGATGCGCTGAGGGTACTGGCGGCAAGGGCCGTGCGCGCCTTTGGCGACGGCTTTGTCGCGCTGCTGTTGCCGGTCTATCTGGCCGATCTGGGATTCAGCGCATTCGCGATCGGCGCGATCGTGACCAGCACGCTGATCGGCACTGCGCTGCTGACGCTGTGGGTCGGGTGGATCGCCAACCGCCATTCGCGGCGCCTGCTCCTGCTTGTGTCAGCAATGCTGATGGCCGCCACCGGCAGCGGTTTCGCGCTGGTCACGAGTTTCTGGCCGCTCCTCATCATCGCATTCGTCGGCACGATGAACCCGACTTCGGGCGACGCCAGCATTTTCGTCCCGCTCGAGCAGACGGTGCTGACCCAGACCATCGCCGCGCGACAGAGGACCGCGCTTTTCGCGCGCTACAGCGTCATCGGTTCGCTCGCGACAGCGCTCGGCGTGCTCGCCGCCGCGCTGCCCGATTTCATCACGGTTTGGACCCAGTGCTCCCGGCCGGCGGCGGTGCAGCTGATGTTCGGTCTTTACGCGATGCTCGGGCTGATCGCTTTCATGCTGTATCGGCCGCTCTCGCCGGCGGTCGAGCTTGCCGAAGAGGCACCGACGGCGCCGCTGCGGCGATCGAAACGGCTCGTATACGGCATGGCCGCTCTGTTTGGCATGGATTCGCTCGGCACTGGCTTTCTCGTGCAGTCGTTGCTCGCTCTGTGGCTCTATCAGGCGTTTCACATTTCGCTCGCGACGGCGGCGGCGATCCTGTTCTGGAGCAGCCTCTGCTCGGCGGCTTCTTATCTCGTCGCAGTACCGATTGCCGAGCGGATTGGGCTCATCAACACAATGGTCTTCACGCATCTACCGTCGAACATTCTGCTGATCCTGATCCCGTTCGCTCCCGATCTTGCGACCGCA
>Ga0306920_100014013_pt1 | contig 10934 bp, 12 predicted proteins | sample flu12Cox44000170_FD_204666 | JGI IMG/M metagenome (GOLD analysis project Ga0306920, IMG submission 204666) | Lab enrichment of tropical soil microbial communities from Luquillo Experimental Forest, Puerto Rico - flux4day.12C.oxic.44.000.170 (v2)... | ecosystem: Environmental > Terrestrial >...
CGGGTCCGGCTTGTAGTACATCGCGAGGATCACGCCCGTCAGCGCCTGCACGAGGAACGCGGTGAGCGTCGCCGAGCCGAGAGTCTGCCACCAGTCGGTGTCGCCAGGCACCTTCCGGAAGAGGAAGTACTTGACGCCCCCGACCAGCCCCGAGCGCTCCTCGAGCCAGTCGAGCGGGTAGACGATCGTCTGCTGGAGCTGCTCGCTCCGCGTCATCGGCTTCGTCGCCATCAGTGGGGCGGCTGCACCGGGTAGAGCCAGCTCTCGATCCCGTCGACGTGCTCGCCCGGGTACGTGAGCGGGTACTTGTAGAGGGTCGCGTCGGCGCCGGTCCCGACCACCTTGGAGACCGAGAACGGCTTGCCGAGGAACAGGTGACCGTCGCGGATCGAGAACGAGTAGCGGTCGAGCGCGCGCACCGGCGGGCCTGCGATGCGGTTGCCTTCCGGGTCGTACTGGCCGCCGTGGCACGGGCAGCCGAAGCCGGCGATCGACACGGTCGGCGTCAGGCTGACGTCGCCGAACTTCGACGCGTGCGCGGCGTCGAGCGGGCCGTTGGGCTGCACCGGGCAGCCGAGGTGCGCGCAGTGGTTCGAGATGATCGTGAAGCTCGGCTGGCCGTTCGTCGCGGCGCCGTTGAACCGGATGTACGCGGTGCGCCTCGACACCTCGCCCTCGTTCGGGTCGGAGGTGAACGTCGTCACCACGAACCGGCCCTGCGGGAACTCGGAGGTGGGCCCGACGTCGATGTCCTTCTGGCCCTGCTTGAGGAACGGCGGGAGCACCATGAAGCCGAGTGCAGGCACGGTGACAAGGCCGCCGATGACGCCGCCGAGACCGAGCGTCGAGAGCTCGAGGAAGCGCGAGCGCGGGTAGCGCTCGGGCGCGGGCGCCTGGAGCGCCGCCGGGCCGCTTGCGGGGGCCGGCAGCGCGGGGCCGGTCGCCGGCGACTCGGGCGGCACCTCCTCCGCGTGCGCAAGCGGCGTGCCGGCCGTCAGGTCGCGCACCCAGAGGAAGCCGAAAACCGCCGCGACGACGGCGCCGACCGCGACGACGACCCAGCTGACGACGAGTCCCACGAGCAGCACGACGATGCCGACGGCAAAGCCGACAGGCCACAGGCTCGGGCCCGGGACGTGCGGGTGTTCGTCGTGAGGCTGCAAGCGCGAGTTCAGTCGGAATTCAAGCTACTGCGGCAGAGACCGGTCAACCTCGTAACAGGCGACGCGAACTCTGCCGGAAATCGCCGTTCGCCGCTGAGGGATCGGTCGCGAGACCGTACTCGGCCCACCGGCGGTCGACGAGCTCCTTCACCTCGGTGCTCATCGCGATCTCCTCGGGCCACTCGCGGGCTCCTTCCGCCGGCGACTTGGCAGTCGCGTCGATCCCGATCTTGCCGCCCACGAACTGCAACGTCGGCGCGTGGTCCAGGTGGTCGAGCGGTCCCTCCGTGATGACGACGTCCCGCTTCGGGTCGACGTTGGCGCCGACGTAGAACATCACCTGCTCGTAGTCGTGCACGTCGACGTGCTCGTCGACGACGACGATCCCCTTCGTCAGGCTCAGCATCCCGAGCCCCCAGATCGCGTGCATCACCTTGCGCGCGTGGCCGGGGAACGCCTTGCGGATCGACACGATGGCGAGGTTGTGGAACGCGCCCGCGACCGGCAGGTCGTAGTCGACGATCTCCGGCACGGTCATCTTCACCGCCGGCAGGAAGATCCGCTCGGTCGCCTTACCGAGCCAGGCGTCCTCCTGCGGCGGCTTGCCGACGACGATCGACGGGTAGATCGCGTCGCGCCGCATCGTCATCGCCGTGACGTGGAAGACCGGGAACTGCTCGGCGGGCGTGTAGTAGCCGGTGTGGTCGCCGAACGGCCCCTCCGTCGTCTCCTCGCCCTTCTCGATGAAGCCCTCGAGCACGATCTCCGCGTGCGCCGGCACCTCGACGTCGACCGTGACGCCCTTCACCAGCTCGACGGCGGAGCCGCGCAGGAACCCGGCGAGCATGAGCTCGTCGATGTGCTTCGGCAGCGGCGCGCTGGCCGTGTAGGCCGTGATCGGGTCGAGCCCGAGCGCGACCGCGACCTCGAGCCGCCCCTCGCTGAAGAGGTAGTCGGCGCGCCCGTCCTTGTGGATCTGCCAGTGCATCGCGGTCGCCTTCGGGCCGAGCACCTGCAGCCGGTACATGCCGACGTTGCGCGTGCCCGTGCGCGGGTCGTGCGTGATCACGGCAGGCAGCGTGATGAACGGGCCGGCGTCGCCGGGCCAGCACGTCTGGACGGGCAGCAGACCGAGGTCGACGTCGTCGCCCTGCAGGACCACCTCCTGCACCGGGCCCTTCTTCACCGACTGGGGCCGCGAGTCGGCGATCGACTTCAGCGTCTTCAGCCCGCGCACCTTCGCGGCGAGCCCCTCGGGCGGCTGCATCTCGAGCACCTCGGACAGCCGTGCCGCGACGTCGTCGAGCGACGCGACGCCGAACGCGAGGCACATCCGGCGCTCCGTGCCGAACTGGTTGATCAGCAGCGGGCGTTCGGAGCCCTTCGGCCGTTCGAACAGGAGCGCAGGGCCGCCGGCCCTGACGACGCGGTCGACGATCTCGGTGACCTCGAGGTGCGGATCGACCTCCGCGGAGATGCGCACGAGCTCACCCTCCCGCTCGAGGAGGGCGATCCACTCTCGCAGGTCGCGGGTCGCCACCTGCGAGAGCCTAGTTCACTGGTTACTTGGCGCCGTTGGGGCCGTAGCGCGGGTCGTGGTGCTCGGCGAGCTTCAGGAGCAGCGCGTGCAGCTGGCTGCGCTCGTCCTTGCTCAGCGGGGCGAGGAACTCCTCCTCGACCTGCTTCGAGAGGCCGCGCAGCTCGAGCAGCCGCTTCTCGCCCTCGGGCTTGAGGGTGACGACGTTGCGGCGGCGGTCGGCCGGATCGGGCTTGCGCTCGATCAGGCCCTCCTCCTCGAGCTCGTCCAGCAGCCCGACGAGCCAGCTGCGGTCGTACCCGAGCGCGTCTGCGATCTGCGCCTGGGTCTCGGCGCGGCTCTCGGACAGCGAGCAGAGGATCCCGTGCTGGTACGGGTTCGCGCCGCGCTCCTCAAAGGCGTCGACGGTGCGGTCCTTGATCGCGAACCCGAGCCGCTTCAGCAGGAAGCTCGTGCTCTTGACCAGCTCACGCGGGGGCCGGTTCGGCGGTTTCAGAACAGATGGTGCATTCATGGTGACGGAAGTGTAGCGCGTCCTACGGTCGTTTTGTGCTATCGTTGTGTCGTTCCACGATTTGGGGGTTCGATATATGACTCTTTCCGCGATAGCTCCTCTCCACCGCACAGGCCGCTGGTCGGCCCTTTCCCTGATCGTCGCCGCGCAATTCATGGTCGTGCTCGACCTGTCGATCGTGAACGTTGCGCTCGCTTCGATCAAGTCCAACCTCGGCTTCTCGAGCGCAGGCCTCCAGTGGGTGATCAGCGCCTACGCGCTCACCTTCGGCGGGTTCCTGCTGCTCGGCGGCCGGCTGTCCGACCTGCTCGGCCGCCGCCGCCTGTTCATGACCGGCCTGACCGTCTTCACCCTCGCGTCCGCGCTCTGCGGCCTCGCGTGGTCGCCTGCCTCGCTGGTCGTCTTCAGGGCGATCCAGGGCGTCGGCGGCGCGATGTTCGCCCCGGCGGGCCTCTCGCTGCTGATGACCCGCTTCGAGGAAGGCAGCGACCGCAACCTCGCGCTCGGCATCTGGGGCGCGGCCTCCGGTAGCGGCGCCGCCGTCGGCGTCCTGCTCGGCGGGCTGCTCACGTCGGCGCTCAGCTGGCCGTGGGTCTTCTACATCAACGTCCCGGTCGGACTGGCCGTGATCCTGCTGACGCCCGGCATCATCGGCGAGAGCCGCGCCGAGGGCCTCGGCCGTCACTTCGACGTCGCCGGCGCGACCACGATCACCGCCTCGATGATGCTGCTCGTCTTCGGGCTGACGAAGGCGACGCAGGACGGCTGGAGCAGCGCGGTGACGATCGGCTCGCTCGTGATCTCGGCCGTGCTCGCCGCCTCGTTCCTCGCGGTCGAGCGTCGCGCGCCGTCCCCGCTGCTGCCGCTGCAGGCGTTCCGCGGGACGACGCTCGGCATCGGCGCCGTGATCACGGCGATCATCGCCTCGGTCGCGTTCACGCAGTTCTTCCTGCTGACGCTCTACCTGCAGCAGGTCCTGCATTACTCGGCGGAGAAGACCGGCCTCGCATTCGTCGCGATCGCCGGCACGGTCGCCGTCACGTCGAACGTGGCGCAGCGCTTCGTGACCGTCTTCGGGCCGCGCAAGGTGCTCGGCACGGGGATGATCCTGTCCGTCGTCGCGATGGCGCTGCTCGTTCGCCTGCCGGTGCACGCCAGCTACGTCCGCGACCTGCTGCCGTCGTTCGTGCTGATGGGCGCAGCGCTCGGCACCGGCTTCATCGCCGTCACGATCGCCTCGCTCGCCGGCACGCGGCCGCAGCACGCAGGCGTCGCCTCCGGGCTCGTGAACACGAGCCGGCAGGTCGGCGGCGCAGTCGGCCTGGCGGCGACGGCGACGATCGCCTCGATCGTCGCGGGCCACTCGCCGACCGCGGCTCAGATCGTGCACAGCGACCACATCGCCTTCGGTGTGCTCACCGGGCTCGCGCTCGTCGGCGCGCTGCTGACCCCGGCGCTGCGGCCGCACCGCGAAGAGACCCACGACGTCCCCGACCTCGCCTACGCCCTCGAGGAGGCAGCCTGATGACCACCCTGATCGACAACCGCATCGACGACCTGCTCCTGCAGGCCCGCGGCCTCGAGCTCGTGCGCGGCATCCTCGCCGCGCGTGGCGCGACCGACGAGGAGCTCGACGCGCACGCGCGCGAGCTCCAGCGCGTCCGCAACAAGCTGGCCCGGAAGCTCGCGGCCTAGTAGCTCTGGTTGGCGGCGCGGCGCTCCTTGCGCCGCGCCCCGAGCCAGTGCGTGAGCTCACCGACGACGATCACGCTGAGGAAGATCAGCCCGACGATCAGCATGCCGATGATGACGTGCAGGCCTTCGCTGGCGGCGTCGAGGAGCATCAGGCCGCGACTCTAGCGGAGTGCCGCTCGACCGCGAGCGCCACCTCGTCGGGGTGCGGCGTCCCGCCGAGCTCCCGCGCCGCGTCGACCCACGCGTCCGAGTCGCCGGCGGCCCCCTCCGCCCGCAGCGCCGCGCAGCGGGAGATCAGCTTCGACATCGCGTCGACGGCGGCCACGCCGCCGGCGGCCGCGATGCGCACGAGCCCGTGCGCGTACAGGTAGTCGCCGAGCAGCACCGCCTCGTTGCGGTCGGGCGCGTCGAAGAGGCGCGGCCGGCCATAGTGGACGAGGTACGCCTCGTACACCGTCTCGAGCCCGAGCGCGAAGGCATCCGGCGCGAGCGGCGAGAACACCGGCTCCCACTCGGGCGCCGGCTTGAGCGAGCGCATCCAGATGTCGCTCTCGACGCGCGCGCCGTCGACGATCGCGTCAGCCAGCGAGGACATCCGCCACCGCCTCGATCGTCGCGTCGATCTCCGCGTCGCCGTGCGCGAGCGACGGGAACCAGCACTCGTACTGGCTCGGCGCCACGTACACGCCCCGCTCGAGCAGCCCGCGGAACAACGCCGCGAAACTCTCGGTGTCGAGCTCCTCGAACCGGTCGACCGGCCGCTCGCGGCCGACGAAGAGCGTCAGCATCCCGCCCACCCGCTGCACGCGGCCGAACTGTGCAAGGCCCTGCTCGAGCCGCGCCGAGCGCCGCTCCAGCTCGTCGTACACCTCGGGGTCGCGCAACCGCCGCAGCACGGAGACGCCGGCGGCGGTCGCGAGCGGGTTCCCGCTCAGCGTCCCGGCCTGGTAGACGTGCCCGGCAGGCGCGAGCTTCTCCATCAGGTCGCCGCGTCCGCCGAAGGCGGCGAGCGGCAGCCCGCCGCCCACGATCTTGCCGAGAACCGTCAGGTCGGGCGTGATGCCGAACCGCTCCTGCGCGCCGCCGCGCCCAACGCGGAAGCCGGTGATCACCTCGTCGAAGATCAGGAGCGCGCCGCTCGCGTCGCACAGCGCACGCAATGCCTCGAGGAAGCCGGGCCTCGGCGGGACGCAGCCCATGTTCCCGGCGACCGGCTCGACGACGATTGCCGCCAGCCCTTCGCCGTAGCGCTCGACTGCGGCCGCGGCCGCGGTGATGTCGTTGTAGTCGACGACGATCGTGTCGGCGCTCACGCCCGACGGCACGCCCGGCGACGAGGGGATCGCGAGCGTCGCGAGCCCCGAGCCGGCGCTCGCGAGGAACGCGTCGGCGTGCCCGTGGTAGCCGCCGGCGAACTTCAGGATGCGGTCGCGGCTCGTGAAACCGCGTGCGAGCCGCACCGCCGACATCGCCGCCTCCGTGCCGGACGAGACGAGCCGCACCAGCTCGACCGACGGCACCGCGTCGACGATCTCGGCGGCAAGGTCGACCTCGCGCTCCGTCGACGCGCCGAACGTCGTCCCGTCGAGCGCGGCCGCGCGCACCGCCTCGACGGTCTCGGGGTCGGCGTGCCCGAAGATCAGCGGCCCCCACGACTGCACCCAGTCGAGCAGCCGTCTCCCGTCCGCCGTCTCGACGTACGCGCCCTCGCCCCGCGCGACGAACAGCGGCTCGTCGAGGCCGACGCCGCGCATCGCGCGCACGGGCGAGTTGACGCCGCCCGGGATCAGCTTGCGCGCGCGGCGCCAGAGCTCCGACGTCTGCGCTAGAGCCAACCGGCGAACTCTTTGGCCCAGTACGTGAAGACGATGTCGGCGCCGGCGCGGCGGATCGCTGTCAGCGACTCGACGGCGACGGCGCGCTCGTCGAGGTCGCCCGCAGCGGCGGCCGCCTTCAGCATCGCGTACTCGCCCGACACGTTGTACGCGGCGAGCGGGAGGTCGAAGCGGTCGCGTACCGCACGCAGCACGTCGAGGTACGGCAGCGCAGGCTTCACCATCAGCACGTCCGCGCCCTCGACGACGTCGAGCTCGCACTCGCGAAGCGCCTCTCGCACGTTGCCGGGATCCATCTGATAGCCGCGGCGGTCGCCGAACGCGGGGGCCGAGCCGGCGACGTCGCGGAACGGGCCGTAGAACGCGGACGCGTACTTCGCCGAGTAGGCGACGATCGGCGTGTGCGGCAGGCGCTCGCGGACCGCGCCGACGCGGCCGTCCATCATGTCGCTCGGGCAGACGACGTCGGCGCCTGCCTCGACGTGCGACACGGCAGTGCGCGCGAGCAGGTCGACGGAAACGTCGTTGTCGACCACATCGCCGTCCAGGACGCCGCAGTGGCCGTGGGACGTGTACTCGCAGAGGCAGACGTCGGTGAAGAGCACGAGCTCCGGGAAGCGCGGGCGGAGCGCACGCAGCGCGCGCTGGACGATGCCGTCGTCGATCCACGCGCCGGAGCCCTCGTCGTCCTTCGACTCCGGGATGCCGAAGAGGATCACCGCCTTCACGCCGAGCCGCAACAGCTCCTCGCACTCGGCGACCACGCCGTCGACCGTGTGCCGGCCGAGCGCGGGGAGCCGCTCGTTCGGCAACGCCTCCGGGGCGACGAAGAGCGGCATCACGAGGTCGTCGACGGCGAGCGGCGTCTCGCGCACGAGCTCGCGCAGCGCCTCGCTGCGGCGCAGCCGGCGAAGGCGCGTGACCGGGAACGTGCTCACGGCGAAAGGGTACGTTCCAGCTCGACCTCGTCGACGGGCATTGCGCGGCCGCCGTCCCACGGCTCGAGGGTGACGCGGTCGGCGAAGAACTCCCAGATCGCCCGGCCGACGGCCAGCACCGGCAGCGCCACGAGCGCGCCGACCAGCCCGTACACCTCGGCGCCCGCGGCGAGGCCGAAGATCACCAGCAGCGGGTGGAGGCGCAGCGCGTTGCCCATCACGTTCGGGACGACGACGTGCCCCTCGATCTGGTGGATGCCGAGGAAGAGCAGGATCACCCACACCGCGGACAGCGGGTGCACGACCAGGGCGTAGATCACCGGCGGGATCGCGCCGAGCCACGGTCCGAGATACGGGATCACCTCCGTCAGCGCGACCCACGCCCCGAACAGGAGCGCGTACTGCTGGCCGTGCGGCAGCGCGCCGACGGCACCGAGCACCCACAGGCCGACGCCGGCGCTCGTGCCGATGATCAGGCTGAGCGCGATCTGGCCGCGCACGTACGCCACGAGCGCCGACTCGACGCTGCGCACGAGCGACTGCTCTCCCGGTCGAGGCGGGAAGCGACGGTCGATGCGTCGCGCAAGTCGCTGCAGGTCGAGCAGCATGTAGATCGAGACGACGATCAGCACCACGAGCTCGAAGAGCACCGTGCCGATCGAGATCGCGGCGCCTTCGACGACGTTGACGATGCGGTGCGTGTACTTGCCGACGTCGCGCCGCTGGATCTGCTTGACCCACCTGTGCCCCTGCGCCTCGATCTTGATCGACCTGAGGTGGTGCGTGTCGAGCCAGTGCTGGAGCCGGTTGACATCGAGGTACGCGCTCGTCTGTCCGGACGGGGCGTGAGGATGCGTGAAGTAGTCGTTGAACCGGTTGGCCGCCGTTTTCGTCTGCGAGACGACCGCGGTGGCGATCAGGAAGATGACGAGGCCGAGCGCAGCCGCAAATGCGAGATACACGACCGCGACCGCCAGGCCGCGCGGCAGCCGGACCCTTTGGAGCCCGCGCACGAGCGGGTCGAGCAGCAGGGCGACGAGCGCCGCCACCAGGAACAGGAAGAGCACGTGACCCGCGAGGTTCGCCAGCCACCACACCAGCAACAACAGCAGCGGCAGGCCGACCAGCTGAATCCAGCGCGGAACGAGAAGCCGCGGCGGGCCGGAGGCGCTCACGCGGCAAACGGTACAGCCGCCGTCACCCGGCTCAGGCCGCCTGACTGGGACTGGACTTTCGGGGTCGACGGGGCCCTGGCGCTCGACCCCCGTTTGAATGCCCCGCCCGGGTCGGCTACGGTGCCCGTGATGTCGCCTCCGGTGGGCCCCCGGCGCGCGCGCTCGGCGCGGCGCCAGCACCTGGAGCGTGAGCGGCGCCGCAGGCGCGTCGCCCTGCTCGTTCTCGCCGCCCTCGTGGCCGGTGTGGTCGTCCTGCTCTCGGCCTTCGGCGGCTCCGGCAAGACGCCGCAAGCTCCGACCGTCGGGGCCTCGCGGCTGCTCCTCCCGGCCGGCCCGCCGACGCCCGAGATCGTCGCGAAGCTCAGCTCGCTGCACCTCCAGCTGCCGATCAGCCAGTCACGCGTGACGGCGATCGGCTACCAGGGCGGCAGCGAGGGCGCGCTCCCCCTCGACCCGATCGGGCGCCAGGTGAACGAGGGCCTGCTCAAGCGGCTGCTGCACGCCGTGGTCGGCGGCTCCGCCGCGCGGCCGCGCTGGTACCAGCTGCCCGGCGGCACGGGCCCGGCGACCTCGTCGCTGCAGGTCGGCGCCCCGGCCGGCACGGACGTGTACTCGCCGGTCGACGGCTCCATCGTCGGCATCTCCGACGTCGTGTTGAACGGGCGGCCGTACGGCTCGAGCATCGACATCCAGCCGAGCGGTGCGCCGTCCCTCGTGGTGACCGTGTCGCACGTCCGCGTCGACCCGTCGCTCGTCGTCGGCTCCGCCGTCACCTCCGGCTCGTCGAAGCTCGGCACGCTCCTCGACTTCTCGGCCGCCGAGAAGGCGGCGCTCGCGCGGTACACCAACGACGCCGGGAACCACGTCGTCGTCGAGGTCCACCCGAGCGCGACGCTGCAGATCCAGTAGAACCCGCGCAATGAGGATCCTGTTCGTGGCCGACGTGTTCGGCGCTCCCGGTCGGCGCGCGGTCGAGCAGCGGCTCCCCGCGCTGCGCGGGGAGCTCGGCGCCGACTTCTGTGTCGTCAACGGCGAGAACGCGGCCGCAGGACGCGGGATCACGGCCAAGATCGCCGACAGGCTGCTCGCCTCGGGCGCCGACGTGGTCACGCTCGGCAACTGGGTGTGGGGGCAGCCGGGGTTCGCGCCGTATCTCTCGGGCACCGACCGCGTGCTCCGGCCGGCGAACATGTCACCGCAGACCCCGGGCATCGGGCTCGCGGTGCACGACGGCGTCGCCGTGATCAACCTGCTCGGCGTCTACGCGCTCAACCCGTTCGAGAACCCGTTCCTCGCCGCCGACCGCCTCGTCGAGGAGGCGCGGCGGCAGACACCCGTGGTCATCGTCGACTTCCACGCGGAGGCGACGAGCGAGAAGGTCGCGCTCGCGCGCTACCTCGACGGCCGCGTCACCGCGGTCCTCGGCACGCACACGCACGTGCAGACGAGCGACGCACGCGTTCTCGCCGGCGGCACCGCCGCGATCACCGACGCGGGCATGACAGGCCCGCACGACTCCGTGATCGGCAGCGAGGACATCGGCGCGATCAAGCGCTTCGTCACCGGCATGCCGGTGCGGCTCGAGCCCGCGACCGGCGGCGTGCGCATCGAGGGCGCGATCGTCGACTGCGGCGCCGACGGCCGCGCGACGTCATGCGAGGCTCTCCGCCTCGTCGTCGACTGACGGCCACGCGAGCAGCACGACCAGACCGACGAGCACGAGGTCGCGCAGCAGCACGACCCACGCGTAGCGATAGCTCAGCGCGTAGTCGAAGTAGCGCTGCGGGAAGTACACCTGTGTCAGCAGGAGCGCGGCCGTCAGCAGCCCGGTCGCGGCAAGCCCGCGGCGGCCTCGCACGAGCGGCACGACCGGCACGAGCCAGATCAGGAACTGGGGCGACAGCACCTTCCCGAACGCGACGATCGTGCAGACCGCAGCGGCGCAGTACCGCAGGAAGCGCGGCTCGCTGAGCGCGCCGCGCCAGAACCGCACCCACAACGTGACGAGCATCGCAACGGTGGCAAGCGCGAGCAGCGCGGCGAGCCAGCCGTAGCCGGCCAGGTTCTGCGAGCCGTG
>Ga0306920_100014014_pt1 | contig 10933 bp, 9 predicted proteins | sample flu12Cox44000170_FD_204666 | JGI IMG/M metagenome (GOLD analysis project Ga0306920, IMG submission 204666) | Lab enrichment of tropical soil microbial communities from Luquillo Experimental Forest, Puerto Rico - flux4day.12C.oxic.44.000.170 (v2)... | ecosystem: Environmental > Terrestrial >...
GAGAAGAGCTTCTCTAGCGACGTGGCTGCGGTCGCGATCGCTGCCTTGAGCACCGGCGCCGCGGCAGAGACGGTGGTGAAGGTCGGCGTCATCAACAGCTATTCCGGATTTCTCGCGCAGCCCGGCGACGAGCTGGAAAAGGGACTGGCGCTTTATCTCAAGGAACACGCCAAGGACCTGCCACCAGGCGTCAGCATCGAGCTCGTCCGCCGCGACGACGCGGCACAGCCCGATGTGGGCAAGCGCGTGGCGCAGGAGCTCATCGCGCGCGAGCATGTTCAGTTCCTGACCGGCGTCATCTCCTCGCCCGTCGCCGCCGCGATCGCGCCCTTGACGGTGGAAGCGAAAGTGCCGTTCGTGCTCGCCAATGCGTCCGGAGTATCGCTCACGCGCCTCTCGCCTTATATCGCGCGCGTCTCCTTCACGCAGTGGCACACCTCGTTTCCGCTCGGCAAATGGACGGCCGAGCAAGGATGGAAGAAGGGCTACACCGCCGTCAGCGACTACATTCCCGGCCACGATGCCGAGGCCGCCTTCACCAAGTCGTTCACCGCCGCGGGCGGCACGATCGCCGGCGCGGTGCGCTTTCCGCCGAGCAATCCCGACTTTGCGCCTTTCGTGCAGCGCATCAAGGACGCCAAGCCCGACGTCGCCTTCATCTGGGTTCCGGCGGGGACGCAAGCGACAGCGATGCTCAAGGCCATCAAGGATCTGGCCCTGCGCGAGGCCCAAATCCACATCGTCTCGACGCAGGACCTGGTGCCTGACGAGGAACTGCCCAACATGGGCGACACCGCGCTCGGCGTGATCACCGCCGGCAACTACTCTTCGGCGGCGACGCGTCCGGCCAACAAAGCATTTCTCGATGCCTGGACGCGCGAATACGGCACCAAGGCCGTTCCCGACTACATCTCGATCGGCGGCTGGGACGCGATGGCGGCGATCGTCGACGTGGTCAAGGAGACGCAGGGCAAGGTCACCGCCGACGAAGCCATGACGATTCTAAAGAACTGGAAGAATCCCGAGAGCCCGCGCGGGCCGATCATGATCGATGCCGCAACCCGCGACATCATCCAGGACATCTACATTCGCCGTACCGAGACCGTGGGCGGGGAGCTGGCGAATGTGGAATTCGACACGATCCGCCAGGTAAAAGACCCCTGGAATTCAATCCGCCATGAGCCTCAGGGCATGATGCGCCAAACCATGGCGTTGCTGTCGCTGCAGGGGGTCGTGGGATCGAGCGCGATGACGACGCTTCCTTCGATGCGCCGCGCGATCGTGCGTGCCTCCTGACAGGTGTCGCGATCGACGTCGCGGAGGGTCACCGCCACGAGGGCCGGAAATTTCGTCGCATCGACGCTGATGTCGCGGCCGTCGAAGTAGGGCGCGATCGCCGCGCGCACTTGGTCCGGCGAGCGATTCCATGGCAGCGCCGCCGTCTCGGCGGCCGCCCCCAGCAATTGCCCGCGAATGAGCTGCGCCGGCGATTGCAGGGCCAGCGAGACTTGGTAGCCCGCAGCAAAAATGAGGGCGGCGACGGCGAATAGCCGCGCGGCGCGCGGCGCGCGCCCGAGCGAAGCGACGACACTGTCGATCGGTGAGAAGCGGACCGCAGGGGCGAACGAGGCGACCATCGACATCACACGTTCCTCCGCACAGTGGGCGGCACGCGGAGGACTCTAGCCGAGTTCGATTTAATCAAATGATAATCTTGTCCGGCCTTTTAGCTTCATTTGAGGAAAATTCAGCGAATTTCCGCGAACGCCGTTTTCAAGAATTCGGCGACGGCGAGCGGCGATTTCTCGCGGCCCTCCATATCGCCGCCTGTATAGACGCCGCGGGTGACGCATTGCCTGAGCTCCGCTAGCGCCGCCTCGCCCGACAGCGTGGCGCCCTTCGCCGTTGCCGTCACCGCGCCCGTGTCGACATCCACAGCGCCCTGGCAATCGCGCCCGGTGGTGAAGGCGGGGAAATAGCGCGGCGACGTCAACCCATCGAAGCCGTGCCGCGCCTCGGGATAGACCACCACCGACACGCGCGCGCCTTTGGCGCGCAGGGTGTCGGCATAGGCGACACAGGGTGCGGCCGGCGTGTAGTCGTCCTTGCCGCCGAGCAGCATGAGGATTGGCGCGCCATCGAGATGCGCCGAGACATAAGGGACGTTGCAGCCGGGATAGAGGGGCACATGCGCGGCAAAGCGCAGATCATCCTCGATGATGCCGCGGCGGATCGGCTCGAGCGCCGTATAGAGCGCGGCGATGCCGCCGCGCGAGAAGCCCATCACAGCGATGCGTTTGCGGTCGACGCGCGGATGAGTGGCGAGAAGCCGCAGCGCCACGAGCCCGTCAGCCATGTCGCCTGCCATCGAGAGCTGGCTTTGATCCGTCATGGTGTCCTTGATGCCGCGGCCAGCAAAGCTGTCGACGATGAAGGCGGCATAGCCCAAATCATTCATCCGCTGCGCCCACATCGACTCGCGCCCACTGATGCCGCCGCTGCCATGTAGGATCACCATCGCCGGAACCGGACCGGCGGCTTTTTCGGGAAAGCTGAGGAAGCCCGAGATCACCGCCCGTGTCATGGCGGCATGGGTGACGAGATCGCGGATGCTCTTCGGGGTCGGCGACTCGAACGCAATCTTGCCGCTGCGCCCATCGGCGAGGCTCGCCGCCGTGGTGCCCTGGGCGCGAGCGTCCTCCGCGCCGTTGGCAACGACCGCGAGCAGGAGCGCGGCAAAGAGGCGAAAACGCATGGATATGGGCCCCTGGCGAGGTGGCGAGATTTCCCGAACGCGATCATAGCGCCCAAGGGCATATCGGAAAGCGGCTGCGGTCCCGGCAACTCGGGGGCGACCCGTCCGGGCTACAAAGAAAGCGTCAGTGGTTAACGGTTTCTTAACCTTGCCGGCCAAATGTGTGGGCGATCTTACTATTACTGGTGGGTGTCCCATGGAAATCACGCGAGAAGTAGTAACCGTGTTTGCCAACCCCGCGGCCAACCAGGTCCATATCGTCCTTTCGGGTTACCGTCTCGTCCTCACGACAGAGGAGGCACAAAGCCTCGGAAGAGCGCTCAGCCGCCTAGAGCAACGGCCGGCGGCCGATGGCGCGGAAGCGACCGCTGGCGAGCCGACACTCGCCACGGCGTTGGCCACCATCACCGATCATCCGGCCGCCAATTCATCCGGGCCGCGGCACCTCGTGCGGCCAAGCCCGGCCGAAGCGGAGGCCGTGCAACAGCGCGCCCGCGCGCTCATCCAAGGCACCATTCGCGAGAAAGGGCTCTCGCTTCGAGAGGAGCACAGCACATGACCGCAACCATCATCACCATCGCGCAACGGAAGGGCGGCGCCGGCAAAACGACGCTCGCCGCCCATTTAGGCGTGGCGCTCGCCAACGCCGGACACGTGGTCGGCCTCATCGATACCGACCCGCAGGCGAGCCTCGCGCAGTGGCACGAGCGGCGCGAGGAACGGCTCGGCCATCACGACACCAGCCTCGATTTCGCCGCCGTCACCGGCTGGCGCGCCGCAGTCGAGATCGCCAGCCTCGCCCGCGACAACGAGATCGTGCTGATCGACAGCGCGGCCAGCACCGATCCGGAGACGCGCAGCGCCATCCGCTGCGCCGGGCTCGTGCTGGTGCCGGTGCAGCCTTCGCCGGTCGATGTCTGGGCAACCTTGCCGACGCTCGACATCGCCCAGCAAGAAGGCGTCCCCGCGCTTCTCGTCTTGAACCGCGTGCCGGCGCGCGCGCTCCTGACCGCGGCGATGCGCGAGCGCTTGGCGGATTACGATGTCGGTCTCGCCCACAGCGGTATCGGCAATCGCGTCGCGCTGGCCGCCGCCTTCGCCGAAGGCAAGGGCGTCGCCGAGACCGCGCAGGCCGCACTCGCCGCGGCGGAGATCGCCTCGCTCGCCGACGAAGTGCTGCAGCTTCTGCCGGCCGCCGCTTAGAGCAGGAAGACCAGTAGCGCCAGCGAGATAAGGCCCGCCGCCCAGCAATAATAGGCGAAGGGGTCGAGCGCCTCGAAATCGTGGCGCCGGAAGTAGCGCATGAGGAAGGCCGTGCTGGCGTAGGCCGTGACGCCCGCGACGATCCCGGCGATCCACACCAACGGACCGAACGCCGCCGCCGCTTCGGCATTGAAGAGATGCGGCACTTCATGGACGCCGGCACCGAGGATGATCGGTGCGGCGATCAAAAACGAGAAATGCGCGGCCTCGCGATGATGGAACCCGGCCAGCAACGCGCCGACGATGGTGGCGCCGGACCGCGAGATGCCCGGGAGCAGCGCCGTCGCTTGCCAGAGGCCGATCAGCAACGCCTCGCGCCAGCTCATCTCGCCCAGCTGGCGCGTGCCGCTTTGCCGGCGCAGTCGCTCACCGAGGAAGAGAATGCCGCCGTTGACGAGTAGGAACGCCGCCGCAGCGATTGGCGAACCGAAAAGACCGCGAATGAAATTCTCAAAGGCGACCGCCAGCACCACCGCGGGTACGGTCGCCAACACGATGAGCCAGAGAAGGCGCCACTGCGCCTTCCGCTCGACCACCGAACCCACCCCGAAGAACGCCAGCAGCAATCCCAGCCAATCGCGCCAGAAATAGGCAAGGAGCGCGATGGCGGTGCCGAGATGCAGCACCACCAGGAACGGCAGGAAACTGCGGCTGTGCTGATCGATGTTCCAACCCAAGAGCTTGGGCAGGACCACCGCATGGCCGAGGCTGCTCACGGGAAAGAGCTCGGTCACGCCCTGAAGGATCGCCATGATCAGCGCTTGCAGTGTGCTCATCGGACCTCGTGCCCAAATTCGAGAGAAGAATTGTCGGACGACAGCGGCGAGACCGCTGAACGCGCGAAAACCAGCGTGTGCCAGCCTTCCCCGGCGATGCGCCGACGCAGCATCAATCGCTGGCACCGATGCGCCGCCACAACCGCCCGCTCTTGCCGCGTGAGCAGGCCCGAGAGGACGGCGATGCCGCCCGGCATCAGTGCACGCGCGAGATCGGGCGCCATCCGCATGAGCGGCCGCGCGAGAATATTGGCGAAGACCAGATCGAACCGCCGGCCGGTGATGCCGCGGGCGCGATAGCCGTTCGCCGAGCGGGTGCGCATCAGCGCGCCGACACCGTTCCGCCGCGCGTTCACGCCCGCGACGCGCACCGCCTCGAGATCGAAGTCGCAGGCGAGAACCGGTTGGCGCCAGGTTTTGGCCGCGGCGATCGCGAGAATGCCGGTGCCGGTGCCCATGTCGAGCGCGCGGCGCTGGCGCCCACGCTTGGCGAGCGCGTCAAGCGCCAAGAGACAGCCGCGCGTTGTCGCGTGCTCGCCGGTACCGAAGGCGGTCGCGGCATCGATGCGCAAGCCGATGCGGCCGGCCGGCACGGCGTCGCGATAATGCGAGCCATGGATGAAATACCGGCCGACGCCCACGGGCGGGAAGCTTGCTGCGTTCTCGGCGAGCCAATCGCGCGGCGCGACACGCTCGCATTGCAGCGATGGCGGCTCGTCGGAACGTCCCGTCCAGGCGACCGCCAGCGTCGCCTCAAGCAACGCGATCGGCGGCGTCGCGGTGATGAGGCCCTCGACGCGCCATCTTCCGCCTGGTGCTGCCTCGAACGCGCTCACCGCGCCGCAGGAGTGATCGAGCACCGCTGCCACGCGCTCCGCCGCGTCCGCATCGGCTGTCAGCGCCACAAGGCGCCAGACACTCTGCCCTTTCTGATGCTGTGCGCTCACGCTCGATGACGCCGACTGTGTGCCCTACGCGAGCACCCGCTACCCCGCCAACCCGCGGAGGGCGCGACGTTGCGCGTCGATCGCCTGCTCGAAGATCATGTCCTTCCAATCATCGGCATCGCCATAGAAGGTGGCGCGCATCATCGCCTTGATGTCGCGGCCTTGCGGCGTGTCGAGCCGGCCGCGCGTGTGCAGCCAATTGTCGGCGCGCACGGCATCGATGGTCTCCTGGAGCGGCCGCACGCCGTATTCGAGCGCCATGGTGGTGACCTCGGCCTCGGGCAGCGCCTCTTCGAGGCCGAGCATCAGATCGCCCGTTACTTCCGAGGAGCGTGACGTACCGAGCGAGGTCGAGGTGATGTTGTCGCCATACCATTGGCGCGCTCGCGCGAAACCCGCGCTCCCCGCCGGATGCGTGACGATGCGCTCGCCATAGCCATAGGGGCCGAGCCCGGTGTGGTAGTCGATCACCGCGACCCGCTCGGCCGCGGCGAGATGGCGCGCGGCGATGGCGAGGATGGTGCGGCGCGACCAGCCGGGCGCGCGGCCGCCATAGAAGATCCCGTCGGCATGGCTGTACTGGCCGCCGGTGATCGCCCGCTGCAGCGCCGCGGCGCCGTTGCGGGCACCGTACTCGTCGAGCCGCGCCTTGGCTGTCGCCAGCGCCGCCTGATCCCATTCAACGGGGCAAATCGCATCGGCGAGCAAATCGTAGCCGTCATTGCGCGGCAGCGGCGCCGAAAAGGCGATGAAATTACGGTTGAGGTCGACATTGTCCTCAGTGACGCGCCGCACCCAGGCGAAGCCGTAGGGGTTGATGGCATGAACCGCAAGGAGCGCAGTGCCGCGCGGCAAATCGCGCGCGGCACCGCTGCGGAACGTGCCGGTCTGCACGCCCGCGCCGCAAAAGCCTTCGGCGCCGTGCGTCGCCGAGACCGTCACCAGCACGCGTTTGGCGTCGGCGGGGCCGAGCCAGGCGATGTCGGTGGTGAGCGCTTCGCCCGCGGGCCCCTGGGCGCGGTCGTTTGCTTCCGCCTGAAGCTGCGCGCCGGCCGCCATGGCGGCGTCGCGAAATTTCTGCCGCGCTTCGGCATAGCTCGAGGCGAAATATTGGTTTGCTCCCATTGCTCAGACCTTCTCGACGAATGCGTCCATCACCATCTTGTCGCCGGCTTTGTCGAAGCTGATGGCGAGCTTGTTGTCTTCGACCGCGCGCACCGTGCCATATCCGAATTTCTGATGGAAGATGCGGTCGCCTTTGGCAAAGCCGCCGATACGACGAACCTCGACGCCGCGCTGCGGCACCGGCCGCGCTTCGATGATCGGCGCGCGGCGGCCGAGCGGACCCAAGCGGGTGAGGTCCGCGCGCGCGAGATCGGGCCGCGCGGGCGAGATCGCCCAGTCCTCGCGGCCGATCGCCCCGGCGCGCGGATAAAGCCCGGGATCGGCGACGACGTCGGTATGCTCGCTCGGCAATTCGGCAATGAACCGCGAAGGCAATGTCGGCTGCCATTGACCATACATGCGCCGGTTCGCGGCATAGGAGACATAGGCGCGGCGCTTGGCGCGCGTGAGGCCGACATAAGCGAGCCGTCGTTCCTCCTCGAGCCCGGCGCGGCCGGTGTCGTCCATGGCGCGCTGGTTGGGGAAGAGCCCCTCCTCCCAGCCCGGCAAAAAGACGCTGTCGAATTCGAGCCCCTTGGCGCTGTGCAAGGTCATGATGCTGACCATGTCGCCTTGCGCCGCAGCCGTATTCTCCATGACGAGGCTCACATGCTCGAGAAACCCTGCGAGATTGTCGAACTCGGCCATCCCGGCGACGAGCTCCTTCAGGTTCTCGAGCCGGCCCGGCGCCTCCGGCGATTTGTCCGCCTGCCACATGGCGGTATAGCCGGAGTCGTCGAGAATCTCGGCGGCGAGCTCGGTGTGCGGGACGCGATCGGCGATGCCGCGCCAGCGCGACACGGCGGCGATGAAATCGCGCAATGCCTTGCGCGCGGCGGGCTTGATCTCGTCCGTCTCGATGAGACGCGCCGCCGCCTCGGCGAGCGGTAGGCGCTGGGCGCGGGCAAACGCATGCACCGATTGCAGCGTTGCCTCGCCGATGCCGCGCCGCGGCACGTTGACGATGCGCTCGAAGGCGAGATCGTCGGCGGGTTGATGGACGAGGCGCAGATAGGCCAAGGCGTCGCGGATTTCCTGGCGCTCGTAGAAGCGGGGACCGCCGACGACACGGTAGGGCAGTCCGAGCGTCAGGAACCGTTCCTCGAACTCGCGCGTCTGAAAACCGGCGCGCACGAGGATGGCGATTTCTGAGAGCGCCGCGCCGTGGTGTTGTTGCGACTCGATCTCGTCACCGACCCAGCGCGCCTCCTCCTCGCCGTCCCACACCCCGCGCAGCACGATGCGCTCGCCCTCGTTGTGCGCCGTCCACAGCGTCTTGCCGAGTCGGCCTTCATTATGCGCGATGAGCCCCGAGGCGGCGGCGAGGATGTGCGGCGTCGAGCGGTAGTTCTGCTCGAGGCGGATGATCTTGGCGCCGGGAAAATCGCGCTCGAAGCGCAAGATGTTGCCGATCTCGGCACCGCGCCATGAGTAGACCGATTGGTCGTCGTCGCCGACGCAACAGAGGTTGCGGTGCCCCTGGGCGAGAAGCCGCAGCCAAAGATATTGCGCGACGTTGGTGTCCTGATACTCGTCCACCAGCATGTAGCGGAAGCGATGCTGGTAATCGGCGAGGATGTCGGCGCGGGCGGCGAAAATGGTGAGGTTGTGCAGCAAGAGATCGCCGAAATCCGCGGCATTGACGGCGAGGAGTCGCTCCTGATACGCGCGGAATAGACCCGAGCCGCGGCCATCGGCGAGTCCGCGCTGATCTTCCACCGGCACCTTCTCGGGATCGAGGCCGCGATCTTTCCAGCGCTCGATCGCAGCGAGGAGCGAGCGGGCGGGCCAGCGCTTCTCGTCGATATGCTCGGCGGCGGCGAGCTGCTTCACCAGGCGAATCTGATCGTCCGTGTCGAGAATGGTGAAGTTGGGCTTGAGCCCCACCACCTCCGCGTGCCGGCGCAAGATGCGGGCGGCGATGGCGTGGAAGGTGCCGAGCCACAAGCCCTCCGCGCTCTCGCCGATCATGCGCTCGAGGCGCTCGCGCATCTCGAGCGCCGCCTTGTTGGTGAAGGTGACGGCGAGGATCTGGCTCGGCCAAGCGCGCCGTTTCGCGAGGATGTGCGCAAGCCGCGTCGTCAGCACCCGCGTCTTGCCGGTCCCGGCGCCGGCCAGCACCAGCACCGGCCCATCCACCGCTTCGACGGCGCGGCGCTGCGCCTCGTTGAGGCCGGCGAGGTAACTGGGCGAAGGGGCGGCGGAAGCGGCGGTAAACTCGGACTCTGCCATTGCGCTCGTATATAGCACGTGCCGGCAGCAAATGAGGAGCGCACCCTCACCCCTCACCTTCCGAGCCAGCGGCTGGGCCCCTTCCTCTCCCCTCTCCCGCGCCAGCTCCGAAGAGGAAACCACACTCTCGTGCGCGGGAGAGGGGAGGTGTAGGTGAGGGGTGAGGGCTACGGCAGACTCGATGGACCCAGTGAGCTCGCGGAAATCGCAGGGGTGTTCCGCCGGGAAAACCCCTATGATGCCCCGCCTGCACCGTCGCGCCCATGCACGCCTTCATCATCATCGCCGTCTTCGTCCTGACGTATCTCGGCATGGCCGCCGGCCGCTTGCCCTGGCTGCAGGTCGACCGCACCGGCATTGCGCTCTTGGGCGTGATCGCGCTGCTTGCGACGGAGGCGGTGACGCTCGACCAGCTCGGCGCCACCATCGACACCTCGACCTTGGTGCTGCTCTTCGCGCTCATGATTATCTCGGCACAGTTCGTCCATTCCGGGTTTTACGACTTCTGCGCCGAATGGATCACCAGCCGCCGGGGCGGTCCCGCCTGGCTGCTCGCCACCACAGTGGGCGTGTGCGGCGGGCTCGCGGCGCTGCTCGCCAACGACATTCTCGTCTTCGCCATGGCGCCCCTCCTCGTTGCCGGCGCGCGCTCGCGGGGGCTCGATCCCCGTCCCTTCCTCATCGCGCTGGCGAGCGCCACCAATATCGGTTCCGCCGCCACCCTCATCGGCAATCCTCAGAACATTCTCATCGGACAAGTCGGCAATTTGAGCTTCCATACTTTCCTGCTCGCTTGCGGCGTCCCGGCACTTGTCGGCTTGATCGCCGTCTTCGCCGTCACCTGGTTCCTCTGGCACGACCGTATCGAAGGGACCTTGCTCGCCGTCACCCGCGAGGGGACGGATGTGGCGACACATCCCCACGACCGCAACCAGACGATCAAAGGCGCCGTGGCGCTGGCGGCGCTGCTTGCGCTTTTCACGACGCCGCTGCCGCGCGAGACCGGCGGGCTTGCCATTGCCGCGCTCCTGCTGGCGACACGCAAATTCACGAGCCGCAGCATGATCGCCGCGGTCGACTGGCCGCTGCTGCTGCTCTTCGTCTGTCTCTTCGGCATCACCGGCGCACTCGCCGATACCGGCATGCCGTGGACGGTGATCTCGGGATTGCAGGAGGTGGGATTGCTCCCGGACAATCTCGCGGTGCTGACGCCGCTCACGCTGTTGATGAGCAACACCATCGGCAACGTGCCGGCGGTCATCCTGCTGCTCCAGGTCTGGCCCAACCCGGCACAGGGTGCGCTCTATGGCTTGGCGCTTCTCTCCTCGCTCGCCGGCAACCTGCTGCTCGTCGGCAGCCTCACCAATCTCATCGTGGTCGAGCGCGCCGCCGCCTTCGGCGTCCGCGTCACTTTTGGCGACTATGCCCGCGCCGGCGTACCGATCACACTCATCTCCATGGGCTTCGCCGTGTTCTGGCTTGCCTGGACCGGCTGGCTGCCGCTCTGGCCCGGCGCTACGATCCAATGAGGCTTATGCCATGAACCGCATCTTGATCCGCTCCTGGACCCGCGACGATGTCGGAGTGGTGCTGAATTTCGTGCGCGCGCTCGCCGCCTATGAGCGCGAGCCCGACGCGGTGAGTGCCACCGAGGCCGACCTCCTGCGCGACGGCTTCGGCCCCAAGCCCTGCTTCGAGGTGCGGCTCGCCTTCCTCGACGATCGTCCCGCGGGCTTCACCCTGTTCTTCACGACATATTCCACCTGGGAAGGACGCCCCGGACTCTATCTCGAGGA
>Ga0306920_100014015_pt1 | contig 10933 bp, 10 predicted proteins | sample flu12Cox44000170_FD_204666 | JGI IMG/M metagenome (GOLD analysis project Ga0306920, IMG submission 204666) | Lab enrichment of tropical soil microbial communities from Luquillo Experimental Forest, Puerto Rico - flux4day.12C.oxic.44.000.170 (v2)... | ecosystem: Environmental > Terrestrial >...
TGTGACCGTATTCTTCTAGAGGAACACATCATGAGGAACAGAATCGCAGCCATGGTCGCGGCGCTGAGTGTGGCGCTGCCAGCGCTCGCCGGTCCGACCGGTGCCCCGGCACCGTCCTTCACGCTCGCCGCGCGCGGCGGTCAGAACGTGAGCCTGACGCAGTACAAGGGCCAGGTGGTGATGCTCAATTTCTGGGCGAGCTGGTGCGGCCCGTGCCGCCAGGAGATGCCGCTGCTCGAGAGCATCTACCGCAAGTACAACAAGATGGGCTTCACGATGATCGGTGTGAACGTCGAGCCGGACTCGAACGCCGCGAACGACTGGCTGAAGGCGACGCCGGTGAGCTTTCCGATCCTCTACGATCGCGACAGCAAGGTGAGTAAGCTCTACGACGTGAGCGGCATGCCCTCCACCGTGATCATCGACCGGACCGGCAAGCTGCGCGTGCTGCACCGGGGCTACAAGCCGGGCGATGAAAACGAGTATCTTGACAGCATCCGCACCCTGATTCGCGAATGAGAGGGAGCCGGCGTGGGGCAGCGACCATGAGCAGGATGAGCAACAGGCTGAGGCAGGCCGTGGCGGCCGGGGCGCTGCTTGCAGCCCTCGCCGGCTGCACGGCCCCTACCCCCTGGGTCAAGCCCTACGAGCGCGAGCACTTCGCCGATCCCATCATGTCGTTCAACCGTGACCCGGTCTCGAGCGTTTACCTCGACCACGTGTTCGAGAGTCGCGAGGGTGCGCACGGGGCGACCGGCGCGGTCGGCGGCGGCTGCGGATGCAACTAGCGCAAGCGCTGGGCGAGGCGCGCACCGCGTGCGCGGACTCCGGCCCGCTGCTCACGCCGTTCCGGCGGACGCTGCTCGCGCTACTCGTGATCGCAGCGCCCGCCCTCGGCGGGGTGTTGCCCGAGGATCGCGCCGATGTGATGTGGCACAACTACAACGGTGGCGACATCACCGTCGAAGGCCCCTCGGTGCTCGTGCAGAAGAAGGTCGGCGAGAGCCTGTCATTCTCCGCCGGCTACTACGAGGACATGATCTCGAGCGCCTCGATCGACGTGAAGCTCTCGGCGAGCCCCTACCACGAGACCCGCAAGCAGGAGAACGTCGGCGTCGAGTACCTGCACGGCAAGACCACCTACGCCATGGGCTACATCCACAGCAAGGAGCCGGACTACATCGCCAATACGACCTTCTACTCCATCAGCCAGGACATGTTCGGCGATCTCACCACGGTCACCCTCGGCTACCGCCGTGCCTGGGACGAGATCTTCCGCGACATCAAGCAGCCGGACGGCGAGATCGTCAACGACCCGACCTTCCACGAGCGCGCCGACCACCGCGGCTACTCGCTCGCGATCAGCCAGATCCTCACCCGCAACCTGATCGCCGACTTCAACTACGAGCTGATCACCGACCAGGGGTATCTCGCCAACCCCTATCGCAAGATCCGCTACCTCTCGCCCGGGCAGGGCCAGGGCTTTACGCTCGCCGACCAGGTGTACCCGAACACGCGCACCAGCAACGCCGCCTCCCTGCAGATGAAGTACTACCTGCCGTGGCGCGCGGCGGCGGCGGGCAGCTATCGCTACTTCCGCGACACCTGGGGGATCGTGGCCCACACCGTCGAGGCGGACTACACCCAGCCGTGGCGACAGTGGGTGTTCGATGGCACGGTGCGCTGGTACACGCAGACGCATGCCGATTTCTACAGCGACCTGTTCCCCTACGCCAATTACCAGAATTTCATGGCGCGCGACCGTGAGCTCGCCACCTTCACCGACTGGACGGTTGGCGCCGGCGCCTCCTACCACTTCAACGTGCCGGGCGCACCCTGGATCAGCAAGAGCACCGCCAACGTGCGCTTCGATCACCTGTTCATCGACTACAAGGACTTCCGCAACGCGCTGCTCGCGGGCGAGTACGGTGCCGGCAACGAGCCGCTCTACAAGCTCAACGCGAACATCTTCCAGCTCTTCGTCTCCATCTGGTTCTGAGTCTGAATGCCTGCTGAATGCTCACGAACGCGCGCACTCGAGGCGCGAGTGAGTTAAGCTGCGCAGCCAGTCGCCACTGCTCATTCACCGGCTGTCGGCGAGGGCCGACAGTCCACGAATGGAGGGGATGTCTCACCATGCACATGCGTACGTCTGTCGTTTCGCTACTGGCCGCCCTCACGCTCAGCGGTGCTGCCACAGTTGTCCACGCCCAGGCCCGCGAGGAAGGCCGTCTGCTCTACGCCGGGGAGGTCCTGCAGGAGCTGCGTACCACTCGCGATCAGGCGATTCCCGACCGCCTGCTCGAGCGCGCCTACGGAATTGCAGTGTTCCCGGATCTGACCAAGGTCGCCTTCTTCGCCGGCGGCCGCCGCGGCCACGGAGTGCTGGTCGTGCGTGACAAGCAGGGCCGCTTCTCCAACCCGGTGTTCATCACCATGACCGGTGGCAGCTTCGGTTGGCAATGGGGCGTGCAGCTCACCGATATCGTCCTGGTGTTCACGACCGCCAAGGGTGTGGAGGGCATCAACGGCGGCAAGGTAACCCTCGGTGCCGGCGCCTCCGTCGCAGCCGGTCCCGTCGGGCGCGATGCCTCGGCAGCGACCGACGCCGGCTTCAAGGCGGAGGTCTACTCCTACTCGCGCAACAAGGGTGTGTTCGCGGGAATTTCGCTCGATGGCAGCGTCATCACCATGGATGACGGCGCCAACGCGGCGTTCTACAAGAAGCCCGGCGTGACCGCCGGCGACATCCTCGCAGGCACCGTCACGACCGATGACGACTCGGCGCGGCGCTTCCTCGCGGCGGTGTCGACGAGCACCGCCTCGGCGGCGCCGCAGCGGACGGCCTCGACTGCCGGGACCGCTCCACATGCCGGCGCCCCCTCGGCCGTGACGGCCGTGGCCCCCGCGGGCCAGGGAACCTCGGGCGCTGCGCAGACCTTCCCGCTCGCGGATCCGCAGCCCGGGAAAGAGCCGAAGTAGTTCTGCCACCCGGGGTCCCCGCGAAATCGCGCGTCTTCCCGGGCAGCGCGCGCTCTATGTAAGCGGCGAGCGCGATTTCGTGGGGTGGTTCACCCGGGGTCCCCGGCGGGGGGAATGGCGCGGCCGCCGCCGCGCCGCTCGCGCGCTTAGTTGCGCCCGGACCCCGGCGCAACCGCCGCCGCTACGGCGGCCGTGGCTCGTCGCGCTCCCAACTTTCGACGGAACTCCCGCGCGAGCAGCGTGAGACTGATGAGCGCCTGCAGTGTCACCGTCGCGACCGACAGGTACCAGACCTGCGTGAGCGCGAAGTGCGGCTGGCGCGAGAGGAGCACCACCGGCAGGACGAAGGTCAGGAGGCGCGAGGCGGAGCTCAGGAGTGACGGCCAGGTATTGCCGAGCGCCTGGAACAGGCCCGAGCAGGTGAAGATCAGCCCGGTGGCTATGAAGTTCCAGGAGATGATGCGCAGGTACGGGCCGCCGACCGCCACCACCTCCGGCGCGCGCGTGAAGGCATAAATGAACCACTCCGGGCGCCACTGGCAGACGAGCGTGATGAGGAGCATGAGCGCGCTGCTGAGGATCGCCCCCGTGCGGAAGGTCTCACGCACCCGCTCGAGCCGGCCCGCGCCGAAATTCTGACCGGCCACTGGCGTCACGGCGAACGCGATCGCCATCACCGGCAGGAACATCGCCTGCATCACGCGCCCGCCGATGCCGAATCCCGCCTGGGCCGCCGGCCCGAAGGAGCGGATCACCCAGTAGATGACTCCGAGTATCACGAACATCATCAGGAACTCGCCGCCCGCCGGCAGGCCGATGTTCAGGATGCGCCCGATGAGGCCCCAGTGCGGCACCCATTGCCGCGGGTGGAGCGCCACGTAATGCTCGAGGCGCACGAAGTAGACCCACAGACACAGCACGCCGAAGGCGACGGCGATGCTGCTCGCGAGCCCCGCGCCTGCGGTGCCGAGCGGGTGGTGCGTTCCCCAGCCGGTGATGAGAATGGGTGCGAGCACGGTGTTGACGATCACGGTCAGCATCTGCACCACCATCGTCGGCTGCACGATGCCGGTGCCGCGCAGCGCCGAGCCCATCGCCACGAGTGCGAACTGCAGCGCGAGTCCGGGTGTGTACCAGTAAAGATAGGCGCTTCCGGCGGACCCGGCAGACGCATCGGCCGCGACCCAGCGCACGTAGGCACCGCCGGCGAGAAAGCCCCAGAGGAGCGTGAGCACCCCGCACACCGCCGAGAGCAGGACCGCCTGATTGAACACGAGGTTGGCGGCGGCCTGGTCCTTGCGGCCGGCGGCATTCGCCACGAGTGCCACCGTGCCGACCCCGAGCATCTGCGTGAGCGCCAGGATGATGAAGCTCACCGTGCCGGCGGTGCTCACCCCGGCGATGGCCGCATCCCCGAGGCGCGAGACGAAATACAGGTCGACCAGAAAGTACAGCGTCTGGAAGAGCATGCCGACCGCGATCGGCACGGCCATCGCCACCAGCAGCCGGGCAATCGGCCCCTGTGTGAGGTCTTTCATGCGGCTCGGACCCTCCTGCTGCGGCTAGTCTAGGCGGGCTCCGCGGCGCTTGCGATCATGCCGGCCACCTCCGACCGCACCCGCCGCGCAGTCCAGCGAAATATTCATCGGCTGGAAGCCTTGCGCCATTTGCGCCAGTCACGCTCGACCAGCTCCGCCATGCGGTGAGCCGCCGGGGAAAGCCAGCGGCTGCCACGCCGGTGCAGGTCCGCGAGGATGGACTGGCGCTGTGCGGGAGTCCCGAGGTGCATGTTGGCGGTCTCCCATCCCATCATCCACAGCAGGCGATCCTCGTCGCGATTGCGGGGCAGGCTCGCGAGCTCGATGCGACTGCTGTCGGGGGCGAGACGCCGGATCAGCCATTTACCGTGAACGCTGAGGAAAGGATCCGGCACGCGTACGGCACGTGCGATGAGCTCGCGGTAGCGCGGCGGCAGGAGCGGCAGCTCCCGCGCCCACAGCCAGGCGGAGGGCGCGAGCGGCTTGGCCTCACGTGCGACCATGCCGCCGCGCCAGTCGGCGAGCGCGACGAGGCGAACCCGGCCGAGGCTTCCGGCTCCGGCCTGTCGCTGCACGAAGCGCACCGGCAGACCCCGCACCGGCAGGGCCGTCTTCAGCAAGCGCCGCGCACGGGATTGCCAATGTGCCGGCGCATCGGGCAGTCCCCGCAGATGGTTCCAGAACGGGCGTTGATCCTTGAGACGCGCGATCGCGAGATCCCGCAGCCAGCGGTAGCGCTCCGCCAGCACTGCCCCGCCACCTGCGCGGCGCAGTGACTCGGCATAGCCCTCGAGGATCGCCGCGCTGGCGCGCCGGCCGGAGAGCGACATGCGCGCCTGCTCGCTGGCGAGCAGCGCACTCGTGGCGAGGCGCACCAGATCCTGCGTATAGGGAAGCACCACCGTCTCGTCGAAATCGTTGACGCCCCATATCAGCCGGCCCTCGGCGTCGCGCCAGGTGCCGAAATTCTCCACGTGCAGATCGCCGACAGCGAGCACCGCGGGCGCGTCGGCGAGCTTGCGGCAGGTGTCGGGCCACAGCTGCGCCCAGCGATAGAAGGTCGCCCGCATGAAGGAGAAGGGATCGGCAGCCATCAGCCGGTGCTTCAGACGGACATCCAACCGCACCGTCGGAACCTTGCGCGCAAGCCATTTTTCATAGCCACGCGTCGACTGGCACACACCCATGGGACACACGTTAGATGAGCGCCGCACACAGCGCCACGTCAAGGCTCGCCCGGGCGCTGGGCCAGAGTGCACCGCCCGGTTCTTCCGGCACCTATTTGGGGGTATAGGCAGGAGAGGTAGGATCGGTTTCAATTCGTGGTTCGCACCCTCCCCCGGAACACACGCTTCTGAACGACTCCGTTACCGCTGCGAATCAAGTCCGTGTGGCCGGCGGCACCGCCCTCGGCATCCTCGCCGCCATCAGCTTCTGTCATTTGCTGAACGACATGCTGCAGTCGCTCCTGCCGGCGCTCTATCCGATGATCAAGAGCTCCTACGGGTTGAGCTTCGCGCAGATCGGCCTGCTCACGTTCACTTTCCAGTTCACCGCCTCGCTGCTGCAGCCGCTGGTCGGAGCGCTGGCCGACAAGAGCCCGCGCCCCTACTCGCTCGCCGTCGGCATGGGGTTCACGCTCGCGGGGCTGCTGCTGCTCGCCTTCGCTGCAAGCTACACGCTGCTGCTCGTCGCGGCAGCACTCATCGGCACCGGCTCCTCGGTGTTTCACCCGGAGTCTTCCCGGGTCGCGCGCATGGCGAGCGGCGGCAAGCATGGACTGGCACAGTCGGTGTTCCAGGTCGGCGGCAACCTCGGCACCTCCGCCGGTCCACTGCTCGCGGCCTTCGTCGTGCTGCCGCACGGGCAGTCGAGCGTCGCCTGGTTCTCCGGGGCGGCGCTGCTCGGCATCTTCCTGCTGGTGAACGTCGGGCACTGGTACAAAGCTCACGGCATCTCGCGGCTGGCGGGCGCCGGCGCTACGCGCCGCGCGGCGCCCCGACATCACGTCGTCGCAGCGCTGTTGGTGCTCCTGATGCTGGTGTTCTCCAAGTACGTGTACCTCGCCAGCATCAACAGCTACTACACCTTCTACCTCATCGAGCACTTCCACCTCTCGGTGCGCAGCTCGCAGCTGCATCTGTTCGTGTTTCTTGCCTCCGCCGCGATCGGCGGCATGGTCGGCGGCCCGCTCGGCGATCGACTCGGCAGCAAGTACATCATCTGGGCGTCGATACTCGGCGTCCTGCCCTTCACGCTGCTGCTGCCGCACGCCAATCTCTTCTGGACCGGCGTGCTCACCGTGCCGATCGGGCTCATCCTCGCTTCGGCCTTCCCGGCGATCGTGGTGTACGCCCAGGACCTGCTGCCCGGGCGCACCGGCACCGTGGCAGGTTTGTTTTTCGGCCTGGCGTTCGGCATGGGGAGCATCGGCGCCGCGGTGCTCGGCAAGCTTGCCGACCACATCGGTGTCGATGCGATCTACCGGATCTGCGCCTTCCTGCCGCTGATCGGACTACTGGCCGCTTTCCTGCCCGACCTGCACAAGTCCCATGCCGAAACCGCTGCCTGAGATGCTGAAGCTCGTGCCCCGCGCGCTGCTCGATCGGCTCGCGGCCCAGGCCGCGGCGAGTCCGCGCGCCCGTGCACACCACAACATTCACGCGACACCCGCCGATCCGGTGCAGCGCTTCCTGGTGGTGGCACAGGCGGACTCCTACTTCCGGCCGCACCGGCACGAGAGCCGCTCCGAGCTGGCGCTGCTCGTTCGTGGTGGCGTCGATGTACTCCTCTTCGATGAGCGCGGTCGCGTGCTCGCTCGCCACGCGGTCGGTGAGGGCAGCGACAACCTCGCCTACGAGACCCCGCAGGGCGTGTGGCATACGGTCGTGCCGACAAGCGGCGGCTGCGCTTTTCTCGAGATCAAGGAAGGACCGTACGACCCCGCCACCGCGGTGCACTTCGCCGCGTGGGCTCCCGCCGAAGGCGATCCTGCGGTGCCTCGCTTCCGCGCCTGGCTGCGCAGTGCGCAGCCGGGGGAACTGCCGCCGGCGTAGCCACCCCAAGAAATTGCGCTTGCCACGCTCACTGAGCTCCCACCGCTCAGCAAGATGCGCAATTTCTTGGGGACCCCGGCGGGGGCGCAGAAGAGGCGAGATCAGGCTTGTGGTCGCAGGTAGCGCCCGAGCTCACTCCCGCTCACGATGCTGTCGAGATAGCTGAAGGTGCCGCGCTCGCTCACCTCGCGAGCCGCCGCGAGCACGCCCGTCATCGCGGCGCGATAGAGAGAGGTGGACAGGCTGATGCGCCGCACGCCAGCGGCGGCCAGGTCCGCCACCGTGAAGGACTTGCCGGGGATGCCGACCATGAAGTTCACCGGCCTCTTCAGCGCACCGCACACGGTACGCACGGCTGCGAGATCGGGCAGGCCCGGCGCAAACAGTACATCGGCGCCCGCGCGCTCGAACGCCTGCAAGCGCCGTACCGTGTCGTCCAGGTTCGGCCGTCCATGCAGAAAATTCTCCGCGCGCGCCGTGAGTACGAAGTGAAACCGCTGACCATGGGCCTCCTCCACGGCCGCAGCCACGCGCTCGACCGCGTGCTCGAACTCGTAGATCGGGGCACGCGGATCGCCGCTGGCGTCCTCGATCGAGCCACCGACGAGTCCCGCGGCAGCAGCGAGCCGGATGGTCTCGGCGACCGTCTCGGGCGCATGACCGAAACCGTTCTCGAGGTCCGCCGCCACCGGACACTCGCTCACCGCTACGAGCACCCGCGCGTGCTCCAGCGCCTCCTCGCGCGTCACCTCCCCATCGAGCTTGCCGAGCGTCGCCGCGCACGCGGCACTCGAGGTCGCCAGTGCCTTGAAGCCGAGACCCGCCATGATGGCGGCCGAGGCGCCGTCCCAGACATTGGGTATGACGAAGACACCGGACTCGTGCAGCGCGCGAAAGCGCGCAGTGCGCTCGTGTTGGTTGTCCATGCTCAGCTCTCCCAGCGGGTGGCAGCCCGCTTCCCCGAAAGGCGAGTGTGGCACAATCGCTGTGCCAGAGTTTATTCACCGTGCCAGCAGCGTTCCATTGGCGGGCCGTCGCGCTCACACCGCTCCTGTGTGCGTGGCTGGGGGCCATTGCAACTGCGACCGCCGCTGCGCCCGCTGCGCAGTGCTCACCCCACCCGGGGGCACAGCCGGCGGTGCTGCGCCTGCGCGCCGCCATGGCGCAGGGGCGCTTCATCGCCTATCAGCCGACCGCGCTGCAGGTGGTCGACGGGCGCTTCACCGAAGCCGACGCCGCCAGCATCCGCGCAGATCTCACCCGGCTGCGCGAGCGCTTCGACGGGCTCATCACCTATGACGCCATCCACGGCGCGCAGCAGATCCCGGCGATCGCCGCGGCGCTGAGGTTCCGCGCGCTCATCCTCGGCGTGTGGGATCCGGGCGATGAGCGGCAGCTCGCCGCGGCACTCGAAGCCGCGCGCCGTTTCCCCCAGCTGGTGGTCGGCATCTCTCTCGGCAACGAGATGCTGTTCGCGCATCGCAGCGATCCGGGTGCGCTGCTCGAGGCGATCACGCGAGTACGCGAGCGAGCACCGTCCGTGCCGCTCTCGACGAGCGAGCCTTTTCACGTCTACGACCAGCCGGCCGCGGCGGCCCTGCTGAAGCGGCTCGACTTCCTGCTGCTCAACGTACACCCGGTATTTCAGCCCTGGTTCCGCGAGTCCTCGGATGCGACCGCGGCACAGTTCGTCATCAACGTGCTCGGCAAGCTCGCCCCGCTCGCCTGCGGTCCGGTGCTGGTAAAGGAAACCGGCGTTCCGACCGCGCCGGTGAGCGCAGGATTCGGCGAAGAGCGTCAGGCCGGCTTCTACCGCGAGCTGCGCCGCTCGCTGCCGCCGAGCGGCACGCAGGCGTTCGCCTATTTCGCTGCCTACGACGCGCCGTGGCGGGCTTATGACGCGACCGGAGTGCCGGGAGCGCCGGCCGTGCATCCCGAAGAGGCGCACTGGGGATTGTATGACGAGGCGCGTCGGCCGAAGGCTGCCGCACGCGAGCTGCCGCCGTTACCGCCCTGATCCGACACCTCACTTCACCGCCAGTTCGACCTGCACCTTGTCGCCCGATTGCGGTTTGGGGGGCACCTTCACGATGAACACCCGTGAGGTTTCGACCTCCCCGCCCGACACCAGCGCACCCTCGATCGCCTGTGCGCGCTCCTTGCCGAGCGCCTCGAGATCGCCGTCCGATACCTGGACGTGATCGATGAGTGCAGCGTTCAGGTCTGAGATCGCCGGGTCGTACGGCGGGGTCTCCCCGCGCTTCGCCTGTTGCACGGCCACGACGCTCGGGGGCAACGGCTTGTCCTTGCCGAGCTCCGCCTGGTACTCCTCGAGCAGCAATTTGAAGTGCTTCTCGGGGTCCGCGAGCGCCAGGTCGAGGGCGGTGTCCGGATGCCTGCGTCCTTCGCGCTTCGTGAGCTCCCGGGCTTGCAGCTCGCGGCGCAAGCCCGCCGCCGCCAGTGCCGGCCGGTCGATGGTATCGGCGTACACCATGGGCACATCGAGCTTCAGCTGCGGGCGCTCTTTCATCGCCTTCGCGATCGAGGCGAGCTGATCCTGCCCGGGCTTCTCGAGCTCGGCGCTGCCGCCATCGAACTCGATGATGTTCATGTGCTCGTTGCCGCCGCCGAAGAGGTGCCCGAGGAGCGCAAACGGCGCGGCCGCCACCTTGACGAGCAGATTGGTGAACATCTGCCAGAGTATCGGGCCGATGCGGAACTTGGGGTCATCGAGCGAGCCGCTCACCGGCAGGTTGAGATCGATGACGCCGTTGCGGTCCTTGAGCAGGGACACCGCGATTTTCAGCGGCACGTGCACGGCGTCGGGACTTTCCACGCGATCACCGAGCTCGAGCTGATCGATCACGAAGTGCTGGGCGGCGTCGAGCTTGCGCTGCTCGACTTTGTAGTGCACATCCACCGAAAGCTTGCCCTTGTCGATCTTGTAGCCGACGAAGTGCCCCGAGTACGGGTTAACGACGGTGAGATCGACGTCCTTGAAGCTCATCGTGAGATCGGTAAAGAGAGCGGCGGACAACAGGTTCACCTCGCCCGTGACCTGCCAGGGCGCATAGCGATCGACCTTACCGTTGAGCTGCACCTTGGCGCGGGATCGTGGATCGGAGGAGAGGCCGCTGATCTTGCCGCCAAGGCTCTGAATGCCGATCGCGAAGCTCGGTTTGATCCACAGGTCCGAATAGTTCGCCGAGCCGTTGACGAGCGTCACCGTGCCGATCGACACCGGGAAGGGTGTCAGCGGAGCAGCGGGTGCGGCGGCCGCCGGCGGCGCGCTCTTGCCTTTGCGTTTGGATGCCGACCGAGCGGGCGCGTCCGTGCCCGCCGCCGAAGATGCGTTCG
>Ga0306920_100014017_pt1 | contig 10931 bp, 8 predicted proteins | sample flu12Cox44000170_FD_204666 | JGI IMG/M metagenome (GOLD analysis project Ga0306920, IMG submission 204666) | Lab enrichment of tropical soil microbial communities from Luquillo Experimental Forest, Puerto Rico - flux4day.12C.oxic.44.000.170 (v2)... | ecosystem: Environmental > Terrestrial >...
CAATGAACGAGCTCACCTGCACCGGCAGGTTCCCGGTGCGTTCCGCGAGCGTGACCGGCGGCGGGAAGTCAGCCGGGAGATCAGCGTGGGTCAGCTGGTAGATCAGCTCCGCCTCGGCCAGGTCCCGCAGCCGGAACTCCCCCAGCCGCTTTAGCTCGAACCCGCCGCCCAGCCGGCCCTCCACCAGGTTGCGGGTGGTCTTCGTGATCAGCACCTGCCCACCGTGCGCGGCGGCCTTGACCCGGGCACAGCGGTTGATCGGCGCATGCTCGACGTAGTCGCCGTGGAGCACGTGCGCCTCCCCAGTGTGCAGGCCCATCCGCACCCGCGGTACGGCATCCTCCGGCCACGCCTCCCCGGCCAGCCGGAGCTGGCAAGCGCCGGCCGCCTCCACTCCGGCTACCGCGCTGGCAAACACGGCGAAGAAACTATCCCCCTCCCCCCGTGAGGTCACCACCACCCCGCCATGGTCCCCAATCACCTCGGCCAGAAGACGGTTGTGCCGCTCCAGCGCCACCTCCATCGCCTCTGGCACGGTCTCCCACAGCCGGGTCGACCCCTCGATGTCGGTCAGTAGATACGTGACCGACCCCGTCGGCAGGTCCACCTCGCCGGGCTCGCCCGGCCCAGCCGCCGTGTCCGCGAAGCTCTCGCTCAGCAGGACGGCAAGATCGTCGGCTAGCAGCCGCTCCAGCTCCCTGGGCGTGGTGAACGTGCGGTACGACACGGTGCCGGCCGCGCGGATACTGTCGATCATCGCCGCCAGCCGCGGCTCCAGGCCCGGCGCCGGGCGCTTGAGATACAGCAGCATCGGCTTGCCCGCCGCCAGCCGGAACTCATCCTCCAGCCCTGAGATCTCCATCCCCGGCGCCACCCACCCGTACCGCTGCCAGTAAATGCCCACAAAGATCTGGCTTTGGGCCAGGTAGGCCCGGTACATGCTGCGCGGCGGGTGCGGCCTGGCGCCGGACTCATACCACACCGGCACCAGGTGCAGCCTGGCGATCGCTCGCCGCGCCGCCGCCCGCTCGGCGGCCAGCTCCTCCAGCGTCGAGGAGATGAACACCCGCACCCGCTGATCCGGCGTGAGAATGATCCCAGGCTGCTGCTGGCGCTGCTCATGCCTCACCGCTGAGTTCGCACCAGTGCTAAGCGTGGTCTCAGTCCCAAGGTCTTTGCCACCATCGGCCACCACATCGGAACCATGCGACGGGTTTGTGGTCCATGTCAACCACAAGGCCGGGGCAGGCGAATCGGTGTCATCCGGTCTCGATGTGGGCCGTCATGGTCGCGGCTGCCCGGCATAGTGCGCCTGCTACGGCCGCCGCCTCGTCGAGGCGCTCCGCGAAGCGGAGCCAGGCTGAGCGGCAGTGCGGGAGTAGGAAGCACTGGGCGGGCCTGTCATGGCCGCGAGATAAAACGGCCGGTCAGTGCGCCGCTGGCCGATTGCCCGCCTGCGCTACTAGCCCCGCTCCCTACTGTCCCGCGGCACGCTCAGGCTGGTATTCCCGTGCCAGCGGCTTCTGGCCAGTCGTGCGGTAGCCAAGGATCTCACAGTAGGCCTTGACCAGCTCGAGCAGGTCCAGGTCGGTGTCGTCCGGGCTAAGAACAACCTCCAGGCCGCATATCGGCATTTCCATCGCCGCCGTCAGATAAGAGGTCAGCAGGAGAATCAGTAGCGGCACGCGGCCGACCTGGGCCCGGGCGAACCCTGATCCGATAACCGGCACCCGCAGGCTGGAAACATTATTCAGCCGGGCATACTGCCAGAGCCGTGAAAGCGCGGACCAGACCGCTTCCACCGCGACCGCCGACCGCGCTAGCTCGTGCCGGTCCGCCACTGCGAGAAGAAGATACGGTTTCTCGCCGGGCGTGATCCGGACGATCTCGCCAACAGGCTGCTCGGCCTCCTGATCAAGGGCAAACTCTTTGAGCATGGCATCGCGCAGGCCGCCGGGGCGGCCGGCGTACTCCCGCTGAATAAGCTGGGTCACGAGGCTGTCGGCTGATACCCATGGGGGCGCGGTGTCGAAATGGCGGTTCATGGTAATCACGGTGACCGAACCGGCCGACGCGAAAATGTCGCCTATCCGTACCCGCACGGGCGCGGTTACCGAATCATGACGAAATGTGATGTCAGCTTTCGGGAGTGACGCGCGCAGTGCAAAGGCCAGACCTATCGGCGTCATCGTGATGAGCGAAGCTGCCAGCGCGGTACCGCCCTTGACACCTGAAATCCAGAGCACCAGCTGGGTAACGGTAACCGTCGCCCCGAAAAAGGCAAGCAGGGTAACGGTAAATCGCCGCCGGTAGGTTCGCAGCGCAAACAGCTTCCGGTACATCCGGATAGCCGCTCTGACAGATGGCAACGCGCATGCCCCTCCGGAAAACCGCGACGGCCGACGCTCTCACCGGACGGCCAAATGAGCAGTCACTGCGGCCCGATCCCCAGTCGATTCCGCGTGGCCAAGCGAGCACGGCATGTCACCGTCCCGCCTGAATCCACCCAGGCAATCGTGGTGAGGTCATGATATCCGCCAAGGGCCGGCAGTGCCTTGATGGCCGACTGGATGTCGGTGATCTTCATGATGGTGTGGCTGGGGGTTAGCCTGTGAGCTGATGGCTCAGACGGATGTGATCTTCACGCCCGACCAGCGGGTACGGGTGTTCATCTCCTCTACCCTGGGGGAACTGGCCGAGGAGCGGGCGGCGGCCCGGCGGGCGATCCGGCGGCTGCACCTTCTTCCGGTGTGGTATGAGTCCGGCGCCCGGCCGCACCCGCCGCGCAGCATGTACCGGGCCTACCTGGAGCAGAGCCAGGTGTTCGTGGGCATCTACTGGCAGCGCTACGGCTGGGTCGCCCCGGGGATGGACATCTCGGGGCTGGAGGATGAGTACCGGCTGGCCGTAGGCAAGCCCATGTTGTTGTACCTGAAGCGTCCCGCCCCGGACCAGGAGCCGCGGCTGGCGGTGATGATCGACAGCATCCGCGCGGCCGGCACGGTGTCCTACCGGGTCTTCGCCACGCCCAGGGAGCTGGAACGGTTGCTGGCCGACGACCTGGCCGTCCTGCTCAGCGAGAGCTTTGCGGGCGCGGCGGTCAGCGCCGAACCATCGCCAGCCGGGGCGGGCACGCCCGGGCAGGCGGGGCTGCCGGCCGGGACGGTCACGTTCTTGTTGACCGACATCGAGGGTTCGACGCGGCTATGGGAAACCGCACCGGATGCGATGGCGGTAGCACTGGACCAACATGATCGTCTTGTGGCCGAGGTGATCGAGGGGTGTGGCGGGGTGGTGGTCACCTCCCGCGGGGAGGGTGACAGTGTCTTCGCCGTGTTTTCCAGTGCGGTGGCCGCGGTCGGGGCGGCCGGCGCGTGCCAGTTGCGGCTGAACGGGGAGGCCTGGCCCGCCGGGGCGGGGCTGCGGGTGCGGATGGGCCTGCACAGCGGCGAAGCGCACGTGCAGGACGGCGACTATGTCGATCACGCCCCTATCAACCGTTGTGCCCGGGTCAAGGCCGCCGCGCACGGCGGGCAGGTGCTGCTCACTGAGACGACGCGTGACCTGGTCGCGGGGCGCCTGGGCAGCGGTTTCGAGCTGAGAAGACTGGGCGAGTTTCGGCTGCGCGACCTGGCCGAGCCAGAGCTGATCTACCAGCTGACTCACACTGACCTCCCGGCCGACTTCCCGCCGATCCGCACGCTGGCGGAGCGCACCGGCAATCTGCCACTGCAGGTGAGCTCGTTCATCGGCCGCGAGCGCGAGCTGGAACAAACCGCGGCCGCGCTGGGCCAGGCGCATGTGGTGACGCTGACCGGGCCGGGCGGGGTGGGCAAGACCCGCCTGGCGGTCCAGGCCGCCAGGCAGGTAGCGGGGCGGTTCGGCGACGGCGCGTGGCTTGCCGAGCTGGCCCCGGTCCGCGACCCGGCCGGGGTCAATGATGCCGTGGCCGCCGTATTCTCGGTCACCGCACAGGCGGGCCAGAGCACCCGGGACGCCTTGACGGAGTTCTTGCGCAGCAAGGAACTGCTGTTGGTACTCGACAACTGCGAGCATCTCCTCGAAGGGGCCGCGGCACTGGCCGGAGTCTTGCAGCGGTCATGCCCCCAGCTGGTGATCCTGGCCACCAGCCGGGAGGGCCTGGGGGTCGAGGGGGAACGGTTGGTGCCCGTGCCCTCGCTCGAGGTGCCCGGCACCGATGCCGACCTGGCGGCGATCACGCAGGCGGAAGCGGTGCGGCTGTTCGCCGAGCGGGCGGCCGCGGTCAAACCCAGTTTCGAGGTGACCGCCGAGAACGCGGCGGCGGTCGCGGCCGTGGTCCGGCGGCTGGACGGGATGGCTCTGGCGATCGAGCTGGCGGCGGCGCGGGTGCCTGCGATGACCCCGGCCGAGCTGGCCCGGCGCCTCGAGCGCAGCTTCGCGGTACTTGCGGGTGGCCAACGAGGCGTGGTGCCACGTCACCAGACGCTGCGGGCCGCGATCGACTGGTCTTTCCAGCTGCTCGCCGGGCCCGAACAGACCCAGCTGGCCCGCCTGGCGGTATTCGCCGGCGGTGCCACCCTGGAGGCGATCGAGGCGGTCTGCGGCGGCGAGGGTATCGATCCAGACGCGGTGTTCGAACTGTTGGCGAGCCTGGTGGCGCGGTCGCTGGTAGTCGCCGAGGAAAAGGGATTCGAGACCCGCTACCGGCTGCTGGAGACGATCCGCCAGTACGGCGAGGAACGCCTCGACCAGGCCGGGGAGACCGAGCGGTGGCGTGCCTGCCACGCCGGCTACTACGCCGACTTCCTCCAACGGATCCGCGACCACGCCCGCGACCCTGACCAGGAAGTGTTCTGGGCGGTACGGCTCGGCGCCGAGCAAGACAACCTGCTCGCCGCGTGGTCGTGGGCGACCGGCACCAGCAACGTCGACACCGCGTTTCAGATGCTGGCCGGCTTGGCGCCGATTGAGGTCCGGAGCGGTTACCCGCTGATGCTGCCCGGCCAAGCGGCCCTCGAGCTGCCCGGCGCCACCGAGCACCCGGGCTACCCGCTCGCGCTAGCGGTCAGCGCCGTAATCGCGTCCAATCGCGCTGATGTCCCTGGCGCCGATGAGCTGAGCCGCCACGCGGCCGTCGCCAACGCCAGCCAGGCCGCCCCGGACTGGCGGGTCGAGGCGACTATCTGCGCCGCCCGCCAGAACATCGCGATTACCCGCGGTGCGTTCGCCGACGCCGCCCGCCTCGCCGAACAGGCCGCTAGCCTGGCCCGGGCCGGCGGCGACCTCGCCGACGCCTCCGTCCACCTCAGCTCCGCAGCGATCTGCCACGTGGTCGCCGGCGAAACGCCCGCGGCAGTCCCGCTCGCGAAGGAAGCGCTCGCGCTGGCCCGCCAAATCGGCGGCCCGGCCCTCATCGCGACCGGCTTGCTCGCCGTAGGCTCGGCCGTCGCCGAGACCGACCCCGGCCAGGCCCGCGCCTGCCTGCGCGAAAGCCGCGAGCTCAGCACGGCGCTGGGCTATCACAGCGCTCTCGACCTCATTATGGCCACCGGGATCGCGTTTCTCGTCGGCGACCAGACCACCACGCTCGAACTCGGCTGCCTGGTCATTCGCGGCCTCCAATGGGGCGGTGACCGCCGACATGTCGGCTTGGCTCTGTACATGATCGCGGGTACGCTCGCCGCCACGCGGCCTGAGGCTGCCGCGATCATCCAGGGCGCGGCCGAAACCTACCTGGTCCAGCCGGAGAGGATTGCTCGGCTAATCAGCTCGATCATGGCGGCAGCCCTGGGCGATCAGCGCGCCCGGGAACTCCGCGCCCGTGGCGCGGACATGGACTGGGACCAAGCCGTGGCCTACACCCTCGCTCAGGCCACCCAGGCCCTCGCCGAACTCCACTCCGCGACCCAGCCATGAGGTGTGGCGGCGGCCGCTCATGGTGGGCTCGGCCGACAGTAAAGCCTGCGCTGCCGCCTCCTATCAGTCGTCTCCGACAGCGCCGTAGGCCAGGCTCCAGACCGAGCTGGTGTCGGCGCTAGAGGGATGCAGGCGCCGATATGGCTATAAGGTATAGTTATTATACCTGAGGGGAGCCGGATCGGATGGAATTCGACTTTGACCCGGCTAAGAGCGTTTCGAATCTGGAGAAGCACGGCATTGACTTCGACGCGGTTCAGGCGATCTGGCAGGACGTCATGCGGGTAGAGATCCCCGCACTGACCGTAGATGAGCCAAGGTGGCTTGTGGTCGGCCAGATCGATGGTAAGCACTGGTCGGTGGTGGTGACCTACCGTGGGCACCGGGTCAGGATCATCTCCGCACGCCGGTCCCGGAAGGAGGAGGTGGCACTGTATGAGGGCTGAGGAGTTCGATCAGAAGTTTGACGACGGCGAAGACGTGACAGGCGATCTCGACCTCGCCGCGATCCGCCGCCCCGCGCTGGAACAGCGCCGAGTGAACGTCGATTTCCCGTCATGGATGATCGAATCGCTTGACAGGGAAGCCCGCCGGCTAGGGGTTACCCGCCAGTCCATCATCAAGCTCTGGATCGCTGAGCGGCTCGAGCGCGGTCGCACCGCGGCTTGAGATCTGATCTGGCAGCGGGCGCGGCGCTACCGGCCGCCGCAACCGTCCCGCTGGGCGTACACATTGGCGGCTGTGCGCCAGCCGCCCGTGGGCCTGCCGACACGGGTGCCGTCGGGCGCCTTGCGCTGGCCGAACAACAGGTCATAAGGACCGCGTCCGCGTCCTTGCCCGCGGTCCACCTGCGGCCAGGTGTAATCCAGGTTGTAGCAGAAGTTGAGGCATTGTCGGTGTGTGAGGCATTGATCGGACTGCTTGTCAGTAAGTTGAGCATCGGTAATCAAGGTCGATTGTGAGGGGCCGGGTGGCTGAGGGCACGTTCGGTGGCGGTCGGCCAGGCTGGCTGGACCGGCTAGGCCACGTGCGCAACGTAGTCCGGCAACAGATGATCGCCCGACAGCTGGATAAGCACCTCCCGGGGCTTCCGGCGCGAGTCCTGGATGTGGGCGCGGGGCAGGGGACGCAGTCCATCCGGCTGGCTCGCGCCGGCCACCGGGTCTTCGCAGTCGAACCCGATCCGGAGATGCGCGCCGTCTTCCAGGCCACGCTGAGCGCCGAGCGGGCCGAGGTGCAAGATCGCGTTACCCTGCGGGACGGTTCGGTCCTCGACCTTGCCACCGTGACCCGCGGAACGGTCTATGACGCAGTGCTGCTCCTGGGAGTCCTGATGTACCTCCCGGCGAGCCAGCCGGTGATCGCCGAGCTCGCGGTATACGTCGCGCCCGGCGGATTCCTCTCCGCCGCGGTGCGGACCACGACCTCGGCGCTGTGGCGGCCCGCGGCCCGCCAGGACTGGCAGGGCACGCTGGCCGCCTTCGACGAACATGACCGTGCCCAGGCCGAAGGGCGCGACATGCGCTACATCAACGAGATCGGCGCGCCGGCGCGTGCTGATGACCTCGGCGCGCTGACGACCCTGGCGGCCGCATACGGATTGCAGCTCGAGAACTGGTATGGCGTGCGCATCGCAGTTGACCCGGATGAACTTGACCCCGCTCCACCGTCGGACCCGCGTCAGCTGGCCGCCCTGCTCGACGTCGAAGAGCGGCTCGGCGCGACCGACCCTTACCGACAGTTGGGCCAGCTCGCGCACCTGATCCTGCGCAAGGCTAGTACCCAACCGCCGGAAGCAACTGACGACTCCATTTGATCGGCCGGACCGCGTCCTTCCATACAGCGGCGAACCCAAGAGAGCAAATGCCGCCTGGCGGCGTTGGCCGGTCAGCCCCGGTACCGCTTGCGGGCCCGCGCGACGCTGGACCACTCTTCGGGCCTGACACAGCACACTAACTTGGTGGGCGCAGGTAGGTTCGAACCACCGGCTTCTCGCTTGTAAGGCGCAACCGAACCGTCGCGGAACGTCGCCCTATGTCGCCTGAAGTACCAGTTAGCTGGACTAATCATTGCCGGGCTTCGCTCTGTGTCGCTTGACACCTACCTCCGTTGGCTCCCCGATTGGCTCCCCGCCGGCGTGACGGCCGAGGCGATCATCTCCGAATTCCCTACGGTCACCGTCGCCAGCGTGTGTGCGGCCGCAGCCTACGGCGCGGCACTAGCACGTGAGGAACTGCTCACGCTGGTTTTGAGCAGTGCCGGCGCGGGATGATGCCGTCCGCTACTCGTGCGGTACGGCCGGGATGCCATCGGCTACGAGCATCGCGTTATCGGACAGCACCGATAGCCAGTGGTTCATCCGTTCGGCATTGGTGGTGTCCCGCCAGTGAGGAAAGAGCCATGCGGCGTCTCCGAGAGGGAGCCGGCCCTCGACCTGGTGGACCTCGATAGTGAAGGAGACGTCCTGCGGGGTGCATGCGTCGAGGGCGGTTGACACGATGGAGGCCAGGCCACCTGGGCCGTACATCAAATTTAGGGATCGGCGGCCCTGGTAGCTGAACGGAATGGGCAGCCGGGTCAGAAAGCTGAAGTGATCCCTGAGGCCCGGGACGAGGGGATGCCCATCGTGCAGGTGAAAGTGCACGTGCTTGCCGAGACGGCCAAGCGAGCGGGTGACGTCGAGCACATGCGGCAAGGCGCTTTCCACCGCGTCCTGGATGTCCGCCACCAGGTCGGGCAGACGGTGGTCTGCCGGGCCGAGCTTCTTCAGGTCCAGGCCGGGATGGCTGTCGCCGAACCTGGCGGTCACCTGCCGGAGGCCAACGTGGCCGACGTCGATGCAGCAGCTGACCCGCTCAGCGTCTTGGAGGCGCTCGGCGACCTCGATGAACCATCCGCGATCCAGCCCGGCGGCGTACTCGAGGAAGACGAGGGGGCCGGCCGGCCGTCCGCAAAGGTGCGCGTTTAGTTCGCGCATCGCGGCAAGCAGGCGGTCTGTCTGCGCTCCCATCTCACGTTTGTCATGGACGACCAGGCCGGCGATGCGGCCTGCGAAACGGTCGGCGAATTCCCGCACCACGGCGCGGTCCCGTCCGTGCAGCAGGTTGATGCCGCGGCTCAGGTGCACCATGGGCAACCGTGGATGGGCGGGCACGAACTGCAGCAGATGCTCAAGCTGGTCCGGCGTGTCGGCGTGCACTTCGGCGGCCGCGCCCATCTGAGCGAAGCGGAGCTGGGCGAGCCTGAGCAGCGCATCGTCCCCGTCGACGCGCTGCTGGAACAGGGCGTGAACCATGACCCTCAGGCCGCCCGCGGCAGCTGCTCCGCGCCCATCGGGAAGCCGTCGATAGCACGCGGCATGGTACGCCTCAGCCGCTTCAGTTGATCGCGGGCGCTGTCATGACGCATGCGGACATAGTGGACAATGCCCAGCATCTTCTTTTTTCCGTGTCGCAGTTCATGCTGCCGGCAGCCGCTCTGGTAGACCTCGTCGTTGCTGTATCGGCGTCCGGTGAACGGCTGTCCGTGAGGAGTGTGCGATTCCAAGTAGGCTGCCTGCCGGACCCGGTACCACAGGCCATCCGCAGACCGCGGGCCGATCTGCTCGGTAATTGCCCTCGGATTGAACTCGGTATCGAGCATATGCTCCAGATAGTCCAGGTAGTACTGACGGTAGTCGTGGTTGCGGAGCAGGTTCCGCACGAGCGGAATCTTCGGCTTGTGCCGGTGCGCTTTCCCCGGCCAGTCCAGGACATCGGCGTACTGCCATTGCGTACCGGAATAATCGATTCCTAGGCAGTTGTCGTAGTCCCACGGTATGAAGTGGAAATAAGGATCACTGACGAAATCATTCGCCGCTCCCCGGCGTCCCGAGTTGTAGAGATAATAATTAGACCCGGACGCATAATAGTTGTCCCAGCTTCCCAGCAGCATGTTGACGGCCGCCCACCTTAGGAAGGCAGTGACGTTCATGATGCCGTCCACCGACTCGCGGAAGGCGTCCGTGTCGAATCGTTCGTCGCCGCCGGGCAGCTCGATGCCGTTGATCGTCCTGATGAAGCAGGCCAGGTCGTCGTAGCTGCTGGCGCCGGAGTTATTCTTGTTGGTCTGGAGGCGGTAGGTCCGCTCGGCGGATCCGGGGATGAAATACTGCCGTCCCGAGTCATCCCCGTCGTACCCGGTCCGGTATTCCAGGTGCGCACCGCCGATGTCGCGGTAGCCAGTCTTATAAAGGTTTCCCTTGTAGTTCTTGCCGAAGTGATCTCTCAGGAATTTCTTGTCGACGTGCTCGATGACCGAGAAGAGGCCTCGGTAGGTAGTCCCGAAGGCCAGCTTCGCGTATGTGTGCCGTGGCGCGGGGATGCCGGCTATGCCGAACATGCGCCAGGCCAGCGCTTCGCGCATCTGGGACGGGTCGTTGTACATCGCCTTGAGATTGATCCGGGTCATCCCGGCCAGCTGGTTGCCATTCTCCGCCGCATCGAGAATTATCCTCCAGGACGGCTTCGGCGCACGCAGCGTGCGGTTTCCGCTGTTTTTAAGCGCAAAGGCCGTCGTGCGGAACAAGATACCTTCACTGCCGTGCGAAGGAACGCGCCGGCGGTCAGCCGGATCGGTATGCCACACGTCGAGCCGGGCGCCGTGCGGGGGCTTCATCGGCTCTGTGATAACACCCCGTCTCGGACGGAATCCGGTGACATGGAACATATACATGTCCGCGCCGAAGAATTCCGGCTTCCCCGACACCGACCGCCCGTTCAGCACCTCAAGGAACGGACCCCTGCCGACAGCCGTGTCCATGCTTCCCCCGTGCCTGTTCTGATCCCCAGCTAGCCCCGTCAGCAGTGCCTCCAGCGGGCCCGGGTATCTGCTCTCCTTCACGGAGCAGGCCGCAAGACCGGTGATACAGGGGGACCCGGCGAAGACTACGCCAGGAGGCTCGTGAGGCAGGCGAAGCGGATGCTGCAGGCCGCCTGAACGTCCCGGAGGCCGGACCTGGTACCAGACCTGGCGGCTCTACACTCGTTCCCGAC
>Ga0306920_100014019_pt1 | contig 10930 bp, 9 predicted proteins | sample flu12Cox44000170_FD_204666 | JGI IMG/M metagenome (GOLD analysis project Ga0306920, IMG submission 204666) | Lab enrichment of tropical soil microbial communities from Luquillo Experimental Forest, Puerto Rico - flux4day.12C.oxic.44.000.170 (v2)... | ecosystem: Environmental > Terrestrial >...
GGCGGTGGTGGCACCTGGCGGCGTTCGCGGCGGCGGTGCTCCTGTCGGAGATCCTGATCGGCCCGGTGAAGGCCGCCTACGACCGGGCCAGGCCGCCCGGCGCCCTGGTCGCCACCAGCGGGGCGTCGTTCCCGTCGGGTCATGCGATCGCCACATCTGTCACCGTGTTCGCCGCCATCATCGCCCTGGTCCCGGCGGGCCGGCGCAGGGCCGCGTGGGGCCTGGCCGCAGCGGGGTTCGCCCTGCTGATGGCCGCCTCCCGCGCCTATCTCGCCGCCCACTGGCTGTCTGATGCGGTCGCCGGGCTGCTGCTTGGCACCTCGTGCGCCCTGCTGACCGCGGTGCTGGCCGACCGAGCCCAGCGCGCCCGGCGCCGCCGGCACGCAATCACAGGGGCGGCGCCGCAGAAACCCGTCCGGCAAGCGGACCGGCCATGACCGGGCCGGTCCTCACCGGCCGCCCGGTGGCACCGGGGCGGCAGCGGCGGATCCTGGCCCCGGCCCGGTACCGGCATCCGGGTGACGTGATCCGGCTGGTCATCGGGGGGCTGGCGCTTGCTGGGACAGGAGCGGTCACGTACGCCACGCATGGCACCTACGCGGGCGCCGGCGCGACCGCGGTGACCGCGCTGCGGCCGTCTGCCGCGGTCGGCCAGGTGCTGGCCGCGGTGCTGACGGCAGCGTTCGCGCTCGCGGCCGCCGCCGCGATCGCCGCCACCCTGCGGTACCGGCGGTTCCGGCTGCTAGCCAGCCTGGCGGGCGCCGCACTGCTGACGGGCGCGGGCGTGGCCGGGATCATTGCCCTGGCCAGCGGGGAGCGCCCCCCGGCCCTGACGACCGGGGCCAGTCAATGGCCGTGGCTCATCGGGCCATCGCTGGCGAGCCCGGCGCTCGGCGCCGCCGTGGCGGGCGTAGTTGCCGCCGCGCCGTGGCTCAGCCGTTCATGGCGGCGCACGGCCTGGATCGCCTTGTGGCTTGCGGGCATAGCTCAGTTGCTCACCGGCATCTCCTCGCCCCTCGAGATCGTCTTGGCGTTCGCGGCCGGGATCACGGTGGGGGCCGGCGTGCTCGTCCTGTTCGGCGTGCCCGACCGGCGCATCGGGCCGGATGAGATCGCGGCGGCACTTGGCCCGGCGGGCCTGCGGGTCAGCCACATTGCCCCGGCCGCCGTGGAAACCAAGGGCTCGCGGCCGTTCGTCGCGGTCGCCAACGATGGCACGCAGTTGTTCATCAAGGTCCTCGGCTCGGATAACCGGGACGCGGACCTGTTGTACCGCGCCTACCGGCTGGTCCGGCTCCGCGACGTCGGGGACACCCGGCCGGCCATCTCCCTCATCCAGGCCGTCGAGCACCAGGCGCTCGCCGCGGTGATGGCCGAGCGCGCGGGCGTGGCCGTGCCCGCCGTCCGCCAGGTAATCAGGACCGTAGACGGGTCGGCCCTGCTGGTAATGAACCGCGTGGAGGGCGAGTCCCTCGACCGCATCGCGCCGCAGCTTGTCACCGACTCGCTTCTCCGGGCGCTGTGGACGGAGGTGGACAGACTGCACCGGGCGAAGATCGCGCACCGCTCGCTTCGGGCCGCCAACATCGTGGTCGACCGCGCCTGCCGGCCGTGGCTGACCGACTTCAGCTTCGCCGAGCTGGCCGCGACGCAGCGCCAGATGGCGCTCGACGTCGCCGAACTGCTGGCCTCGCTAGCCACCATCACCCATGGCGGCCGGGCGGTTACCAGCGCAGCCGCGGTGCTAGCTCCGGATGATCTTGCGGCCGCGATCCCGCTGCTGCAGCCGCTCGCGCTGTCGGCTGGCACCCGCCGCGCCGTTGCCCGCCATGATGGCCTGCTGGCCAGCATCCGGGCGGCAGCCGTCGCGGCGAGCGGCCGCGACCAGAGTCCGGAACTGGCCCGCCTCCAGCGCGTCCGCGCGCGGACACTGCTAGCGATCGCCGCGGCGGCGGGCGCGTTCTATTTCCTGCTCCCCGCCCTGGCCAAGGTCGGGGGGAGCTGGCAAGGCGTCCTATCCGCGGACTGGGCATGGCTGCCACTGATCATCGCCTTGTCGGCCACGAGCTACCTGGCCAGCGCCATCGCGATCGCGGGCGCGGTGCCGGAACGGCTCCCACTCTGGCCGACGGTGCTGGCGCAAGTCGCCTCCTCATTTGTCAACCGCGTCTCCCCCGGCAACGTCGGCGGCATGGCCCTGAACGCTCGATACCTGCAAAAATGCGGCGTTGAGCCCAGCGCGGGCGTCGCCGCCGTGGGCGTCAACACCATCGTCGGCGCCGGCGTCCACCTGGCCATGCTGGTGGCCTTTTTCGCCTGGGCGGGCCGCGGGCTGTCACACGTCGTCAAGCTCCCGTCCGGCAGCAAGCTACTGCTGATCCTCGCCATCATCGTGACGGTCGTCGGCCTGGTGCTCGCGACCCGCCCCGGCCGGCGCCTGGCCGCGGGCAAACTGATCCCGGGCCTGCGGTCGGCCGCCGCCAGCCTGCGGCAGGTGGCGCGCCGCCCCGGCAAGATGATCATGCTGGTCGCCGGGTCGGCGTTGATCACGCTGGCCTATATCGGTGCGCTCGCAGCCTCGGTCAAGGCGTTCGGCGGTGGACCAGGCTTCATTCCCCTCGGCGCCGTATACCTGGCCGCCGCGGCCCTGGCCGCCGTTGCCCCCACACCCGGCGGCCTGGGGCCCTTTGAGGCGGCCCTGATCGCGGGCCTGACCGGCATCGGCATGGCGTCAGGACTCGCAGTTTCCGCCGTCCTGCTCTTCCGGCTCGCTACCTACTGGCTGCCCGTGGCGCCTGGTTGGTTGTCATGGCGCCTGCTGCTCCGCTGGGACTACGTGTAAGCCCCTGCACCGTGCTGCGGCCGGATCAAGTACATGATCAAGTTAGCTGCCTGTCCGGCTAGCGCTGCAGGACACTATTGTTGCTGGTCCTCCCGGTGGTGCCCGGCGGCGAGTTCGCGCAGGTCCTTGGGTGAGAGATCGGCAGCCAGGTAGGACACGATCCGGCAGTTGGTCACGGCGCGGACGGTGGCCGTACGCCGGCCGTGCTCGAGCGATGCGCGTTCGCCCAGGACCGCGCCCGGCCCAAGGCTGGCCAGCACAGTGTCGGCGGCTTCGACCTCGACCACGCCGTCGAGCACCAGGACGATGTCGTCTGCCGTTTCCCCTTCCGCGAGGATCACGTCACCGGCCTTGACCTTCGTAACGCGAGGCGGCCGGCCGCCCTCGCGCATGATGATCAGCGACAGGCGCCGCTCCAGCGTGGTCTCCGCCTCGGCCGCGAGCACTTCGTTCTCGTGCCCGCGCCAGGGCGAGCGGGCCAGGCCGGCAGTGCGGTACCAGGTTTTGAAGTCGATCAGGGCCGACTTGCCCGCGAGCTTGCCGTGCGAGTCATAGATCCAGTGCCGGGGGAACGAACTGGCGCCCACGAACTCATACCCGGTCGAGCCATCGGCGTAGATGGTCAAGGCCAAAGTTGTCCACACTGCCGGCCCTTCGGTTTTCACGAAGGGCGCGGCCTTGACCAGGCGGGGCGCGGGAATGCCGGGGCGGCCTCCCGCCGTCTGGGTGAACCGGACGAAATCCTCACCTTCCACCGGAGCAGGCCTCAGGTCCGGGTAGCCGACTGCCTCCACCTGGACCCGCATGCCACGCAAGCGGACAAGAGTGCTGGAGATCCGCCCCCCGCCGCTTTGCTCGTAGCCGGTGATCTTGCCATCCTCGACCTCCACCCAAGCGCGCAGGTTGTTCGCGAACCGGGCACCCTCGGGGCCGAGAACCGCATCCAGGTCCTTCCATTCGTCGGGTGGAGGGTCATCGTAGTGCGTCACCCCCAGCCCGAATGGAACCTGGGTTACACCGGTAATTGCGGCCGAGGGTATCCACGAGACGCTGGTCACTGACGACTCAATACGCATACCGCATCCTGTTCCCTCTGCGACTGCCCGGCAAGTGCCTCCAACCGAGGCAACTTATCGGCTGAAGACGGGCGGGCCGGTCAGGTGTGTTCCACGGCGAACAGCCGCCACCGGTCGGGAACCCCTTTGAGTTTGTGGCTGCCCCGGTCGGCGAAGCCGATGCCTGGGCCCAGGACGAGCATCTGCACGGTGCCGATGACCAAGACCTCGCTGGCCTGGGCGAGGGCGGCGACCCGGGCACCGTGCAGGATTGGCGCGGGTCGAAGGCGGCCGCCGACCGGATCAGACCGGCCGCGGCCGCTGGCGCGGCCGAATACACCTCCCACCGCCGCCACCACGACCGGAACCGTTCATCAAACCGGTACGAAGGTGCCAGCATCCCCGCCAGGACACCCTGGCGCCACCCGCCTCGATCCTGTCAGAGAGCATCTTCGCCACATCCGGGTCCGGGCCCAGCGTCCCTGGTCGCCCAACTAGGGCCCTAAGCCACAGCCCGCCTCGGCTCCGTCGCCGTGTCTCAGTAAACGTGGCAAGCCGCGATTATGCCGATGAGACACTCCCGGGTCCGTGCTGCAAGCACGTCGTGACGGTTGTCTCAATGGCGCGCATGCCGCTCGTCAGGTCAGACGCGTGCCGCCGACATCCCGGGCGTCCCCAGTTGACCAGGAATCAGGCCACGCTCGTGCTTGCCGTTACCGCTTTGCTCAGGTGGATGGTGAATGAGCTTGCGGTCGCGTTCGGCACCGCTGACCGGACGTAGACGCCGGCCCGGTCCTGCTGCATGGTGGCCAGTACCAGGCTGGCGGAGGTCAGCGCCACGCCTGTCCTTGTCTGCTGGACGGGAGGCGTTCGCTGATGTGACGGCGGGCGATATCTGTGAAGGTTTGGTCGTGTTTGCCATCGAGGGTGAACCGGCCGGGCGTCCGATACGTACACATGGGTGCCAGGCGGCCTGCCCGCGCTGACCTCCCGTAGTGCGCTGCCGCAGGGATGACTGTCGCAACAGCCCGGAGGCGGGCAGCGGGGAGGCGTTATGCGGCCCGCGATGAGCATCTGGCCTGCGCCGTCCTCCCAGACCAGGCCCGCGGCGACCAGCCTCATGTGCCGGCAGGACATCATGCGGCGCGCTCAATCGCGCACACGCTCACCGAGATGGACTGGCCGGGGCGCCCTGGTGTCACTGGCCGCCCGGACCCCCTGGAGTCCTGCGGCCCGCCACCCGCGCTCGTGAGGAGGACATGATGAGAAAAACAGTGGCCGCCGTCGCGGCGGCCGGAGCGCTGCTGGCCGGCATCGCCGCGGCCGGCCCGGCGCTGGCCCAGTCCCGGCCGATCACCTTGCTGTGCTCACCCAGCACCAATGGCGGCAGGCTGGTCAATGGGGTCTGCGTGCTGCCCGCCGCCGCGGTCGGCCAGCCGTATGAAGGGTTCCTGCTGACCAGCAACGGCGCTGTCGACACCTTCACGATCACCAAGGGCGGCGTGCCGCCTGGCCTGGCGATGCCCGCGACCTACGGCGCGGCCGGGACCATCGTCGGCGGCACCCCCACCAGGCAGGGCACCTTCACATGGACCGTCCACGTCACCCCGTTCGGCGCCACCACGCCGAGCACCAACGGGACCTACCGCATCACGGTCAGCCCGCCGCCGCCGCTGACGATCACCTTCCCCAGCACCTGCTGCACCGCTGGGACGGTCGGCTCGTCCTACCTTCAGAACTTCTTCTCCTCCGGCGGGGTCGGCCCGTTCACCTGGACGGTGGCCGCCGGCCAGCTCCCGCCCGGCGTGACGCTAACCGGCAGCCACCTGGGCGGCACCCCGACGGCGGCCGGCACCTTCCCCTTCACCATCAAAGTCACCGACAGCGCCGGGAATCACGCCAGCGAATCAGGAAGCATCACAATCTCGCCCTGACCCCGCCCGGCCCGGCGGTGCCCGCCGCCGGCGAATGCGCTGGGCCGGTGACCCGGCCACCATCTACGTCACCAACCAGAACGACCACAGCGTCGGCCAACGCTCGTGTGGCAACAAGCATTCAACCGCCTGGTCTGGCCGGCGGCCCGCTCGTCGGCACGCCGGCCGGTGCGGCGCCCGGGTGCTAATTGCCGCGGGCATCCGCCAGGCTGGCGGTCTGCGGGCCTGGCCATAAGTTGCGGGCCGGCACCGCCTCGAGCCGCGCGTCGGCGGTGCCGTGCGTGGCTCATCGAACCCCGCGCAGAGATCAGCGGGCCGCTGACGGGGCACGCTCGGTCACGACGGTGTACAGCCGCGGGACCGAATGCTCCGCCAGCTGCGCCCGGGCCTGCGGGCTGTTCATGATCTGCTCGAGCTTGGGCAGGAACGCCTGTGCGGCCGTCCCGTCACAGAACTCCAGATCGATGAGGACCTCGTTCGGTTCGGTGACGCTGCGGCTCACCCGGTAGGACTGCACGCCCTGCTCGGCACGGAACCGCTCGTACTTGTCGAAGTTCGCCTTCCAGGTATCGAAGTCGCCGACTGTGTTCTCGATGTGGACGGTGGTCATGTCTCCTCCTGAGATCGGTGGAAGACCAGACTGCGGCGACGACACGCGCCGTCCTATCCCAGATCCGGGGGATCTTTTCCGTCTTATGCTGGGCCGATGGCGGCCTCACATGAACTGGCCGACCGGGCGGCAGCCGTGTGCCGCCGACCACTGTCGGCCAAGGCACTGCGCGAGCAGCTCGTCGCGCTGGCGCGCCGGGCCGTCCCGTTCGGCGGGTATAACTTCCCGCTTACTGATCCGGTGTCTCGCGTGGCCACCTCGCCGCTGGCCGACGTGCCCGGCCTTTCTTGGCCGCGGCTGCCTACGTTGATTTGCTCCCGGTACCTCACAGCGTGCTGCCGCTGGGACCACGTGCTCAAGGCGGGAATCACGGCTACCTCGCTGATGCACGAGACGGACGGGCATCCCGACCGGTCGCTGCTCTGGCGCGAGGTGCAAGACGAGCTTGGAGTCAGCGATACCGCGATCGTCGTCTTCGCCGACCGGCACGGCTGCTGGGGAGTGCTCGATCTGTGGCGTTACGGCGGCGGATCATTCAAAGCGGATGAACTGTGCCTGCTCGCTACGCTCGCCCGCCCGGTGACGGCCGGATTGCGCGCGGCCATTGCTCGCACATTCGTCGATCCGGGACGGCAACTGCATCCAATCGGGCCCGCGGTCGTGGTCCTCGACCCCGACCTGCAAGTTAGGAGCCAGACCGAAGCGGCGGCCGATGCGCTGTTGCGCCTGAACCCGCCCGATGAGCCAATGGCGCCGATCCCGGCCGCGGCGTACAACATCGCCGCCGCCCTCGTCGCGCAGGAGCACGGTATGCCCATCGGGCCGCCATGGTCGCGGATACACCTCGGCGGCAGCCGCTGGGTGACGGTCAAAGCGTCGCGGCTGGGCACCGACATCGCCGTCTCGATCGAGCCGAGCACCGCGGCGGACCGCCTGGACATCTACGCCCGCGCCTGCGGATTGACCCGACGCGAGTCCGAAGTCCTGGGACTGCTGTGCGAGGGCCTCGACACCCGCCAGATCGCGGGCCAGATGGTGGTGTCCGAACATACCGCCAGCGACCACCTCAAAGCCATCCTCGCCAAGACCGGAGCCCGCACCCGGCAACTCCTCCTCGCCCGCGGGCTGGGCACGCGGTAACAGCACTCCGAATGCCAGCTATCGACCATGCCACCCGAACTGGCAGGTAGGCACGCAGACGATGGCGCATTTGACCTCACTGACGGCAGTTCATGCTCGGCGTGAGCCGGGATTGCATGTAGCACGAGTGCTGCCACGGCCCGTGACGACTGCGCCCGCAGCGATCAAGCCCGTCTACCGGATGGGCCGCCACCGGAGCAGCAAGCCTCGTCTGGGCTCAGTTTTGGTCTCACCCCCAGTCCGCCACCGTTCACCGGTGGCCGCCCAGATCGCGTTCGCGCAGGCACGGACGCTGGCGGACACATTGGGGCGGTGGCAGTGCTGACCGGCGGGAGGTCCGGCGGGCGGCTGTCCGCCGGCGGCCGTGGTGCTCGCGGCGCGGGCCGCGGTTGCGGCTTCGAATGCCGTTGCCTGCGAGGCGGGCTCGTTGGCCCCATCGGGCATCTCACGCGGGGTCGTGGCCGCTGGTGGTGCCGGGGCGGGTTTGGGCGGTGATGGTGGTGGCCCGCTCTGGCGTGGTCGCCGCGGCGTCCCCGGGCCGCTGGGCTCCGCCCGAAGGCAGGGGTCAGCGGCCGGGGGCAGCGGGCGGTGTCAGTAGCCGTAACTGTGGGCGGCTGGGACGGCGCCGCCCGGCGCCGGGGAGCCGGTGATCGGGGTCAGGCCGGGGGTGGCCACGAAGAAGTTCTGGACGCCCTGGCCAGTCACCTGGCCGGCGTGGTCGCTGGCGAAGGTGTACAGCAGGTGGCCGTTGTAGGCGACCTGGTGGCCGTGGGCGTCGTTGACTACGGTGAGCGCGCCGGGTGTCCCGGCGGCGGTGGGCGCGGCCGAGGTCAGCGCCGGCCAGAGTGCGGCCACCCCGCCAGTGACCAGCGATGCGGCGGCGGTGTCGGGGCGGTAGAAGTACAGCGGCAGGCCGCCGGAGTTGACCAGGATGGTCTCGGTCTTGCCGGCGACGGCCGCGGGCGCGGTGCGCACGGTCACGGCCGCGGCGGTGGGGCCGGCGGCGGCGTTGCTGGCGGGGGTGCCGGCGGCGGCGTTGCTGGCGGGGGTGCCGCCTGCCGCGGCGGCGGCGGTGGCGCCGAGGGCGGCGGCCAGGGCGGCCAGGCCGGTCCCGGCGATGATGATTTTGGGGTGTCGCATGGTGGGCTCCTTGTGGGGGCTGGTTGGGCAGCGGTAGTTCCGCTCTTCCTTCCGCGTGTAGTACACTATGAAGGTACCCTGATAATAAGGTACCCTTCATAAGGAGTCAAATCGTGCCCCAGCCCGACCCCGGCCCGGCGACTACCACCTTGTTGCGCACCGCCTACAACGCCATGTCCGCCGCCATCTACCGGCACGTCGAACAGGCCGCCGGCGCCGGGCTGCGTCCCGCGCATGGCAATGCCCTGGAGATGCTCGCCGTCGAAGACGGGCTGCGCCTCACCGACATCGCCGCCCAGGCCGGCATGACCACGCAGTCGATGGGCGAGCTCGTCGACGACCTGGTATCCAAGGGCTACCTGCGGCGCCAAGAGGACCCCGCCGACCGCCGCGCCAAGCGCATCTACCTCACCGACACGGGCCGCCAGGCCGCCGACGCCGGCCACGCCGCCACCCACACGGCCGAACAACAACTCCAGGCAGCCCTCGGGCCACGCCAATACCAGCAGCTGCGCCGCAACCTAGCGGCCATCGCCCACCTCGGCCTGTGAGCCCGCCCCGGCGAATCCGCGGAGTGGCCGGTTCCTGTGGGGGCTCGTGATGGCGGAGCCGCGGGCGGCATCCGTGCTGCCAGAGACGCTGGCGGACGGCGGTGAACGCTGATGTGCAGTACTCGAAAGCGTCTGAAGGCGCAAGTCTTCCGTGGGTTCAAATCCCACCGCCACCGCCACTGACCTGCGATGACGCGAGTCACCCATGTCTGCTCGGTGGCGGCAGCACCGCGCTGGTCTCAGTCTTGGGCCACAAATGGTCTCACTTGACGGGGCCGAGATGCCCGCGGTCGGCTGGTCGGACCCGAACTCCGCGCCCGCACTGCGGCGGACGTGATCTGGGAGGAGACCCGGCGGGTCCCCGTCGGCGCAGCTAGAAGCCCTCGTCCTGGCAGACGCGCCCGCCAAGCCGGGTGCCGCTTCCCTGTCTCCTGCCGGGCCGCCGAGCCTATGCGCACGCCGAAGCGTGCACCCTGCCGTTCAGAGCAGGTCGAGAAGTTCTGGAGAACGCGCGCCGAGCCGAGTCGATCGGCGCGGCCGGGTGCCGGCTGGCGATCTTGAAACTTGGCAGCCTCAACTGGATGATCGGTATTGCCGGTTGCCAGCTGCGGCGGTCGCTGGCGCTCGGGTGCCTGCCTGGGCTTACTTTGCCCAGGGCGTTCGATGTGAGGCGCCACCCGGGCCTGGTCCTTGGGGGACGCATGAGCGATTTCGACTGCATCGTGGTTGGGGCTGGTTCGTCGGGGGCGGCGTTGGCTGGTCGGCTGGCGGCGAGCGGTCGGCGGGTGCTGTTGCTGGAGGCGGGCCCGGACTTCCGGTCGGCTGAGGCGCCGGAGGAGATGCGTCAGGCGTACTCAATGGCACTGATGGACACTGGGCGGTTCGGGCGGTTCTGGTGGGCCGGCAAGGCGCGGATGACCAGCGCCCAGGAACCGCAGCCATTTACGCGTGGTAAGGGCCTGGGCGGCTGTTCGGCGGTAAACGTCCAGGTGGCGATCCGCGGCGTGCCAGAGGACTATGACGGCTGGGCGCAAGCGGGCTGCGCCGGCTGGTCGTTTCGGGAGGTATTGCCGAGTTTCATCCGGCTGGAGTCGGACGCGGATTTCCCCGATGCCCCGTATCACGGCCGGTCCGGGCCTGTGCCGATTGAACGCCCGTCGCGCGAGCAGATGGGCCCGGTCGATCTCGGGCTGGCTGACGCGGCGGTCGCGCTGGGCTACGGCTGGGCGGCCGACCATAACGCCCCGGATGCGACCGGTGCCTCACCGGCGGCGCACAACAGCCGGCACGGGGTTCGGGTGTCGACCAACGACGCCTACCTGGAGCCGCTGCGCGGTGATAGCCGGCTGACCATCCGTGGGGAGGTGCTGGTGGACCGGGTGATGTTCGACGGTGACCGCGCCCGGGGCGTCATCGCGCTGGCGGGCGCAGACAGGGTTGAGTTCGCCGGCGGGGAGGTCGTGTTGTGTGCTGGGGCGCTCCACTCCCCGGCCATCTTGCTGCGTTCGGGGGTGGGCCCGGCTGACCACCTGCGCAGGCTGGGCATCCCGGTGGTCCGGGATCTGCCCGTCGGGTCGCGGATCAACGATCACCCCGCGATCGACCTGGAACTGACGCTGAAGCAGCCCGCCGCCGAGGTGACCGACAAGTACGCGCTC
>Ga0306920_100014020_pt1 | contig 10930 bp, 11 predicted proteins | sample flu12Cox44000170_FD_204666 | JGI IMG/M metagenome (GOLD analysis project Ga0306920, IMG submission 204666) | Lab enrichment of tropical soil microbial communities from Luquillo Experimental Forest, Puerto Rico - flux4day.12C.oxic.44.000.170 (v2)... | ecosystem: Environmental > Terrestrial >...
TGCTGCGGTGGAGCCGCAACCCCGCCGCCAGGAGCGCGATGCCCGATAAGATCGCCCAGAACGCGACCAGATAGACAAACGCGAGAAGCGCAATTCCCGGCCAGAAAAAGGCGATGAAGCCGACGACGAGGTCGAGCGCGCCCTCGATGACGAGCAGCCACCACCGCTCCTGCCGCTCGGCCGCGCGCAATCCCGCGATGATGGCGAAGACGCCGTCCACCAGCATGTAGGCCGCGAAGAGCAGCACCAGCACTTTCAGCGTCACACCCGGCCACAGGACGGCGAAGATGCCGAAGATGATGGCCGCGACCGCACGCAAAGCGAGCGCCCACCAATTGCGCATGAGGATGTCGAACATCAAGCTCCTCCCCACACCCTTAGCGCCCAACTATGGCGGCGCTCGATGCGGCTGGCAAATGAGCGCGCCCGCCTCCCCGCGCTTCAGCTGCCGCCGGGCGGGGAGCTCTCGACAGCGCCGTGGCCGTGGCGCAAGCGCGTATGGAATGGCGCGAGCGGCGATGCGGTCTCTGGTGTGACGTCGCCCGCCTCGAGCGCTTGCTGTCGCGCCTCGCACCACTTCTTTGTTTCATTCATGACCTGTCTCGCCGCTTCAAGCGTCGCGGGCGACGCTCCGCTCGTTCCGCGGGCATAGCAGTGTGCCACGAGCCGCGTACGCCGGAAGGCGCGCGGGATCGTCTGATAGACGATCGCACCATCAGTCACGGTCTTGACGACCAGCGTTGGCCACGACCAATGGACCCCGCCATCGACATCGCTCAGCCGATTCTCGACGACAAGCTTCCAGTTGGCGTCGATATCGCCGGCAATCTCGCCGACGGAGGTTAGCGCCCTGAGCGGTATATCGAGCGGTGCCTCGAGTGCGACATCGTCACCTTCGATACGAATGAACACCAAGCCAGCCGAGACGGCGACGCCGACGCGAACGAGGTGGTGCAGGGGATCGCCCGGATCAGATGGCGCGACGGCGGGCGGCGCCTTCACGAAACTTCCCTGCCGGTCGTAGGTCCAGCCGTGATAGCGGCAGCGAAGCGCCTCGCACCTCCCCGCGCCGGCATCCAGCACCGGCAGGCCTTGATGGCGGCAGATGTTTTGGAAGGCGCCGAGCACGCCGGCGTCATCGACCATTGCGAAGACCGACCAGCCGCCGAGCGTGGCAGAGAGATAATCGCCGGGTTTGTTGAGCTGGTCGCGGCGCCCGAGCAGCTGCCAGGCGCTGGCGAAGACGGCACGGCGTTCCTTCGCAAAAAATTCGGGCCGCGTATACCACGCGGCCGGAAGACCGGCGCTTTCCTCGCTCACCGGATTGGGCGGCTCATCGCTTGCCGAGATGGCGCATGAGCGCGGCGATACCCGCTTCGCAACAGGCGATGTCCTGCTCGCCGTTGCCGCCCGAGGCGGCGATGCCGCCCACCACTTGCCCATCCACCACCACGGGAAAGCCGCCGACGAAGACGGTGAAGCGGCCCTCATGCTGGGTGAAGATGCCGAAGGCCTCTTCGCCCGGCAGCGCATTCTTGTAGTGGTGCGTGGGCTTGCGATGGCCGGCGGCGGTGAACGCTTTGTTCATGGCGATCTGCACGCTCGTCACCTTGCCGCCGTTGAGACGGCGGAGCGCGATCGCGTATCCGGCGCTGTCGGCGACGCACAGCACCTCGGGCACGCCCATCTCCTCCGCCTTCTTCTGCGCGGCGTCGAGCATCAGCTCGGCCTCTTCGAGGCTGAGGGTTTTGTAGGTGATCACGATCGCGGCCCCCTCGCCGCTACTCCGCCGCTTGCGCCTGCGGTCCCGCCAGGAACTTGTTGTAGAGCCCGTCGAGGTAGAGCCGACGCATCATCGTCGCTTCGCGCACAAGCCGCACGCAGGTGGCCTGGATTTCCGGCGTGTTCGCGTGATGCTCGAGGATGGTGAAGCCGCGTTCGCCATGCTCCTCATCGGCAACGATGTGAAGGCGGAAGAAGACGATCTCTTCCTCGGTGAAACCGTATTTCTCGACGAGCGGCGGCGTGGTGCGGGTATAGATCTGCGGCACTTGGGATTCGAGACCGACGAGCAAGCCCGCAAGGGCCTCCACCGGCGGACGATGCGATTGGCGATAGCACCAGCTCTGGAGTCCCAAGGTTTCCGGCAATAGCTCGCCATTCACCTGCGCGTCGATGATCTCTTGCCGGCGCATGCCGCAATGCTCGCCGAAGTCAAGCAGAAGATCCGTGTGCTTCACCGCCGGGAAACCGGCGTCGCCGACGAAGCCTTCCTCCTCCATGATGTTCTCGGCGAGGTAGTGGCGAATGTCCTCATCCGCGCAATTGCCGAAGACAGTGGCGAGCCAGGCGGAGAAGTGGCTCACATAATGGTAGTGCTGCTTCGTCCATTCGCCGAGGAGATGCCGGTTCAAGCGGCCCGACACCCAGGCGTCGCTCCAGGGATGCACCTTCGAATGCCGCTTCTGGATCGCGTCTTCGAGTTGGAGGCGGAACTCGCTCTTCGCCATGGCATCCTCCTGTCATTGCATTGGCGCTGAGCATAGACCCGCGGTGAAGTCACGACAACAGCGTGTCCTGCATGCGTTTCCCGCATCCTGGCAGCGCCACCGGTCGCCTGATATGGTAGCGCCAAAGCAGCAGCCCAAAGCTGCGGCGTGGATCAGGAGGGAGTCATGAAGGGAAGAAGCCTGGCGGCGGGCGCGATCGCGCTTCTGGCAATGGCCGGCGCCGATGCACCCGCGGCGGACAAGCCGGTGACGATCGGCCTCGAAATTCCGCTGTCGCCGCCGGGCGATCCGTCGGCCGGGCAATTGATCCGCCGCGGCGGCGAGCTCGCCGTTGAATACGTCAACAACGAGATGAAGGGCATTATCGGCGGCAAGCCGATCGCGCTCGCGATTCAGGATTCGCAGGGGCGCACCGAAGCGGGCATCGCCGGCTACCGCCGGCTCGTCGGCGAGGAGCAGGTGATCGGCGTCACCGGTTTCTTCCACAGCTCCGTCAATATCGCCGTGAACGAAGTTGCCAAGGAGCTTGGCGTCCCCACGATCGCGACGCAGACTTCCGCGGCGGACGTCACCGCGAAGCACTATGACGTGGCGTTCCGCACGCATGCGATCGATCCCATTCGCGTGCAGACCTTCGTCGACTTCTTCCAGAAGCAGAATTACAAGCGCATCTCGCTGGTGGCGGAGACGACCGACTACGGCATCGGCATTGCTGAAGAGACTGAGCGGCAGAACGACGAGAAGAAACTCGGCCTCGCGCTGCAGAAGATCACCTTCGATCACAGCGCGACCGACTTGACGCCGCAACTCCTGCAGGTGAAGGCGTTCAAGCCCGATCTCGTCGTCAATATCGGCGTCGGCCAGCCGCTCGATCTCATGATCGATCAGGCCGAGACCATCGGCCTCCTGCCGCAGACGCCGATGCTGCTTTCCTATGATGCGCCGGTGCGGCCGCAGTACTGGCAGCTCCATCCCAAGAACGGCAACGGCATCTATTTCATCGCCTACTACTCGCCGCGGCAGAAGCTCAGCGATTTGGGTGAGTGGTTCGCCAAGCGCTACCAGGAGAAATTCAACGAACCGCCGGTCTATTCCTCGCTCAACGGCTTCGGCGACGTGATGATCCTGGCGGAAGCGGCGGACCAGGCGAAGAGCACAGATCCGAAGGCGATCATCAAGGCGCTCGAAGCCGGCACCTTCAAGAACTGGGCGGCATCGCCCGTGACCTTCCCGCGCGCTCCTGGCGTCTATTGGCACAACTGGTCGCCGCCGATCCTCATCTTGAAGTACACCGAGCCCGGGCAGGATTGGCGCAATGCGACACTCGTCTTGGAGCATGTCGGCACGGCGCCCTGAGCGCCACAACGCGCGCGTTCGGCGATGTTCACGACGGAGCTCTTCGTCCAGACGCTGATTGCCGGCGTCACCATCGGCGTGCTCTACGCGTTGATGGCGCTCGGCATCACCTTCATCTACAGCATCGTCAAGATGATCAACTGGGCGATGGGCGAGTTCTATATGATCGGCAGCTATCTCCAGTACATGCTGGTGGTGTCGCTGCTGGGGCCCGATCTCTGGTATCTCGCCATTCCCATCGCCGGCCTCGGCGTCTTTATCCTGGGCGCGATCGTCGAGCCGATCTTGATCAAGCCGATGTTCACGCGCAGCATCGAGCGCAAGGACGACTATGCCACGGTGGTGACGATCGCGCTCCTTCTGCTGCTGCGCAATCTCGCCACCGGCCTCGGCGGCCCTTATCAGCGCACGCCCGGCTCCGATTTGCCGACGGTGATGCTGGGGCCGCTGCCGCAGAGCGGTGCCCGCTTCGCCGCCTTCGTTTTCGCGCTCGTTGCCATCGCGCTCTTTTACCTCCTGCTGCGCAAGACCTGGTTCGGTTTGGCGCTCCGCGCCGCCGCCCAGAGCCGCGTCGGCGTCGAGACCGCCGGGGTCAACATCTTGCGGCTCGACCAGATGGCGTTCGGTATCGGGGTCGCGCTCGCCGGCATCGCCGGCGCGCTCTTGGCCCCGGTGTTCCTAGTGTTTCCGACGAACGGCGTGGTGACGACGGTGAAGGGTTTCGAGATCATCGTCATCGGCGGCTTGGGTTCGATCCCCGGCGCGCTCATCGCCGGCGTGCTCTTGGGCGTGGTCGAATCATTGGGCGCCGCCTTCATCTCGTCCCCCTATCAGAACGTCTACGGCTTTCTCCTCGTCATCGCCATTCTGCTGGTGCGGCCGACCGGCCTTTTCGGCGAACGCGGACGGCTCGTCTGAGCCATGGCGGCGCTGCTCGAGACCGAGGGCCTCACCAAACGCTTCGGCGGCCTTATCGCCACGGAGGATGTGTCAATCAGCATCAAGGCCGGCGAGATCCGCGGCCTCATCGGCCCCAACGGCGCCGGCAAGACGACGCTCGTCAACCTCATTACCGGCATCTATCCGCCGAGCGCGGGCGAGATCCGCTTGGCCGGCGAGCGCCTCACCGGCTTGCCGCCGCATCTCGTGGCGCGGCGCGGGCTGCTGCGCACGTTTCAGGTCTGCCGCCTCTTCGGCAATCTTTCCGTCCGCGAGAACTTGCTGCTGCCCTATCTCGCGCGCGGCAGCGAGGCGCTTGCCGAAGGCGCGGCGCGAGCGCGCGAACTGCTCGAGCTGACGAAGCTCACGCGGCTTGCCGAGGCGCCTGCGAAAGAGCTTTCCGGTGGCCAGCGCGCGCTCCTGCAAGTGGCTGCGGGATTCATGCTGCCGGAGCTCCGCTGCTATGTGCTCGACGAGCCCTTCGCCGGCATCAACCCCGTGATCAAGGAAGAGATCATCGAGCTCATCATCGAGGCCAATCGCGCGCGGAACCTCACCTTCGTGATCGTCAGCCACGAGATGGCGATCATGCGCCGGCTCTGCCATTCGATCAGCGTGCTTGCGCAAGGACGCGTCGTCAGCGAAGGAACGCTCGACGAAGTGGCGGGGCGACATGAGGTGATCGCCGCATATCTCGGGAAGGGCTGGGCATGAGCGCCGCGCCAATGCTCGCCGTCGACGGCATTCACGCCGGCTACCAAAGCGGCATCGATATTCTCCAGGACCTGTCGCTCGCGGCCGAAGCGCAAAAGCTCACGTTGATCATCGGCCCGAACGGCGCCGGAAAATCCACCTTGCTGCGCACCATCTTCGGCTTTCTTCATCCGCATCGGGGCAGCATCACCTTCAAGGGCGATCGCATCGAGGCGCTCGCGCCTTACGCGGTGAAGCGGCGCGGCATCAGCTACGTGCCGCAGGAGATCAACATCTTCCCGCATCTCACCGTCGAGGAGAACCTGCGCATGGGTGCGTGGACGCTGCGGCAGGACAAGGCGAGACTGAGCCGGCAGTTCGAGCGCACTTACGCGACCTTTCCCGCGCTCGCAGCGCGGCGGCGCCTGCGCGCCGGCGATTTGAGCGGCGGCCAGGGGCGGCTCCTCTCGGTCGCGCGCGAGATGATGACGGAGCCGACGCTGCTGCTGGTGGATGAGCCCACGGCCGGACTCGCGCCCAATCTCGTCGACGAGGTCTATGATCTCTTGGCCAAGGCGCGAGAGACGATCGGCGCCACGATCGTGCTTGTCGATCAGAACGTCGAGGACGCGCTGCCGCACGCCGACTACATCTACATGATCAATTTGGGCCGCATCAAAGCCGAAGGCCCGCCGCGCGACTTCACGGCGCCACGCATCAGGGAGCTCATCCAAGAATGCTTGCTCGGCTGAGCGAGAGCATCGGCACCTTCCTCGATCTCCGCCGCGTCGTGGCGACGGCGGTAGTGGCGACGGCGCTCTTGCTGCTCGTCCCGTTCGTCGCCGGACCTTACCTCCTCCACCTCCTCACCATCAGCCTCTACTACGTCATTCTCGCCGCAAGCTGGAACCTGCTCGCGGGCTTCACCGGTCAGTTCTCCCTCGCGCATCAGGCTTTCGCCGCTGTCGGCGCCTACACCTCGGGCTTGCTCATCCGCTACTACCATCTGCCGCTCTGGCTGACGATGACCTGCGGCGTCGCGGCGGCCGCCCTCTTGGGTTATGCGCTGGGTCGCATGGTGCTGAAGCTTCGCGCCATCTATCTCGCCATTGCCACCTGGGCGTTCGCCGAGACCATTCACATTCTGCTGACGGCGGCGTACGACATCACTCGCGGCGAGCTCGGCCTCACCGTGCCCGCGCTCTACGCCAATGTCCGGCCAGACGCCTATTACGATACCTTCGTCGCACTGGCGGTGGCGAGCGTCCTGCTCATGTATTTCGTCGTCTCCTCGCCGCTCGGATATTTCATGCGAGCGATCAAGGATGACGAGCTCCGCGCGCAAAGCCTCGGCATCGACACGACGCGGGTCAAAATCTTCGTCTTCACCTTCTCGAGCGCGCTTGCCGGTCTCGCCGGCGCTTTCTACGGCCACTACACGCTGGTGCTCAGTCCACAAATGGCCGACTTCAGCGAGATGGCGAAGCTCATCATTATGGTGGTGGTGGGTGGCCTCGGCACCTTCCTGGGGCCGTTGATCGGTGCGCCGATCATTCAGATGCTGACCTCATATCTCGCCAAGTACGGCGAGTGGGACATGGTGATCTTTGCCATCCTAGTCATCGCCTTGATGCGCAGCTACATGGGCGGTCTCGCAGCGCTCATCGCCCTCGCCGCGCGTCGTCTCGGTCTCGGTCGGGCGTCGCGGGGTATGCTATGACCACGAGGCCTATCATGCGATCGTGGAGTAGGACCGAATGACCGCCACGAACCAACTCACCGGCGCCGAGGCGCTGGTGCGGCTGCTGCAGTTTCATAGCGTCAAATATATTTTCGGCCTGTGCGGCGACACCAGTCTCCCTTTCTACGATGCGCTCTATCGCCTCGATCACGGCATGATCCACATCCTCACGCGCGACGAGCGCTCGGCCGCCTACATGGCGGACGGCTATGCGCGCGTCAGCGGCAAGGTCGGCGTCTGCGAAGGTCCGAGCGGCGGCGGCGCGACCTACATCCTGCCGGGCGTGGTGGAGGCGAATGAATCCTCGATCGCATTGCTGGCGCTCACCACCGACATTTCCGTGAGCTCGCGCGGCCGCTTCACCTTGACCGAGCTCGACCAGGAGGCCCTCTTTCGGCCGCTCACCAAGCTGACCCGCGTCATCGATCGTGCCGCCGATATTCCCAAATATGTGCGCGCCGCCTTCACGCAGATGACAACGGGACGGCCGGGTGCGGCGCATCTAGGACTCCCCTTCGACGTCTTGAACGGACCGGTCGATGCCGACGAAGTCTGGGGCGATGCCGCCCTCGCCGCTTTTCCCGCGCGTCGCACGGCATCCGATCCGGCAGCCGTGGCGAAAGCCGCCGAGCTCATCGCCGGCGCGCGCAACCCGCTGTTCATCTGCGGCGGCGGGGTGGTGATCGCGGGCGCCGAGGCCGAGCTGCAGGCGCTCGCCGAAGCGCTCGGCGCGCCCGTCGCCACCACCATCAGCGGTCAAGGCAGCGTCGGCGATGACCATCCGCTCGCCGTCGGCGTCACCGGCAGCAACGGCGGCACGCGCGAAACGCGCGAGCTGGTGGCGCTCGCCGATCTCGTCATCTTCGTCGGCTGCCGCGCCGGCTCGGTCACCACCGAGCGCTGGCGCTATCCCGCGCCCGGCAAGACCAAGATCGTGCATATCGATGTCGATCTCGGTGTCATCGGTACGACATACCGCGCGGATGCGGCGCTTGTCGGCGATGCGCGGCTCGCGCTCGCGGCGCTGCGCCAAGCGCTTGGTCCGACGCGGCCCAGTGCCGGCAAGACCCTGGATGCCGCCGCCGTAGCGCACGCCAAGGCGCGGAAGTTCGCGGCATTTCGCGCGCTCGCCCAATCGGACGAGAGACCGATCCGTCCGGAGCGCGTGGTCGCGGAGCTTCAGGCGGTGCTGCCGCAGGATGCGATCCTCGTTGCCGATCCCGGCACACCCTGCCCTTATTTCTCCGCCTATTTCACGCAGACCGCATCCGGCCGGCAATTCATCTCCAACCGCGCCCATGGCGCATTGGGATATGCGATGTCGGCAGCAGTAGGCGCGTCGTTCGGCCGCCCCGGAAAGAAGATCGTGGCGGTCATGGGCGACGGCAGCTTCGGCTTCACCGCGGGCGAGCTCGAGACGATCACGCGGCTTGGCGTGCCGCTCGCGATGGTCGTGATCTCGAACGCCGCTTATGGCTGGATCAAGGCCGGGCAGAAGAGCGGCTATCAACAGCGCTATTTCTCCGTCGACTTCTCGCGCACCGATCACGCCAAGGTGGCGGCAGCGTTTGGCGTGAAGAGCTGGCGGGTCGAAGACCCAACCGCGCTCCGCGGCATCCTGCGGGAAGCGGTCGAGCATTCGGGGCCGACGCTCGTCGACGTCATCGCGCAGCCCTTGCACGAGGCGCGCGCGCCGGTCAGCGAATGGGTCGCATAAGTGAGGAGGCGATGATGCCCGCGCAGCAAGTCGCCAAAGGCGGCAAGTCCGTCTATGGCGCGCGTCTCGGCATACTCATGCTCGAGACGCGCTTTCCCCGCATTCCCGGCGACATTGGCAATGCGCTCACCTGGCCCTTTCCCGTGCTCTATCACGTCGTGCGCGGCGCCTCGCCTGACCGGGTCGTCCGCGATCGCGCCAACGGCTTGCTGCCGGCCTTCATCGAGGGCGCGCGGGCGCTGGTGGCGCTTGGCGCCGACGGCATCACCAGCAGCTGCGGCTTTCTGTCGCTCTTCCAGCGCGAGATCGCCGGCACCGCCGGCGTTCCCGTGGCGATTTCGAGCCTCATGCAGGTGCCGCTGGTGGAGCGCCTGCTGCCGACCGACCAACGCGTCGGCATTCTTACCATCAGCGCCGCGACACTCTCGTCTGAGCATCTGGCGGCGGCGGGCGTTGCGCCCGGCATTCCCGTGGTCGGTACCGATGGCGGTCGCGAATTCAGCCGCGCCATCCTGGGGGACGAGCCACGACTCGATACCGCCGCCGCCGAGCGCGACATTCTCGAGGCCGGCGATGCGCTGCTGGCGCGACATCCCGATGTCGGCGCCGTCGTCCTCGAATGCACGAACATGGCGCCTTATGCGCGGGCGCTTGCGGCACATCTGCGACGGCCGGTCTTCGACATCGTGAGCTTCCTCACCTGGTTTCATGCCGGGCTCAGCCCCCGCGACTTCGCAGGGCACGATCCGTGAGCGAAGCCGCACCCCGCGTTGCGCTCATTACGGGCGCGGCGAGCGGCATCGGCGCCGCCATCGCGCGGCGCATCGCCGGGCCCGGCACGCGCCTCTTGCTGCATACGCGCCAGCGCCGTGCCGAACTCCAGCGTGTCGCCGAGGATTGCGCCGGGCGCGGCAGCGAGCATCGTTTGGCGCTTGGGGATCTCGCCGAACCGGAGACGGCTGGGCGCCTTGTTGCCGAGGCCGCGGCGGCGTTCGGTGGCCTCGATTGGCTCGTCGCCAATGCCGGATTTGCCGACCGCCGCCCGGTCGGAACGCTTGATGCGGCCGGCTTCGACGAGTCGCTGGCGGCGATCTTGAGCGGCTTCTTCCGCCTGGCGGATGCGGCGCTACCGTGGCTCGAGAAATCCGCACGAGGCCGCGTCGTCGCCGTGAGCTCGTTCGTTGCGCATCGCTTTTCCCTGGGCAGCGTGGTCTTCCCGGCCTCGGCAGCGGCGAAGAGCGGGCTCGAGGGTTTCGCCCGCGCGCTCGCGGCACAGCTCGCCCCCACGGGCATCACCGTAAACTGCGTTGTTCCCGGCTACATCCAGAAGGATGCCGGCACGAGTGGAGCGCTCGATCCCGCACGCTGGGAAGAAGCGAAGCGGCGCATCCCGCTTGCCCGGCTCGGCCGGCCGGACGAAGTCGCCGCCGCGGTCGCCTTTCTGCTGAGCGAGGACGCCGCCTACATTACGGGACAGCGCATCCACGTCGATGGCGGGCTCACACTCTGAGTGGCGGCAGTGGTCAATTGCTGGGGAAGCGCGGCGGAAGCGGCCGGTACGGGTTGCAGCGCCGGCGCATTCGAGGTGCGGTTGTGCTCGTCCGGCACCGGCTCCGAACGCAGAACGGAGGTTGTTGACCAGACTTCTCGCGGAATAGGCGAAAGAGCGCCCGCGAGCGATCAGGCGTCCCGCGACCGTGTTGCCATCGGGGGTGAGCCCTCTGGGCGAGTGTTCCCCGCCCCATCGGCTAGCGCTTCATCCTCAAGTGACCGAACATGCCGGCTAGGTAATGGCGCGCCCGAGAGGATTCGAACCCCTAACCCCCAGATCCGTAGTCAGAGGCCCCGGTGTTGCTGGTTGTGGACGACTCGCGAGAAAACCCCTGAAAATAGGCCATTTCCTCACTTGGCTTGTGGCGCATCATATCCCGTTGTTGACCCCGCGTGATTGCCATATGATTGCTCGCCAGGGGG
>Ga0306920_100014021_pt1 | contig 10930 bp, 8 predicted proteins | sample flu12Cox44000170_FD_204666 | JGI IMG/M metagenome (GOLD analysis project Ga0306920, IMG submission 204666) | Lab enrichment of tropical soil microbial communities from Luquillo Experimental Forest, Puerto Rico - flux4day.12C.oxic.44.000.170 (v2)... | ecosystem: Environmental > Terrestrial >...
AGCTCGGCTCATCGCACGGCCTGACGCGAATCATTCGTGAGGCATATTTCGAACACCCGCTCTATGTCCCGTTAGTGCAACGCGCGTACGAGCTATGGGCGGAGCTTGAGAACCATTCTGGGCGACGGTTACTAACGCCGACCGGCGGCCTGATGATTGGACCACGGGATGGTCCGCTGGTTAGCGGCGCGCTCCGGAGTGCCCGCGAACACCGACTCCAACACGAACTGCTTAGCGCGTCCCAGTTGCGGCAGCGCTTCCCGGCGTTCACTCCGGCACCGGATGCGGTTGCAGTCTGGGAACCGCGAGCCGGAGTTCTTGTGCCTGAACTGGCGGTGAAGACACATCTGGAGCTCGCAGCTGAATTGGGAGCCAACCTGCAATTTGATGAGCCTGTAACTTCCTGGTCCGCGGAAGCCGATGGCGTGCAGGTTTCCACAGCTAGGGGTTCATGGCGAGCCAAACGGCTTCTCCTCTCGGCCGGACCATGGCTGACCGAACTCATTCAGGATTGGTCGCTGCCACTGAGGATCGAACGGCAGGTGCTCTGTTGGTTCGAACCGCTTCGTAATCGCGACCACTTGAGCCGAATTCCAATTTATATTTGCGAGTACGAATCCGGCAGATTCTTTTACGGCTTCCCGGATTCGCCTGATGGAATGAAAGCCGCCATCCATCACCAGGGAGAAAGCACACAGCCAGGTACGGTTCGTCGGGAAGTGGAGGCGGGTGAAATTGAAGCCGTGCGGTCGTCGCTGGCAGGTCTTTTGCCTGAGGCCGCTGGTACGTTTCGCTCGGCCACGGTTTGCCTCTACACGAATGCCCCGGATGAGCATTTCATTGTTGGGCAACACCCGAAGCATCCACAAGTGATTCTAGCCAGTCCCTGTTCCGGCCATGGATTCAAGTTCTCACCAGCGATTGGCGAAATTGCCGCGTGTTTGTTGGAGGGGAAAAGGCCGCAATTTGACCTAAGCTTGTTTCGTCCGGAGCGCTTCGAGGCGAAGCGTGGAGCATGATTAGCGTAAATGTCTAACCTTCCCGCGCCGCATACCCGCTAGGAACATTTTGGCGGGCGAGCCCGTTGGTAGATGGGCGCGCTTGGGCGCGCCAGCCACACGAAAATCCACCTGCCGTTTGAACGTGTCCACTTTGGCGACCTGCACGTCAACACGGTCACCCAGCTTGAACACGCGCCGAGTGCGCCGGCCGATGAGTTGCCCGCGGTTGGGCTCGAATTGATAAAAGTCGTCGCTCAATCCCGAAAGCGGCACCAGCCCACTCATCCCCAACCCGGAGACATCGACAAAAAAGCCGAAGTTGCGCACATCAGTCACCAGTGCTGAGTAAGTCTGCGGAGTTGGGGAACGAAGTTGTGCGTTCAGAAACGCGAACAGCTTCACATCCCGGCTGTCGCGTTCCGCGTCGTCGGAGGTGCGCTCCGTCTCGGAAATATGCTCGGCAACCTCGGCGAGCGCGCCATTGGCAATGGGGCGGCCCGGCCTCTCGAATAAAGCCCGGTGCACTACCAGATCGGCGTAGCGGCGGATCGGCGAGGTGAAATGTGTGTACTTCTTTTTCGCCAGGCCATAGTGGCCGAGCGGCTCGACCGCATATCGAGCTCGCATGAGCGATTTGAGAAATCCAATCTTCAACGCCGGGCCAATGGGAAGCCGCCCCAGCTTTTCGAGCAGCTTCTGCACCTCGCGCCGGTTCGATAAATTCCCGCACTGGATATGATGGCTGAGGACATCCTCGCGAAATTCCTGCAAACGCGCTTCGTCCGGCGGTTCGTGAATGCGATAAAGCGAGGGACGTTTCAGGCCCATCAAGCGAGCAGCCACCGCTTCGTTAGCGAGGAGCATGAACTCCTCGATCAGCTGATGCGAAATATCATTTTCCACTTTCTCGATACGTGCAATTCGGCCGTGCTCATCGAGAATGAGTTTTGTTTCGGGAAAATCCAGATCGAGCGAGCCGGCCTGAAAACGCGCCCGGCGAAGCTTCTGCGCCAGGTTATTCGCGTCATGCAACATCCTCTCAAGCGAATCGCGTGGCTCGCTTTGGAGAATGGAAAAGACCTCTTTGTAGTTGAAGCGTCTTTTTGAACGGATGATGGAGCGATAAAACTGTGTTCTAATTACGTGGCCTTCGGACGTGAGCAGGAACTCGACGCAAGCGGTAAGCCGCTCGACATCCGGTTTAAGGGAGCATAGCTCATTGCTGAGCGCTTCCGGCAACATCGGAATGACTCGGTCAACAAGATACGTTGAATTACCGCGGCGTTGGGCTTCCTGGTCGAGCGAGCTCCCGGGCCGGATGTAATGTGAGACATCGGCAATGTGAACACGCAAACGCCAATGTTCGTGGCCCGCATTCTCAAGGCTTATGGCATCGTCGAAATCCTTTGCGTCTTCCGGGTCGATGGTTACAACTGGGTCGTTGCGGCAATCGAGTCGGCCCACATGCTCCCGACTCTGAACTTCACGGCCAAATGACCTGGCTTCGTGCAAGACTTCGCGCGGGAAATGCAGGGACAGGTTGTACTGCCGCAGCACTGAAAGCATGTCCACTCCTTCAGCGTCCGGCGGACCCAGTACTTCAATGATTTCACCTTCCGGATTCGTGTGGCGAGATTCCCACTCGCGCAACTCAACGACCACCTTGTCGCCCACCCGCGCGGGCCGGCCCACATCGCGCGGTGGCGGGACATAAATGTCCTGCGGGATCCGCGGATCATCAGGAATAACGTGCAGGAATTGACGCCCGCTCTGCAGCGTGCCGACGATTTGCGTCCGGGCGCGCTCGAGCACGCGCACGACCCGGCCAGTAGCTTCGGAAGCCGAGCGGCCGCGGAGCCGGCGCGGAAACACATCATGGCGCACCAGCACGCGATCCCCATGCATAGCGGTAGCCATGGCGTCCGGGGGGATGCGTAAGACGGCCAGTTTCGGGTTGTCCGGCTGCAGGAACCCTGTCCCCTGGCGGTTCACGCGGATGCGTCCCGGGACCAGATCCGCTTCGAGTGGCAGAGCGTAACGATTACCCCGTTTGATGCGCGCGACACGGCCGGAGCGCTCCAGACGAGCCAGGGTCTGTTGGAGCCTCGAGCGCTGTTTTTGTGGCAGGCCTAAAGCCGTCAGCAGTTCAGAAACGCCCAGGGGCGCGTAACCGTCGCGGCCCAGCAGTTCAAGGAGCTTTTCTTCCATATTCGGCCTGAGCATTCGTCACCTGCTCGAAAGACATCGGGAGGAGCGAAAGCCGTGCAGAGCCGAAACGTAAAGTGGAAACCGGCAAAGTCAAACGGCCTTAGGTTGAGCGGAGGCGCAACAGAGCACGCGGGCGCTGGACTTCCACTTCGAAAAGAGGAGACGAGCGCTGCGGAACGAAAAGGCGCCGCGGCCCTTTGGAGGCATACCGCCGTGGCCCAAAAGCGAATAAGGCGGATTCCTCAGCCGGAGCAGGTTCGGCTTGAGCCGGACCCCGTCTTGGTTCCCGCTTTGTTCTTGAGCTACCACTCATGCAAACTTGGACGCAACAGTCTCTGGAAAATTCAACACCATACAACTGACGATGCTGCAAAACTGCTTCAGAAGACCTGACTACAATTTAGAGTGAGAATTGTAGTCTCGTCAATAGCCGTTCTTTCCCTGGTCGTTCTTTCCGCAAGCGCCCCGCAATCGCGGAGTCGAAGGCCCCTGATCTTTTATTTTTCACGTTTCACTCCCCTCTTCGATACAAAACGGCTGCCTGCCAGGTAAAAACGCAACGGCAATCCCGCGGCCCGTGTAATTCCCACTCGTGTGCCGGTGACCATTGGCCCGTGGTCATTTCTGAATTCAGCTGCGGCCGGATTGTTGGCGATAAATAATGGCGATTCACTACTACAGAGATCCACGCCGTCCAGCACACGCTCGATCTCCATAGCCTGGCATAGTTTGGCGGGCCCATTTGTCAGATGATACGTGCGGCTCACAGGCCTGTTTTTTTGCATCAGCTCCGCCCCGAGCGTTGCTTCAACCGCGCGAATAAGCACCGCCTCCGCCGTCCCCACCGGGCGACAGACTGCGTTCACGCAAAAATGGTATCCATAGATCAAATAGACATATGCATGCCCGGGTGGCCCAAACATAACCCGGTTGCGCGCCGTCATGCCCGGAGCGGCATGGCACGCCGGGTCATCTTTCAGGTAGGCTTCTGTTTCGACAATCGGCCCACCGCACAACCCGGTCGTCGTGCGCCGAACGAGCCAGTGGCCCAACAAACGCGGCGCCACCACCCGCGCCGAAGGTTGAAAAAAGGTTCGCGGTAAAGGCAAAAACTCGCCCATGCGCATGATAGATAATGGGAAGAGCCCTAACAGTCTATCGGTTGTAAGCAGCGAGCGTACTGACATGCGAACGCGCGTTAAGCAGCGTCGAGTAAAGAGTCGACCCGTCCTACTCCCTTCACAGGCAACAAAGCCACCACCTGCGCCTGCGCCTGTTTCAACGAGCAGGCCATTTCATCCGCAGGGATGGTCGGTTGACGACTCTTGAGTTCGTCAATATCTCCCTCGGTCAGAATCGCCACCACGAGCTTGAGTTTCTGGAATTGAGCCCGGAAACGCCGGCAAAGATAGCGCGCGTGCATATAGCCTAAAGGGGGCACCGCGAGCACGCAAGTAACACGCGGTCGTTCGCGGCCGATGATTTCGAGTGACTCTCCGGCCAGAAAGCCTGAAGGCAATGCCTTTGCAGAGATGCCGCGATTGCGCAGCAATTGGACCAACATTATGGCCGCTATCTCGTCGGCTTCATCCCGAGCGGGGACGCATTCCACGTATGGTGAGCCGCTTTCCGGTGCGCTGTCAGTAGATGACTCGCCAATGCCTGCAAGCTCAGTACCTTTCGAACGTGCCTGGGCCGAGTCCGCGCGTACGGCCAACTCGTCAACCAGCAAACGCGTGTTCTGAAAAATGAACTGCTGACGTTCAGGGGAAAGTCTTCCTCCATGCCGCTCTTCCTCCGCCATGCTTAGCGCCGGAAGCATCACCCGGTCGAAGAGTTCCTCTAATGAGTGCGACTTCAGGAATTCCTGCGCGATCTCAGTGGCTTCGTCCAAGTCCATGGCCAGCATCCGCTGGTAGAAGCGGCTGTGTAGTGGGAGAATGGGCTCGTCGCTCAGCAAAATCTGAAGAAAGGAAAGGCTCGGGGCATGACGCCCAATAACCACCACGCAGACGGTCAAAGGTGTCGACAAGAGCAACCCCACGGGGCCCCAGAGCCATGTCCAAAACACCGCCGCCACCAGGATTGCGAGCGGTGACACCCCGGTCGAGCTGCCGTACAGCAGGGGCTCCGCGAAGTTGTACATCAACAGGTCTATTCCCACGAACAGTCCAAAAACGGCCGGTACTTTGCCCCAACCTGGTTCTACGGCAAAGGCGACTGCGGCGGACATCAGGGCGGCAATCCAGATCCCAAGATAGGGAATATACCGCAGCAACGCAGCAGCCATCCCCCAAAGGAGCGGGTTTGGGATGCCGAGAAAGAATAATCCAAGCCCCACGAGGACGCCATAGCCGAGGTTGATCGCAAGCTGCGCAAGCAAATAACGACTCACCCGGTGTGCGGCGTCATCCAGCACTTCCGTGGTTACGCGCATGCGCTGCGCCCCCGCAATCCGCAATACCCGGTCACGTAAATCTTTATGTTCGAGTAGCATGAAAATGACGAAAACAATCACAACACCGGCCGTCAGTGCGATGCTCAACAACGAGCCAAGGACCTTTTGAACGGCGTCGAGCGGTGAGAAGGGTGAGCGCCGAATTTCGACCGGGACGGGTTTTTCTTCCAACGGTTGACTGTGTGCCGGCGGCGCCGATGGTGTTAACTCATCGGTCACATTCCGAAAAAGCCGGCTGAAGTGGTTGATAAGGCCGCCGCCGGAGGTGCGCAACTCCTGCATTTTCTTGTGAACGGTCGCTTGATAACCCGGGAGTTTATGGGCCAGGTCCGTGAGTTGCGACGCCATGAGAGTGAAGATGACCCCCAAAATCCCGAATGAAAGCACCACTACGCTGATAACCGAAGGAATCCGGCCAAGACCCGATCGGCATAAGCGATGGACCAGGGGAGCAAGCAAAAAAGTGAATAAAACTGCCAGGGAAATCGGGACAAAAACCGTGCGCGCAAAGTAAAGCACCCCAACCACAACCACCAGGGTCAGCAAGGTCGTACCCCCTGCATGTCCCTCGGGTCGGGTTCCGTTTGGCACTCTTTTGCTCCAACCTTTCTGAATAGTGTATGCCATCGATTTGCCCCCTACGCACGTAGTCGATTACCCCAAGCGCAAGTATCCACTTTCCTCCTCGCCTGCGCGTCGGTACGGTTCGTGCCGTGTTCGCTGCTTTGCTTTGCACTTTCCTGTTCTCAGTCTCGGTGATTTGCGCGCACCGATCGGCACGGCTGCTGGGAGGCACCGAAGCCAACTTTTGGCGGCTGTCCGCAGCAACGTTAATGTTGGGGATTTGGGCGTTTGGATTCGGAAGTGGCTTGGAGGGCGAAGCGTTCCCGACCTTCTTTGCCAGCGGGGTTGTGGGAATAGGGCTTGGCGATATGGCGCTCTTTCAGGCGCTGCCGCTGTTGGGTTCGCGCCTGTCATTGTTGCTCATAAACTGTTTAACGGCTCCCTTCGGGGCTTTGCTTGAATGGTTGTGGCTGGGAACATCCCTTAGGCCCATTCAAATTCTGTGCGGCCTGGTGATTCTCGCCGGCATCGCATGGGCTTTGTTGCCTTCGGAATACGTTCACCGTTCGCGCCGGGACCTGTTCTCAGGTACCGGCTTTTGCCTGTTCTCAGCCCTGGCTGGAGCGGCGGGCGCCGTTCTCAGCCGCAAGGCTTACGCGCTCGTCCACGCGGCGGGACAAAGAATCGATGGCGGCAATGCGGCATTTCAAAGAGTCGTGGGCGGACTGTTGATTGCAGGCCTTTTTCTGCTTCTGGTTAAGAGGTGCGCGCTTCAACAAACAAACCGACCCGGAGGCTCGGCTACGCAGCTCATTTCGGGCAAATGGCGTATCATCTGGCCCTGGGTACTGCTCAATGGTTTAGCCGGCCAGACGCTGGGTGTCAGTTTCATGCAGCGGGCCCTCGAGACCACGCCCACCGGTATCGTGTTGGCTATTATTGCCACCACCCCTCTCGTCGTGATTCCCTTGGCGATGGTGTTCGAGCATGAACGCCCAACACTTCATTCTTTAACCGGCGGGATTATCGCCGTCGGTGGAGTGATTGGCCTTATAGTGTCCAGATAGTCTATGTTCGCCGACCTTTTCAGTGAATTTGCGCAAAGCGCCGTGCCCGGTGCCAGTTTGATGGTTCTGCGTGAAGGCAAAATTCTTCATTCGGAAAGCTTCGGTTTGGCCAACCTGGAACAAGAGACGCCCTGTAGCGCACACACCAATTTCCGACTGGCTTCACTCACCAAGCAGTTCACCGCAATGGCTATTCTGATCCTCATGGACCGTAAGCAACTGTCGCTGGACGAGCGGCTGACAGATCTCTTTTCCGAATGTCCCTCATGTTGGGAGCGGATCTCCCTGCGGCACCTGTTGAGTCACACCTCGGGACTTCTGGATTATGAAGACCTGATTCCTGCCGGCACGACATTGCCGGTGCGTGACGCCGATGTTTTGCGACTGCTCCTGGAGCGAAATGAGACGTATTTTCCACCTGGGTCAAAATACCGCTATAGCAATTCCGGCTATGCGCTGCTCGCATTGATGGTCGAGGCCAGATCTGAAACGCGTTTCGCAGCGTTCCTGCAAAAGCACATATTTCAGCCCCTGAAAATGGAGAACACCCTGGCCTATGAACGCGGAGTCTCACAGGTGCAGCATCGCGCATATGGATATGCCAAACGAGGCGGCCGGTTCGAGCGCGATGACCAAAGCCTCACCAGTTCGGTGCTCGGCGATGGCGGCATCTACTCATCGACGTCCGACCTCGCGAAATGGGACCAGGCGCTGTACACGGAGGCTCTGATAAGCGCTTCCACCGCGGAATTGGCTTTCAAGGGAGCAACTCCAACCGAGCGTGCCGGAACGGAATACGGGTTCGGCTGGTTTATTGGACGGTATCGTGGCCTGAAGGAGGTTTGGCACTATGGTGAAACCGTGGGCTTCACGACCCGCATCTCCCGATTTGCGCAGAAACAATTGACATCGATTATCCTTGCTAACCGAAGTGAAGCAAATATTGGCGCGATACCTCACCTCATTGCCGACCGGCTGCTGTAGGATGGGGTCGTTGTTCAAGGACCAAAGGCGCGTAGATGACTGCGCCAGTCCCCAGGCGCTTTACGCTACTTTAGTCTAACTGCGAGCGGCGGAATGATTTTGCCACCATTGCTCGAGCACCTGGCGCGTGAAGTCACTCACCTCTGGCTCCTCCGATGCGCGCGGTCCAGCGATGTTCAGAACGTCCGGCTGCTGTACAAGGAGGAATGAACTCAAGCGGGTCACGGTTCGTGTCCCATGGCGCTGACGGGATAAATGCAGAAAAGGTTTCTTGTAGGTCCTGGCAAACGCCTCCGTTCGTGCGGAACCCCCGCTTAGAGCTTCCCCGATGGAAAAGACTATTGTGGCGTCGGAATCGCGGACATTCCATTCGGTTCTTTGCATAGGATCATCTTCGGGCGTTTCCGCAAGTTTATAGCGCCGAGGCAGCGGCCTATCCTCCGCCCATCGGCCTCGGGGACACCAGCCGCCATGTGGAAATCCGTGCGCCAGGGCGAAATCGAGCGCGGCGCGGTCTGCGCCGGTCTGGCCACCGGAAACAATCTTGCGGATCACCGAGCCAGGGGCGCGCGCTTGCGCGCCCGTACTTCCTGTTGTTGGCGCAACAGCTCCAGCTTTTCAGGCTCAGCCGTTTGCGGCTGGCTGGCCTTTTGAAGCAACGTTGCAAGCTGCTGGTCGAGGAATTGATTGCGTAGCCGCAGCGTGATGTCGATTAATTGCTGGGCCGGGTTCGGAATTGGCCTGCCTTCGGCAGCCGCCTCGGTAATCAAATCGCGGCTCTCCTGGCTCATATCTTCATCCAGGAAAGCTGCCAGGCCATGCCATGTCTGTTCGTTGTGCACCATGATTCGTCGTGCAACGATTTGCTTAACGCCCGTATGTTGGAGCCAATCGGTTCGGAGGTGCGCCGCCGCCCAATCGAGCAGGTCCTCGTTCACAAACAGCAATTTGAGAAGCCAGCGCTCCGTCGGATTCGGGGGCTCCGAACGGGGTTGCTCCTGCGCTTGCTCCTCATCATCGCGAACGGGCCGGGCCGGCTTATTTTTCCTGAACTCCGCAAGGACAGCTTCCGGCGAAACCCCCAGGCGCAACGCGGTCTTTTGCGCATATTTATCTACCAGGACTGCATTATCTGTCTTTTGCACGGCCTCAGCCATGTCGCGCAGAACCGCCAGCTGGCCCTTATCTGCCGAAATTGGGTTGGTTGCACACAGCCGTTCGAGGTAATAGTCAAAAAAACCGGCCGCCTTCTGAATGAGGGTTTTGAAAGCATCTCCACCGAGGGCCTTGACGAAACTATCCGGATCGTGCGGAGGGGGAACAACCGCGACGCGCGCCGCCAAACCCGAGGCAAGCAAATGGTCCAATGAGCGCACGGCCGCGTTTTGTCCGGCTTCATCAGAGTCAAAGCACAAAACAACTTCATTGACGTAGCGCTTGAGAATGCGCGCATGGTCGGCAGTCAGGGCTGTGCCTTGGGGTGCCACTATGTTCTGCACGCCGGCCATAAAACATGTGATCAGGTCGAGCTGTCCTTCACAAATAATCGCGCAATCCGCGTCGAGCAAAGCCCGTTTGGATTTATCGAGGCCAAAAAACACGCGACTCTTCGTGAAAATCGGGGTTTCAGGGGAATTGACATATTTGGCAACCTTTTCGTCTCCCGACAGAATCCGCCCGCTGAACCCCACGACCCGCCCCTGCTCGTCGCATATCGGGAACATGAGCCGCCCACGAAATCGGTCATAATAGTGGTCGCTTCCTTCCTTGCGCAGAATCAGGCCGGCTTTCTCCATCAGCTCAGCATCGTAGCCTTTGCTCTTGCCCCAGTTTACAGAGTCATCCCAAACCTCAGGAGCATAGCCGAGGCGAAACAGATTCACCGCTTCCTGAGGAACGGCGCGGCGGGCCAAATAATCACGAGCGATTTGGCCTGAAGCCTCGTTTGCCAGGGCGTTTTGCCACCGCTGCGTGATCTGCTCGTGGACTTGCAGCAGCTTGTCTTTTATGTGCCGCGACTGCTGCTCCACGGGATTGTTGTCATACTGCAACGGGATTTTGGCCCGCTCGGCTAAACGCCTCACCGCCTCTGGAAAGTCGAGGTTCTCATAGGCCATCACAAAACCGAAGACATTGCCCCCCTTTTGACAACCAAAACACCTAAAGATCTGCAGCCGCGGATTGACGTTGAAGCTGGGAGTTTTCTCCTTATGAAAAGGACAAAGAGCAAGGAAATTTGCCCCAGCCCGTTTCAGGGGCAAATATCCGCCAATGACATCGACAATGTCGTTGGCGGCTCGGATTTGATCAAGGGTCGCTTGCGAGAACAGACCGGCCACGTGGCGATGCTACTGCTGCGACCTGGCGCTTGGAAGCAAAGAGTTCCCTGAGCTTTGCGAAACTGCAGGAGCTGGCGTAAGGAGGCTCAAGCCTGAAAAGGATTCAGTCTGTACCTCGAACCCCCTGACGTCGGCTCCGGCAATCTAAGGCAGATTGGCCTCTTTTTGATGAAGCGATTTGTCCTCAGGAGCCGTGGGCTTGATGAGGAGGAACCCGAGATGGTCGCGAATCCAGCCACCGGTAAGAGATTTTTCAAAAACGACTGCCTGCGCCGTATGAAGGGTCGGGAAGTAATTGCTCCCGTACAT
>Ga0306920_100014022_pt1 | contig 10929 bp, 13 predicted proteins | sample flu12Cox44000170_FD_204666 | JGI IMG/M metagenome (GOLD analysis project Ga0306920, IMG submission 204666) | Lab enrichment of tropical soil microbial communities from Luquillo Experimental Forest, Puerto Rico - flux4day.12C.oxic.44.000.170 (v2)... | ecosystem: Environmental > Terrestrial >...
CATAGCTCACTCCCCCGATCGAGATCGGATAGCGCCGGCCGTGGAACACCAGCGTGCCGCTGCCACCAGAGCCGCCCACGACAAAACCGGCCTTGATAACGTTAAAGCGGATGCTGCCCCAGTCGGAATAGGCGGTCGTGAGCCCGGCCCCGATCACAGCCAAAGCTATCAGTGCGGCACGAATGGCGGATGACAATTGCATAAAAAAGTCCCCCTGGATGACATTTGCCATATTTGCCGAGGTCACAACCCCGAGCGACAAAGATGCGACGAATCGAAGAGGCAAACAAGTTTGAACTTGTTCTGAGCATCAAAGCGCTCGTTGCCCGGGCGCTCGCCGACGGAGGCACTCATCGCTGGCGAGGCAGACGGTGATTGCCGATGGAATGTTCGTCTAATGCCATCCTCGCTGCGGGTCCCAGCGCCGACGGCGCGCGGCCTGTTCAATAAGTTGCTTGCGCACGTCAACCGCCGGCGGCGGAGTTACCCATCCCCAGTCTTCGTCAATGCCAGGTCCGCCCACCCAATTCAAAGTTGAGTCGTATGACGATCGCTTGGCCGTGGCGAGACCGCAAAGCCCCGCAATGGCGTTGGCGATGTCATCATGCGCACCGATCGGGTGATCAATCACATCGCCACGGCCGCGCGTCGCCCGCCGTTCCAACATGCAAATCTGATTGATCGCCCGCGGATGGTCGAGCAAGCGAATGGTCTTGGCGTTCACGCGCGGCAGCATTTCCAGATAAAGTTGACTGCAGTTCTGCTCGGCATGCTCGTATTTGATGCCGCGCTTCTCGAATGCTTGCGCGCACCATTGGCCGCTGTATCTATCGGCAGTGGTTTTATCGACCTTATATGGCGCCAGCATCTGCGCGATCTCCTCGGTGGCGCTCTCAGGATCAAACGGCGCTGTGATTTCGCGCACACAATCAACCACCAGCATGTCGTCGTCGAGGTGGCCGACAGCGCAGACCATGCTGTCCGAGCTTCCACCGCTTGGATCGGTGAACGAGATATAACGCACGCCCTTGACCGGTGGGCGCTCGAATACGCCATGCTCAACGCAAGCCAGTACCCGCTCGCGGTCAATGAAGGCGGCAATGTCGTCGCGAAACTGGCCGAGATACTCGGCACGCGCCGAGGCCGCATCACGCGCCAGGGCACGAGCTACAACAGCCTCAGACAACGATGGATTGAGCTCGCGCGAGGCGCCTTGCGCCAGCAAGATCAGCGGATCGCCATCAGGGCCGTAATGCTGGCGGTGCAAGTCCCACACCAAGCCCATCTTGCTGTAGGGCGACGACGCGATGACGAGCGGGCCGCCAGTGGTGGCGAGGCCGGGCCGACAAGCGTTGACGATCTCGGCGTCGGTATTGGCAGCAAGCTCGTCAGAAAACCAAAACGCGGCTTCGTCACAGATCGCCGCGACATAGGTCGGACCACGCAAGCGGCGAAACGAGCTCGCCCTCACTTCGACGCTGATGCCATTGGTAAGTTCGAGCGTGTCAACAGTGCGATTGCGGATCAGTTGGCGCAACACCGGCGATTGTTCGAAGGCGGCCGTGGCATAGTCGAGCACGATCGCGGCCTGCCGTAGATCTGGCGCCACACAAAGCAGAACGCCCTTCTCGCCACGAACCAGCGGATGCTTGCATAAGCCGCCGAGATAAGCGGCGAGCGTTGCCATTGCTCTCGACTTGCCACCACGACGACCAACAATGAATGCGGCTTCCTCGATGCGCTGGCCCGGCTCATGATCGCGGCCAGTGAGCTTGAGAAAGATCGCACGCTCGGTATCGTCGAGCCTCTCACCCATGCTGGCGACAAGTAACACACGCCAAGCCCGCCAACTGTCACCAGCGAGAACATTGCCGAGCAGGCTTGGATCCTTCAGAGCTTTGCGGATACTGACAGTCGGCGTCATGTTGCAGCCTCGTCAGTAAGGCTTGCCACATAGTCCTCGACGCTAGGCAAGACGCGCTTGCGGCGTTCGATGCCAAGCGCTTCGCAAATGCGCCTGTAATGACCGGCCAGCCTGCCGAACACATCGAGGTTGATATCCTCGCCGAGCGATAGCTTGCCCTCTAGCTTCTCGAGCTCACAGCGCAGACTGGCGCATGTCGCAACCAAGTCCATTTGGAATTGCGATAATGTCGATGCGCCACCGAGATCATCAGCGTAGAGCACTTGCAAGTCGCGCCATCGCCTTGCCCAAGGGCCACGGCCATCGCCATCAACAAACAAGCGACGACCATTGGTTTTGATGCTGCGACAATGCGGCGGTATGGCTCCAAGACCAGTGCGGATATCAGGCGTTTCCAAGGGCTCGTTCTCCCGTCGGTTGTGCCATCTGGCGAGAACCGGAAACGAGGCAGTTAAGCCATCTGCTATTAGCCTCTTGTTAGCCAAAGGGTCTATGGCTAAGACGTAAACTACCAAGAAAGGGGCATTTTCTTTATAGACAGTCCCGTGATCATTTACCATGTGAAATGGCGCCGATTGGGGCTTCTCGTATCAAGCCTTGCTATAGCTGTTGCAACTGCCGGTGCTGATCACAGGCAGGAAATCCCCGGAAATGGCTAGCGAGAAAATATAGGTGGGTATGGTCTAATTTGTGGGAGACGGGACTTGGGGCCCCTGGGCGGAGAGCGCGGGTTGGCAACCTTGGACGGATGAGAAAGTAACCAGGAAGCGGCGCCGCAGGTTGCCTTTCTGAAAGCCGAGCCCCGTGCTGCCCGACCGAGTATCTGCCGCATCCCGGAACTGTTCAAACGCGGCGGCAGCCGTTGATTTCAAGAATCCCCAGCTGCCGCACGTGGTCTCTTATGAGTCGGCTCTTTCAAGCGACTTGGTCGACCGAAAGCGAAGGGTCAGTTAATCTTTCTCGATGCCGTGCTTCAAAGGCCGGCGCGACCGTTGCCATTGGTAGAGCCTTGGCCCCGCCCACCACCAGGTGCGCCGAAACCATCACCAAAAGCGTTCCCTCTCATATCATTGTGACCGAGGCTGGGATTGCCGCCCTCGAAACCCGCCGTCACCTTATCCATCTGCGCGTCGCTCATGGTCGTCGCTTTCACGACCGGAGGCACGGTCTTGATTTGCTTGACCTCGCCCGCGAACGCCACGCTGGAGCAAGCCGCACCGATCACGGCAAGCACAAATACTTTTTTCATCTAGGGTACTCCCTGAACCGGCGAGCCCATCCCGCCACATGGTTTCAGGAATAAACGCAATTGCGTGAGCGTTACACAAAAAAGCTTGGTTAACCTTAACTCAGGGGATTGCCAACCCGCGGGATGCAGCTTCAGAGATCGCACAATGTCGTCATCGGTCAGTTCTGGAAATAGTTCTCGGCGTTCTTGGACGGAGACCAACAGCGCCATGTGGAACAGCTTGTGTCGTTTCATGCCTTCCTCGATGGCTTGGCGATCACACGTTCGTGCGGATCATCCATGACAAACAGTTCGCCCAAGTCTTTGCGTTCAGGCGGATCCATTACGAACGGCTCGCCCAGGTGCCTGCGTTCTCGCCGCTTGGGTTCTCGTTTACGTTCCCGCTTGCGTTTCTGTTCAGTCTCAAGCTGTGCCAGAGCTTCCTCTGGCGACGGCATACGGCCGTCGACGATCATGCGCTTGGCGAGCCTGATGGCGGCTTGCGGATCCCGATCTTGTCCCACGATGTGTTCGACGTGGATGAGGCAATGGCCGGCGGCATCTTGGATGCACCATGCCCGGCGTGAGCGCGACCATTCGACCTCGGACCACATCCGACCGCCGATCGTCAGCCAATAGATCTCGGCATTGATCCGGCGGACTTCGATAACGCCGTAGCGTCGGCGATCTTTCATTTTCCTCCTCCTACCCTGTTTCAAACCGTAACAGCGTAACAAAGCCCGTCGTTATTGGGCTTTTCGCGGTTTTTGAAAGTGTAACAAGATCGTTTTGTTACGCTTTCAAAAGCTGCTATTTGTTCAATATCTGTCGGCATTTGTTACGCTGTTACGGTTTGAAACGGCCTAACTTGGGGGAAGGGCTAAAGCCGTTCCCAGGCATCTTCGAATTGCGCTCTCAAATAGCCCCGGATGGTGCCACCGCCCGGCAGCCGGATTACTTGCGGGGCAACGTAGGGCTTCAGCAAGCGAGCCAGTTGTGCCGGCGTGATCGGATTGCCCCTCTTCCATTCGGCCCAAGGGCTGTCGTTGTAGGCGCAAAGCTGAGCGACCAGATCCACCGAGCTAATGCGTTCGAGCGGATCGAGGGCAAAACCCTTTTCGTCCTTCGGGTAAAAGATCGCCCTTGTATCGGCTAGGACACGTGCGCTTATCGTGCGTTTATCCGAACCGCCTTCGATCTTGATAGCAGCGGCTCGAGCTTTATCACCCCAGTCCTCACCAGCGAGATCGGCGATCGCAAATTGCACGCGCCAATTATCAGCACACCGGTTCTCGAACCCATCCGGCATTGACGGCTCGGCGGCGCGCAATGCCTCCGCATTATCCAATGCATAGCGCCGGAGCCGGCTGCGCAGATCGGCCAGCTCGGGATCATCCTCATGCTTGAACTTTACGATCCGCTCGCTCTTCTTACGGCGGCGCAGCTCGATCGTGATACAACGGCTCAAAGTGGTCGGCGGCATCTCCCGACCGATCATGCTGATGCCCTTGGGGCAGAACGTCGAGAACAATTCGGGTCTATGATCGTCGGTAATGCAGCGAAGAACGCCCTGGCCGCGGGTATGACCGCTATTGATCACCGCGCGCAGTTCGCTTTTGTCGCTGCCCTTTTCGGCGCTGAGCACGTCGTCGAACTCGTCGATCATGAAGGACGGTTGCCATCTCTGGATGGAGCGATAGAGCGCGGCTTTGCTGATATCGACAGTGCAGATAGCACGCGGCATCAAGAATGAAGCCACGGCCGACATGGTTGACTTGCCACTGTCAGGATCGGCGGAAAGTGATATGAAGGATCGGACTATGCGTCGCGACCTCATCGTGAACCCAGGCCAATATGATCCACAAGGCGATCGCAAGAGCGCCCTCATAAGAGATCACCACGTGCTTTCGTATCTTGTTGATGATGTCTCGGATCAGCGCGTCGCCATCGACCGGCTCAGGCTAGGGCTCGACGTACCAGTGCCCGTGAAGCAGCGCTGTAGTTTGAGCCTCGGCCTGGCGCTCTTCAATCTCAGCGTCTATGGCTGAGGGCCTGACATCCAACTGTTTCGCCAATCGCTTGCGCTCGCGATCAAACTCAACGCCCTTCCGCATTTTTGAAAGAGCGTCGAGAAGCTCGTCTTCAGACTGCTCAGCAACAACTTTCTTTTCTTTGTTTAGCTCTTCCGCCGCCGGCGGCTCCCAGTCGGGCGCCTTATCTATTAGTTCATCCAGTTGTTCGCGCGTGCCAGCCTTGGCCCAGTCGATGATGTCGCCTTTAACAGCTAATCCCGGCAACGCCAGAACACGAATGCGCTTGGCAATACCGACAAGCGACCTACCGACGATGTCGATGTGTTTCCAGCCGGCATCGTCGTTATCGGGAACGAGAATGACATCGGCGTCTTTTAGAAAGGCGCTGTGCTCAGGCTTCCATTTGGTCGCACCGCCGGCGTTGCAAGTGGCGATCACGCCCCACGATGCCAGGAGATCAACTTTGGGCTCGCCTTCAACGATCAGGATCGGGTGACTATTACTGCCTATCGCTTCGAGCAATTCCGACAGTCTGTAAGGTACGATCCGAACGAGCCAATTGCCGTCCTTGTCTGTTACCCCATTAATCCATTTACCGGGACGATCCGGATCGGGGCGCTTGTACCGAAATATCTTTTTGTGCTTGCCGTCCTTCAGAACGAATGTGCCATCTGGATATTGAAACTCGACGCGTTCGGTAGCGAACACCACGGCGCCGTTCTCATCGAGATACGGATATTCAGCAACAACAATTTCTCGTGCCCTGACGACGCGAGCCTTACCGACAGCCTTGGGCGGCGGCTCGCCAGTGAGCGTTGTGCAGGCGGCGGTGAAGTCATCGTTACCGTCAAGATGCTCGACCAGCTTGATAACGTCGCCACCGACGTTGCAAATGCGGCAATTGAAAACTTGCTTGACAGTATTGATCGAGAAGCGATCGTCGCCAGTACCACACACCGGACACGGGCCAACATGCTCGGCGCCAACACGCTTAAGTTGGATGCCGCGCCGTGCGATCTCAGTCTCGATCGGCACGGCGCGAGCTCGCTCTACCCAAGCCTCATATGCGCTGTTGGGCATGGCGCTGGCCTAGAACGGTATACGTTCATCGGGATCGAGGTCGGGATCGCCGCCGCCGGATTTCGGCTTTGTTTGTTTCTTCTTTGTTTGTTCGACAGGCGGCGGCTTTATTTGTTCGATAGTCGGCGAGATCGGCTCGACGAGAACAGCTTCGTGATCCGATCCCTGATATTCGATCTGGCCGAGATACAGCTTGATTATCTTGCCGATCCAATCATCGCTGCTCCGGCCGTATGCGCGCACCAAAGTTTTATTGTTGGTGGAGTTGAGGCTTAGAATGTCGCCATCCTCGAAGATGAGATCCGCCTTGCCGTACTTGCCTTCGCGGATCACCGCAATTTGCTTCTGCAGCGGTCCGTCGCGAACGTCATCGACTTTGATGAAGTGCTCACCGCTGAATTTTCTCATGTCCATTGGTCTTGTCTCCTCTTAGCGGCGCGCTTGCATGTACCTCGAGCGCCGGCGCCGGGCGGCTGCGCGAAGTATCTTGGCTGTTGATGGCTGGTGAAGTCGGGCGGTCAGCGCAGACTTGCGCATGCACCCCTTGTAGCGATATAGAAGCATCGGCAACCGGCCTTCCCTTCGTTGCTCGGCGTTGGCGAACGCCGGTATTTTCTGCTCAAGACAAAAAGCCCCCGTAGCTCAACCGCTCGGGGGCTTATTTTTTCTCTGTTTGCTTATATGGCGCGGGCTCTCGACCGATCGCGCCGCACGCTCGCGCATGATCTGAATGAGCTCTGCATCCTCGACCGGGCGCGTCTGCAGCCACGGATCGATGTCGCGTTGTTTGCTCCAACGGCGACTGTTTTTTCCGAAAAGTCGGCCAGGCGGAAAGTTGTACTTCTTCTGCCAGTCCTTCAGCGTTTGCCAATTTTTGACAACACCGGTGGCCTGAAGATCCGCAAACGACAACCAGATTTCGAGCTCAGACATCAAACTAACTCCACGCGTGTCGCGTGGCGTCAATTTGGGTCAAGCACGGCGGGATGTCTTTAGACGCGGAGAAAGATGTTTGTCGAATTATTTAAGGTTGGTGCTTTTGCCGCGTTCGTCGCTGCTGCAACCCCCCGACGCTCATCTTGAGCCACTTGGCGATCTGTTCGTCGGCCTCACCGTCCGACAGGCCGCGTGCAGTTAAATGCTTTCTCATACTTTCGGCAAACCGGCGCTCGACCCCCTCCTTCTCTCGGCGGTCACGTTCTGCGTTTGGAAACGCAAGACGCCATAGCGTATGGCCAATCTGGTCGCGCGCTTGACGATCCAGCGGTATCTTGCTGAACAGAAGATCGACTAGGGCTTTGTGCCACGCGGCATCTACTTGGTCAGCGCTGACCTTCTCCAGCTGCTTGGCAAAGGAACTCCAACGCCGGGGGCAGTTGCATAGGGATCAGCCCCATTTCCTCGGATATCTGCTCGTGGCTAAATCCCCGCTTTTCAAGATCGGCGATCGCCGCTTCCATCTGTCGCCGCCGCTCGTCTTCCAGCCGCGCTGCTTCCTTGCGCGCCTCAAGCTCCCTCTTGCTGACCCTAGGCATCGGCGCGCGCCTTCTTGAGACGCAGCACTTTGCCGGATGGCTCGTCGCTGATGATCTGATCGATCAAGGCCGCCAGAGAAGCCAGGGCGTTCTGCTTTTCGAGATCGTATCGGTGCCGATCGTAAGTTTTTTCGACATCAGAGCCGATGCTGTGGCCCAGCACGCGTTCAGCGTGATCGCGAGGAACACCGGCACGCGACATCAGGCTGCGCGCCGTTCTCCTCAGATCGTGCAGCACCCAGCCAGTGACGCCAGCGCGGGCGTCGAATATCTTCTTGAAGCGGCTCAGCCCGGCTAGCGGCCTGGCGCCGCGCAGGGCGGGAAATAGATGCTCGTTGCCGGCGAGCTTGGGCTGCGCCCGAACGACGGCCAGGGCTTGCGCCGGCAGTTGCACCCGCTCGATGTCGCCCTTGGCGCGCGGCTGTTGCGGGATTGTCCACAGGCCGGCGCTGTTGATATCCGAGCGCTTGGCAGCCAAGACGACGGCCTTGCGCTGCCCACACAACAACAGAAATTTAACGAGGGCGCCAAAGCGGCCGGCATCGGCGGCCGCCTTCCACACCGCCCGTAGCTCGGCGTCATCGAGAACGCGATCGCGTGACTTACGGCCGTGGCGCCGCATGCCACGCACAAACGGGCTCAGATAGTCGCTATCGCGAAGAGCGAACCAATTGCAGATCTGCCGGACGATGCCGACGACGATGTCGCTCTGCCGGGGGCCGTGATGATCCTCGATGAAGTCGCCGAGCTTGGCGATATCGGCGCGCTTGATCCCAACGAAGGGGCGATCGCGCCAGTGGGGCAGGATATAGCCCCGCAACAGCCGCTCGGTAGCGGCGGCGGTACGCAGTCCCTTGGGAGCGACGTACCGTTTCAACCAATTTTCCGCCACCGCCTCGAACGTATCCGGCTTGACGGGCGGCGCCTCTCGCGGTGGCAGGCCCTTCTTGATCCGGGCAATGATTTCGCGGGCCTCGCTGCGGGACTGCTCGATGCCGAGCTTGTCGGCGCCGCCGATCGTCACCCATATCTGTTTGCGATACGGATCCCGTGCCTCGCACACGAACACCGCTGGCCCATCCACCGGGACGCGGATGTAATGGCCGCGCAGTTCAGGATCGCTGATGATGTAGCGCTTGCGTTTCCTGGGCAGCGCCGCGACTTGCTTGTCCGTCAATCCCCGGCGGCGATGCCGGCGCCCCGGCTCAATCGGCTCGATCAATTTCCCCTCCCGGCTAACCAGCGGCTAACGCGACAGCCATTGTCGCGTTGCCTCAAGGCCACTCATATGGCCTCAAGATTAGCCCATTTCTAGGGGGTTTTCGCGGGTTGGCAAAGAATTGGCTTGAGGGCGGCTTAGCGGGTACGAGCGCGCGCCTCGTGCTCCGGGGTCGCGAGACGCCTGAGCCGACAATCGAGAGCTTCCGCGGTCGCTTGAGCGGGACTTGTGATGCCGGACTATGAGCCAGACTTATGAACCGGTCTTGGCGTTTGTGCCAATCCGGAAGGATTAGTGCGAAACCGAGCTTTAGGCGCGGTGCGCGTGGGCGCGATTGGGCTGCCCGCTTGACCCGCCAGTCGCGTTCGCTTTCACAGCCAGGCTGCCGTACTTGGCGCGCCATTTTGGGCCTGGCCCGCGCATATAGTACAGGTCGGGCCGATAGGCGCCTTCGCCGCCGAGGCAAACCCGCCACAGCCGCCGCAGGGTCTTGGAAAAATCGTGCCGCATGGAACACTCCGAACGCTTGCTACGCGGTGAGGGCCAGCCACAGACCACCCTCAAACAGATGTATTATTTTCAAACGGACGTTTGAGACAAAGTTTGGGCAAAAATCATTAAAAAATGGTAGGCTTTGGGGGCCATGCCGGGCCAATTCATCGGGTAAAGTTTCCGTGGGGTTTCGGGCCGGCCCGGCGCGGTGCCGCCTCGCTGAGGCAATGGCATGCTGCCTTGAGCCTGCCGCCTTGCCGCCACGCGCCGCGGTCGCTACATCGGTGGCGGATTTCCCCTTAATCGCGCCGTGAATAGCCCCTGCGCTGCGCGCGTGAGAATCAAAGCGCCGCAAGCAGGAACCAGAAGGCACCTAGTGCCGCGAACCCGAAGTTCGCACAAGTTTGCGGAGCGCTCTAATGCGAACTTCGGGTTCAAAAGCGGCACTGAAACGATGGATTTGCTAGTGTCCTTATCGATTCCGAAGTTCGTACGAGCGAGCTGCGAATGCTTGCGAACTTCGGAATCTGGACACTAGCCGAAAGCGAATAATGGCCCGTCAATTCATCTACCACATGCAAGACCTGTCCAAGGCTTATCCGGGCAACCGCAAGGTCTTGGAGAACATCAATTTGTCGTTCTATCCGGACGCCAAGATCGGCGTGCTCGGAGTCAACGGCGCCGGTAAGTCGACGCTCTTACGCATCATGGCGGGGCTCGACCAGGACTATGCAGGCGAAGCTTGGGCCGCCGAGGGCGCGCGCGTCGGCTATCTGCCTCAGGAGCCGCAGCTCGATCGCGAAAAAAATGTACGCGAAAACGTCATGCAGGGCGTCGGCCCGCAAAAAGCGATCCTCGACCGCTACAACGAGCTCGCCATCAATTATTCCGACGAGACCGCCGACGAAATGACCAAGCTGCAGGACGAGATCGAAGCCAAAGGGCTTTGGGATCTCGATTCCAAGGTCGATCAGGCGATGGACGCGCTGCGCTGCCCACTCGACGATGCGGATGTGGTCAAGCTCTCGGGCGGCGAACGGCGACGCGTCGCCCTATGCCAGCTTCTGCTCGCGCAGCCCGATCTCCTTCTTCTCGACGAGCCGACCAACCATCTCGATGCCGAGTCGGTAGCCTGGCTCGAGGGCCATTTGCGCAATTATCCCGGCGCGATTCTGATCGTCACCCACGACCGCTATTTCCTCGATAACGTCACCGGCTGGATTCTCGAACTCGACCGTGGTCGCGGCATTCCCTACGAAGGCAACTATTCCGCTTGGCTCATTCAGAAGCAGAAACGGCTCGAACAGGAAGGCCGCGAGGAGGAAGCTCGCCAGCGCACGCTGGCGCGCGAGCAGGAATGGATCGCCGCTTCGCCGCGCGCCCGGCAGGCGAAATCGAAAGCGCGCTACCAGCGCTAT
>Ga0306920_100014024_pt1 | contig 10929 bp, 8 predicted proteins | sample flu12Cox44000170_FD_204666 | JGI IMG/M metagenome (GOLD analysis project Ga0306920, IMG submission 204666) | Lab enrichment of tropical soil microbial communities from Luquillo Experimental Forest, Puerto Rico - flux4day.12C.oxic.44.000.170 (v2)... | ecosystem: Environmental > Terrestrial >...
CGTGGGCGAGCTCGGGTATCGAGCACCCCGCCTGCGCGCAGGAGAATGCACCGCCCGAAAAGGCCCGTCCGGAAGGCCCGGTTCGCAGCCAAGTCGATCTCGTTTCCGTCTACTTCACGGTACGCGACAATCAAAAGCGCCTGGTCACCGATTTGCCGCAAGACCGTTTCGTGGTGGCGGAAGACGGCCGCCCGCAGGCCATCAAATTCTTCGCCCACCACAGTGATGTTGTCCTCAACGTCGGTGTGTTGCTCGACACCGGCACCAACATGTCCTCTATCCTCGGCGAGGAGGCGCAGGCTAGCACGATCTTTCTGCGCCATGTCGTGCGGCCCACCGACTTGGGTTTTCTGGTGAGCTATGCCTCGCGGGTGGATATGCTGCAACTGCCCACCTCCGACATCGCGCTCCTGCGTCAAAAGGCAGCGTCGATTGGCAGCGGCGAGGCCGCCGTCGGCCAGCCCGATCGCGACTTGGAGGCGCGACTTCCGAGGCCGGGTAGCGGCGGCACCGTGGGCATCAACGGCAAACGGGTCAACACCCGCGAAGCGCACCTTTACGATGCCATTCGGGTCTCGACCCAGCGCTATCTTGCCGGCGAAGTTGGCCGCAAAGCCATCGTCATCGTCGCGCTCTCGGGCGACTCCAAGAGCGAAACCAGCATGCAAGAGGCTCTGGAAACCTTGCTGCAATACGATGTGATTGCGTACCTCCTCCAGATTTACGACGCCTCCAGGCACGATCGTTGCGATGTGCTGCATATTTACGAGAAAGATGAGCACGGGGAGTACGTGCTCAAGAAGCTCGCGGAGGCTACCGGCGGACGCATGCTCGAGGTGCGGGGAATCGACAAACTGGAAGCGGCGCTGGACGAAATTTCCGACGAACTGCATCACCAGTACAGCCTGGGCTACTACCCCGAAAACAAAAATTGGGACGGCAAGTTCCGCAAGATCCAGATAACTGCCGCCGAGAACGGCTACAAGGTCTACGCCCGCAAAGGCTACTACGCCAAGCCGCCGGCCGAGAAAGCTGCGGGAGCGCCGTAAAACGGTCCCGTTCCTAACCCGCCGGTTGCAGCGGCAAGCCCGCCCAGGCGTTCAGCAAGCCGAGCACTTCGCGCACAACGTCGAGCGCATCCCGGGTATTCCTCCACCAGTGCGCGGCGTCAAACGGATCGCTCGAAACGCCACGGACGATGGCGGCGCCATCGCCTCCGGCCAGACGCTTCCACAAAGCGCGCGTTCGCCTCGTATGCACCTTGGAGGTAACCAGAATCACTGTTCCGCGGCCGTCCTGCGCAAGAGCTGCCCCGATGGCCTTTATCTCGTCGGCGGTATTCAGAATCGGTGGATCCAGCACCTCGATCGCACTTTGCGGGACCCCTTGTTGCAGGAGTACTTCCTGGTTGTAGGCCTCCTCGCCGGCATAGGGAACCGACAACTTCGCGAGGCTCGCGCCAGGCTCGCTCGAATGCGTCAGCCACACGCGAGGCGCGTAGCCCTGCTGATAAATGCGGGCGGCTTCCAGGGCGCGCTCCGGCATCCGCCCACTCAGCACTGCGATAGCCGTGGCCTTTTGCAACGGCTCCTCCACCACCAGCCAGCGCCCGACATTCAGGAACACCAGCAGCCCGGCGAAAACGACCGCTCCCGCGACATATACCCACAGCTGCGGACGGCGCACTCGCTCGTTCGGCAGCAGGCTTCCCAGCAAGATTGTCGGCATTTCCGCGCATCGTAACGCGCACGTGCACCGTCGTCAAACCGCTGCGATTTGCCGTGAACTCCAGTAAGCATTAGGAGAAGGGCCACGGTCACTATAAAATGGTGAATTTCGGAGTGCCTGGGAGGCTGCATGAGAGCCGTGGTCACGGGTGGAGCGGGGTTTCTCGGTTCGAATCTCTGCGATCGGCTGTTGGCGGAGGGTTGGGAAGTTCTCGCGCTCGATAACTTGATCACCGGGGAGGAAGCCAACCTCGCGCACTTGGCCTCCAACGCAAAGTTTCGCTTCGAACGCACCGATGTCAACGAACCATTTCCCGTGGCCGGTGACGTCGGCTACGTTTTTCATTTCGCCTCGCCGGCCAGCCCGCCCGATTACCTGAAATTCCCCATCGAAACGCTCAAGGTCGGCTCCATCGCCACGCTGTACACCTTGGACCTCGCCAAGGCCAAGAATGCCAAGTTTCTCCTGGCGTCGACCAGCGAGTGCTATGGCGATCCCGATGTTTCGCCGCAGAGCGAAACCTACTGGGGCCATGTAAATCCTGTCGGGCCGCGCAGCGTCTATGACGAGGCCAAGCGTTTTGCCGAAGCCATTACCATGGCCTATCACCGTCATCATGGTGTCGATACGCACATCGTGCGTATCTTCAATACCTATGGTCCGCGCATGCGTCTGAATGACGGACGGGCTCTCCCGAATTTCGTCTATCAGGCGCTTAGCGGCCAGCCCATTACCGTCTACGGGGAAGGCAAGCAGACCCGCAGTTTCTGCTACGTGTCCGATCTTATCGATGGAATTTACAAGCTAAGCCAGTCGAACGAGCATTTTCCGACGAATATCGGCAACCCGACGGAGCTTACCATTCTGGAGTTTGCCGAACGCGTGCGCTCGCATTTTCCGAACGCTCCGAAAATTATTTTCAACCCATTGCCGGAAGATGATCCGAAACAGCGGCGGCCGGATATCTCGAAAGCCAAGCGTTTACTGGGTTGGGAACCTAAAGTCAACCTGGAAGAAGGCTTGAAACGAACCATCGAGTACTTCAAACAACAGTTCGCCAAGGTCTCGGTCACGACGTAAACGGTTGCGAGTGGTCCGGAATGGTCACTCCACGCGCTGCGACAGAAGGATTGCGTGGCACCAGTTTCCATTTTCCGCGTTAGACGCCTTGCGACCGCCCGAAGGAATAGTAGTCGAAACCCAATTGCTGCATCTTTTTCGGCGAATACAGATTCCTGCCGTCGATCACCAGGCGCCGGGCCATGCTTGGCCCCGCCTTCGCCCAATCCAAGGTGCGAAACTGCTTCCAGTCGGTGCAAATCAGCGCGGCGTCGACCCCTTTCAGCGCTTCGTACGGATCCTGGTGATAACCCACCCCGGTCAGGACCTCCCGGGTCTTGCCAATGGCCTCGGGGTCGCTGGCGTGCACCTCCGCGCCTTCCTCCAGCAGCTTTCGAATCACTTCCAGCGCCGGTGCGAACCGAATATCGTCGGTGTTCGCCTTAAACGCCAGGCCCAGCACCGCTACTTTCTTGCCCTTGATCACCCATAGCGCTTTGTGGATTTTTTCGAAAAACCGGCCAATGCGTTGCTTGTTCACGCGTTCGGCGGCTTTCAGCATGTCGAACTCGACACCGATCGTTCCCGCAAGGTGAATAAACGCCTGGATATCCTTCGGAAAGCAAAACCCGCCAAACCCCAGCCCGGCTTTCAGAAATTGCGTACCAATGCGCGGGTCCAGTCCCATGGCGTGTGTCACTTCTTCCACGTCCGCGCCAATGCGTTCGCACAGGTCCGAAATCACGTTGGCATAGCTGATTTTCAGCGCCAGGAACGAGTTCGAGGCATGCTTGATCAGTTCCGCGCTGCTGATCGTCGTAACCAGCAATTCCCCGTTAGGTTCGTGGGGGCATTTCCCCTTTCCGCCATGCACGGGGCAATAGAATTGTCGCTTCAGGACGGGCTCATAAATCTCACGCATGACCGCGGCGCTCTTCTCGCTCTCCACGCCGACAACGATGCGGTCCGGATGGAAAAAGTCCTCCACCGCCGTACCTTCGCGCAGGAATTCCGGGTTGGATGCCACCTGGAATCGCGATGCGCCATCCCGTGAGTACGCGGCGAGAGCCTTTTGTAGTTGCACGCCCGTCAAGGCCGGCACGGTGCTTTTTTCCACCACTAACTTCGGTGTCCGCGCCTCGGTGGCGATTTGCCGGGCCACATGATCGATGGCCGACAAATCCGCCTCCCCGGTTTCTTTCGGGGGCGTGCCCACGCAGATGAAGATCACCTCGCCCGCTCGAATCGCCTCTCCTGTATCCGCGCTAAAGGAAATCTTCTTCTCCGCGACCGCCCGCTTCAGCACCTCGCCGAGGTATTCTTCATAAATCGGGACCTTGCCGGTGTTCAGCAAATCGATCCGCTTGCTATCAATGTCCGTGCAGAATACTTCGTGTCCCGCAGCCGCCAGACACGCGCCCGTCACCAATCCCACATACCCACACCCGATAACCGTGAGGCGCACTCGTGTTCTCCTTTGGTCCTGGGGATCCGTGTTCCGATGGCCTGCTTAGCGCCGACCTAATAGCAATCCGCGAAGTCCCAACAGGACCAGGCGCGGTTGTCGCCGCACCACGTTCCACAACAGCTTGGTGGATTCATCCCGATTGATCGCGCCGAGCGACTCGCGAGTGGAATGATTAAGCATCTCCACCAGCTGGCAGTAATCTTCCTGCTGAAAATGATGAAGGGCCCGCCGGATCAGCCAATGCGTGCTGAGCTCGCGGCGCAACGCGCGCAATTCGCTGTGCCCTCGGTTCAGAATAGCATCGGCGACGCCTTGCGCTCCGCGAAATCCCGTGACGATTCCACCGACCGTAGACACTTTCACCTGCGCGGCGGCGTCTCCCACAAGATACACCTCGCCGTTTCCGACGGTGCGCTTCACCGGCACCCAATTCCGGTACACCGGGATGCGCGCACCCTGCCACTCGAGCGGCTCGAACCCTCTGGTCTCCAGGAACCGGTCGAAATATTTTTTGGTGTTCCGCCCGTGTTCCCCAATGACCCCCAAGGCGCCGCGCTGCGCCGATTCGGGAATCAGCCAGTAGAAATACGGCGTGTCGTCCGGGACAAACCACACCCGCGTCGTGTCCGGCGGACAATCCTTCGGCAGTTTCACCACCGCTTGTACCAACGGCACCGTTTCGACCGGTGGCCAACCCGCCGCGCGCGCCACGCGGCTGACCGCTCCATCGGCCCCCACCACGCTGTTGGCGTACAATTCTTCACGCTGTCCTCTCCGGTCCACCTGCACATGCAAGCCGCGCTGGTTTGGCGAGAGTCCCAGGAACCGCGTGTCGTATTCGAATTGCGCTCCCGCGTGCCTCGCTTCTTCCGCTAAAGCCCGGATCAATCGCGAGCGCTCAATAATCAGGTCCGGTTCCCTCAATGGCACCGTAGCGGAGTGCCCGTTGGTATACAGCTCAAATTTGCGAATCTCGTTGCGGATACTCGAACCGGCCGCGCCATTCACTTGCCTGCGGAAATGGTTGGTGACAATCAGCGTGCGGGGCGCCGGAGCCAGCGCCGGCAGGGACTCCAGAACGCGCACCGGATGGCCCCCGTGGGCCACTCGTGCCGCGGTATAAAGGCCAGCGGCCGAACCACCTACAACGACAATTTCTCGCTCCGCCGGGCGCTTCCCGGTCTCATTTTGGGCTAGTGTCACAGTCTTCGAGGATCCCTGTCTACGAACGGGCCTTCCCACACCTGTTCGGCCCCACCGTTCAAATCTCCAACACGGCCGCACACGCGACCACTTCGCGGCGAATCGAGTATATCCAATCCGCGGAAGCCCACCAAACGTCTTCTGCCTGGTTCCAATTTGAGAATTGTAATTTGCACCGTCCGGTGCTACGCCGCGAGTCGTTCGCGATTCGGTGTCTTCTGCCGCTCGTACGGGGCGCGTTCGAGCCCAGCAATCGCCGCCAGCATGAGCGCGACCACCAGAAGGGCCACCACCGCGGCATTCCACGTCGACAAATAGGAAACCAATAACGCTGCCGAGCCCCCGAGCACGCCAAGCAGGTACATGACCAACACCGCGCCTCGCTGTCCCAGGCCAAGATTGGCCAGCCGGTGGGCCGAATGATCCTTTCCGGGAGTGGCAAACGGCAGGAGTCCGCGCCGCGATCTGGAAATCGTCACCAGCGTGGTGTCGAAAATGGTGGCGCCAAGAATCAGCACGGGCGCCAGCCAACTCGACAAATTGGTGCTGTTCTCGATGCGCAGTTTCAGTCCCAGAGTAGCCATGAAAAACCCCAGGAACATGGCCCCGCCGTCGCCCATGAAAATCTTGGCGGGCTTGAAATTCCAGCGGAGGAATCCGGTCGCCGCGCCGAGGGTCGCTGCCGCAAGCATGGTCACGATGGTTTGCCCATTCAAATACGCCAGAAGCGCAAAGAATACCGACGCCATGGCCGCGACACCCGCGCACAATCCATCCATGTGGTCCAGAATGCTGAACGACGCGGTGATTCCCACGACCCACAAAATCGTCAACCCCGCATCCATCCAGTAACCCACGGGCCCGCCGAGCAGCACGCTGAACACATTGGCCCGCACGCCCGTCGCCAGCAGAATCAACGCCGCCAGCGGCATACCCACAAACAGTTTGATCTGGTGATGCAGCAACCCGCGATCGTCGAGGAACCCGACAGCCGCCACCAACGTCGCGCCGGTCACGATTCCGAGGCTTTGCGCCCGCGCTGGACCGTCGAACGCCAGCAGAATCGCCAGCATCACGGCCCCGTAAATCGCCAGACCGCCGAGCAGCGGTATCGGTTCCAAATGGACTTTGCGTGGACCCGGAAGGTCGACCATGCCCACGCGGATCGCCAGTGCGCGCACCGGCACGGTCAAAATTAGTGAGGCCAATAGAGCGATCGCGAACGCCAGTAGCCCTGCACCCATTACGCCCTCATCGCGCGTTCTGAAAACTGGCCGAGCGAGTAGGCCGGTCACAGAGGCGTTTCCGGTATTGAGGTCCGGACCCCCATTTCGGCTTGGCGGGACTTTCGTCTGAGAAGCCGAGCATGCTACCCCTCGTAGCCCTAGTAACTTAACCTGATTTTCCACGGAGTTCCAGTGGAATCCGTTCGCTTCCGAAACGGTTATAAATTCAGTTAATCGCCCCTCGATTTGCGCGAAACGGCGCCCTCAATCACCTCGATCAACTTTTGCAATTCTTGACCGCGCTCGAATTCCGGCGCGCATTTCGCCGCTGCCTCGCCCATGTTTTTCACCCAAGCCGCGTTTCCCGCCAAGCGCCGCACGCATTGCGCGAATTCTTCCGCATCCTCCGGATTTGCCGACACGCTGAAGCCCTTCTCTTCACCGAGCCAGGCGACGTCGCATTCCTTTGGCGCCAACGCCACGATCGGTTTTCCAGCCGCCAAAATTCCGTACATCTTACTCGGTACCACCGCTCCTTCCAACCCGCGCTTTACGGTAATCACATGCGCGTCCCCGGCGGCCAAGACCGAGGGAACCTTGCAAGTCGGGAAGAAAGGGAGGAAGCGGACGTTGCGAGTTCCCATCGCCGCTGCTTTCAGCGCGTTCGCCTGCGCACCATCGCCAACAAACACCAGTCCGACGCCTTCCTCTGCAAGCATTCGTGCTCCCGCAAGCAAGGTCTCCCACGCGCCGTAGAATCCCAGGTTCCCGGCATGCACCAGCACAAACGCAAATCCTTCGCGAATCTGCCGCACCACCTCGGAGTCCGGTTTAGCGGCAACGCCATTGCCGGAAATCTCCGCGCCATCCCGCACCACCACGATTCGCTCGGGGTGCACGCCTTTGCCGAGGATCCGTTTACGCATGTCTTCCCCAAGAACCACCACTCTGGTGGCACGCCGCAGCGCCCAGCGATGCAGTTTTTCCCAAACTCGCGCGAGCAACCCGGGTTCTACAATCGATCCGCCCAGCGCCATGTCCGGATACAAGTCGCGAATGTTGTATACGTAGGGCTTGTTCTTCAGCATGGCCACGAAGGCGCCCACAATTCCCTCGAACGGCGGATCGGTCATCGCCAGTACCACGTCGCACGGGAGGGTCAGCGCTCGTGGCACCGCCAGCAGCACATAGGTCAGGTAATTCGTCACACGCCGTTTCATCTGCGTGCGCGGATAATCGGTCGAGCCCACGCGAATCACCCGCACCTTTCCCTTCGTTTCTGTCTGCCACAATCGCCACGCGCGGCGCTCGGTGGGGTCGTATGACGGGCGCCCACAAAGCACCGTGACTTCGTGCTTCGCCACCAGCATCTCGACTACGGTCCGCGCCATCTTCGCGGTCGCGGAAGTGTCCGGCGGGTAATAGAGGTTCAGCAGCAGTACGCGCACAACGGAATTGTACAAGTTTTTCCGTTTTCCTTTTTGTGACTGGCTTTTTGGTACAGCTGACCCAAACCTGTCCCGCCGCACAGTTCCCCCACTCCTCGCCACTTTTTACTGTGTTGCTTCCAATTCATCTCCTTGGAGGCAGATATGCCGCGAAACGCTCCGGCCTGGTTCGCTGGCGTGGTGCTGTTCTCGCTTTTGTGTTTTCATCCGATACGGATGAAGGCGGTTCCGCAGCCTCTTCCCGATGCCGTCACCCGCGCGCATACCGTTTTCCTCGAAAACGAGACCGGTTTCAACGAGCTTCAATACACCTTGCTTCTCGAACTCAGCAAGTGGGGACGCTTCGACATCGTGGACAGCCCCGGAAAGGCCGATCTCCTCATGCGCCTCGATAACGGCAATCACGTTCGCCTCGTTCCCGACGGTGAGTTCCCGTCCACCGCAGCAGCAAACACCGCGGATTCCAGCGTTCCCAAGGGTTATACGCGCATCTCGCTCCTTGACCCCAAAACCAAATCGATTCTCTGGACGGACACGCACAAGACCGAAGGCGGCAAAGTCAAAACCGGGCATTTGCTCGACGGCCTGCGCGACGCCTTCCAGTCCTACGACCGCAGCCGCCGGTAACTCTCAACCGGGCGCGCGCGGAGGGCGCTTCGGGAAGGCGCAGGCTCCTGGCGTGTTCTGTGGTGTCACGCGTCCTTGGCACCCTTCCGTCTTTTTGCTACCGCGGAATTGTTCGGGTCAACGATCCTGCCAAACAGCAAGGCTCGCTCGGGGGACGGAGGCCTTCTATGGGGATCACGCCGCCGAGTTTCTCGCCTCACTCCGTTCGGCACATACTCCGGCACACGCCCAAGACCATCTTGCAAAGGGAATCTCCCGTCCGCATCCCTACCTAGCGAGCGTGTCACACACCGATGCGGTTAATCGGGGGGATGGGCAAGGGTGCGACCGGCAGTTTCACTGCCGACGGATCAAAACATTCCCGAGCACCAGCGCGTCCATCTGCGTGCGCAGGAAGCAATCAAGAGCTTCCTGAGGTCGGCACACGATCGGCTCGTTGTCGTTGAACGAAGTGTTGAGTACCACCGGCACCTCGGTTTGCCGGGCGAACTCGCTAATAAGCGCGTGATACTTCGGATTCGCCTCGCGGCTCACCGTTTGCAATCGGCCCGTACCGTCCACATGAGTCGGCGCGGGAATTTTGTCCCGCTTTTCGGGCCGTACGGCGTACGCCAGCGTCATGAAGGGCGAAGGATGCGACTTTTCGAACCATTCGCCGGTCTTCTCTTCGAGAACCGATGGAGCGAACGGCCGGAAAATTTCGCGGTGCTTGATCCGCCGGTTCAAAATCTCTTTCATTTCCGGGCGCCGCGGGTCCACTACAATGCTGCGGTTCCCCAGAGCTCGCGGACCCCACTCCGCTCGTCCTTGATACCATCCTAATATTTTTCCGTCGGCGATAATCGCAGCGGTCCGCTGCATCAGTTCGGGGTCCGGCAACTCCGCCAAAGAATACCCGCCGTTCGCGACCTCGCTCGCATCGATCGCCGCGCGAATCTCCGGCGCCGTGTATGCGGGTCCCCAATAGGCATGGTTCATCACGAAAGACCGCGGCTTCCGGAAAATCTGATTCCACACGTAGTACGCCGCGCCCACGGCCAATCCCGCGTCTCCCGCTGCCGGATGCACATACACCTGCTCGAACGGCGTCTGGTCAAAAATTTTTCCGTTGGCCACGCAGTTGAACGCCACGCCGCCCGACAAGCACACCGCCTTCGCTTTTGTCTTCGCCGCCAACTTCCGCAGCATTCCCAGATAGACTTCCTCGAGGCGCGCCTGCAGCGCTGCTGCCAGATTCCGGTGACGCTGCTCGAGCGACTCGTCCGGGTGCCGCGCCGCTCCCCCCAGCCGCTTTTCCATCGCCTCGGAAAACATTTTTCCGAGCACCGGCGTCCGGTCCGACTCTGCCCACGACATTTCCGGCCCGGTTTTGTGGTGCGTGAAATAATCCAGCCCCAGACGAAAGCCGAATTCTCCGCCGTTTGCGCTGAACCTGACGATGTCGCGAAACGCCTCCAACTGCTCGGGCTCGCCGTAGGCCGCCAGCCCCATCACTTTGTATTCGTCGCCAAATTTCAAAAAACCCAGATATTGAGTGACCGCACTGTAATACAGTCCGAGCGAATGCGGAAACGCGATGGCATCGTCAATCTCCATTCGGTTCCCGCGCCCAACCCCCCACATGGAACTGGCGAAATCTCCGAGTCCATCCGCCGACAGCAGCGCCGCATCCTCGAACGGGGACACAAAGAAGCTGCTCGCCAGGTGCGCCTGATGGTGCTCCACGCGGTGAAACGTGGCACGGATTTGCCGGGGGTCGGTGTCCAAGGCGCCGCCGAGTGCTTCCCGTATGCCGGTGAACTTGGCGATGACCTTGGCCCGCTCTCGCGCGAACGAAGGCATGCGCACGGCATAAAGCAATTTCGTCGCCAACCGCGCGAACGGGTTTCGCGGCACCGCCACCTGGTCGATATCGGCCAGCGTCAGCCCGGCTTCTTTCAGGCAGTACCGAATCGCTTGTGCCGGAAAGCCGGCCGCGTACTTCACGCGGTTGAATCGCTCTTCCTCGACCGCCGCGACCAGTTCGCCGTCCGAGACCAGTGCCGCTGACGCATTTCCATGGTACGCATTAATTCCCAGAATATTCATGAGTCCGTTCGAAGTAATAAGTATTCAGTTCGAAGTCTTAGGCCAACTGCCGCCGGCACCATTCATTCAGTACGTACAAGGA
>Ga0306920_100014026_pt1 | contig 10929 bp, 9 predicted proteins | sample flu12Cox44000170_FD_204666 | JGI IMG/M metagenome (GOLD analysis project Ga0306920, IMG submission 204666) | Lab enrichment of tropical soil microbial communities from Luquillo Experimental Forest, Puerto Rico - flux4day.12C.oxic.44.000.170 (v2)... | ecosystem: Environmental > Terrestrial >...
ACGAGCCGACCATCTCCTCCGGCGTCGACCAGGCGCGATTGATGATGACGAGGGCGTTGAGGAGCTCCTGCTCCCAATAAGCACGCCGGTGCGGCTCGCCCCAGGCGAGCGCCGCGAGCGCGGGGATCACGGGGCGCATGTGGTTCTGCTGCACGACCGGATCGCCGTAGGCGGATTCGATCCCCCAGATGCCGAGCATGACCGAGCGCTCGACGCCGAAATCGTGCTCGATGCGGGCGAAGAGCGGCGCGTATTCCTTCGCCTTCTCCTTGCCGGTCACGATCCGCCACTCCGAGACGCGGCGGTTCAAGTATTGCCAGAGCTGCTCGTTGAATTCGGGCTGGTTGCGCAGCTCCTTATAGACCGTGGTGTCCGGCTTTAGGCCGTGCATGACCCGCGTATAGGTGGCGTCGGAGATCCCCCGGGCGATCGCGCGGGAGCGGAATGCCGCCACCCATTGGTCGAACGGGAGCTGGGCGCTCTGCGCCAGGCTCGCTGACGGCCGTAACGGCAGGGTCAGGGCCGCTCCCCAAGTCAGGGCTTGCAGCGCCGCTCTTCGGCTCAGGCGCAACCGGTGGTGCATGGCTTGCGTCCTCGATTCCATCGTCCGGGTCGTCGCCCCCAAGGTCGTTGCGCCGCGGCCGTGCGGCGGGCAGCGGCGGGCCGAAGCCAGCGCCCGCAATCCGGGTCTGCGGCCGTACCCGCAGCAGCGGCGGCTGCGTTGCCGCGACGGCCGCTTCCTCCTGCTCCTGCGCCTTGATCTCGGTCCCGCGTCCACCGATCAGCCGCTCATAGGCGGCGACCAGCGTCATATAGGGGTTGACGAACACCCAGCCGTATCTTGTCGGCACCTGCATGTCGAAATGAAGGTGATAGCTGGTCGTGCGCTCGCGCTGGAAATAGCTGCCGACCTTGCCGAAGGCTTCGCCCTGCCGGAGAACGCGGCCGCTGACGACGCCGTCCTGGTCGAGCTGCCGCGGCGACATGTGCAGGTAGCGGAAGCGGATGTGCTCGTCGGGAGCATTCACGAACAGGTACACCGGCATCTGCCCGGTCGCGCGCAGCACCATGCCCTCGCGCACGGCTACCACGTCATGTTGATAGGGCTCGCAGCTGCCGCCGACGAAGCGCTGCGTGCAGGAGCTGGGGCGAATGTCCTGGCCCTGGTGGCCGAGCCCGCCGGGGCATTGGCCGACGGTAAAAAAGCGGTGCTCGCAGAAATTATCGCGCCACGGATAGGCGTAGTTGGCGCCGGCGGACTCGTCCTTGATGAGCCTCGCACCGCCGATCCGGCAGCGATAGGTCGGGATCACACCTTCCATACCGAGGCCGATCCGCCCGGTGCTGTCGCAGTCGCCCCAATTCATGAACGATTGGGAATTGGCGTAGGCGGGCGCCTGGGCGAGCGGAAAGCGCATCTTGGAATAGACCGTATAATCGGCGCGCCCGCCTTGGCCGTGGATGCCGGTGCCGGGAATGATGTCGCCGGGACTGTGGAAGGTGAAATCGGCCGATTGCGCCGCCGGGCGCTCGATCGTGCTGGGAGAAGCCTCGGCAAGCGGCTGCGCCGGCGCGCCGCCGGCCACGTGCAGCGCCTTGAGAAAGCGTTCCGCGACCTTGCCGGCATCGCGGCAGGAGATCATGCGGTAGCGCGAATGAGCGCCGTCGAAGCAGAGGATCGAGACCACATAAGGCACGCCGTAGCGGGTGAAGGTGTTGCGCGCATAGCTCTCGAGCAGCACATGCTCGATCCCGAGCAAGTCTGCCCCCCGTACGGGCCGCTCGGTCATGCGTGCCGGCGGATCGAGATCGTAGAGGAGCGAAAAGCCGGAGATGAAAACCTCGATCGGCCGGGAAAAGGCGATGCCGAGCTCGGGCATCTCGCGGGCCTCGGCCGTGAACATGGCGTCGTAGCCTGCGGGGCCGGACAGAAAGAACGGCGAGAGATGAAAGCCTGAGAGATAATCATCGGCGTGCTTTTCGGTTACGCCGGCGGCGCGATCCTTGAGGAAGGCGCCGGTGTCGAAGGGCAGCAGCACCGGGACCGGGCTCGCCGCAAGGTTGGGAAAGAGCTCCGCGGTCGTGCGGTTGAGGTCGGCGATCGCTTCGCCGGACGACGGCGCGGCGGCAGCGAGGTCGGCCGCCACCGCCGCCCAGTCGGGCTTGATGTGCGCGAGGCGAGGGACTTGCATCTCCTGCGCCGAAGCGGCGCAGGCCTGGGCACCGAAAAGCGCTGCGATGGCGATCAGAGCATATCCCGATCGAATGGATCGGAATATGCTCTGCTTTTTTTGCACTGGCGCATGTTCTTTTCGGAAAACCGGTATCCACTTTTCCGGAACATGCGCCGGAGCGGCCGCCGGGCTTGTGCGGCCGCGTCTGGGCAAAGCCCGTGCATCAGTCCTTCGCGCGTTCCACATAGGAGCCATCGGCCGTCATCACCACGATCTTGGTGCCGGCGGTCACGAAGGTGGGGACCATGGTGCGCACCCCGTTGGCGAGGAGCGCAGGCTTGTATGAGCCGGCGGCGGTCTGTCCTTTGACGGCCGGCTCGGTCTCGACCACCTCGAGGGTGGCTTTCGGCGGCAGCTCGATCGCCACGGCCGCGCCCTCGTGCACCAGCAGCTTGACCTTCATCTCGGCCTGCAGATAGGCGGCCTGGTCGCCCACCAGGTCGTCGGCGACCTGGAGCTGATCATAGTTGTCGGTGTTCATGAAATGGAAGCCGTCGCCGTCCTGATAAAGGAACTGAAACTCCCGCTCCTCCACCATGGCGCGCTCGACCTGCTCGGTGGTCTTCCAGCGCTGCGACACCTTCACGCCGTCGGAGATTCGGCGCATATCGACCTGGGTAACCGGCGTGCCCTTGCCGGGATGGATATTCTCCGAGGTCAGGACGACATAAAGCTTGCCGTCCATGTCGACGACGTTGCCTTTGCGAAGCGAGCTGGCGATGACTCTCACGGATAGGTTTCCTCAATGTAGCTTGCCTCGCTGTAGCTTACCTAGATGGCGAGGCGGCGGCAGGGGGCCGCAACCCAAGGTCGGGGGCGGCTGCCGCGATGTCGGGCCGCACCATACTGATCCTACGCCCGCACGCCAGCGATTTTCGCAGGCAGGCGTGGGGATTTCCTGATGGCGGACTTGTCCCCGTTCTGGGCCCGCCAGGCCCACGCCGATCGCCGCCCGGTGCTGATTGGACGCTCCCGCATCGTGGCGGCGCTGCGGGCCTGGTTCTTGGCGCAGGACTTTGTCGAGGTCGAAACTGGGGCGCTCCAGGTCTCGCCCGGCAACGAGACGCACCTGCATGCCTTTGCGACCGCGCTCCTCGCGCCGGGCGGCGCGTCGGCCACGCGCTATCTGCGCACCTCGCCGGAATTCGCCTGCAAGAAGCTCGTCAGCGCCGGCGAGCCGCGGATCGTCGAGTTCGCCCGCGTGTTCCGCAATCGCGAGCGCGGCGCGCTGCATGCGCCGGAATTCACCATGCTGGAATGGTACCGCGCGCACGCGCCTTATGAGATGCTGATGGGCGACTGTGCGGCGATCATGGCGGCTGCCGCAACGGCGGTCGCGACGCGGCAATTCACTTTTCGCGGTCGCTCGGTCGATCCCTTTGCGCTGGCCGAACGCCTCACCGTCAGCGAGGCCTTCGCGCGTTATGCCGGCATCGATCTTGCTGCTTGCCTGACCTGCCTGACCTGCCTGACCACGCAGGGGCCGGACCGGGCCGCATTGGCGGCGGCGGCGAGGGGGGCCGGCATTCGGCTTGCCGCGGACGACAATTGGGGTGACATATTCAGTCGCGTGCTGGTCGAGCGCATCGAGCCGCGGCTTGGCCTCGGCCGCGCGACGCTGCTCTACGAATATCCCGCCGCCATGTCGGCCCTGGCGCGTCCGAAGCCATCCGATCCGCGCTGGGCGGAGCGGTTCGAGCTCTATGTCTGCGGGGTCGAGATCGCCAACGGTTTCGGTGAGCTCACCGATGCCGTGGAGCAGCGGCGCCGGCTCGAGGCCGAGATGACGGAGAAGGACAGGATTTACGGCGAGCGCTATCCGCTCGACGAGGATTTTCTGGCCGCGCTTGCTGAAATGCCGCAAGCCAGCGGGGTGGCGCTCGGCCTCGATCGGCTGGTGATGCTCGCAACCGGCGCGCCGCATATCGATCACGTGATGTGGACTCCGTCCACGGATGCTTGAACGCTTCTGAGGAGCCTTTCGCCATGCCACGGGCAACACGCAGTGCCGCCGACCTCGTCGCCGCCTCCTTGGCGCCACCCGAGGCGCTTGCGGCGCTCGAGCGCGTCGCCGCACGCTACGCGGTGTCGCTCACGCCAGACCTCGCCGCGCTCATCGACCCGAGCGATCCGCACGATCCGATCGCGCGTCAGTTCGTTCCCGACCCGGCCGAGCTCGATGCCGTCGTACCCGAGCGTGCCGACCCGATCGGCGACGATGCCAACAGCCCCTGCGAGGGCATCGTGCATCGCTATCCCGACCGCGTACTGCTCAAGCTTGCCCATGTCTGCGCGGTCTACTGCCGCTTCTGCTTCCGGCGCGAGATGGTAGGGCCGGGCCGCCGGCGCGCGCTTTCGCCAGCCGCGCTCGCGAGCGCGCTTGCCTATATCCGGGCGCATGCCGAGATCTGGGAGGTCATCCTCACCGGCGGCGATCCGTTGATCCTCTCGCCGCGCCGCTTGCGCAGCGTGATGGGAGCACTGGCGCCGATCGAGCATGTCAAGGTGGTGCGCTTCCATACCCGCGTGCCAGTTGCCGCTCCCGCCCTCATCACGCGTCCGCTCGTGCGCGCGCTCAAGTCGAGCGGCAAGGCGACCTATGTGGTCCTGCATGCCAATCACCCGCGTGAGCTCACACCCGCGGCGCGCGCCGCCTGCGCGCGTCTCATCGACGCCGGCATTCCAATGCTGAGCCAGAGCGTACTGCTGCGCGGGGTCAATGACGATGCCGCAACGCTGGCCGAGCTGCTGCGCAGCCTGGTCGAATGCCGCATCAAGCCTTACTACCTGCATCACGGCGACCTCGCTCCCGGCACCGCGCATCTGCGCACCACGATCCCGCAGGGGCAGGCCCTGATGCGCGCATTGCAAGGACGCGTGTCGGGCCTGTGCCAGCCGGCTTATGTGCTCGATATCCCGGGTGGCCACGGAAAATCGCCGATCGGTCCGACCTATCTGCGCCCGGCTGGCGCCGCGTGCGACGCCGACAGCTTCGAGATCGAGGATTTCAAAGGCGGGCGGCACTTCTATCCGCCGCAGGCGACGAGCGAATAGGCTAGCTGGCCAACGTCATGTCGATCCAGGGGCGCAGCTCGGCCGGCAGGTCCGGATGCTTGGCAATGACGGCCGCCAGTTCCTTGTCGTTGTCGAGCGAGGTGACGAGCCGCGCAAAGCTCGCTTCCGAGATGCGGGCCCCGGCATGGTCGAGGACCTTGCGCGCGATCGCTGGATTTCCGCGCCGGATCAGCACCTCGGTGACGGCTTCGCTGAGCTGGGGACGCGTGACGATCGCCGACAACAACGCTGGATCGCGTCGCTCCTTGTCGACGGCCTCGATCAGAATGGCGTCGGACAAGATGTTGGATTTTTCCAGGAGCGGTCCGGCGACCGAGATGTCGGTGTGGCGCGCGAGCGTGGCCACCACCTTGGCCGGTGCGCGTCTGAGCTCTGCGAGCCGCTTGCTCAGATCGGCGAGCGCGCGGCGGTCCGTGTTGTCGAGAAGCCGGATGATCACGTCGTCGAAGACCGCGATCTGGTCGTCCGAATAGGACTCCGCATCGACCATGAACAGATCGGTCAGTCGGCGCAATGTCGTGCTGCGCCACGATGGCGGTGCCCGAGCGAGCGCGGCTTCGAACTCGGCAATCAAAGGCTGGGCAACGGGCGTCATCGCGGATGGTCTAGGCTACGCGGAGGCATGCGGCCTCGCGTCCAACTCATCCTAGAAACATTAAATAATGATCAATGTCATATGACGGCGGTCGTATGCGGCCATCACGATCGAACCAGTGTTTATCCGCCATAAAAGCCCGTGCCGCCACGGTCGCGCGTATCGGGCGGCCCCTGGTTTTACCCATGTAGCCTTACTCTCTGTGATTGCATGCTTAGCGGCGGTTGAGGATGCCGGATCGCGGTCGCCGGCAAGCGCGTCGTGGCGGCGTGCGTCCATCAAGCTGTTGCATCGCGGACGCAGCCCCGCGCCATTGTATGCGAGCGACGCGCGATCGCCTTGTCCACAGCGGTGCTGCACGGTATTGCAATATGCGGGCAGGGACCATGATATTTCGCCCGCGTTCCTCGCTTACGTTCTCTCCGGGGCTGTCTCGCCGTGCGCAAACTTCTTGCCGCCTTTGTGGCTTTGCTGCTCGCCGCGCCGTTGGCGCGCGCAGCCGGCATCGAGGTCAGGAGCGCGGACGGCCCGATGGCGCTGGTCGTGGTCGAGGGCGACCTCGAGCTATCCGACATCGCAACGTTTCGCGAGAAGGTGGCGCCGCTCGCCAAAGCCACGGTGGCCTTTCGCAGCGACGGCGGCAGCCTGCTTGCCGGTATCCGGATCGGGATGCAGATCCGGGTGAGGAACTTCAACACGGTGGTGGCCGATGGCGGGCAATGCGCGTCCGCCTGCGCGGTTGCCTGGCTCGGCGGAGCGCGCCGCTTTCTTGGGACGGGCGCCAAGGTCGGATTTCACGCCGCCTACGTGCAGAAATCCGGCGCCACCACGGAAAGCGGTCCCGGGAATGCGGTGCTCGGCGCCTATTTGGACCAGATCGGCCTGCCCGAGGACGCTATCGTCTACATCACGCAGGCTGCGCCCACGTCGATGAAATGGCTGAGCCTCGAGGAGGCGGCCCAGCACGGGATCGACGTGGCGCTGCTGCCGCCACCCGACACGACCCCCCCCGCAAGCCCCGCCTCCCAGAGCCTGGTCGCGCGCCAAGAGCCGCCGCCGCAAACGGGCATGGCGGGCCGCGCCACCGGCCTTGTGCTTTCGCTGGCCGCGCGTTGGTCCGAGCCCAATGCCGTCACGCTGCGCGCGCTCGATGATCTCTATGCCGACAAGGTCTTCTATCACGGCAAGCTCGCTCCCCGGCAGGCGGTGGTTGCGGAGAAGCGTCAATTCGCCGAGCGCTGGCCGCAACGCAGCTACAAGGTGCGGCCACACTCGGTTACCGCAAGCTGCAACGCGGCCACCCAGATGTGCCGGGTACAAGGCGTCATGGAGCGCGAGCTTGCCAATCCGGCGACGAGCGCGAAGTCGCGCGACATCACCAATTTCGATTACGGCATCTCGGCCTCGGGACCGAAGCTCAAGATCGCGACCGAGACCAGCGCCGTCAGCAAGCTCTCCGATCCCTCCGACGAATCGAGCCCGCTCGCCGGTTTCGTGGCGCGGTTGTTCTCCCAGGTCTCGAAGATCACCTCCGCACCGGCCGAAGCGCAGCCGCGGCCGAGCACGCGTGTTCCGCATTAGCTAGTGCTCTATGGGGGATGTTGCACTTATGCCACGGTTGCCAACTAGTTTCCGCCGACCTTCGTGGATTGCAGACAAGTCATTGAGTCAAATTAACTATCTATCATGCCCTCGAACAGATTGCGGCTGACTGTTGCAATCGGATCACAGCCAAGCCGCATTTGACGTGCTAATATCCTATTAGAATGCCGGCCGCGTTCAGTAAGGCCGTCAGGGATCATAGGGTTCTGCCATGCTGCGGTTCGCTACTACCTTGCGGCTCACGAGCGACGGTCGGCTCCTGGGGTTTGACACTGGCGACTGGTCGATGCTGCTCGGAGGCTTCGTGGTAGCCGGCTTGCTGTCGCTGCTGGTCTGATCTTCCGGGAGAATTCGCCCCGTCAGGCGCGGGCCCGATCGGCCGCCTGCTATCCAATCAAGCCGCTTTCCAGTCAAGACCGTGCACCTCAACCGGCGTGCCTTGCGCGCCGCGCCTGCACGCTTCAGTTTGGCCTCGAGTAGTGCCAGTCTTGGGCATCGCCTGCGGGCTCGACAGCGCGTGGCCCATTCGAGCATCAGCGGGACCAGGGAGAGGCGTTGGCGCTTATGGATGCGTCTCTTGCGGGCGCCTGCAGACGATCGTCGGGCGCCGCGAGCGGAGCAGACGCTCGCGCCTGGGAATAAAGTGGAAAACGCATGAACTTGCAGTTGAGCATCGCGATGGCGGACAATCCGCGCACGCGGCCGATTTTCGAACAGAAAGTGAAGCCGGACGGCATCGATCTGATTTGCACGCCGCTGCATGCCTCCGAGCTGTTTTGGCGGCAGCTGCGATTTGGTGATTTTGATGTTTCGGAGATGTCGGTTTCGTCGCTGATGATGGCGGTTGCCGGCGGCGACGACCGCTGGGTCGGCATTCCGGTTTTCACCACCCGCCGCATGTTTCAGGTCGGAATTCTGGTTCGCAAGGATCGCGGCATCGACAAGCCTGTCGACCTCAAGGGACGCAAGATGGGCGTGCCGGAGTATCAGCAGACGGCGGCACTGTGGACCCGCGGCTATCTGCAGCACGAATACGATATCCATCCGCGCGACATGGAATTCTGGATGGAGCGAAACGACGAGCACAGCCAGGGCGCGGCGACCGGTTTCCGCCCGCCCAAGGACGTCAAGCTCTCCTATATTCCCAACGACACGAGCATGGGGCAAATGCTGATCGAAGGGAAGCTGGACGGCGCCCTGCGCTACCTGGCAGGTACCAACAACCTGGTCGACCGCTCAAGCGTCGACCTTTATCGCCATCCCGATTTCAAGACGCTTTTTCCCGATCCGCACGCGGAGGGTGTCCGCTTCTATCAGAGGACCGGGATCTATCCGATCAACCACGGCATGGTGATCAAGCGCGCGATTGCCGAGAGGCATCCGTGGACCGTGCTCAATCTGTTCAAAGCTTTTGCGGAAGCCAACGAGCTCGCGGAAAAGGCGCGCAAGGAGGCCGTGGAGTATCATCTCGAAACCGGCCTGCTGCCGCGCGAAGCGCGCAAGGGGTTGGCGACGCCGCTCATCCGGCACGGCATCAAGGCGAACCGCAAGGTCCTGGAAACCGCCGCGCAATATTCCTACGAGCAAGGTCTCACTCCGCGCCTGATGCGGCTGGAGGAATTGTTCGCGCCGTCCGTGATGGAGCAGTAGGCCCCGGTGCCGACATCATTGGCGCTAACATAAAGGGCACCGAGCGCGCCGGCCTTCGTAGGGGCGGCCCTTAGCCCGTCGAAGACGGGCGTAAACGCCCTTATGGTGGCCGCCCTCCAACCTCTCCCCGCGTCAGGGGGCACAGTGGGCGCCCACACCAGGGCGTTCACGCCCGTCTTCGACGGGCTATGGGGCGCCCCTACGCAACGGCCTTGAGCCGGGACAAGGCGAACAACAACATCGGAACAAGTCAGCCGCTATTTTAGTGCCGATGGGTGCCGACGTTGCCGCGACGGCGTTACTCCCAGGTCGCGAAAGCCATCCCACATCCCGTCCCGGCTTCCGAGCGGCAGGATGGCACGTAGTCGATCAGCTTCATGTGCAGATCCGTCTCGGACAGGATGCCCGCAACGGTGATCCAGTTCTTTGTTTCCGACGTTCCCGAAAGAAACATGTTCTCCGGCTCGGCGAAGATCGTCTTGGTGTCGCGATTCTCGATCGCGGTCAGCATGCGCCGATCGAAGTCCTCGTCGACCACGAAGTGACTGATTCCGCCCGAGGCGCAGATCGCCACCCGCTTGCTCGCATGCGCACCGTTCCAGGCCGCGATCGCGCGGCCGACCGACTGGCCGAACTGATAGCAGCGTTTGGCGGTCGGACGGTTGGGCGGAAAGTAGGTGTTGAGGAGGATCGGCACCACCGGCACGGGACGGTCCCTGACGATCTGTCGGTAGATGAACCCGACCGCATGACCGACGCCGATGGGACCGCGGGCGTTCGCGCGCTGCTTCATGGAGGCGGCGACGTCGAACTCGTCGCCGACCGCTCGCGTGATGATGGCGTGGGCAAGCTCGGCCGGCACCGGATAGGTCTGATCCTGCGGCGGGTGGCTCGCCGACATCGCCAGCGCGATGCCCGGACTTTTGGTCTTGATTATCTCGGGGTCGATGGCCGCGTTGACGACATCGCCGCCGCAATAGACGGTGAATGAGGGCTGGATATCTTCATGGAACCATTCGTGCTGATCGTCGCCCACCACGACAATGATGTCGGGATCAACGGCGGCGACCTTGTCGCCGAGTTGCTGCATCGCCCGGCAATTGCGATCGAACCGCTCCTGGCGGACCTCGAAGCTGGACTCCTTTTCGAAATCCTTTTCCCCGCGCCGCGCTTCGACCAGCTGCGAGAAACTATATATGCGCCCGCGGAAAGGGTGCTCCGGGTTCTTGCGATCATCGGCGGCGCGCAAGTCCCAACGCTCGGGCGGCGTCGACAACAGCGGTCCGTGCGACGAGCCGAACCCGAAAACGATATTGGCCATGATCGGCTCTCCCCTCGCAGTATCGGCGCTGGAGCGCATTCCGATCGAATGGATCGAATGCGCCCTACTTTCTTTACGTTGGCGTATGTCCTTTTTCGGAAAACCGATACCCACTTTTCCGGGACATGCGCTACGGCGCTCTTTGCCTCGACGACGGCCGCGCGGCAGCAGAAAACCGGCACGCTCACGGTGCCTTCGTGGTCGAGGCGGAGCTCCAGTACTGGTCCCACTGTTCGGTCATTTTCTTGTTGAGATCGCTGAGGAGCAGCGCGTCGTCGCGGACACTTCTGGTCTTCCCGGCGATGGTGTCGGCGAAGGGCACGAATTGCGGCAGCTGCAGCTCTTTATGAACCGGAACCGCGTAGGTGACCGCATATTGCAGGATCTGCCCTTCGCGGCTCACCATCCAATTGATGAACAGGCGTGCGGCGTTCGCATGCGGCGACTTCTGC